>Ga0123355_10001957_pt1 | contig 29059 bp, 23 predicted proteins | sample TergutEmb28metaG_3_FD_89872 | JGI IMG/M metagenome (GOLD analysis project Ga0123355, IMG submission 89872) | Embiratermes neotenicus P1 segment gut microbial communities from Petit-Saut dam, French Guiana - Emb289 P1 | ecosystem: Host-associated > Arthropoda: Insects > Digestive system > Gut ... | reverse complement strand
TTTTTGTTGCTTTTTTTTATATTTTTGTTTGTATTTATTTATTTTATCACTTTTTCTTTTTTTGTTTCCAAATGAGTTATGCTAATTTTTTGGGGTTGTTTTTTTTTTTTTTCTGTAGACAAGCAGTTGTGTACCTGCTTTCATAAATTATTTTACTGCTGTGTACATTGTGGGCTGGGTAGCTCAGTCGGTATAGTGACTGACTATGGGCTGGATGGTCTGGGATTGAATCCCAGTGGGGATGAGATTTTCCACCCATCCAGACCAGCCCTGGGGCCCACCCAGCCTCCAGTAAAATGAGTACCAGGTCTTGCCCAAGGGTAAAGTGCGGCTGGGGCGTGCTGCTGACTATTCACCCCTTCTAGTGCTGCAGTCATGGAAGAGTAGAGCTATACCTCTACCCACCCTCTGGGCCACAGCGGGCCTGTAACGGGATCACTTTACATTTTACTGTGTACATTAGATCAGTAATCATTTTTCAATCATTGTAAGGTAAGATGGCATAATGGTAGATGTAGTTCGCAAGATATTAGTGAAGAAATTTCAATATTACTATTTTTGGCTTTTCTTCCAATCTTCTGTTCCAATGAAACAAAAGACTAGTACAAAAATACAATGGATGTGTCACATGCTTTGTATTTTTTTAGTCACAATTAATTTTTACTTTAACCCTTTACAGACAAAGCACAGACTGCTTTATTTAAAGACCAAGTTCATACCGTGCAGTAAACATTTTTTATCTCCGTTATAAAAACCAATCAGTTTGTAATGTAAGTGGCTCAAGTTGTTGTTTTTTCTGAGATAAATACAAAACACGTAAATACAGTGTGGGCAGGGCATAAAATTTTTTAATGTTAAACTTGTTGGTGCATCATGTAACCAGAAGGCTTTAAATGATTAATTTAACAATATTGAATTAATATACAGGAAACCACACTAACATAGGCAGTATATCGACTGGGATATACAATGGACGATCTAGGGCTTGGTTCCAGGAAAAAAGTAATGTAAAGTTCACCCTATAACCTGCCCTGATGGCATGGGGAGGTAGTAGAGGTGTAGCTCTACACTTTCTTTAACCTCCGTACTAGATGATGGGAAGGGGGTGGTTAATACCACGCCCCTGCCAATTTACCCCCGGGGAATCACCGGGTATCTACTGTATAGGAGGTTGGGTGGGCCCCAGGGTTGGTCTGGATGGGTGCGGAAAATCTCGCCCCTGCCGGGATTCCATCCCCGGACAGTTCACAATTTTAGGGAAAGAGACAAGAAATTGTTCTGTGCTCAGAAACGTCCAGAGTGGCTCTGGGGCCCACACAGCCACCTACTGAATGGGTACTGGAGGTTTTCTGTCTCGGTTAAAGCGACCGGAGCTTCAGGCTGACTACTCGCCTCCTTCTAGTGCCGAGGTTAAGATCAGTGGAGCTATACATCTACTCTCCTCTGTGCCTTCATGGCGTGCATAGGGGCAACCGTACCTTGTAATTAAGATACAAATTATAGACAGCTCACGGTTGTTAACCTTGCTCATCGTACTCCCGTTTTGTTGGTTTTTTCCCCTACTACAGTTCACAGTTGACATTTATAACAGACACGTATGACTGTTAAACTGTCCAAAACTATTTTTTTTTATAGTCGTACCGAAATAAAAGTACCACCAAAGTATTCCAACAATGACCGGCATCACATGTACGGACCTCAGCTTTGTCATATCATGCCACTAGCCACAGATTGCCACTACCAAACTATCCGTCATGGAACCAAAGAGCGTACAGCAAACCAATCGTTTCGGGAGTAGTAAGTCCTCCTACCAATGATATTTCGCCACACAAGCGAACATACGGCACAGGAATGTTGATGGAAGGAATTGAAGTAGTTCCGTCTCCCGGTTAGGTGTGTGGCACATGTTGCGGGGGATATTTTGTGCTGTATAAAGCAAGCTATAGTATTGTGTGTAATTTAAAAGACATTTGAAATGGCGTTCAGTTCTGTTGTTGGAGGTATGTACTGATGACACAGTGAATGGAAACACTAAAAACACGAAATGTCATTTTCAGTATTTACATTCATATATTCGCAATTTTGTGACATACTGAGGTCTCAGACATTATTACAGTATAGTGACTGACGTATGTAAGGGATGTGAAGTAGCTACAGGTTTTGTTCTACTCTTTCATTTGAGGTTGTGGCATTAGACAACCATGCTGATGGCAGCAAAAACATAACCTAAACGTGTTCTAGGACTGAAATATGTGGCACATATACTATACTGAAGTCAGCGATTGCATTGTGATGCGAATGAAGCTGTATAATTAGGCAGTGCATTCTGATATTTTATACTGATGTGGAACTTGTTTTTGCAGGTATGGCAGTCAGAATATCTGCACTTTTCCTTGTGATGGTGATGCTTGTACGGCCATCTCAGATTGAAGCCATAGCAGTGATGAGCGTGGATCTTGGTAGTGAGTGGATGAAGATTGCAATTGTTTCGGTAATTTCTGTTTGTACATGTGCCGCAAGTGTACTAGACTCAGTGTATACTTTTCCAAAATGATTATGCTAGTCTCATTGATTGCTCTTGACTTTCTGTTGTAAGTTTTCTCCAGAACAGAACCATTGTTCTTAAATTTTCCTAGCAACATAACAGCACACCTGAGTTACAGATTCAGAACTGGGATGCCTGGCACCTACTTGTGGAACATTCTCCGTTTCTGGTCTTGTACTGATCCATATTGTGATTTTGATCCCATCCCACCCTCCTTTTTTTTTGGGGGGGGGGTCAGATGCATGTTTACTGCAGTTTAGTCATGTTGAACATCTGCAAAGAATAATTATCCCCCATTACTTTATAGTTCCAAATAAGTGGGACAACCTGTAGTGTGTACCATCTTATAAGATGCTTTTTTCCCTCACAGTTATCCCCAAAAATTACCCCTGTCTTAACACTGCATGATGACTGGTTACATAAATAGGCTGTTAAATCCACACAACTACCTTGCTAATTTTAGGGTGGCTCTTCTCACTTGTAGCATCTTTGAGATGAAAAATATGGTCTGTTTATAATTGCAATTGGAAGCAGCAGAGATGTCCATTCAACAGTGTTTGCACATTTAACACTGCTGCTGCCTTCCTCAAAATATAGAATGTAGACTGTCAGTTGGGATGGGTTTTCTTTCTGTTGCATTTATCATGGTATGTATGTTGTATGTTTTTATGCTTGATAAACTTGCTCTTAAAATTTTACTAACTTCATATTAGAAGAAAGTATTTTTTATATTCTGTGCATAAAATTGTACAAGTCCTGTATACTTTCATAGACTGATGTTTCCATAATATTAATATTTTGTCACCGATGGGATTAAGACCAACCCAATCTTTTGTAATATTTTATAGCCAGGAGTCCCAATGGAGATAGCACTGAATAAGGAATCTAAACGTAAGACTCCTGTCACTATAGCATTCCGTGATAATGAACGTACCTTTGGTGAAGATGCTGCAACTCTTGGAATACGTTTCCCGAAGAATAGCTACAGTTATTTGTTGGAACTCCTAGGTAAAAGAGTGGATAATCCAATTGTTCAACTCTACAAACAGCGGTTTCCTTACTATGAGATTGTCCCAGACTCTGAAAGAGACACCGTACTTTTTCAGCATGACAGGTAAGCTGTATGACTTACTTCATAATCATTAAATGTAATGCTCTTCTGATGACAGTTACCAGCACAAAGTGTAGTTGCACATTGTTGGCATCTATAGTGGGTATGATAGCAGAACATTATGTTATTTTTTGATAAGGAAAAATTGCAGTGAAATATTTCTGTGTGTGTCTCTTTGTAATGAAGTTTCATTTAAAAAATTAGTTGCAAATTCTGTTGTTATTTGGAGACAGTCAATGATCTGCTCTTTATGGAACGCTGGATGACATGACTATTTTTTAGACATGCTCTTATAATTTTATGAAAATTAGGTAAATCTTGCTGTGATTGTTTTATCATGCACACTTATCCTACTGAATATCATGTTCATATAAGTAGCAGGCTTGCTTTTTATTCAGGAGGTGTCGGGTTCAGACCTTAACCAGACATTACCTATACTAGCCGAGGTCTTTCATGGTATTCCTCAGTCTTTCCAGGAAAATACCATGATAACACCTCAAACTAGGCACCTACTGATTCATTCTTTATTGTGTACAAGTTATTATTCACAAATTATTCTGTCATGGAGTGTTGTTTAGTCTGAGATGCCAACAACATTGTTACATGAACTGTGAATAAATAGCACTTGTCCTGCTGAAAATGTGTGGTGTTTGATTAGCGGTACCAATGTGAAGTAATTAGATCCTGTCAGAGGGAAGTTAACATTAAATTAGAGCAACTGAAGTGAATGTTTTTTATCATTTTTATTTAGTTAGGGACCATTTGCATTGATCAGTGTCTTCAGATCAATCAAATCATTATAAACAATACATGTAGCTACAAAACCAATTCAAGTAATTTATATTTTCTGCAAAAAAAATGTAATTTTTGACCCAAAAATTAATTTTAAGATCTGCATATGGACCTTTTATAATACACTTCAGCATTTTGAATATTCCATACAATGCAAGTAACGATAATCTGACTGTGCTGTGTGATAACCTGTAAGCTTGCAACAGTGGATATCTATTTGCCATAAATGAGTCAGGGCCATTGGTTATGCAAAATAATGAAGTTAGCATTTTGAACAAACGTAATCATTTAGAGTATATCTTTCATCCCTTGCATAATGAAATCAAGAGTACCGGTTGGTGCATTGCCTACTTATGTCATCACTAGGTCTGATGAATTGATCTTTTCATGTAGTGAGACATTATACAGCCCAGAAGAATTGTTAGGAATGCTTTTACATCGGGCCAAGGAATTTGCCCAGGATTCTGCTCGTCAACCCATCAATGAAGCGGTCCTCACAGTTCCTGGATACTTCAACCAAGCAGAAAGGAGAGCCTTGCTGAAGGCAGCAGAGCTGGGCGGACTTAAAGTTCTGCAACTTATGAATGATTACACAGCAGGCAAGTTTAATATTCAGTGTGTGGATGTCACAACATGACAGAGCTCTTGTTCTGAATTCCAGGAAGGTTTTTTTCTTCCCCCAGTGTGTTATTTAAAGATGCTGTTAATCACACCCGTTATGTAGTGTTTGTGATAGGTGAATGAGTATGGGGTATTGGTAGAATGGTGCTCTCAGGTGAATACTAAACTATTTGGAGAACTGCCTGCTCCCAGTTCAACACTGTCCACCATAAATCCCACATGGACTGGTCTGGGACCATACCCAGCCCTGTGTGGTGAGGGGTCAATGACTAACTGCCTTACTGATGGTACAACCTTCCAGCATCATATGCTGCTGATACTTGGGGTATTACATGAAAGATGCTGAAATTTAAGAGTAAAATATATTTGACATTATTGTTTTGTTTGAGTGGAAATCTGCTTCACCTCAAAACTGAAATTTTGCAAAATGCCTCCCTATAATCATTTTCTCCTGATAATAATTTTCAGGCTGTTGGAACAGTGTGCCTTATTTCTAGTACTAGGGCATGCCATTATCAGTGACCTGGTCATCATGCTTTGTATGAGAGTGAATCAAAATAAAGGCAATTTTTAAATTACGCGGTAAACAGGAGAGAGAGGAGCTGGCGCTTTGCACAGTATTGACAATGCCTGTTTGAAGAGTTCAGCCATGTGCAGAAAAGCTCTCTGCCTTCAGTTGAGTGGCAGCAACGAGGGCGAAAACATGGACCCTCCTTTGCAAGATTTCACCATCGAAGAATGTGGTGTAGTGGAGTTTCTTTAGGCAGAAGGAGTGAAACCTGTGGAAATTCACCATCGTATGTTGCCTCAGTATGGATGGAGCACCATGAGTCAACGAAAGGTTTATGAGTGGGTGGAAAGGTTTAAATCAGGTCGAACACGTGTTACTGATGAAGATCGTTCTGGTCGGCCATCAACATCGCGCAGCCAAAAAGCATCTTCTCCGCAGGAATACAAGAAACTAGTTGAACGATATAACAAATGCATTGTGTAGCAAGGGGACTATGTAGAAAAATGATATGTAAAATTGCTGACAGTTACTCCTATTAAAGCCGTTAAATGTATTTTGCCTTTACTTTTAGATTCTTCCTCATAATTGCATCCATCTTAGTCTGCACAGATGTCCTTTTTGTTTTGCTTCCTTTTTACAAATAATTTCTCCATCTGTGCTCTGCAGTACTTCTTCTCTCAGCCAACAAGTTTTCTTCAGCTGCTTCACTCCATTATTTTATGTAACACTCACACTTGTAGAGAACAGAGTATTGACTAGCAGTTTTAAAGTGCATGTTAAAATGTCTTGGCTGTTGTGTGCTAAGCACTTTTGTGTGCTAATGGCATCAGTTATGAACTTGAGATTGTGATTGTCTTGCTAGACACATATTATAAGTTTTTTTAGGCACATTTGTAAAATTACAAAAGCGATACTTAACTTTGTCGTGTCTGCCGTTCTGCGTGGAAGCACTCAGCTCCCACTGAACAGATTTTATGAAGTTTGATAGTTGAATATTTTTCAAAACTCTGAGAAAATTCAAGTTTCATTAAAATCTGACAAGAGTAACAGGTGCTTTACATGAAGGCTTATGTCCATATATGATAATATTCCGGTCTTGCTGAGTTCTTAGAATCTTTCAGGCAGAAGTTGTAGAGTAAATCAAGTTACACATTTTTTGTTTAATAACATTTTCTGCAAATTGTGCTGTTTATGAGGTAACGTGGAAAAGTATGGTACAGTCAGACAGGCCACACATGACAATGTAATGCTGTATAGAAAAGATGCAGTTTGCATGCCAGATAACTAAGCCAAGAATACAGATGCACACTAATAATATTTAATACATGTTAGAGGGAAAAAAGGTAAGTCATAAGTTGAAACATGCCTTATATTCTCTTTCAGTTGAAACACACCTTATATTCTCTTTCAGAACTATTGGCTACATGTTTTAGATTAATAATCCGTTGTCAGGCCCATATACAAGATAAATGGCAGGTATAATGTAATGGCATGCCAACACAGGTACTTTTGTTGTGTTTTTATGTGGGATCCCACATCACCATTATCATTACAATTAAACTAATAGCAAAAGATTTATTACTGAAGTCAAAGTTGATTGAAATATCATTGGTATTAAGTTAATAGTTATTGCGTCATGATTTATTAATTCTGTCTGATCTCGTAAAATGTGTTGTGGCTACACTTATGGAGTCTGAGAAACTGCACTACCACTCACCTCTCATTATGATCTGTTGAGCCATATTGTACACCTAAAGAAGGCCATGACCAAACAGACAGGCTTTACATGAAGACTTACGTATGTTTTATTGTTGCTGATGGCATACACTTTACATAAAAGTGTTGTGTAACACTCATTATTTTTGTATAGTTGACAGTGATGAAGCTCAGCAACACACAAAGAGTGTATTGTTGTGTTTCCACTGCAACAGTGGTTATTTGAATGTGTCACAATGTTATGTTCCAGGTTCATTACCTGTCTTCTAGTTAATGTAAATGTGAGCTTAATTTTGTGATAGATGACATTTGGTTTAAAGAGAAAATAAGTGTTGGTATCAAATTTGAAATAAAAGACTGTTCATGTAGAAGGTACTATTAAGTGTTTATGAATATATGTCCCAAAGTTCTTCAATTCTTGTCTTTTTCATGTTTTTGTTTGTTTTAACCCTTTTAAACATGAATGCATCCAAATAACATATTAAAAATTCTATAAGGGTTGTCTTATAACTAAGCAGACTTCACGTAGCATCAGAATAGTGACCAGGTTATTCGGCGTATGCCCTGTGGTTGTTGAGACAGGCATCCCACAGTGCCACAAGTCCGTCTATACCATGTCTGTAGAAGTCCTGTAGCTGTCAGTGAAGGCATGATGTGATTGCTTCCTGTACATTTGTGTCCATAGCAAACCTTTTTGTGCATTTTTTATTGGTCCAAACACATGATAGTCACTAGAGGACAAGTGTGGACTGTAGGAGGGGTGTGGAAGAACGTCCCACCGAAAGTGTTGCAGCTTATCATGAGTGTGTTCTGGCATTGTCATACAGGAGAATGACTCCACATGAAAACATGCTAGGTCTCTTAGTCTTTATTGTGCTACTCAGTTGCCCTAGGTTTTCAGCAAAACAGATGGCATTGACAATGATGCCCTAGGGTAACCATTCTATCAGCCAAGGTCCACAACAGGCAAAGAACAATGTCAGCATCATCTTACCAGCAGTGGGTATGGCATGATGCTTTTTCAGTCGGGGAGATGATGGATGTTTCCACTGCTGACTCATGCGTTTAGTCTCTGGATCATAATGCAAACACCAGGACTCATACCCACTATCAATACAATCCAAAAACTCATCTTCCTGTCTTTCATACCACATTCCAAGCCGATACCCATGCGAGTTGCCTTCTGTTTGTTGTTTAAACTCTTCATTACCCATACTGCAGAAACCTTTCATTACCCCAGAACTTGGGTGATGATGTGATGCACACGTTCCACACTGATGCCAAGGTGTTGCAAAGTGATCACACTGCACCGTCTGATCCACTTTGGCACCTGTGTCTGGGTCCATAACATGGGGTGGACAACCAGGGCGTACCAGGTCCTCAATGCTTCTTATACCCTCTTTGAATCTCTTGCACCAGTGAAACACTGCTGTATGCTGCAAACAGTTGTTCTATGCACATGCTTTATTCGAGAACAAAAATCTGCTGGTCTGGCACCTTCTGCTCACAGAAATTGGAAGATGCACTGTTATGTGTGCCAGGATGAATCCATGAATCTCCTGCATTGAGCAACACGCTGTTGTGCAGAGATCACACAAAGCAGCCTGCTTATGAAATGTGCATATTGTGGTTGGTAGTGACAACTGTTGGATGGTGAAAGAATGATGAACATTACATAACACATACCCTGACAATACATGTTGTACACTTATTTATCAAACAACCCATATAGTTCCTACGTAAGAGAGATCATACTCAGTTTTTCTTATGAAGATGAACCGTTTAATGCCATGTAGGGAGGATATTTGTTTTGATATGATTTGCTGTCAGCAGTGTGAGGAGTTTCATTAATATTAACCTGGAGACTGCCTGTGTTTATATATGTGATTGTATGTCAATAGACAAACCTAGAAATTAATTTTATATGTTTAGGCAACAAGGAAATTTATTACATTTTTAAGACATGCTGCATAATCTGTTTTATTATCCACAAAATTCCATTGATTTCAAAATTTTTATCTTTTTCTGTTAAAGTAATATGTTTTCAATAAACTGTGTACTAAAATTTAAATACCAGTTCAGTTGTTTAAAGATTAAAACTGGTGATGCATGTAGTAACTTCTGCTGTAGAAGGTTAATCATTATCATCATTTTAGGATAATATTAAAATGAAGTGTGTATTATGAAAGTTAGTTATGATGACATAGGTTGTGTTGAAATGGTTTTAAGTAAGCATTTTTATCGTGGATATTTGATTTTTGGTTGCAGCTATAATATCAGTATTAAGGTCTCAATTATGACAGTCCAGAAATGCGTAGTTGCACAAAATTTTCTGTATGATTATTTAGCCCTACGAGTTTGTTCGTTTGTCTGTTATTTAGTATTATGATTAATGTATACATTGTATATTGCAGTTGCTCTTAATTATGGCATATTTCGTCGAAAGGACTTCAATGAGACCGCGCAATACATCATGTTTTATGATATGGGAGCTACCAGCACCTCTGCAACGATTGTCAGCTATCAGCTGGTTAAAACAAAGGAGAAAGGATATGTTGAAACTAACCCACAGCTTTCCATCATTGGAGTTGGGTAAGCACCTGGCAGTGATTTACTGTGAGTTATGTACTCTTTTCTGACATGCATATAATACCATCTACAGTCATGCAGGTGTACTTTGGAAGTTTCAGAACTACCTTGGAGATCAAATGAAAGAGTGACATGCTCATGAGAAAAACTTCTGAAAGAAGTTGCATAATACTGATTGTGTTAAATACTCTTGGCCAACATTTTGTGCTTGTTAACTATCATTTTTCTAGTCTGTTACTGTACTTTGACAAAGGTATGACCGGACTCTTGGTGGCCTAGAGATGCAGTTAAGACTCAGGGATTTTTTGGGTAAGAAATTTAATGAACTGAAGAGGACCCCAAATGATGTATTCAAAAACCCTAGAGCAATGGCTAAGTTGTTCAAGGAAGCTGGAAGGCTCAAGAATGTCCTAAGTGCTAATGCTGATCATTTTGCCCAGGTAAGTGAGGCAGTTTTGTGCAGTTTATATCTCCAATAGATAAACTTAAAAATAAATTAAGTACAAAACGTTCAAAGAATGTTTTTGGAAAATGTATATAATTCAGATTGCAACACCTTTCCACATTCATTGTAAGAATTTCTTGAAAATGATCAGACTGAACATAATATATATGAAGGTGTATCCAAAAGTCCCAGGACAATGCTCATAACGCGCAAGTCGCTTGTAGTTCACGAGTTTCCCGCTAGGGTGTGTTGTGGTGGTGTCTTGTGAGTGAGTGTGCAGAGTGACGTGGTTGGATGTGGAAGTGTTTGATTGTTACACGTGTCTTTATGTGTGTATTGCATCAGCCGTCTGCAATTTTCTGATATCGGCGGTATGGCAGAAGTTGATGAGCAAAGGGTGTGCATCAAGTTCTGTGTGAGATTGGGTAAAATGGGAAGTGAAACTTTTGAAATGTTGAAACAGGCTTTTGGTGATTCATGCATGAGCCGAACTTTTGAGTGGTTTGGACGTTTCAAGAATGGCAGAACTTTGACTGCTAATGATGATCGATCAGGTCGGCCAAGCACGGCAACAACCCCCTCAAAAGTGGAACAGGTACAGGCAGCTGTCAACCAGGATCGTCATCGTACCATACATGATCTCTGTGCAGAGGTTGGAATTGGTTATGGATCTTGTCAGCGAATTTTCACAGAACAGCTGAACATGCATCGGATTGCAGCGAAGTTTGTGCTGAGAGTGTTGACCCACGATCACAAAGACAGTCGAGTAGCGATCTGTCAGGAACTGAAGGAAACTGTGATAAACGATCCCACACTCCTCTTGAATGTCATCACAGGCAATGAAAGCATCGTTTATGCTTATGACCCAAAAACAAAACTGCAATCTTCACAATGGAAGAGTCCTGGGTCTCCAAGACCCAAAAAAGCACGTATGCAAAAAAGCAAATTGAAGGCGATGCTCATTTGTTTCTTTGACCAAGAGGGGATCATACACCAGGAATTTGCCCCACCTGGAATGACGATCAATGCAGACTTCTGCTGTAATGTTCTAAGAAGGTTATGTGAAAATGTGCGGCACAAGAGGCCACAGAAATGGCAAAACCAGAACCTCATTATCCACCACGACAATGCCCCAGCTCACAGGTCCTTTAAATTTCCGCAGTTTTTGGCCAAGAACAACATGACAGTGATCCCCCATCCCCATACTCACCCGATCTGGCCCCGTGACTTTTTCCTCTTCCCCAAGCTGAAGCTTCGGATGAAGGGTCAAAGATTCGACATCATTGAAGAGATTCAAGAGGAATCACAGCGCATACTTGACACAATTCCAAAAAGGGACTTCCAGGGATGCTTCCAAGCATGGCAGAGATGCTGGAACCGCTGTATTCGTGCAAAAGGGGAGTACTTTGAAGGTGAGGGAGGAATTTAACATCCAAGGTAAGCAAACTTCTTTTTACAAGTACTGTCCTGGAACTTTTGGATACACCCTTGTATATAAGCGGTTCTGAAATCATATGTATAATACCATGTTCATTGCTATTGGACTTCTCACTTATTGTATTTTGCTAGAAATTGACTCCATAATCATATGTATGGTATTTTGGACTGATAAACTGAACTAAACAAATATATGTTTTTGGTGCAAAGTTTTACAAAAGGAGATAAATCTGCATTTTATAAAAGATGTATGACATTAATTAATGCCTTGTTGCATGAGTGGGGTTTGTAATTTTATTAGTGACAGTATTGTTACAAAATGCAGGTAGAAGGTCTGCTAGATGAGCAAGACTTTAAGCTTCAGGTAACAAGGGAAGAGTTTGAGGCGATGTGTTCTGATCTGTTTGACCGAGTGAAGGGCCCAGTTGACCAGGCACTCAGATCTTCAGGACTAACACTAGAAGTAATTAATCATGTAAGTAATGTAGTAGGTGTGCCATTGTTGTTAATTATAGTCATCAGTATTTATCTGTGTCTCATAATGTGTACAGATTTGATATCAGACTAAATATCTGTGTTATATTTTAGGCTATTGCTGTAAAATTCTCATATTAGTCATTGATTCCTTGAAACCTTATTGATTTTACACTTGTCAGCAGGAGGTGCAGTCACACAGAGAAAGCTTACAAACCTGTTCTTTCACTGCTTTTGAAATAGTTGTTCTTGGAATGAAATTAACTTTTTATATTGTAGAGGTTTTCTGTTTTCAGTTACTTTGTGTCTGAAGTTTAATGTTGAAATTCACAGATAGCTTGAACTATCAAATAAATGGTGGGGGAATTTCTGGTTAGTTGGTACAGAGACTTGCTCTGGGCTGTACATTCTGGAGTTTGAAACCCGGTGGGAGAGAGATTTTCTGTACCCATCCAGACTGGTCCTTGGGCCCACCCAGCCTCCTGTACAGTGGATAAGGTTTCTGTCCTGGGCATAAAGTGGCATGGTATTAGCCATCTGCCTCCATCTAGTGCCATGGTTAGAGAAAGAATAGAGCTATACGTACTCCTTCTCTGGGCCTTCATGACCTATTAGATGGCAAATTTTTCCTTTTACCTTTATACAGCATGCATAAACTGAATGCAGATAGGCTAGGGTTTTGTCTGCCCGTCCATAGGCATGTTTCATCTTGAGAACTTGTCAGATTTTAATGCAACTTGATTTTGGAAATCTTCACAAAGGGTCATATGATTACTGTGATTCTCATGTAGATCAACATCATAAAAGTATGCCTTAATAAGGGAGAGATGTAGAACATAACATTAGCAAAAAAATGTGTGTGGTACACAAAGCACCTTTCTAATCCTCTTCCATTCATACAGATGAAGAGATTAATATTTCATGCAGTGCAAATTACAGTACTCTCAGAATGTAGCATATGGTATTTTCAGGTGATCCTGGTAGGTGCAGGAACAAGAGTTCCCAAGGTGCAAGATAAATTGAGTGAGACAGTTGGTATGGAACTTGGTAAGAGCATTAACACAGATGAAGCCGCAGCCATGGGTGCGGTATATAAAGCTGCTGACCTTAGTAATGGCTTTAAGGTCAAAAAGTTCCTCACCAAGGATGCAGTTCTATTTCCTATTCAGGTAAACCATATATTTGCTGTTTCTGCTTGGAAATATTGTTAGTAAAATTTGTCTGTATCAGAATTTAACCGTATTTTCTTTCATACTGCTTTGCTAAAGGCTGTAAAATATTGAACAGCAACCCATAACACCTGCTTGTCCTGCAGTACCCTGTGTTTCATCAGCCATAACCAAAAGGGCTGTAGGGTGGTATATTTGATTAGATTAGTGTACTTCACAGGGAAGGTGATCCTGTGATTTACATTTAAGCCATGACTTACAGGTGCTGATGTGACTCTTCTGAGAATTTTATGCTATAAAATGTGGGCACATCATACATTTGTGCTGTAGAAAGTCATTCAAACACTGTTAACCACATATGGTCTTGTAGTTCCTAATATTTATGACTGATATGTCCATTGGCTGAATTTCAGTAGTGGCCCTGCCTCCACCTTCAGGCAGAGCCGTGTACTGTCTGGGGGCTTTTGAGTGGATATATGGTATATTTCTTATGCACATTTTTTTCAACAAATGTCATAACACCATTTAAAACTGCTAATATGAAGCTGGTTGATATCACTGTGCACTAAAGGAGATCAGATATAGGCTATGTGCAAAACAGACATACAAATTTGAGTGGGTGATTGTAGTGGATTCCCCGGTAATGGACTGGATACTTATTCTACAGGTTGTATTTGAACGAGAAGTGGAAGGGTCATTCTCACCAAAACAAGTCAAAAGAACACTTTTTGGGTCAATGAACCCATACCCACAAAAGAAAATTCTGACGTTTAACAAGCACCAAAATGATTTTTCATTTCACGTTGGTTACGCAGAACTGGATCACCTCTCCGATCTTGAAATAAAGTGAGTACAGTGCAGACTTTTATATTAGATTCTTTAATTTGAAATAAATATTTTGAGATTGTAATACACAAAATGTTACTGTGCAGTTTGGAACTCAGCTATGTAGCCCTACAAGCTGATAGTGACAAACTGCATTTCTTGACATTCTACAAACTGCCTGCATTTTGTGTATTAATTTTCTATGTATGTAAAATAGGAAGTATGTGGTGACTATGTCATTGTTCACTTTATTTTAGTTGTTATAGACTGTTACAGTGGCAGTATAATTGTATTTTTAAAATCTCTGTCTCATGAACCTGTGTAAATGAAAATGTGATTCCCAGCATAGTGCAGTATATTTAACATACCTTCCATGTTTATGTAACAATTAACCATGCTGTGCAGTAATGAAACCAGTGTATAAGAATCCATAATTCTGTGCCTGATCAAGTACCTTGCTATGTAATTATATCACTGTGTTTATCTTTGATTATGAACACCTCATAATGTATGATCATTGCTTCTTCCATTTTCTTGTGGCCTTTTTTATTGCGTGTAGATTCCATATGCAGTATAATGCAGAAAATAATATCCATGTCACTCATGAAGTTGTCTGTGTAGTCTGTAATATAAGCTGCTTGTTTGACCATTATTCTGTCTTGTCTCTCTGGTTGCATGTAGGATGTCATATGTACTATAGTGCATACAGCTCTTCATTATACTTACAAGCATTATCATCATGTGGCCACCAGAAAATAACATAAATGATGTTTGGGAGCACATCTTTTCATTCATAGAATCATATTTGAAAGATAAATAAGACTACTCTTAGAAGTTTGTATGTCAGTTAAAGTACACTCCAACTCTTTACATTGTTAAGTGATTATAGGCATGTATAAGAGATTAATATATGTATTTGTAAAGCATTTAATTTGGTGCAGAATCTTTTGACTTCCAGTTTGCTATCCAAAAGTATGAAGTTTAAGATATACAGAACTATAATTTTGTCTGTTGTTTTGTATGGGTTTGAAACTTGGTCGCTGATATGGTGGGAGGAATGTAGGCCGAGGGTGTTGGAGAGTAGGGTGCTGAGGAGAATATTTGGGCCTAAGATGGATGAAGTAACATGGGAGTGGAGAAAACTACATAATGAGGAGCTTAATGGTATGTACTCCTCACCAAATATTATTCTGGTGATCAAATCAAGAAGAATGAGATTGGTGGGGAATGTAGCACGTATTGGGAGAAGAGAGCTATATAGGGTTTTGTTGGGGAAACCTGAGGGAAAGAGACCACTTTTAAGACTTGATGGAAAGACGGATCTTCAGGAAGTGGGATATGGGAATATGGACTGGATTGAGCTGACTCAGGACAGGGACAAGTGGCAGGCACCTGTGAATTCGGTAATGAACCTTCGGGTTCCATGAAATGTGGAGAATTTCTTGACTTTCTCAAAACTGGTTAGCTTCTCAAGAAGGACTCTGGTCCATGGAGTATGCATATAGAAATAAGCAGCTGTTTCAATGGAGTTTATTTCAGGAAAAACCTAGGCGTACAATGGTTACTGTGACCAGTTAGATAATATAATCTCAGCTTTAAAGAGACATCAGTCCTAATGAGTGAAAGATAATGTGGTGTTAGAGATTGTGAACCAGAGCGTGAAGATAATTGCTTATTTCCTACTAGTGTCAAGATCTGGAATGTGTGGAAATTTACCTCCATGTCTCAGTCTTCGTGATCTTACAGGGACAAATTTATGTGTGCTAAATATGTCACTCTTTTTTAGTTTTTATGCTGGCATTAATAGGACATAGTGTGTTAAAACATTAAGAAGGACATGCTTTCTGGAGCAGTAGTTAGCATTTTATGTAATAATAGGCATTTAATGTAGTGACCATATGTCCAGTGCAAGACTTAGATATCTGGTTAACGGATAAAACAATAGTAGTTTTATGTTTGACTTGCTGCATGAACAAAATGACAGCTAGAACAATAATGTTAACTTTGCACTAACATTAAGTGTATAGTGTAAGCCAGATGTGTTCACATATTGCAGAAGTCTTCAGTAAAGTATGTTCTTTTTCTTGACAGAGCTTTGGGACCCCTAAATTTGAGTAAGGTAGAGCTGACAGGGGTGGCAGATGCTCTGGCTAAACATCATGGAAATAACGTGGAATCCAAAGGCATTAAGGCTCATTTTTCTATGGATGAGAGTGGACTTCTTAACCTTGCTGGTGTCGAACTGGTTGTGGAAAAAACATTAACTGAGGAAGAATTAGCAGCTCAAGAAGAATCCCCCCTCTCCAAGTTAGGCAGTACTATCAGTAACTTTTTCACAGGCACGTAGGACTTTGTGTTTTCAAAAAGTCATGAGATATTGAATTTCATCATTTCCTATATTACCATTTCACTTCCACTGCTTTTATTGCTTTACAGTGAAAAGAAAAATTTTATGTAATGCAAATTTTCTCTGGGTCTAGGTTCTAGCATTACTATTTACAATAATATATTCAAATGCTGTCGGTTATTTCCTCACATTTTGACAACACTTTCACATTAAAAAATGTTGCAATGAGCACTCTCTGTTCTGTAGTATAGGACACCATGTTCACAACTGTTGCTGTCAGACAACCCCAGCATTAGTTTTTGCAAGCATGCCAACATCAGAACAAATGGTTCTGCAGACAGTAATGCAAATATTAAAATTGTCTGTCTTTCTGGCATGCTGATGAATAAACAAGATAGACTGCTTTTGCCTGAAAGCATGTAAAGAGCTAATATCAGCTTCACTTTGTAAATATTAGGATAATGTACTTATGAATCTTTCTCCAATTTGTGCCTTGAAAAATATATGTTACAACAAGCTGAAGACATATTATCTCATATTATTTGTTGTTCTTTTAACAGATTAAATCAAATGTGATGAATGTTCATTGTAAACACTAAATGTAATAATGTTTTGTAAAATGTAATTTGTATGTGTTTAGTATGCTATATGCAGAATGTCTAGAATTTCATACATTATAGTGATGCAGTTATGTAGTGGATCAGACTGATATTCAAAAATTTATATTCAGAGAATTTTTATATGACTTAAATGTTTATTTATGGTACTTGAATTTTGTGAAATAAATGTTAATGCTGTTGCCACCACCACCACCACCACAATAACATCATCATTAATATCATCTTACTCTTACTGTTGCAGGATCAGAAGAGAAGGTAAAGGAAAAAGTAGAGGAAAAACCAGTAACTGAGGAAGTTGGAAAGAAACAGGAGCCAGAGAGTAAAGAAGGAAAGTCAGATGAAGAGGGAAAAAAAGATGGAAAAACACCACAACAATCACAGGAGGGAGAACCAGAAGAAAAGAAGAAGGAAACAACTCATGATGAAGTAAAGAACACAACAAAGGCAGGAAATTCAGAGAAAAAACCAAAAGTTGTGGTAATTAAAGAGGCAATTACTTCAGGAGAAGAAAAATTAGGAGTACCTGAATTAAGTGGACAGTTATTTGAAAATGCTGTTAAAAAGTAAGTAGGTTAGAGTTCTTCTGATGTTTATATTTGCATTTAAGTGAAATATCTTTCATGTCCAGGGAAGTGCAAGTGTTACACTTGGTGTCCCTTAGAATATGGTTTATTTATCATATCATATCATTGTACCACAGGCACACAAATGGCAGGACTAAATTTTGTTTGGTGGCACCTAGTATCTTTGGGTTCTCAATATGGAACTTGCATCATGTCACCCGTCTGGCACATAAAATTTTGAGTTGGCTCCTAGACCTTTGGAAAATTAATCCTTCTCTATCTCATACTATTTATTTTAATTTTTTTAAAATCATTGCTGTCACCATTACATTCATTATTTGTATGTGATATTCTTTCAAATATCTTCCTTACAGAATTGAAGCTTTAAATGAATTTGATAGGCAGAGAAGCAAAAGAGAAAGTGCACTAAATGCTTTGGAGAGCTTTGTCTTTGATGCCCAAGGAAAGCTTTGGTTAGATGAGTACCAAGCAGCAGCAACAGAAGAAGAGATAGAGAAAATCAAGCAGATGTGTTCTGAGGTGAGATGTAGGTTATGAAAACTTATAAAATCCAGCTGTTGGTATATTAATAACTTTGAATTTTGCATTATATGAAACGATGGATTTTCATTTACGCTTTTGCCCCTCAGGTATCAGATTGGCTATATGATGAAGGCTCAGATGCTGATGCTGCAACATATGAAGCAAAACTGAACGAACTAAAGACATTAACAGGTCCACTGTATCGACGAGTGAAGGAGCACATGGAGAGACCTGAGGCATTAGCAGCTCTTCATTCTATGATCAATGGCAGTTCAAATTTTCTTGCCAGTGCCAGGAATATGACCACTGATAGTCCAGATGGACTTTTCACGCAAGTCGAACTTGACACACTGGAGAGAGTTATTAACGAAACTCAGGTGCATTTACACTTACCACATTTAGGAGAAGAATGAGGAAGAAGCATTTATGTTCCAGTGTTTCTCAGAGTGTTAAAAACAGTAGGAAATTAAATATTTAAACTATACAAAATTGAGTATGTTAATTCTTGTTACAGTCAGTCTTTCCTGCACTGTGTTTCCCTTTTAAAAGCTTCAACAGTATTAAATTTTGAAAGCAAACAATTTGTATGTTCTTGATTTCAAACATTCGCCATGTTCTGAATGTTGTGTGCTTTCTTCTGGGCAATTCCCTGGCATCTGAATTTTATATGCCAATGTTTCAGAACACTGTCTGTTCCATCTTCATAGGCAGGTAGGTATGAAGTATGACTAGATTTGAGAAATGTTGGGGTATTTGTACGGGGAAAGGTTTGGCTCAAAAATAGCCTGAGCTGATAGGAAGGAGGGTGACAGGGTAGGGGTGGTTCAGAGAACCGCCCCTACCCTGTCACCCTCCTTCCAATCGGCTCAGGCTATTTTTGAGCCAAACCTTTCCCCGTACAAATACCCCAACATTTCTCAAATCTAGTCATACTTCATACCTACCTGCCTATGAAGATGGAACAGACTGAGTGTTCTGAAACATCGACATATAAAATTCAGATGCCGGGGAATTGCCCAGAAGAAAGCATACAACAAACAATATGTATGTTATCTGCAAGTTTTCTTTGTAATAGGAGTGGAAAACTAGGATGGAAGAGGAGCAGTCAAGCTTACCAGCTTCTTCTGTGCCAAAGTTGACAGTGAAATCTATCACAGAAAAAATGGCCATGCTTGACAGAGAGGTAAAACCATTGATTGTTTTTTTGCTTTATTCCCAGGCTCATTTTTGAAGGCATTTTTGTAGAAGCATGTATTATTTCAAAGAGGAGTTACTTTTTAAACAATGAGTTCCAGCAGTAATAAAAGACAGAATATAAATAAAGCAACTTAAAGGTAGTGGCTCGTTAAGACACCATTGCCCAAAAGACTTCATTGGGACAATGTTCTGTGAATGAAATTGGAAGGACTGTTGTAGTGGCTTGTACAGGTGGCAGATCATAGTGTTTTGACTGCAGTGAAAGTTATAGAGATAATAAGGCATAGTTATGAACAGCATTGTGCAGTGCTTGTATACTAATTTATTTGGTTAAAGAGGAAGAACATAAATTTATCTCTGTAGGGAGGTAGTTATCCCTGTCTTGGCAGTGTTAGTTTTATGAAATTCGGAAACATTTTACTAAGCACTGCAAGTGCTCTGTTGGTATGAAATTGGGCATGTAGGTAGTTAATGGTTCTCTGCATCTGCTGGCTATTTAAAGAAATGAATTTTAGGAACAGAAACACTAAAAATGATATTTTTGTCACCTTTCCCATTTTCTGCATACTTACAGATTGTCATACATCTTTGATCATTTATTTAATTTTGGAAAATTTTCATGCATTATAATTTGCTCTGTTGACATACATTTAACACAGAAGCATAAGTTGTTAATGAATATGACTTCGCTTTATTCACAGACTCTTCCTAATATGAGAGTTGTGATAATTAAATGTACTGCTTTCTGTTTTTCAGGTAAAATATTTAGTCAATAAGGCTAAAATATGGAGACCCAAGAAGGCAAAAGATGACATAGTTAAAGGTACATAATAGGAAACTGGGTGTTATATTTCTATTAGGAAACTGAGTGTTATTTTTCTGTTTCTTTTGTGCTGGTTCCATTAATGTAGCTTATAAGTTTCAGGAAAATTACTATTTTGTACTAGAGAAGCAAATTTACAGATTCACAGCCTGTAGTACCTGCATATACATGTGCTGTGCTAGCTAGTACAGTTTACGTTTTTCCATCAGAAGATTTGTCTTCTGTTTGCATGTCTCGAGACTTTATCCTTGCATTGGGAGGTAGCCCCCTTTCCCTAAGATGTAAGCCATTAAATTGCATTACGTGTAGTTGGTACCTATTTGAACCTATCACCAAAGACAATTTTTAGTACTTAGAGTAGTACATATTACCATAATTCTGTTTTAAGATAAAGAATCAAAAAAATTTGTAAATTTTGTCCATTGACACATGATGCTTGACATCCAACACCAGTATGGAAACTTATGAATGTGCCACCAATTTGAACTCATGTTCTCTGACTTGCATAAAGTACAAATCATATTACTACTTGCAAATACATAGTATTTTATCACACCTTCGTTTTTTTGATGGGCCTAAACAATCGGCATGAAAGAGCATATGATATGTATTTTATACTATAAATACTAGTCTCTTTGATGACTCCGAATCAAAGAGAACCCACATCAAGAAGCATGTCTATACCAGAAGGGTGATTAAACCATCCACATCTTCACCTGTAATTTAGTATCACACTCTCACCATAAACAGTCATGCAAGTATTGAAGTTTACATGTTGTGGTTGAGGACTTTGTTCTCCTGGGATATGGTGCAGCATCACTGGATCAAGACCTTTGCAGCACTATGTTTCTTCTAAATATTGCAAATCAATCACTCAGTCACTCAACATCATATCCCAGAATAGTAGTTTCCAAAAGGTCACTCACTCATTTTATGGCCAAAAAGGAAGAATTGTTTGACAGGCTGAGTGACTCAGCTGCTTAAGAAGGTCTCTGTTGCATGGATTGAGTTACTGAGTGAGTCAGTTTATTTAATTCTTATATTCAGATTAAGGATTGTTGATGGACCAAATCCTTTAGCCATTGCATGTTAACTCCCATTTGACATTACAGCATTTGCACCACAAATTTCAAAAGAATTTTAAATTTTAGATGCTACAAAGAATGAAACAGATGGTGAAGGAGTTCCTGAAACTGAAAACCCAGATTCTGTGGAAGAAGAGAAAAAAGAGTCTGAAGAATCAGGGAAAGACAATGAAGATGCTGTAGTGGAAGGGGAAGAGAGTCAAAGTGAGACCGTGGAAGAGGCAGAACCAACATTATCAGAATCGCAAGGGGCCATGTCAGGCCTTTCTGAAGACACTTCATCACATTCGGATGGTAAGAGATAAGATACTTGGTTTTGAATGTTTGTCAGCAATTGCCATCAAGTATCTTATCCTGCACTGTGTGTACCTATCATTTACCATAGTGTAACTAGTTGAAGCCCTTGAAGTAATTTTTCATATAGTTTTTTGTCATTCTACACCATGCAGCAATCTGTGGTGCCGGCATTTTCCACACCTTGGTGCATCTGGCAGGTCAACTCTTTCTAAATTGAATCGCTTGTATTTCTTTTCTACTGTTTCTGAGGGTGAATTTCTTATATTTCTTTCCTTTTTAAAAAACGAAAAATTTGTCCCTGTTTACAAATGAATTCATACAGGGGGAGTAGAGGTAAAGCCTCACTCATTCTTAAGCTCAGCATTAGGTGGAGGTGAGTGGTGAACTTCATGCCTTGGCCACTTTACTTTTGGAGTAAGACACCCAGGTACCCATTGCACAAGTGGCTGGGTGGGCCTCAGAACTGGTCTGGATGTTTTGTGTAGAGAGAAAAATCTTGTGCCCCTGCTTGGCATTGAACTCGAGATCTTCCAGCCTGTAGCATCATCACTTTACTGACAATGCTGTCCCCACTCCTCTTGATAAATAAATCTATTAATATATTTTATTGTGATTTTTAAATAATTGATACCGATTAATGATAAATTAACCTCAATTAGGGAGCTTTGAAAGGAATCAGAAAACAGAATTCCTGTGTAACGTATGTCGGGGGTTTCTCAAGCACATAGCACTGTGTGGGGCATGTTCTGTGCACAGGAACAATGAAACAGGTCTCTGGAAATATAGGACCTTAGATTCTTAATTTTTGGGCTGTGGCATATATTGTATTATTTTACCTATATGTATTAACACATTTAATGTCTGTTGTTTGCTTGTAGACTAACAATTATAAAACCAGACTGATGTTTTATGCTTATTTAACAATTAAATAACCAGACTTGTGTTTGTGTGCAGTAGCTGGCAACACTGGTGCATAGAGTCATGTAACTGCTTGAGTCAGCAGTTTTGGTGCAGTCATTTAGCTGCAGTCTGTTTTGTGGTGGCACTAAGGGCTGTGTAGGCACACTGCTTGTTTGTAAAAAAATTATGCGAGAAGGAATATGCTCAGGCTTTTCACTAAGATTTTTGGAAAAAGTAGGTCCTGGTGAGGAGATTTTGATCTTAGCGTATCATCCAAAAAACCAAACAAAGAGTGTCCATTGGAAAAGTCTGGAGTCTTCTAGACTTTGCTGCTGTCAAAACCAGGTGTGAAAACCATGCTTCTATGTTTCTCTGAGAGGAAAATGATTATTGTACATCAGTTTTTCCCACAAAATGAATTACACTAACCATTCTGTTTTAAGTTATTGTTTAGAGCAACACATGTTAAACAAGACCAAATGTTTGGCCAGGTTTGTGGGGTGTGCATTATGATAGTGTGCCTTCCCACCCACCACTCTTGCTAAAGTAATTTTTGGCCAAAAGCACAAATATAGGTGTTTCAACATCTATGATATTCACTTGATTGCAACACTGTGACATTTCAGTGTTCTCAGATTTTAAAATGTCTGTGAAGAGATTTGATTTTGAATCACTTGAAGATGTTCAGAATTGTGGCGCAACAATTCTCACAGCCTTCAGAAAACAATTTCAGCAGTGTTACCAGACACTTTCCACGGCATGTATAATCAGAAAGCAGGAAATTCAAAAGTGTTAACACTCAGTAAATGTTAATGACAGAATCACCATGATTATTTGTCATATCCCATATATCTTCACTGGGGACCACGGTAGCACAGTGGTTAAGGTGCTGTGCTACAAGTCGGAAGGTCGCTGGTTCGATTCCGGATGGTGTCATTGGAATTTTTCATTGACATAAACCTTCCGATCGCACTATGGCCCTGGGGTCGACTCAGCCTCTAACAGAAGTGAGTACCAGGAGTATTTCCTGGGGGTAAAAGCAGCTGGTGCGTAAGGCTGACAACCTTACCACCATCCTGGGCCATTGTCACATAATCTGGGAACCTTAACTTCCTGGAACCCTCTGGGCACCTCGGGCCTGTAATGGGACTGATTTTTTTTTTAAATATATCTTCATTATATTAGTTTAGATTGTAGATTTTGATATGGAGGGTGCTGTGGTACATAGCTTGTTAGAGACCTGTTCCAGATCATGGTGAGCTTCCTACCACCAGTGAACCTTCATGGCTTACTGCAGCTTTTATTGTCTGTGTGATCCACCTTCTGTTCGTCCTGACACCCATGTGATTAATTACTACAGGACATGTCTGCACGTGCGTGGCTTTTGTTTTTATATAGTATTCTTTTGTTTCAATTTTACTTTTCTTTTCACAGCAGTTTACACAAATTTCTTATAGATTTTCCTGAGGAGATTGGAGGAAGGGGATTTTACACACACCCTCACACATGCGTGGACACGCATGTGTGTGCACGCACATGTGCGTTATATATTTTTACCATGTTTTATTTAATGTGTAATACTTTTCAATTAAATGCTGCGTAAAAGTTAGCAATAGCAGCAAAGGGACATTAATTATTATATTTCCATTTAACAGGAAATCTCTGTAAGTGGGAAACATATTAAATTGACTACATATATATGTTCAGTAATGTGGGGAAGTTTTGGTATTAAATTTTTCCATCTCCAGTGGAAAAACTTAAGCAGGGATGTCATGACTAGGTTTAATTGTATATATTTGTTTACTCTTGTACAGCATTCTGTTATATAAGTAACTTTCTCACTCTCATTGTTTGCAGATGAAGATAAGGCCAGAACCCACACAGAACTATAACACCAAATTCTGTAGGTGTTATTACAATTGTTGTGGAAAAACAATGCAGACTTTACTATGTTGCACTGTATGGGATTTACAGAATTCACTGTTTGCCACTGCAGGTCCAATTATGTGTGGGTATGTGAGTGATTGAGTGAGTGTGTGTCTGTGTGTAGATGTAGATGAATACAGAAATAAAGACTGCAGCAAACAGAGTTTGCATTGGTGAACATATTCAGTCTGTGCAGCATGAGAAGCGAATTGCAAGTTTCACAGCACAAGGTGAGAAGAGCCAGCGTATGTTTTTGTACAGTATTTGCACATTGTGTTTATTCTGATACCTGGGGATGTAAAACAATAGTGATTACTGTCATCAAAGATCTGTTTTAATGTGGTAGTAGTTAACTGTAGCATCAATGATAAAACAGAAAATTGATATTTATTGTGGAATGTGAATTGTTTCTTAAAGACATACATAACCATTTTTGTGAATTTATAATAGCATTAATACTTACAGATAGCATGCCCCTCTTGGTATTACACTTTTCTGACTGCAAAGCTATGTTTCTGGTACAGGAGATTCCCATCATCCAATTCTTCAAAATCTGTTTCCCCACATATGTGAGGCCAAATTTTTGTGGGACTTAACTAAATAACTGTGTGGAGCAGAGTCCTTCTTGAGAAGGTATAGGTTCTCAGATAGTTGAGAAATTCCCTGCATTTTATGGAACCTGAAGGTTCAATACCACATTCAGAAGTACCCACAATCTGTCCCTAACCTGAACCAGATCAATCCAGTCCATGTATCCCCATCCCACTTCTTGAAGATAGGTTTCAATATTATCCTCACACCTATGAAGAGGTCTTCCAAATGGTCACTTTCCCTCAGGTTTCCCCACCAAAACCCTGTATGCACCTCTCCTCTCCCGGATATATGTCACATGTCCCACCTATCCCATTGTTGATTTTATCACCAAACAGTATTTGATGAGAAGTACAGATTATAAAGTTTCTTATTATTCATTCTTCTCCATTCCCATTACTTCATCCCTCTTATGCTCAGATATCTTTCTCAGAACCCAAATGGAATGCTCTTTCTCCATGTTACTCCCTTGGTATAAGAGATAATGTATTTTGAGGAACTATACATAAAAATTTCTTGCACTTCAGGGAACATTTCCAATAGCAAATAGTTTCAATATCACATTCATCTGCCATTTTCTCCCACTGTTCTCATGATAAAAGCTTGTATTCATAGTTTATTTGTAAGAGTACTGTACACACCAACCCTGTTCCCATTAATCCATACTTATATTATTTATTGTGGGCTGAAATTCCCCATAGATAGGGGATTTGCATGAAATGACATTTTTTTCATCCAGTTGACCACATTTAATGAAGACTCCCTATATTAAGACTTTATTCCTTATCGGATCCATATAAAAAGCAGTTATTTTTATTTCAATGCACAAGTATTTAACAACAAAGCACATCTGAAATTGATGCAGCATTTCCTGCTTACTGCCATTGGTCTTCATAGTAGAATACAGAGTACTCATCCTAGTTGAATTCAAATTGCTGAACAGTAGAATAGATGTTGCCATGTAGTTTTTTTTGGCATATTTCATCTCCACCCCTTCATCTGTGTCTCACAAGATGTCAAACTTCAGAATGGAGTTAACACGTACATGTAAACATGTACAAAACATGCTCATGATGTGTTTGAGCTCTCCAGGTATTGGAATTTAAATTAAAATTGTCTCCTACATCTAAAAATTTAAAATGTGAGGTTTTAGGATCTTTTTTGACAGTGAAAATTCATATTGTATCCTGGGTTGCAACACTATGTAGCTGGTAAGTGTCTATTAACATTTCAGAGAACATGCTGCCTTAATAACCCAGAAAATGGGGTCACAGTGCTCCTCTGAAATGTTGGTACTCACCTGCACACTATATGGTGTCATAATCCACAAGACCACATTGTGTACCAATTTAAAAGATTCTTAGATCAAATTGCTTTCCCAGAACAAGAATGTTACTGTCTGTTGACAATGGGGAAGAATTCTAAATAAGGCAAGTTGTGGAATGTTGCAATAAGATATTTCATACCCAAATGGCCCCAGAGAAATACTGCAGTCTTGATTATTGTGAAAGGTAGTGTTGTCAACAAGTCCCACACAGTGCTGGACAGAACAGATGAACAAAGTAAACAAGAAGGCTCTTGGACAGTAGGAAAAGCAATGAAAGACCAAATCTTAATCCAAAACTTGTTTAATACTTGTTTTTCTGACATGTTAGTCACATTATGTGTGTGTGTATATATGTGTATATATATATATATATATATATTTAATTGCTAATGGGAAAATCAAGTGATAAGCAAATAGTACAGAAATGTTCCAGGTGTTACAGTATTTTATTCCAAATGCTGGTGACATACACATTAAGATAATAATTGGTCATTTTGATCTGCAGACAGAGTACAATTGTATCAGCAGGCCATGTATACATTCGGCCATTATTTATTTACAATAATATTGGTAGCATATTTTGTCAGGATATAATTTTTCATAATGGAATGAAAATGTCTCCTTCTCTGGCCCTTATTGCAACTGTCTGCAGTTCTGATGTTATTCATGTGTTATCAACATACCAAGCATAAATCTTCTCATTTTATGCTTACTACTTGTCTTGACATTTTGAAGGACTTTGAAATTTCAGTCCCTTTTTCACTGTACCACCTTCGCTGTCACACTTCACAGGCTAGGTGTAACTTATTGGATTAATAAAATATTTATTTGTAAATGAACCTATGATTTTTACACTTTTAATGTGGTCAAGATTTTACTCTTAAAATAGTGTTAAATTTCAAGCTGTTAATATGGTGGAAAAGAGATGCTGTCATTCAAGATTTGAGTTTCTGACAGTGGTGGTGTTGCAGGCTCAAGTCTTCTAGGATGTTATGTCATATCGCCTTGTAAATACATTCTGGCATTTCAGAGGTTGATATTACCTTCATTATCATATTTTCACCAAAAAAAAACATCCTGACCGTGGAACTGTGGTACAAGTGGAGAAAATGGCATTACCTACTTCCAGAAGAATGAGTCCTGGCAGTGTAAACATTATATGTGTTGTGAAGGAATTCCTATAAGTTAAATGAGCATAGCCCTGGGTGTTAAATATGGCATGAGGTTATGAATTAGATTCATTGGGCTTAGGATAGGGTCTAGTGGTAGGCTGTTTTGAAGATCTTAATGAATGTGGTAAAGAAGCATGCAGTCATTGTATCCTGCTACTCACTGGCATGTCAGTTACGAAATCCAGACACAAACAGCCCACAGGGTGAGAGACAGACTGAACTCTACACTAACATTGTGAACAGGCAGGTTCAGTTCTTCTTGAACAGGCTGTGACAATCTCTTGTCCATTCTCTGAAGGAAAGGAAGAAGAAGCTTCTCTCCAAGGACAAGGCAGTACTTTCTCCCAACATTACACTTTTCTACCTATGCCCACAATAACAGAGCTTCACATGTGCCACTTCCTATATACTGTGGCTCTGAAAAGAGTCACTCTTATTACTTAGTTTCACGTTTCCACCTCACACGTCCCAGTGGTTCAGAGTACATTCAACCTTCTGTCGATTCTCCATGGGTCTGACCACCTGTCTCTGTAACATGACCCAAACCTTGCCCTACACATTTTGACCCTGGAGATGAAGGCAGCCTTTTTGCTGAACTGTAGGTGTCCACCTGCAAGTCTATATGGTTTCACAACCCAGAAGACATATCTCGGTACAAACTTGCTTTGTACTCACCACATTGTCACAATGATATTATAATCCCCCACATATAGCAGTGGCCAGATTACTTACTGTTTGTAGATGTGAGAATGAAGAAGCAAGCTGGTAAAGTAGGAAGCATTAGCACATGCCACAACACCTAGTGTTTTTTGTCCATTTCAAAAACATCCTCGAAGACTGAAGCTATGCATGTACTTCGTACATAATAAATGTTTTTTAAAGAGCTATATGCAGTGTTAGGGATATCAGCTAGGAATAATCTGGTCACTACCGTAACACAACCACATTTGAACCTCAATTATATATATATTGGGTATAGACATATCATCATCATCATCATTAGCTCTACAGCCCTGGGTGCGCCTTGACCTCCTTGGGTATAGACATAAGCTTACCATAAATTCTTTCACATAATATAAAATAGGTACTATGTAACCTATGGGCAAGAGCATTCACAGCGGGACTACAAATTCACTTCAAGAAAACAAAGGAGCTATGGTTAAAATCAAAGATTACTACAAATATAAATGTAAATTATATAGTTATTGAAAGAGTCAAACAATTTACATATCTGGGTAGTGTTGTAATGGTAGACAGAGTAGCACTCCAAGACGTTAAAAAAAAAAGCACAGATCAGATTTTGTGTAACTGTACTCATTGTGGAGGAATAAAAAAATGATGAAGAATAAGATCTGTATATTTGATAGTACTGTTAAATCTGTACTGCTCTTCGCATGTGAAATATGGAAAATGACTAACCAAATAAGAAATAA
>Ga0123355_10001956_pt1 | contig 29068 bp, 14 predicted proteins | sample TergutEmb28metaG_3_FD_89872 | JGI IMG/M metagenome (GOLD analysis project Ga0123355, IMG submission 89872) | Embiratermes neotenicus P1 segment gut microbial communities from Petit-Saut dam, French Guiana - Emb289 P1 | ecosystem: Host-associated > Arthropoda: Insects > Digestive system > Gut ... | reverse complement strand
TATGGTTATAAATAACGATATGCTATGCATTGATAGAAAATTATGTATTTTATGTAATTTTGTATTTTATGTATTTTAGGTACTTTATGTATCATAGGTTTAATTAATTTTTAACTCAACTGTCAAACTATGTAGTAATAATTTATAGCTATATATAATATTGACCTGTTCTATATCTCATGGCCCACTGGGTGCCTACTGTGGATCGCTTGAACATGAATAAATGTGAATGTGAACTTATGATCATATGTTGTTCATAAACTCCCTGAAGAGGGCACTGCAGTGCAAAAACAGGTAGGAGTTGGCATCTAATATGAAGCATGTTTTATGATGTTTTTAGCGGATTTTGTTGGTTCAAAATATGTAATGCCACAAAGCATTCGATTGAGCAGTGACACTCACTTTAACTCTAAAATGCTTGTACAGACCATTAATTCTTCACTTGTTGCTGACCTTGGTGCACCAGTGTGTCATGGATTAATTGAATGGAACTCTAAACCTAACACCCATCCATCTGGGTCAGCAGTTGGACTTTAAACCCCAGAACAAAGCTGTTAACCCTTTAAATGCCGAATTAAATCCCATCTGCCATTAGCTGGCATTATTAGGAGCTCATCCTATTCTCCACGTTAGCAGGATAAGGGTTAATAAACAGCCTGCTCCCATCATCCAGTCTAATCCCCCTGACATCAGAACACTGCTAAAAGACTGCCATATAAGGCACAATGAATGAAATGAAAAAGTCTCATCACAGCTTCAATCACTGTACTAATTTAAATGGAGAAACAGAATAATTCAAAACTTAAAGCCACAAATGTTAATAAATCTTAATTCTTTACTTAGCCATGCTTTAATACATTCTAATTAACAAAGTGTTTGCCAGGCATAACACAATGAGATTGTTATACAAACTTCCCTCCTAACTACTTCATAGGTTTTCCTTAAGTCTGTAACTACCAAGAGAAATCACCCACTGTATATTTATGTATGATTAAAAAGACATCTTGGAAAAATGTGTGTGAAGGTGTTCGGCACATTAAATAGACTGGGGCAGTCCTACAGCACATTTCTGTGAACTTGGCAATGAACCTTTGGGTCCAAGACAGTAAATTCATTCATCAGCACACAAAAGGAGGGAAAGTAACTGTCCCTGTGGACGCCATAATGACATATACGTGCAGCAGAAGTACGGTGCCATTCGTCCTTAATCTCCGTACTGAATCGAGGTGAGTCAACTTCATACACTGGCTGCTTTACCCCGAGGAAGCAACTCCGACACCCATATACCGAGCTCGGTGAGCTTCAGAGCTGGTCTGAACGTTAAGGATAAGAAGTACATCTTCTCTTGTCGGGTTTCGAAACCAGGGTCGTCCAGCCAGTGGAGTAGTCACTATACCGAGTATGCTATCCTGGCTCCCACTGGTCAGCAACATTACAATTCATTCTTGAAGGAAGATCTTGTTTCACGGATTTAGTCGGTAACTGCCCTGGTGAGTCTGGTTTCGTTGTCTGCTTACCTTAGCTTGCACCTTATACCTTACCTTAAGGAGAGGCAACAGAGTAATTAGTCTACCTTCAACAGCCAAAATGAATTACATTTAATAAGATGGTATAACCTAGACAGCCAATGAGTTACAAAATATTAGGTTAAGTACAATAGGAATAAACTATATTGTCCTATGTCCTCAAAAATTGCACAAATGAAGAGCGGCTAATCCGAAACACCTCAATACTACATACCTAATAGGAGTAGACAAACATACTAATATTATTATCACGAAATTAATATTAAACTGCCGGCAAACCACGTACACACTCCATTCAAACGACTAACCACGGATTAACATGAACTTCTTTTGCGTGTCGCGTAAACCATCGATTGTAAATTTAATATTCCAAATACGCATAGTTACTCTGATCCATGGTTACGACACTCTTTCCTCTTTCAGTTCTCTAGCGGCAGTTTTAAACACCCTGATCACGGATATACAAAAAAAAAGTCACGACCGTGTCATCTACATGAATAAACGCACTCAGTTGGATGTGTGAACTGTCTCCAAATACGTTATGTTACTGAACGAAGTCTAAGCCCGACAGTTGAAAATTACATTCTACCAATGAAACTTTGTCCCCTTGACCAATCAAAATATTGTATTTCAAACCGAAATTACCAACCTTTTCAAAAATGCAGGACGGAGATGTGGAGAACAGCTTGTGTAGCGTGTGATTCAAGTTTATTGTGTTTTATGTATTTTCTAACGTTTTAAATTGTTTATTTTATTAAATTAAATATAATAAATATGGCTGGTTCAATTTCACCGTGGTAAGTAGGCATTCTTAATTTATCGTTTTGGTCTAGCCTGAGATATGGTTCAGTCGTTTCTGACGCCATTGTCTGTTGACATAAAGAAGGTTGATATTCCACTCTATGTAATCCACACTTGTACCAGTATCTTCTTTTAATAAGTGGTACCAATATCTTCTTTTAATAAGTGTTTGTTATTGAAATTCTCAGTACGAATGCCAATATCTGATGGGCCATTGTGATACATATTTGAGAATACTGACTTCTGGGATATCTCGACGTGTGGTCTAAATGAAAATTTACCCACGTTTCTGAGGAAAGTGGTGCTTTACTTTTATGCTGGAAGAGGCGGACATTGGTGCCTCCAGAAGGTGCTCAGAGTAATAATTATCCCTCTTATTCGAGTCTAGTTCTGTAAAGAATGGCGTGACAAGTAGGCGTGCCAGCAGGACATGCGTACTGAAGATTTTATCTTTTCAGTAAAGTACTCTAAGTACAGTCTGCATGAGCCTTAATAATTCTGTGTATGAACTTGTATGCCTCCCTGATGATGGGTAAATAAATAAACAAAACTTTGTGGTTGAAAAGAAACAAGTGTTATATTCTTTATAAGTGTGCTTTGATGGTTTTTATTTAATTATTACTTACCAAATACATGGTATCATAAATAATTTCAAATTTTTTAAAAGTAGATTCTACAGTTGCTAGGTTGTACATGTACTACCCATTCCATTTCATCTGTGGCGCTACAGCCCCTTTTGGGCCCCGGCTTCCCTCAGAAGATGCCTCCATTCTTCTTGTCCTTTGTTCATCTCCATCCTCTTATTCCTAGGATTTGTGATATGTCCCTCTGGACAATGTCCTCCCATCTTGTTCTTGGTTTTCCCACTGGTCTTGCATTATGTAATTTTGCTTTACGAACCCTTTCTGGGATCCTTTCATCATTCTTATAATATGACCCACCCATACTAGTCTTCTAATTTTAATATCGTCTGTGATATTTAGATATCTGTAAATCATAAATTTCACTATTCCATCTAGGACACCAGTGTCCTTATCTTGTATTGGGCCATAAATTCTTCTTAATATTTTACATTCTAATGTATATAGCCTTGTTCTGTCATTTGTGTTAGGGTCCAGGTCTCACTTCCATAACACAATACTGACTTAATGTTTTATGTAATCTTACATGCAGTACCCACCAGAATCGTTAGTGCATATTGCAGAAATCTCTTGGAGAGTGTAATCATATAATGTGTTTATCAAAACATTCTTTACTGCAATGAATTTTCATTTCTGTATCATGAAACATAATGGTAATTTACTCTCAACAGTGTTGATATGGAAATACAAATTTGACTACAGTGTTGTGCATAATTGGATACGCAGTAAATTCCCATTGTCATTTTCTGTCTTAACCTTTTCCTGATAGCTTTTTGTGGTTTTGTAAAAGTGCATAAAATATACTCATTCTGGGGTGGGCACATAAAGCCATATATATATATATGTATATATATATATAAGTATTGAAAGTACTAAACATATTTCACAACTTTTTAGTGCGAGTGAGTACTTAAAGTCAGCTTTACCTTTGGTTTATCCTGGTCCAGTGTAGACAATATTTTACATGAACGTCAACCAAAGCAAACTTTTTTTTAGCTAACTCAGTTTTTTTATAGAGTTTGTTTAATTGTATATATCAGATTGAGATTAACAATTTCTATGTGTAATAGTGTACACGTGTTATTTTTCTGTTGTTACTGAATTATTTGCAGGTATTTCATTCCAGACACTTTGAAGTGTGACTGCATGTATAATGGAAACAGTGTTTAACTGTGAGAAAATATAATCACAATATATACCTCAATTTGTGCTATTCTCTTTGCTTCTCACATAATGGAACCACCTAGGAAGTACTTTCTGTATATTGCAGCAGTAGCTGATGTGATGTTTGCTACTATAAACACAAAAACTGAAGCCTAAACTTGGTTGATATCAGTTCACAATTTTTCCAAAAATCTATGAGTTACTTCCAAATTCTAGGTGCCTGGAGGGTGACATGAAGCAATTTATATACTGAGGACCCCCAGTTCTGGAGTGACTTGTAAGCCTCACTGTTATCTGGTGCTTTCTGCTTGGTGCAGGTTAACTGATACACATTACCGTGGGGGGGAGAAAGAGTGCAACAACTATGCTGAAAATATGACGCATCCCCCTTTAAAATTTATTCCTTTGGGTGGCTGGGCACGCAGGAATGGTGCATCTCTTGTTTATAAACTCAGCGATCAAGACCTAAACTTATGATCCATCCTGACACAAACCCAAACTGGCCTTGGATACTGTTTAGAAATATTGCAGAATATTCCTTTATCCCTTCTGTGTCTGTGTGTTGGCAACAATGACTTTGACCTCTGTGACTTATCTTCTATGGCAAGTATCAGGTGCAGGTTGAAACAAAGCAGGTGCAAAGTCTTGATGAAATTTGCATGTAGAGTTGTATATTGCTGTTGTTGAGCCATTCTATCTGCAGCAGGAAGTGAATAAATGACAGTTAGTTACATATGATTAAACAAATTAAATGTAATTTGCTGTTATACAAAGTGACCCACACATCAGCTATCCCAGTGATGCACAAGTGTCCAGTGCCAGTTCACCTGGGCAACTAAATTTTGTATGGTGGCTCTTAATATTTGTGGATCCTCAACATGGAACTTACTACTTATCACCCCCATAATACTTAGACTTTTTAGATCATTCCTAGATTTTTGGAAAATTTGTGGACCCCTGAGTTAAGTCATGAATTAAATATAAACTAAAATGTTTTGTAAATTTCTCTGTTACTCACTGAATCTACAAAAATTGTTCAAAATGAGGTTGTTTGTGTTCTGTGAACAGCTCAAACACTTCAGTACAATTTTACAAATTGGCTGGCATTACTTCATACTGCCATCAAAATTTTAAACAAGAGAGTGTTTACAGTTAACTGATTTTTGGGTCAACCTATAAATTAGTACAAAACAGTGTTCCTGTATGGTCAGTATTTAACAAAATATACAATAAAATATTATTGGTTTCCCATTGAAACTTTATATTAATCACCATTCAAGCACAGTGTTTCTACCTGGCGTTCTTGAATGCAAAGTTGGTAGCATATGCAGAATTGCAAAGAATACATTGTAACTTGTCTCTGACCCAAGAATTTTGTAATTCTTCATTTTCAGTAATTTTGAAGCAGTGAGAGAGGGTGTGAATGACATTGTACAGACCTATATGGAGAAACTTGCAGTGATATGGGAGGATTGTGGTTACAATGATATCAGTATACAGCAGAGGTGTGAGGCAGTGAAGAAACATGTTCAGGTGAATTAAGTTTTAAGGTTTAGTTTTCAGCGATCATTGGCACCTTTGGTTTTCAAGTTTAATAATGGCATTTTGTTCTGTTTATACTTTACATTGTGCATGAGAGAGTGAAGGATATCCAGAAATTTGTAGGTTTTGAGAAAAATAAAACACTGAACTAGAGGTTACCACAGAAAGTTTCTGTCAGTAATTTCCATTTGTGCTCCTTTCTTGGCATGAGAGATATCTGACTGATATTTGAGTTCAGCCTGTACACAGGTTAGTGTCTCTCTGGAGTTACTGCAGTTGCAGTGATCGGGTGTATGTATAAGTTGACCACTTGCCCACTACACCAATATGTGGCATTTCTTATGTAACTCCACAAGAAGAGCTTGTTGGGCCACAAATCTGGTGACACACAATTTGAATTTTGTTCTGTCTGGCACTGGATAGGTCTGACAAATACTGTGTAGAAGTAGGATTTTCATTAACAATGTGTCATTAACATTTCTCTGCACATTTAATTTTATTTCCTAAGGGAGTTCTGTTTGGGATTGTTTTCAGAATCTCTTTGATGAAATGCTTGAAGAGGAGCAAGGAAACAAGAATATATTTATAAGGAAGATAGAACAATACTTACAGGAGATGTCAGAATTGAGTAAGGTAATATCATCAATAAGAGTAAAAATATCATTGGATAATATGATGATTATAATAATGCCAGTATATTTTATTTATCTCAAACACCAAAATCAGGATTTATTAAAAAGGACAAACAGGACAGTTATTTTCTGGCTGGAACAGAGCCTGGAAGTTTTATGGAGAAATATTCTATTGTGTTGCCACAAGTACGAGGGGGTGCTAATAAGTCCTTAGCCCGACCAGGAAGGAAACAAGCTACAGCGACCAAACTCGGGATTTATTCAACATACTCCCCACGAAGCCCAATACTCTTCTTAGCTCGTTGCTCTAACTTTTGCAAGCCACTCAAAAAAAAGTCAGAAAGTTGTTTGTCCAACTACGTCTCCGCGACAGCAATGACCTCCGCGTTGGACAAAAAATGGCGACCTTTCAATTTTTTTTTCAGTCCAGGGAACAGGTGGTAGTCTGATGGGGCCAGATCCAGAGAACAGGGTGGCTGATCAAGACATTGGAAGTCCAGGTAGGCCAGTTTCTTCTGGGTTGCAAGTGCCCGTTGAGCCGGGGCACTGTCGTGCAAGAACAAAAAACCCTTGGTGACCTTCCCGCGGCGTTTTTCCTTCAAAATGTCCTTCAGTTGCACCGGCAGAGATGAGTAATACTCTGCGTTGATAGTTTGGCCCTTTGGAAGATAATCAATGAGGAGGAGGCTGTCTTGATCCCAAAAATTCGAGGTGAGAAGTTTTCCAGCTGATTTTTGCACTCAGAACTTTTTGGGGCGGGGTGATCCGCTAAGCTGCCACTCCATTGATTGTTGCTTTGTCTCTGGGTCATAGTGATATAACCAGGTTTTGTCCATGGTCACCAATCGCGACAGGAAATCATTTGGGTTGCACCAAAAAAATTCCAAAATTTGCTCAGATGACTGGCACCGTTGACGTTTTTGATCCGCATTCAGGCATTTCGGGACCCACTTCGCAGAGAGCTTCTGCATGTCCATTCTTCATGAATGATGGACCCAACCTACTCATGTGAGATACCCAGTTGCTCAGCTATTGATTTAATTGAAATGAGGCGGTCTTCCAAGATTAGCTCGTGAATTTGATCAGTAATCTCTGGGATGGTCACTGTTTTGGGTTGTCCAGGACGAGGCGCATCGCAGGTGGAAAAATCACCACATTTAAGCTGGGCCACCCAGTTTTTGATGGTAGCATATGATGGTACATGTTCCCCTAATGTTTCTATCAGAATGGTATGAATTTCCTTCGGCACCTTGCCTTGCAGAGGGGGGTAACTTGATGATAGTGCGTGTCTCCATGTTGTTGAAATCGTGCGCGTCGCCTGACATGCTTCCTTTCAGCTTCTATAACAAGAAAAGACTTGCAATTCGGCACATGAACAGATCCCTCTTTCCAATGACACTATCGATTCCGTCCTACGACATCAGGAAGTAGGTCGGGTTAAGGACTTATCAGCACCCCCTTGTACAAGAAAAATTAGTCTGGAACTGTCTGTTTGAGGAGCTCTGTGTATCCCTTCTAAGTTGAATGCAATTTATGTATGTGACTTTGTATGTATGATATGTATTCTCCTCCAAGACATGCCACTTTTTTGGCAAATGCACTGACTAATGTTATTTTTCATATTTAGGCTCTGAGTATGGAAATTGCTGTCAGTGACTACGAGAATTTGCCATTGTGTGATGTTGAACGTACACTGAGATTGAAGATGGAAGGATACCGCAATATTAAAGACTTACGCCTAAAAAGATTGGCAGAACTGAAAAGCAAAGTAAGCAATGGTTATGCAAAGTGAGAAACAGCAACATTTGTTGTTATTTTATCGTAGTTGTTGATGTGACATACTGTTTGGATAGAGTTCTAGCATAGCAAAGATTCATTTTTATGGAACATGAAGGTTTCAGATTACCAAAACAGAATCATGCCAGTGGATCTTGTACAATCCCTCGGTTATCTTCATTACCTCTTTTTCTGAGATCTGTTTTAATAGTGCAATCATACATTTGTCCAAGTCTCCCTGTCTGTCCTCATGAGGTTTCATAACCAAGCATTGTATTATTAATTGTTTTTGTTTATGCATTTAACCACTAATTATGGTAACCAGTTTGTAGAACTGCCTTAAGCATGAGGATATCTTACAAACTGAATGACGTATGAGAGAAGGCTGTGGTGCTTTTTTCATGACAGTGCACAGTGGTACAACATTCTGGCACCTTGATTGATGGCGGCACACTGGATTAATATTATAAATTCAGAACTTGGAAAATAGATCATATTTTTTTGTTTTTACTCCATCAATATTAGTGCCATACGCAACAGTAATGTTAACATATCTGTTATTTTATTTTATATTATTTTTGTATTTAAATTTTTAATAGGAAAACAAAGAACACTTTCAATTTTACCTGCCTTCAAGGAGTGAAATTGATGTAGACAATAGTGTGTAAAATGTTGTCACTGTGAGCAGTCAATTTCTCAAATTGTGTTGACAGGAAGACCTCCTTTGTAATGACCTGGGAATTCAACCACAAGCAGATTTTGCAAATCAAGTACCCAGTGAACAACAACTCAATGATTTTGAAGTATATGTTAAGGAGAAGAGTGATGAAAAGGTGAGACACCTTTGGCTTAACTTTATAATATTGTTGATGATAATTAGCTACAAAGTAATGGGCATTTATGGGAAAATGAGAAATTCATGACTTAAATCTCATTTAGTGTTACAGAACTGATTATTATTTGACCTGTAATGTACAGTCTTTCTTATTTGTTTCTAGCGTGTATTGAATTTTAAAAATTCTGTGTTATAAACTAAAATATTCTGTCTCTGTTTTCAGGAGCGGTTGATGCAGGTGTATCAGAAATCAAAGTCTGCGATCATTGCTATTGTAACTGAACTTAAAGTTGTACCAACACTGGAATTTGAAAAGCTTGTTATGTGTGAAGAGGACACAGCTTTCAAACCAATAAAAGAGAACATGAATGCACTAAGAGTATGTGATTTTACTGCTTCTGTACTCATATGTGTAGCGGTTAATTTGAGAACTTTGTTTATTTGGCTTCTATTTTTAATTTAAAATTATTTACATAAATTCTAGGCACCAGATAGCATGGGCAACTAAATTTTGTACTACACTGGTGCCTAATATTTTCAGCATACTTTAAGTTTTTATTCTGAAACAAAATTATGTATCCCTTCATATGCACCAAGCAGGAAGTCTCATATAACAGTAAGTTTCACAGGTCACACCTCAGTTGTGGATTCTCAATACGGAACTTTCTTCATGTAACCCTTTTATGGGATCTAGATTTGGATGTGACTCCTAGGCTTTTGAAAAATTTATGGACTCATGTTTTAGACCTTCCTAAATATATATTTTGCACTATGAGTATAAAGTCACTTTGCATCTCCTTGTGTGCAAGATATAATGGCTTCAGTGTGGTATTTGTTATAGGTTCTTTATTAATCCATTATCATTGACAGTCTATATAGATATATTATTAAAGTGAAGATTATAACACACATAAACTTGGCAATACTGGAGATGATAGGATTGTATACAGTTGTGAGTATTCCTTTGCGTGGTTGCAGAAATAGGCATTCAATTTTCCATTCAAATGTCTATCATCTAGTATTGCTGTTTGTCAGGCATACTTCCTGAGTGAACACACTATTCTATTCTGTATCGATACTCACTCACATATGGCCCTTTATATTTATCTCCCTGATAATGACTTCACATGAGCCAAAACATGCTGCAGATATATTAATGTAAAACAACAGGTTGTATATATGTGTAAGGGTATTTAGTCAGATTATAATAAATAGTAACATAATATTTATTTATTTTTTAAACATGATATATGGACAATGCAAAAAAAATGAAGACTATTCTTACAGTTTCTTTTGTGATATATAAAACCTTAATAGTGTTAACTGTTTATCATAAATAATGGCCTCTCCTTTTTACAAATTGAGAAGTCTTTGGGTGTTGTATGATTAGGTATAATTTCAAAGTAGGTAATACTGTATAATTATGTCATTACGCTTGAGAAACGTTTCTGGTGTTATTCCATTACAGAAATAGAAGTCATGTGAAATTCCATACTACTCTCTTCCTATGACATATTATGGTCATACCATTCGACCATCATCAGGTAGAGGATACAAAATACATAAATGGAAAAGTTTACTATAGAAGAGGCCTTGTGTTCACAACCTGATAAAATACTTTAAACACTATTCCCATTAGAGGAATAATAAAACATAAAATATTCTATAAAATTTGCAACAAAAATCCCAAGTATCATAAAGATGAAGTTTAAAGAGGTTCCTATATACTATATGTATGGCGATATGAAACATGCAGTTGGCTTTATTGATGTGAACTCGATTAGCAGCGTGATACCATAAAAAATATAAAATCAATTTATAAATATATGAGAGTTGTTAAATGTTGTACATTATCACAGTACACATTGTGTGTGGTGTAAGCTTTTCTTGCTTTCTTTTGTATGTCACATTAATTCCCATACATGACTATTCAAACATATTGAACATCCTGTGTTGTTAGTGGAAGTTATTGGATGTTGACTGCTTGGAAACTGTTTTGTGTTATCATCCAAAAACAAGTTGACATATAATAATAAACAAATGTATTGTGTTGGGTTGTTATGCTTGTGTGGATTAGTTTGCTAATGATTAACTAGCAAACAGGATGATGTTACCCAGATTCATGTAAACAGCATTTTTGGCATAGAGACATGTGGCAACTTTGACTTGTAACGGCTGGAACCCTGCATTATTAAAGTGTTGTAATATATGACATTTATTAAGAGATAATATGTTATTTGCAAGATGTGTAAAGGGAACATGTTTTTACTTTTGCTATGTGTGATTTAGTCAGTGCTTTATGGGTGAACAGTTGGTGGTTGTTTATACAGAAAACCTAACAATTTAATTCATAGGTGACCCATAAAACCAACAGGAGACAAGGAAACTAATCTAACAAACCATTTCAATGAAATAGAGTTCTTAAAAAATATGTAACATTTGACACCATTTTCTCAAAGTGTTGTGCAGTATATTCCCTGCGTCATATATAATGCAACCTTGCTCCGCTTCTGTTAGCTGATGTGTGCAGCAACATGTTTCAAAAACTGAGGTGGTAGAGGCACTCATTCAGCAAATTTCCTGCTATTTTTGAACCCAAGGTTTTGTCACTGCTTTTGCAGCACACCAGCACCTCAAAATCACTAGATAAATAACCTTCCAAAGTTTGGTCATTTCCTACTTCAACATTTTTATAAACATATGGTCTGGAGATGTGTGTTCAAGAATGCTGAAGTTATTTGAAAATTTCAGTGCAGAATACTAAATAAGAGGAGGGTCAGGTATTTTGTGACACTGAAGAAATTAGAAACTGGGACAGTGCAGTTATTTATAATGATCATGTTAACCATCATTCTAAAATGATGTTTTTGCCACATTGGGTCTTATGGCAAAGACTCCATTTTTCTGTACAATGTTGTCTCATGTCTATATCCAGCGCATTCATGTTCTGGTTTGATTGCCATAATAATGTTCCTGTAGAGTGTAGTCACAAATTCTGAAATTCCTCCTTTTGTTCTTTTTAATCAGTCTGTTTGTTCTTACCATTTAGCGAGTTGATGCTGCTTCTTTACGAACATTATGGTGCTTTTTAATCTTCCTGGTTTGAACAAAATTTGGAGGGGGGGGGTGGGACAGGGGTGCAAAATGTGTACGCCATTCTTCTGCGTAATGAGGGTTAGCTACTCCTGTCTGTGTTACAGCAATTACATCAGAGATTGGAACATCAACTCGAAGATACCAAAGCTGAAGTCACTGAGTTGCGTGAGAAACTTACCCAACTCTGGGATCGTCTCCATGAAGAATACAGTCACAGAGAAATGTTTCTTGCTGCTCATCGAGGTCATTCTGCTGGAACTTTGAAAGCAGTATGTAGATTTTTCTGATTATAAAATGAAGTACAACAGTTTCACATATGAAAAGAATTGAATCATTGTCATGGTAAAAAGAGTTGCTCATGTGTCTAAGCACCACATTATGCAGCCAAATAGGTGTGTAATGTTTGCTTTTCACATTGGTGTCTGCTGTGTTTTACACGCCAGCCATTAAATACCCAAGGAAGTAGCTCAAGCGCCCACGGGATAGGAATTACATTGAAAAACTAATACCTTATGCAATTTTGGAGCTTATTGGATTCATAATATACATTATTAGACAACTACAAAGTAAAGAAAGAAATCTCTCACCTGATTTAGGAGATGGTTGCTGATAATCTGAGAAATGAGTGCATTGGTATGAAAACAAATTTTCAACTTTTGTGCACATAAATGAACACTGAATTGCTTCAGAAAAAGAAAACGAAGTCTATAAGCTAAAATTCTTCAGGTTTTGTGTGCAAGAGAAAATACACTATTTTATTAAGGTGTGATATGCAGTTATTTAACATTTAACCAACACATGCTCTCTTGGGTATAGCAATACATTTTCTAAATCATAAGTTCCTTCACTTTACTAATTAATGTATTGGTATGTTGTGAAATGTGCTGCTGCAGGGTGTGATTTTTTCATTTGGTGGCATATTTTCAAACAAACATTTCAACAATCCATCATAGTCAATAAATACATACAACTCCTTTCTTGCAGTGGTAGATTAAATCATAGAAGCTGATGGCCTATGCTTTAAGGTACAAGTTTCTGACAGACTTGAGATCTGAAAAGTCACTGATTATCCACTGTGTATTTCAACTGTATTCTAGCAGTACATTATGCCTGTGATATCTGCAGTGCATGAGCCAGTGTAACAAGGCATATCAATTTGCAATGATTGTGAATTCTTTTGTTATGCATGCACCTTTGCCTTTCCCACTTATACTTCTATCCAAATCACCTACTATGACCAGCTAGGTACCTGTCCAGTGTATGGTCACTAGTTCCTGCATTTCATAAGGTGAGCAGTCATGCGGCAAAGTGTGCATTACTTCAGAAGCTTTGATGCAAATGATTGAATTGGCAGTGTAAAAACTGTGGGTTGTCAGTATTTGATGTTGCAAACTACAGGATTACTTGTGTATTAATATATACTTCACCCAAAATTTGTGTTTGAAAGTTGGAAGTAAAACTATGTTATCCTTTCCTCAAGAACTTCCTGTTTGAATTTTTTTTTTTTCCCCCTCCCAATGCCCCCACATGTCCCTGTGGACTTCGTGGTCTTCCCTCCTGGGCATGGCAGAAGTGTAACCGACTTCTGAGGTTGGACGCCCATGAGGCGCGGTTATGTTGTCCCGATGTGAGTAATGATACAGGAGGATGTAGTGCCAGGAGGGCCCTTAAACCCTAATTCTACTAACCTACCCAGACCATGGTCACCGCGGGAATCCTCCCCTTCAGGGAAAATTCCCACGGTAGAACCGGGAATCGAACCCGGGACCTCATGATTGGTAGGCAGAGAGACTGACCACTAGACCACGAGGGTGGTCTCTTGTTTGAAAGTATGAATATGTGAATTATGCAAGTAAGTGGGGTAATTGCTTTTGTATGTTGTGTATGTATGTGTGTGTGTGTTGGTGTGTGGTATAATAAGTGTGGCGCTTTGATTTATATTTTATGAATGTTTAATGTTTTTATAATTGCAGTTAAAGGATGAAATAAAGAGATGTGAAGAACTAAAACGCCAAAATATCAAACGCTTTGTTGAAGAGATTCAGCAAGAGCTGAAATATTGGTGGGATAAGTGTTTAGTTGGAGAAGAAGAACGGATGCAATTTCGACCACATTCATCAGAATGTTTTACTGAAGACCTCTTAGAGCTGCATGAGCTAGAAGTGCAGAAGTTGCGGACTTACTATGAGCGAAATATGTATGTTATTATTATCTATTGTACTAAATGAATGCTGATTGCTTGTGACAGTGTGACTAAAATTGGAAGTATTTGTACAGCCTATAAACGTGTGTCAAATGTGGCGCAGGAGACCACTGTAAAGGCTACTGTCACAGCTTTTAGCTTCTGATGGTTTTCCTGTCCATTACACGAGTTGTGCCTTACAGAAGCCTCATACACTTGGTACTTGCAGATCCTACTTGAATCTGTTAGAGCTTCATTATTCTAATTGAACTATCCGTTGGCAAATGTAGTTAATGAAGATATAGTCTGCTGCACTTCCTGGTTTCTCGTAGGCAAATATAACAGCTTCCCCACTTGCCAATTCCACCCCTTAGGCATCATACCTTGAAAATGAACATATTTCATATCTAATTTTCTAAACTTCTAGAGACAAAATGTACCTAATTCTGGAAGATCTTGTGTGTGAGGAAGCAGATGTAATGCTGTGAAAGAATCACAGTTGTAAATATCCTGCCTGCCTATGGTGCAGCTCATTGGATGAAATGCTGTGGTATCTGCGCATCCTTACCTGAAACCTGAAAATTTGTCTTACTTTCTAAAACATGTTGCAAAGATAATCAATTCTGTATCTAAATTTACCATGATTCATCTCCTGTGGATTAAACAAGCAAATGGAATTGATGAAAACTTTCTGATGACTACAACTGTTGCAAAATGATTAAATACATCTGTGTGGAATGTACACTGAATGGTTACACTAAAATCGACATGTTGCATTATATAAAAGTCATTTAATACGTCCCAAACAATGAGTTCCGTCCCCAGAGAAGAGGCTTAATGACCGAACTGTTACTCAGTTGAACACAACGGATAAGGCATTGGTTCTTGTGATAGTAGACTTCTGTCATACTTGACACATGTCGCATAGCTGTCCGAGTCCAAAATAAATTTGCCAGATCCACGGTTTTCAAGATGGATGAAAAAATATATCTACTTAATTAGAACTTTTGAGAGATAATACAAAAACAAAATATAAGGTAACATAACAATAAACTAATTAACACATTTTATGATCCAAAGTGTCATCAAAATTCAAATAAATTACTTGTTGATTCAATGAGAACTAGTGAAATGTAGAGGCAGTCCATAGATACTCTGTTACATTGTGAATATAAACATTTTGAAGTTTTCCCTTATACAGTATCATTATACTTGTTTTCAGTTTGTATGTGTCTGTTTTCAGTGTGATATTTGAATTGGCAAAGCAGCGACAGGAACTCTGGGACAAAATGTTGGAGATGGAAAATCGAGCAAGTGATCCAAATCGGCTGTTCCAAAATCGCGGCGGTCAGCTGCTGCTGGAGGAGAAAGAAAGAAAAAATATTGGGAAGGTAATCTAATCATGTGCCCATCTTAAATAAATAAATTTCTCTCTGAATACAACTGTTATTGAATTACTAATACTGATAAGAGAGAAAGCTAGTTGTGTTATGTCCAAGGATATAGTGTTCATTTTGTAGGTCTACATCAGCGAATCCATTTTTCAGTTTTGATTAGTGAACTTCTGCCTTTTTACAGACATGAAAACTTTGTACAATGTGTGAATTAAACCTTTGGGTTTTATTACCAGAAATGTGGCCCATATTTGTAAATTATCTTATTCCTCCAATAGGAACTGCCCAAAGTTGAGAGAGAGCTGATGAAGCACATCAAATTATATGAGGAACAGCATAAAACACAATTCAAGATTTATGGGGAATCAGCCATAGAGATTATTAACACCCAGTGGGTGCTGCATAGAGAAAATAAAGAACAAGAAAGGAAAGCAAAGGTGAGAAACTGGGTCGTTAAAGTATTTTTATGATCCATTGTGGTTGATAGGAATTGGTATTTGAGTTTTAAAATTTGTATTATAAAAATGAATGTCAAAATTAAATTATTAAGTAATTTCAGCTTAAAAATTGAAGGAGAAAAAGGTTGTAAAGTTATTAGAATATTCAGGAACAATGACTGCTCAGTTTACCTTCAAGGTATTTTCTTTTTGTTTGTCTTTTTTCCTGGTTTTGTTTACATACAGTCATATCTTTGAGTGATTTTGTTTCACTGTGAGCATCATAATACAGATTTCAAGGCTGGCGCACAGTACAAAGAATGCTATTTCTATATGCTTTCTTTCCCCTGATCCCCCTACACCGCTAAATATTATTCCTCATGGCACAACAAATTTGTGTCTGGATGTCTCAAGAAAACATTTTTATGAAATTATTTTGTTTGGGGGGGACTAAAATTCTGTGTTGTGTGTACAAAAAATTCAAAGCGCTTTAATTGAAGAAGCATTAGGTGAGTGGCATATATGCCAAAATTCAGTTAATGTGACTTGCATTGAACTGGACAGGTGCCAAAATATTGAATATTCCAGACTATCGAACGGTACCTATACTGATCTGAGCTCATTCAGTAATTTTTTTGTTACCGCTCCTACAAGTGGGCTATACATCTAGTCAGAGGAGTAACTTTATAAACAATTTTTCACTATGGATGAGAGTGTGCAGGGTATTCAAGAGAATATGATATTAAACTGGTTCTTAGACAAATAGTTTGAAGAGTGACACAGATCAACATTTCTGAAAGTGGACGTACTGGTCAGCATCATTAAATGAGTAAGTATCAGTTGTTCAAAAAGAGACCCTTTGTCATGGGGTCATTCACATAGATTGCTAATATGTGCAATGTTGCTTTTCAGAAGTTTGCAAAAGACCGTCAGCTTGAAGTTGAATCCAGAATGGGATCTCAGTCACGAGTTTTGAAGCGTAAGAATGTGCCAGTGACTCCTGTTCACAGTGCACATAAATTACGAAAGGTGACTGGATGTGAGAGTACTGCTGCATCAGAAAACAACCCTTGTCCCAAACAACGAACTGTGGTATGTTCCTTGTCTTGCTTGCTTAATTTCTGAACTTCATTATTGCTACTGCCGTCTTCCTATTCAGATTTTCCTGTATGTGCACAATGATTGATGTTAAGATGAATGTTAATTCTTGAGACAGCAGTAAAATTAGGATGAGTTTGATTCTCAGATTGTGAAAGAAGAGTTTTGTCATTATTCAAACCTTCCAGGTCCATGACTGACAACAGACATGCAGCATCTAGTATATATCAAAGGCAGAAGAGGAGAGATACTAGTGAAAATTTATGGACCCATTTCCTTTCAAATGCTTTTTCTATTTTGTGATGATGTTGTGAACTGTAAATATATAATTGTACAGTTATTTATCCACTTGTGCCCTTATGTTTTAGTAGTACGTGCTTCTGCGACATTAAGATCATCAGATAAGCCTCAAAGTTCTGCACACTTTGTTTTTAACAAGTAGCATATAAAAGTTGCTTCATACAGAATTTGTAGTTCCATGTTTTATTTTATCCTCATAAAGGTGTCACCTTTTCATTGGATTAGTGAATGTTGCCAGTGTTGGTTTCTTATGGAGAGTTATCCCAGTTTTCAACTCCTAAGCTTGAGAACCACCCCTGTTGGCTATTTGCAATGTTTTGTAATATATTCAGAACCCCATCTATGGACTATATTTTACTCCATCAGCAGCCAGAGCCATAACTTGGTGACATGGGATCTACACAACACTTAAATCTTACAAATATTATATATGTTTTCTTCACACAGGCGCAGCTACTGAAACTGAATACAATATTCAGAAATTGTTTTTTGTATTATGACAGCAGAATTAAACAAAAAATGAGTACCCACTGACCAAAGAAATGAGAGTTAATGAAGGTGTCCATACATGGTGCTGAATGATACTGATATTTGCTTGAAGCAGTAGAATTTATTTCTGCTGCCAGTTGGAAGTGGCCACCCTGCTTGAGACTTGTGCAGAAGAAGGGAGAACACATACAAACTATGTCTAAATGTTACAAATATAGACCTTGTGAAGAATTTGTAGCCTTCCAGTATTATTAATTATGATGGGTTTGGTAATCTTCCTTCTTCACAGAAAAGTTTTGTTTCATTCTACATACTATGATGTTCTTCAAATAAGATATTAAAAAAATTGAACAAATTAAGCATAATAAGCAAGAAGACTTCTTAAAAGGGGTGCTGTAAAGGGTTATTTAAAACTAATTATTTTGCATTAGGAATTTCTCGTTTTAATTGAAATCCACTTTACTAATTAACCACCTTAATATTTACACATTAATTAGTGGGTGTACTATTTTCTGTTTTGTTGACCATGCATCCCTGTGTAATCCTGTAAATAAAGCCAATTTGGTGCACAATTTATTCTTAATATAGTTGTCAATCTCTACATGTTTCAGGCATCTATGTGCCCATCATCAGGAGAAACAACTGTGTTTATGCGACGCTTGGTACTTGTTATTCTGTGTGGTTGACTGTTTGGTATGCAGGGTGGAATGAAACTCATTTTAATTCCACCCTGCATACCAGACAGTCATCCACACAGAATAACAAGTACCAAGTGTCCCATAAACACAGTTGTTTTTCCTGATGATGGGCACATAGTCTCCTGAAACATGGAGAGATTGACAAATATACTAATGAATAAGTGAAACACAAAATTCTCTTACCTTTGTTTATGACCACTGCAGCCTGTGAAGTGTTTGGTTGTCCTATAGCAATTTCCTTTATTTCACTACCTATATTAATGCCCTATTTAATGCTCTGTCAGGAGGCACAATTGCCTCATCAGTCCAGACTTCCAAACCCTTATCCCATATGCATTCCCCATAGTGTCATCTTTACTAATTTCAACAGTACTGTTGCTTTCTGCCATTAAAGACAAATTCTAACATTGGAACAAACTTGTTCTCTGAAAATTTAAAATTCTAAAGGTGGCCATTTATATTCAGGTACCTATGATATTTTTGGAATTTCAAAGACAATATATTAAATGAACTAACTTCACAGAAACTGTATTGAGTTGTACTCTTTGTATTTCAGGTTTCTAGGAATATTTTGGCAGAAATAGAACCACATTCAGATTCTTCAGCAGATCCAAATTTGACAACATACACAGACTTCCAGGTTTGTGGCAAATGGTTTGTTTGGGAAACATCTTTTTCTTAGCTTATCACAACAGTTAAATTTTTGTTCCTTCATTTGACATTATGGCATCAGTGTTTCTGCTTTCAGAACAGACTACACCAGACTTCTGATGGTGCTGCTGCCTCTGCTTCTGGTTCTCTTGCATGTGGTCAGTTTATTCTGAAATTATAATACCTGCTTACTGGTGATGGGATAGGGATAATACCCACTTTTAATGCTTGTCTACTGTCATCTTGCAGTTGTGTCATTAAATCTGCATGCAAATAATATTATGACAGGATCAGACCCATAAATAATGGGAAGCATTCAGACAATTTTTAAAACCTCACAGCAAATACCAATTTCACAGTGTACTTTCAATTAAACTGGGTTTATTTTAGCTTGTTGGTCACTAAGCTACATATTTCATATAGATGTATTTCTTGTCATCTTGTAAGTCTTCATACTTTGGTAGTTGAACCCAAAAATGAAAAGTTCACTTGTTATGATATAAAAAACTGTATACCCTGTAAATTTGATTAATTTACAATACTCTCATTGTTTGTGTTAATGAAGGTGAACTTTTTGCTTGGGATATCACACTTTGTCAGTGTCCCATGGTTCCAGTTGCCTAATGATGCAATGTTATATCCCAGAAGAACAGGATGATAATCAATACACTGACTGAATTTACATCACAAATATTATGACCCATTTAATACATGTGTTTATTATCAACTAACTGCACTAATTAACTTATACAAGGTAGTTCCTCTGAATGGTGGAGTAACTGTCTTTATTATGTTAACTTGTGCAGTTACTTGGTAATCAATTGTACTGCATGTCTATCGCATGGAAATGTGTAATATCAAATAATGAGACATTCATATTTGGATCTGTGTCACCTTTACAGGCTCCATCATAGATTTCATTTCTACCTGAACTAGCAGGCCAAAGAAAGGATGGTCACTGTATTATAAGAAAGACTAGATAATGTAAATTTTGAGGAGTGTGTTTGATAATGTTTGAAATGTCACTGTAGAAGTAGCATTAGTGGTGGTGGTGAGGTGGTGGTGTGGTGGTGGTGGTGGTGGTGGCGGTGGCGCTTGCAGTGGTATATGAAACAGTTTATTTTCAGGTACTACACCAATATGAATTTTTAGATGTTCATGACAGAGATTATACAGATTCTATTTTGTGGTTTTGAATCCTGCATGTGAATGTTTAGCCATCTTTCTTGTTGAAGGCTTTTAGAACATATTCTGATGTTTAATCTTGTATATGGGTACTAAGCCATCTTTGGTGTTGAAGGCTTAAGTCAAATTTTGACACTGAATTGATTAGGGCAAGGATATAGCACATTTGTGGATTACAAGGGCTGCAGCCACTCAGAGAATGGCAAGGTGCAATTGGGTGGAGCCCAGTCAGTGTCAGTAATGGTGAAGTGGGAAATGTGAGAAACCAGGATACAGAACAGCCATTTTCCAGGCCCCAAGTATGAGAAGTTTGTACTTAGCTGTTTCTTTTCAAGTCTACATTTTCTGAAAATTAACACTTTTAAACAGCACCTTTTCTGTCATTGTTATATTTAAATGACAAGTCACTGTTCTTGCACTCACTGCCATCTTATTTGTACGAGGGTAAGTCATTAATTAACAGGAATTTTTTAATAACTTTTTTACAAGAGTACTTAGAGAAATTGTTTGTGTCTTTTTTTTCGACAGTCCCCCTGCTTCGCAACACACTTGGTCCACCTGTCCACAAGCTTGCGGATGCCCTCTAGAAAAAAGCTTTTTGCCGTGGCCTTTAACCAACTTTGCACCACCTCCATTACCTCGTCGTCATCTGCAAACTTCTGGCCCCGCAAATGTTCTTTCATAGATCCAAACAAGTGAAAGTCCGATGGCTCAAACAACTGTCTCCATACTGAACCTTCGTTCTTCTGTAGATTTCAGAAGGTTTCACACCCTCTGACCACAAAAAATGAATAATGCTTCGTTGCTCTTCCACGGTGCAAGTTGACAGTGGAGCGGCCATGCTGTTCGGCCTACTGTGCAGGCTCAAACTGCTTGATGGTCACGACCCCTATATGACATATTGCTAAGGAGCCATTTTGTGTCCCGAAATAAGATTTTTCGTTGTGCATACTTTTTCATGCACTTTAGAATAAAATTCCTGTTATTTAATGACTTTCCCTCGTATATCTGCTTTGATGTATCTCACCGTATAAAGTTCAGGGTTCAGATAAGACAATAGAAGAATATAAGACTGCCCTATATTGATTACAAGATGAAACACTAGCACAATTTTAGGTGAACATCAAAATTTCTTGGCGACATAGGCAAACTAGCCAACCATTTCTCAGTGATGTTAGCAGACAGTGGCTTAAATGATCAGGTTGACATAGGTGTACCACCTTCTTTATTGGCACCCAGTGTTGACTTCACATTCAGCTGTTGGTGATAATGGAACTGAGTGACCCTGAGGTAGGCCATGTCACCACAGGCTGTGGAGCAGTTTTAGTAGGAATATGCTGCCTGTCATTTATACAGCCTGAACCTTTGTGTCCAGTCACATCTCTTCAGGCCTTTCAAATAGCAATCTGGAGTAAAATACATGCAATGTGATAAGTACATGTGTAAGATACCCTTGGTTGTTAGTTACTGAACACTCCTTGTACAGGACGAAGTATATGCATATGACTTTTCTGTAGACTATTGAGAGATGGGACAACAAATGCAGTGAAATGTTTTAAGGAATGGCCAGCACAATGAATGCAGCTTAGTAACTGTATCTTTTTTTTTTTTGAAGATGACTTGATCCAAATGACATCCATGGAATTCAATACAGTACTGTAACTGCTGTCCAAAGTTCTACGTAACTCACTGCAGTAAAGCACTGTTAATCTTTCCAAGTCCCTTCGCAATGTGGACTTTCGTTTCTTGCGTGCAGTGGGGGGACTGGCATACACTTTAGACTTGAGATGACACACAGAGAAAAAAAGTCCCTGGTAGGTATGGGAAACATACTGGTCACGGAATGTTGTCCAATGGTGAAATTAGGTGGCCTGGAAACATTCTCCTAGAAAACTTATGCTTTACCTTGTTGTGTGGACCATTGCAACATCTTATAGAAACCACACAATTCTCATCCTTTGCCTCATTTTTTGCAGTTTCATAGCTAAATATGTTTGCAGCATAGTGCAGTATTGCTCAGATTCCACAGTAATGATCTGGCTGTTTTCCTGAAAGACATAAGCCTGATTACACCAAACATGGATGTAACACTCCAGATGGTTACCTCTCCTTAGCAAAATAATGGAAGGAAGGAATGAAGGAAAAGGAGCAATTAACTGTGCTTTATTTCAGCAAATTATGCAGACCTCCATACAGCATTTCTGGCAATGTACTAAATGTAATGCATGTCGTCTGCATCAAATCATTTCCAAACAGTATATTCATTGTGCCAGTTACTCCTTTAAGTGTTCCACTTCATTATTTGGTCTCATTAGTGTATGGAAAACTTTTACATTCTTATGTGCCACACTGCACATGAGTAACTGCATTTATTGTTATGTCTTTTATCTGTACCTAGACATCACACCACACTTAGAAACAGGGAGTGGAAGGAAGAATTAATATTCTCATTTTCACTGATGTACCAACCTTACCACCATCATGACTTACACTGTCACCACAGTACCAGTGTTGAAATTGTTAACACTATGATGTATTCTGTGATATAAAACTTCAAAAAACTTCTTGTTGAGCTCTACTGGGTACCCACTTTAGTGATGAAACAATCTGCATTAAATTAATATATGTTGTAGGACCAATTGGAAGTGCTGAATCAAGAAGGAACATGTAGGAGCTCTGTGGTACCAGGTCACTGCCTCCGAGAGCGTAACATGCTTGCTAGAACACAATCTCAGACACCTTCAAAAATATTACAGCCTAGGGTGCTGAAAACACCGCAGCCACGAGTAACACCGATAAAACCTCCACGGAAATATGTTGCAGGGCAGAAGCCATCGTTAAAACAGCCTGGGCACATAAAGCGAAATGTTCGGGGCACGCCGAACAGCCCAATGTATCAGAGAGGTACAGCCACAGCGTCCCGGTTAACCACTCCTCGAGGAAAGCTCCCTATTATTATTTGACTTTGTTGTTTTGCCTACATGCAGTGTAACTGTACTGCACATCTCTGTGCAACTTGTTTAATTCAGTAGGGATGTCAGTTTACAGTCAAACTTTCATATGTGTGTGTGTGTGTGCGTGTGTGTGTGCGTGCATGCGCACAAGATACCTGTTCACAAAGTGTTATTCTTAAGATCTTTGTAATTAATTTTTCTTGCTAATATAATGTTTATGTTTTTATTAAAAAATTAAGGGAGTGGCCGCACATAACTGCACTGTTAACGGTGTCCATTGAGAAATTTTATGTTTGATTTGACCAGTAAAATAGTATAGAAAGATTACTGTTAGAAGTTTTAAGTGCTTTATATTTAAAATTATCCATTATTATTCATTAATATGAAGCATATGCCCAAAAGCTACATTTAGTATCAGTTGCATATTAAGATTAGATTTTTTAGCAAATTTAGTAAAATAATATCTACACCATCCTAACCGATTACATTGTAAGAATAAATGATACGATGGGTATTGAATATGGTAATAAAGCAACTAGTATTATGTTGGTTTCTGTGCTCAACATGCATCATATTGCACTACTCATTATCTCATCTGTGATGCAGATCAAAATCCTACTCCTTAGAAACTATTAAACCATTCAAATACATGCATATGAGGAGAAGCTTCATGTGCATAAAGTGCTTAAAGCACTTCATGTGTTGCTGTAGCTATTTTCTCAAGTCAAAGCAAAGCAAAGCCCCCCCCCCCAAAAAAAAAAAACCTACCATTTTTTTATCCATTTTTGGCATTTTCTGGCAAAAATTATCTAATTTACACAATTTTTTTTTGGGGGGGGGGGGGGTTGGAAATGAAATGTGTTATGATTTTTTCTACAACTCTTGTTTAAAACGTTTCTCACTCTAAGAAGAATTCAGACATTATCATACATGTACATCGGTCTTCATGTAAAGTACCCATTATTCCTGTCAGATTTTAGTGTAACTTGAATTTTTTTGACAGACTTTCAAACAATCCTCTAATATAAAATTTCATGAAGATCTGTCCAGTGGGAGTCAAATTGTTTTATGTGGATGGACAGACATGATGACACTAATATTCACTTTTCACAGTGTTGCAAATGTACGTAACAAAGCATGCAACATAATGATCACAACTATATGTCACAGCCTATAAGACCATCTTCAGGAAAGCTCTCTTATAGGTTGTGTACATACATAGTGATTTCTTATCCTTCCCCAGCTATTGTATTGTGGGAGTGATAGTGGAAACTTTACCACAAACTTGCTTATCAAGTAACTAGGGATAATATGTTAGGATACTTTCATTCACAACATGTCTATGGTAGTTAGCTTATTGATATTCTTCATACAATTGTAAGTTTTACCAAACATCTTTCTACTTTCAATTTGAGTGTAAAATAGTGACATTAACAATGTACATTTAAGACATCATTAAGCAAATTTGTAATGGGTGAAAATAAATCAAACAAGATAGCTAATGTTTGTATTACATAACATTTTGCTGCATTCATGCAACTAATGTTGCCATGGAAATACAGCAGTGCATTCCATTTGCAGAGTTTAGCCATGTATGCACATACAAAGAATCAGTTCATATTGCACAGAAAATGGTGCTTCCAATTGTAATGAAACGATGCATCTCTTTAGTTCTGTTCACTAATGTTGAGCACCAAGTCAGTGATAGCAATGTTAAATGTATTTATTTCTTCTTGTTAAGTGTCAGATATTTTTGTCCAATTTTAAGCAAACTTGGATTTTCTCAACAGATGTTCGTAAAAATCATCAACATTAAATTTCATACAAATCTATTCATCTAACTACAGTTGTCCATACAAAGATAACAACTCCTACATGTTTTGGCTATTATCTATACCCACCTTTGGGGAGCATTATTATATACTAAAAGACATTTACAGCATACACATATCTTTGTCAATTGCAAATGGCAACCTATACAGTACATACCAGATACCATTACAACAGAAATTTGTAATATATAATATGTAATATTGGCTGTGTTAAAGTTGTGTTAAAATTATAATACTGTATGGTCTTCAAAATCTTGTTCATCCAAACATCATGAAATTGTAAATTCCCTTCAAGTTTAGTTCAATGGTAAGTTTGGGAATGTAAAATAAATTTTTATTTGTCTATTATATAATCAAGCAATACATAAGTAAATGTAAGTTTGATGATTGGTACATACCAGTTCATTGCCAAACTCATGAACACTATGAACAACCACTCTGTACTCAATAGCAGTAAACAGGTGCTGTGCAATTGATTCAGTGTTGAACTTACATGCATGCATGTTGTAGCTGCACTTTGTGAAGTATTTTGTATAGGGGATTGAACCACTGCTCTGTTCATCAGTCAACAAAACCCTTTCTTGATACTATTGACAACTGACAAAGATATGTGCCAATCCTGTATATATCTTGTAGTATATAATGATGATCCCTGAAGATGGCTATAAATAATAGCTGCAACATGTAGGAGCAGTTATGTATGGATGAACAAGTACTCTGATGGGTTGCATGGTTTAGTACGCAGTTTATGGTTCAATATAAAGTGAATGAACAGTTTAAGCTTGTTTCCCAATTTGTTCAACGTATTTCCCACCCAAATGAAAAGATGCTGACTTATGGGAACACTGTGCTATTGCAGTGTGTCTATGTTCTGCCATATGAACTTTGGACCAGCTTACATTTGCTCAGTTTGGTAACAAGCATTAAGCTATTAGAAAGTATCACTATTTAATTTAATACAATATATTTCATGGCAAATACATGAGCCTGTGAGGTAGAAGTGAACCTAGCCCCACCTTCCAGGTTGCGAAATTTAAGAAATTAATAGACCTTACAAAAGCATGCTATTTCTGTTCAGGTAATATTTTATGCTGTGTTGTGTGCAAAAATGGTGGATGTATTGGTTTTTGTAAAAAAATTAACAACTGTAGTCAAGCATGTGGAATGTGGCACAAAGATGGATCATTAACACAACAATTCCTTAGGAATTATTAATTACTTCCAAAGAACAAAATAAAGATGTATGCAGATTTTGGAGGTAATCATTTCCCTGACGAGAACAAAGATGGTCCTTGATATGTTTTACTCGCCATTTAGTCACCTGACTCAGCTGCCAGCCCCAGAATATTTTACTGACTTTAGTCATGGAAGTTGGAAATTATATATATTGCGTAATAGTCTGCACACACAGGTGAGCTATAGATACTGTAGAACAGAACACATACCAATGAGTAGCGCAGCTGAAGGCACCAGAAGGGACATTAAGTTGTATCACAGATACTGACAATACAACAGCGAAGATACACGACTGGATCACAGCACATAACACGAGAAGTATGTAACAGTGACAAGCATTGCAGATGAAGTGACTAACAACGGCCCTACTTTTGCTTGTTTTTTATACCTTTTATTCTTTTGGCATCACATTGTGTTTCTTAATAATAATATATTATTGGTAAAAGAACTTGTCAATTATTACAACACTATCACCACAACTTTATTATTGATAAAAAAAATACCTTGTCATTTACTTTAGGAGGTTTTGTTGATAATAAAGTTGTGTTGACAGTGTGAAAGTATTGTTTGTCACAACCATACTCCTTTGGCGATTGTGCTGTACAGCCAACTAGAGAGGAGAACACTAACTTTTAACAAATTTGATGGGTGTCATTGCCCTCAGCTGTTGAATGTACATGGGGTTAATGATGTTAGGCACACAGAAATACACACAGCAGAACCACTATTGCCTCAGCTGAGTGGCTTTGAGGTCGAGTTGGCTATTGAAATGCTAACAGGACACTAATCACTGGGTATTGATCAAATCCCAGCAGAATTGATTAAAGCAGGAGGTAGAACAATTCGCTCTGTGGTCCATAAACTTATTAATTCTTTATGGAACAAGCAGGAATTGCCTGAGGAGTGGGGGAGTAAATCATTGTACCTAATATAAGAAGGGTGATATAGCAGATTGTAGAAGTCATAGAGACATCACTTTTGCCAAATATGTACAAAATTTTATACAGCATCCTGTTGTCAAAGGTTAACTCCATATGCAGAGGAAATTATTTGGGATCATCACAAGGATTTTGATGAGACAGGTCATATACTGATCATGTATTCTGTATTCATCAAATTCTCAAGCAAAAATGGGAATACAATAAAGTAGTGCACCAACTATTTATAGACTTCAAGAAAGCCTATGACTCAGTTAGAAGGAAGGGCTTGTATAATATTCTCACTGAGTTTGGTATCTTCATGAAACTGTCAAGGCTAATACAAATGTCTGAATGAAACCTACAGCAGAGTCCAGGTAGGCAAATATTTGTCTGATATGCTTCCTATAAAGAATGGTTTGAAACAAGGAGATGCTTTATTGCCACTGCTTTTCAACTCTGCTTTAGAGTATGCCATTAGGAGGGTTCAGTTAACCAGGATGGCTTGAAATTAAATGATACATATAAGCTTTTGGTTTATGCTGATTGGAGTTGGTATATTGGGCAGAAGCATACATACTATAAAGAAAAACATGGGTGCTTTAGTGGTTGCTGGTAAGGAGACTGGACTAGAAGTAAATACTGATAAAGCTAAGTACATGGTCATGTCTTGAGATAAGAGTGCAGGACAAAGTCACAAAGAAATTAAGTGCAGATTGAGGTCAGGGAATACTTTCTATCATTCAGTGCAGAATTTTAAGTCTTCTAGATTGCTACCTCAAAACATACCTACTTACTCCATGGAGCAGAGTCCTTGAGAAGCTAACTGGTTTTGCAGCTAGTCAAGAAATTCCCTGCACTTTATGGAACCTGAAAGTTCACGATATTCACAAATGCCCACCATCTGTCCCTATCCTGAGCCAACTCCAGCCAGTCTCATCCCCTCCCACTTCCTGAAGATCCATCTTAATATTATCCTCCCATCTGGGTCTCCCCAAAGGTCTCTTTCCCTCAGGTTTTCCCACTAGAACCCTGTGCACACCTCTCGCATCCCCCATACGTGCCACATGCCCCGCCCATCTCATTCTTCTCGATTTTACCACCCGCACAATATTGGGTAAGGAGTAAGGATCCCTAAGCTCATCATTATGTAATTTTCTCCATTCCCCTGTTACCTCCTCCCTCTTAGGCTCAAATACTCTCCTCAACACCCTGTTCTCAAACACCCTCAGTCTACGTTCCTCCCTCAATGTCAGCAACCTGGACAAAATTTTGTATGTAGTTGGCAATAGTGTTATGCCCCTATAGTTATTACAATCTGTTTTATCCCCTTTCTTATAGATAGGTACTATGATCGACTCCTTCCATTCTTCAGGCAATTCCTCCTTATTCCAAATAGAAATAATAAGTTTATGAATCACACAGCAAATTGTCCTACTGCCTGTTTTAATCAATTCTGCTGGGATTTGATCAATACCTGGTAATTTGTGATTTTTTAGCTTTCCAATAGCCAACTCAACCTCAGAGGCACTTGGCTCAGGCTCTAGTGGTTCTACTGTGTGTATTTCTGCCTGCCTAACGTCGTTATCCTCATGTACATTCAATAGCTGGGAGAAATAGTTCCTCCACCTCACCATAATACTGTGGGGGTCTGCAACCAACTCTCCTTTCTCGTCCTTTAC
>Ga0123355_10001955_pt1 | contig 29081 bp, 27 predicted proteins | sample TergutEmb28metaG_3_FD_89872 | JGI IMG/M metagenome (GOLD analysis project Ga0123355, IMG submission 89872) | Embiratermes neotenicus P1 segment gut microbial communities from Petit-Saut dam, French Guiana - Emb289 P1 | ecosystem: Host-associated > Arthropoda: Insects > Digestive system > Gut ... | reverse complement strand
TGCAATACTTTATCAAGGCGTTGAACCGGAGGAGTAGCCGTCTCCTTACATCCAGAGAGGGAATGTCTGGTGGAAATTTCCCATGAGAGGCACGGTGAAGGTCGCCGGGGAGCTGTTCCGTCTCGCCTGCGTTACAGGGCCAACGAGTGCACACAACTTGTGTGAATTTAGGTGGTACCACGGAGGGTTCCCTTCGTCCTATTGTCAGGACGGGGGGCTTTTTGTTACCCATGTATGGCACTCCCGCCAAATTCAGTAAAAAACCTCCTTTTCCAACTGACGCCCCAAGAGCGGAGCGATTGGCCCGGCGGAAGGGGTGCCTGTGGTGCAAAGGAGGTGGCAGGCGAAGCCTGGCGGAGGATTCTTGCACAGTTGGCTGCGCACATATGCCGCAGGTCAACGGCAATCCTCAGTCAGCTCCGCCCCCCAGGGGCCCTTCTCTTGCCGCAGGGCGGCAATTCACCTTGTGACAGCTCCTTTCTTAAAGGAGCCCATACACTGAATACCTATACTGCACACCCCCACCGAAAGGAGCGATCCACCCAATGGCTAGAATCACCGGCGCACATATTGTCATCGAATGTCTATTAGAGCAGGGCGTAGACACCATCTTCGGCTATCCCGGCGGCACGATCCTCAACGTCTACGACGCCCTGTACGACTACCGGGATCAAATCCGCCACTATCTGACCGCCCATGAGCAGGGGGCCTCTCACGCCGCCGACGGATACGCCCGGACTACAGGCAAAGTAGGGGTCTGCTTTGCCACTTCCGGCCCCGGGGCCACCAATTTGACCACGGGGATTGCCACGGCCTATTCCGACTCCTCCCCCGTGGTGTTCCTCACCTGCAATGTGGCAGAGCCCCTCTTAGGCAAGGACTCCTTCCAGGAGGTGGACATCACCGGCATCTCCATGCCCATTACCAAGGCCACCTACATGGTCAAACACGCAGACCAGATCGCAGACGTAATCCGGGAGGCCTTCGCCGTGGCCGCCGCCGGCAGACCTGGCCCCGTCCTCATTGACATCTTAAAAAACGCCACCGCCGAATACGCGGAATACACCTCCATCCCCTACGATATCCCCGCCAAGCTCAAGCCCGTAGAATCCGCTCCCAACGGCCGGATTGATACACTGATCAAGATGATCGGCCAGGCAAAAAAGCCCGCCCTCTTAATCGGCGGCGGCGTGATCCGCTCCGGCGCATCGAAAGAGCTCCTGGCTCTGGCGGAAAAGCTGGGCGCGCCTGTGGCCACCACCATCATGGCCCTCGGCAGTATCCCCGGGGATCACCCTCTGGTCACCGGCATGGTGGGAATGCACGGGGCTAAGGCGTCCAACTACGCCATCTCCCGCTGTGATCTCCTCATCGCCATCGGCGCCCGGTTTTCCGACCGGGTCACGGGGGATTTGAGCTCCTTCGCCGCCTATGCCAAAAAGGTCCACATCGACATCGACCGGGCGGAGATCGACAAAAACGTCATCACCGACCACCACGTCGTGGGAGACGCGAAAAAAGTCCTAACGGCCTTAAACGAGGCCCTCACCGACACTTACGATTTTTCCCATTGGATGGCGGAGGTGGACGACAAGCGCACCCCCAAGCGCACCGGCACCGCAGAGGGATACCTGGACCCCCGTGACATCCTATCCGCCGTCCAGCGGATCGCCGGGGACAACACCCATATCGTCACCGACGTGGGCCAGCACCAGATGTGGAGCTGTCAACACTTCACCTACCGTTGGCCTGGCCAACTGGTCACCAGCGGCGGATTCGGCACCATGGGTTTCGGCTACGGCGCCGCCATGGGCACAAAAATCGGCAATCCGGACCGCACTGTGGTCCACGCCACGGGAGACGGGTGCTTCCGCATGAACTGCCACGAGTTGGCCACAGCCAGCCACTACAACATCCCCGTCATCACCCTGATCTTCAACAACGGCACCCTGGGCATGGTGCGCCAATGGCAATCCCTGCTCTACAACGGCCGGTTCTCCGAGACCACCCTGGACCGTGGCCCGGATTTCGTCAAACTGGCGGAGGCCTACGGCGTAACTGGGTATCGGGTCACAAACCTATCCGAATTTGAGCAGGCTTTCACCGCAGCTTTGAACAGCGGCAAGCCCGCCGTCCTGGACTGCGTCCTGGACATAGACGCCACCGTGCGCCCTATGGTAGCCGCTGCCAAACCCTTGAGCGAATATTTACTGGATTAAGTAAAGTCGGAAAGTGAGGCGCGCTATGAAACACAACACCCTATCGATCCTGGTGGAGAACTCCGCCGGTGTGCTCAGCCAGGTGATCCGCCTGTTCTCCCGCAAGGGGTACAACATCGACTCCCTGGCCGTGGGCGAAACCCACGATCCCGCCATCAGCCGGATCACTGTGGTACTCCAGGGGGACAGCTTGGCCATCCGGCAGATCTCCAGCCAACTGCACAAGCTCATCCCCGTCCACTCGGTCAAAGTCTTAGACCCGGACGACTCCATTGAACGGGAGCTGATTTTTGTCAAAGTCAAAGCCGACTCCCGCAGTGTCCGGGACGAGATTATCCAGCTGGTAGGGGTATTCCGGGCCCACATCATCGACATCGACCTACAGACCGTCACCGTATCCATCGTCGGGGCGGGAGATAAGAGCCGGGCTCTGTTAAATCTCTTGGACGAATTCGGGATTATGGAAATCGCGCGAACCGGTATGATCGCCCTGGAACGCGGGGCGACCACCATATATGACCGCAACAAAACAGAGGAGGAGTACGACTATGGCAAACATGTTTTATGAGAAGGATTGTAATCTCAACGTATTGAATGGAAAAACCGTGGCTATCATCGGCTACGGCAGCCAGGGCCATGCCCACGCGCTGAATCTAAAAGAATCCGGTGTCAACGTCATTGTGGGCCTGTACGAGGGTTCCAAGAGCTGGCAGGCCGCCGAGGCCGCCGGGCTCACAGTCAAAACCGCCGCAGACGCCGCAAAGGCCGCAGACGTGATTATGCTGCTGGTCAACGACGAAAAGCAAAAAGACCTCTATGAGCAGAGCATCGCCCCCCACCTCACCGCCGGGAAGGCCCTGGCTTTCGCCCACGGATTCAATATCCACTACGGGCGGATCGTCCCCCCTGCCGATGTGGACGTGTTTATGATCGCCCCTAAGGGGCCGGGTCACACAGTGCGGAGCCAATACGAGGAGGGCCGGGGCGTCCCCTGTCTCGTGGCCATCTATCAAAACGCCTCCGGACACGCACTGGAAGTCGCCCTGGCCTACGCCGCCGGGGTGGGCGGTGCCCGGGCCGGAATCTTGGAGACCACCTTCAAAGAAGAGACGGAGACCGATCTCTTCGGCGAACAAGCCGTCCTCTGCGGCGGCGTGGTGGCCCTGATGAAAGCTGGATTTGAAACCTTGGTGGAAGCCGGATACCAACCGGAGAGCGCCTATTTCGAGTGCGTCCACGAGATGAAACTCATCATCGACATGGTGGCCAAGGGCGGCATGAACCTTATGCGCTACTCCATCTCCGATACCGCCGAATACGGCGACTACGTCACCGGCCCCCGGATCATCACAGACGAGACGAAACAAGAGATGAGGCAAATTCTCAAAGAAATCCAGGACGGCACCTTCGCCCGCAACTGGATCACCGAGAACATGTCCGGCCGCATCCACTTCGAGGCCACCCGCCGGATCGAGCAGGAGCACCCCGTGGAAAAAGTCGGCGCCGAACTCCGGGAAAAGATGATTTGGAGCGAAAAATAGCCTATGAAACCGATGAGAAGTCACTATATGACCCACGGCGTGGAACGCGCCCCCCACAGGAGTCTGCTCAAAGCTATGGGCTATACCGACGAAGAGTTGCGCCGCCCCTTGATCGGCATCGCCAACTCCTTTAACGAGATCGTCCCCGGCCACATCCACCTGCGTACCATCAGCGAGGCGGTAAAGGCCGGTGTCCGGGCGGCGGGCGGTACCCCCATCGAGTTTGACAACATCGCCATCTGCGACGGCTTAGCTATGGGCCATCCGGGGATGAAATACTCCCTGCCCTCCAGAGAACTCATCGCCGACTCCTGTGAGAGCATGGCCACGGCCCACCCCTTCGACGGTCTGGTCTTCATCCCCAACTGCGATAAGATCGTCCCCGGGATGCTCATGGCGGCCACCCGGTTGAATATCCCCGCCATCTTCGTCTCCGGCGGCCCTATGCTGAGCCTCAACGTGGGCGGCAGGGACATCGACCTCAGCAGCGTTTTCGAGGCCGTAGGTGCCGTCAAATCCGGTCGGATTGACGAGACGACCCTGCAGATCATTGAGGACAACGCCTGTCCCGGCTGCGGCTCCTGCTCCGGTATGTTCACCGCCAACTCTATGAACTGTCTCACAGAGGTCATGGGCTTAGGTCTCCCCGGCAACGGCACCATCCCCGCCGTCTACTCCGGCCGGATTCGATTGGCAAAAGAAGCCGGCATGCGGGTCGTCGATCTGGTGGCAAAAGATATCAAACCCCTGGACATCGTCACCGAGGCCGTAGTGGAAAACTGTCTGGCGGCGGATATGGCCCTGGGGTGCTCCACCAACTCCATCCTACACCTGACCGCCATCGCCTATGAATGCGGCATCACGTTACACATGGACGATATCAACAAGATCAGCGCCAAGACCCCGAATCTCTGTCACTTATCCCCCGCCGGTCCCCACCACGTCCAGGATCTCATGGCGGCGGGCGGCATCTCGGCAGTTCTGGCGGAGCTCCTGCGCCACGGCGCCATTGACGGCTCCGTCCGCACAGTCACGGGCAAGACCTTGGCGGAAAACGTGGCGGACGCCGCCATATTAAACCCGGAGGTCATCCGCCCCTATGACACCCCCTACAGTGAGTCCGGCGGCATCGCCGTCCTGTTCGGCAACCTGGCCCCCGACGGCTCCGTGGTCAAGCGGAGCGCCGTAGCCTCGGAAATGCTCCGCCATACGGGCCCCGCACGGGTATACGACAGCGAGGAGGCGGCCATCGCCGCCATCTACGGCGGGGAGATCAACCCCGGCGACGTGGTGGTCATCCGCTTTGAGGGCCCACGGGGCGGCCCCGGCATGCGGGAGATGCTCTCCCCTACCGCCGCCATTGCGGGCATGGGATTAGATAAAGAAGTGGCTCTCATCACCGACGGCCGATTCTCCGGTGCCACCCGTGGCGCCTCCATCGGCCACATCTCCCCCGAGGGCGCCGTCGGCGGCACCATCGCCCTGGTGGAGGAAGGGGATTCCATCGAGATCGACATCCCCAACTACGCCCTCAATCTCTTAGTGGATGATGAGACCCTTGCCAAACGCCGGGCGACCTTCACACCCCCCGCCCCCCGGATCAAAAAGGGCTGGCTGGCCCGGTATACCCACCTGGTCACCTCCGCCTCGGAAGGCGCAGTCCTGCGGGTACCGGGTGAGTAAATCGTAACGTCAAAAGTCTCCCCTGTGTGCGCGTCATACAGGGGAGACTTTTGGTTTTTGCCGGGCATTATGCGCTGGCAATCAGCTCTCCGCCTGTGAGGAAAGTCTCAGCGGTCATTAATACGCCCAGTTTGTAGCTGTGGATTTGGCTTTTTAGGGTGACAAGTGAATTCAACTCCATCTGTGCATCCATATACCTTTCGAGGATTTCGTTTTCTTCTTCGTTTAGCCGTTTCCGGAGCTCATCGCCGGTGCGGGAAATAATCCCTGTGAGTTCATTATACTGCGAATCTCGTTTGGGAAACTGCGCTTTCGATGAGACGGTTCCGTAGAAAAATTCTTCCAATATACTATACACAAAATTCTTCCTTTCATTGTTGTTTTCCAACAATGCCTTGAAAGAATAGGCGGCGCATGGTAAAATATTTACGCTGCAATTGCTCTCGGGCGATTGTCGGTATGGGGAAGTGGCGTGTTTCTTGGTTGGAGTGCGCCGCTTCCTTTTATTTTTTTGAGGACAAAAGCAACTGTATCCCTTTTCGGAACGCTTCGCCTCTCGTAATGCCATTCTTTGCACAATACTCTTTCAGGCGAACTTCGGTCTCGGAATCAAGTCTAACACTATACCGAATGTCCTTTGGCTTATCTGCCTTTGGCCTACCGGTTCTAGGTGACACGATTTCACCTCACTTTCTGTCACGCTTTTATTATAATTATTGACACGCAAAAAGTCAACATTTTTTTGCATAAAAATGAGCTTATTGTAGAGCTCACCTGTGTGCTCCCTCCGTTAGGCTACGCCTGACAGCCCCCTCAACACGAGGGGGCGAAGGTCAAGAGCAACGCTAGGGGTGAAAGCCTCCCTCAATTTGAGGGAGGTGGCAGGCGTAGCCTAACGGAGGGAGCTACCCCATGGCCCCCAACAGCTGCTTCGTATATTCATGTTGCGGATGATCAAACACCGCCGCCACCGATCCCTGTTCCACAATCACGCCGTCCCGCATAATCATCACCCGGTCGCACATCTGCTCCACCACGGACAGGTCGTGGGAGATGAACAGATAGGACAATCCCAACTCCTCATGTAACTCCAAGAGCAGATCCAACACCTGGGCCCGGATGGTGGCGTCTAGGGCCGAGACAGGTTCGTCTGCGATGAGCAGTTTCGGGCGTTGGATCAGGGCCGCCGCAATGCTCACCCGTTGCCGCTGACCGCCGGACAGCGCCCGTGGATAGCGGGTCAAATACGCCGGATCCAGCCCCACAAGACGGAACATCTCCTCCACCCGCTCCCGCCGCTCTCCACGGCTATACTTGCGGGGGAGCAGAAGGGGCTCCTCCACTTGCCGTCCCACGGTCATACGGGGATTTAACGATCCATAGGGGTCCTGAAACACCATCTGGGGCCGCGTGGTGTGGTGGATCACCTCTCCCGTATACTCCCGCTCCAATCCCAAGATGACTTTTGACAACGTGGTCTTCCCCGCCCCGCTCTCGCCGACAAGGCCCAGAATTTCGCCCTCCATCAGAGAGAAAGACACGTCGTACAGCACCTGCCATCTGCCCCGGCCGCCCGCTCGGTAAAAGGCGTCCAGATTGCGTACTTCCAGCACCGGATTACTCATGCCGCCGCCCCCTTCCCCGTGCCGAGGCGACCAACTTCTTGGTGTAGTCCACCTGGGGATGAGCAAACAGATCCGATACCGCCCCCTCCTCCACAATATAACCGTTCTCCATAACAATGGCCCTGGTACAAATCTTCTGCACCACTTGGAGGTCGTGGGAGATGAGTAATATCCCCATCCCCGTCTCCTGATTCAGCTTTTGCAACAGCTCCAAAATCTGGGCCTGAATGGTCACATCTAACGCCGTAGTGGGCTCGTCACAGAGGAGCAGATCGGGTTTCATCAAAACCGCCGCGGCGATCATGGCCCGCTGGCGCATCCCGCCGGAGAGTTCAAAGGGATATTTCCCATAGAGCCCCTCCGGCTCTTTCAATTCCGCGGCGGCCATGGCCGCGATCGCCGCCGCCTTGCGCTCTGATCGGGTTGTGTCCGTGTGGACGGCCATGGCCTCCTCCACCTGTCTGCCAATTTTCATCAGAGGATTCAAACTGGACGTGGGTTCTTGAAATACCATGCCCATCTGCCTGCCCTGCACTTGCCGGAGCTGATCGTCCCGCAAGGTGAGCAGATCCCGGCCCTGGAACAAAATCCGCCCCGCAACTGTCACATCCCGCCGCCGGAGGAGCCCCATAATGGCCCGGGCCGTCGCCGTCTTACCGGAACCGGACTCCCCCACCAGACCCAAAATCTCCCCCGCCGCCATGTTGAAACTGATCCCGTGAACGGCCTCGTCCATTGCCGCTCCACCGTCGAACCGGATGGTCAGATCTTGTACACGAAGCATTTCAATCCTCCCTCCTCTGCAAGCCATCGGCCAATAGAGAGACGCTAAACACCTGGAGCACAATAGCCATCCCCGTGGACAGGGCGATCCAGGGCGCCGTGATCAGATAGCCCTGGCTATCCGCCAGCATCCGGCCCAGGCTCACCTGGGGCAGTTGAACGCCAATGCCCAGATAGCTCAAACTGGCCTCCGCCAGGACGGCGTTGTTAAACCCGATGGCCGTAGCCGCCAAAAATACCGGCAAGATATTGGGCAAAATATGCCGGAACATGATCCGCAGAGGAGACGCCCCCATGAGCCGGGCACGTTTGACATAGTCCAAATTTTTGCACCGCAAAAACTCCCCCCGGGCCACACGGGCAAAACTGGGGATGAATAATATCCCTAAAATCACAATCACATTCCCCGTCCCCGGCCCGGTGAGGCTCACAGCGACGAGAGCCAACAGGATTGACGGAAAGGCCGTCAACCCGTCAAAAAACCGCATGGCGATCTCATCCAGCCAACCGCCAAAATACCCCGCACTCCCGCCGATGGACAGGCCCCCCACGGCCCCGATGGCCACGACACCCAAGGCGATGAGCAGGGTCGTCCCCGCGCCGTCCAACACCCGGCTGAACACATCCCGTCCCATGTGATCCGTTCCCAGCAGGTGGGGAATAGACGGCTCCGCCAGTCGGTGCCCGGCGCTCAGGGCGTTGGGATCAAAGGGCCGGAAGAAGTTCCCGCCAACGATCAAAATCAGCAATATCGCCGTGAGGATTCCGCCCGCGATGAGGGTTCCATTCCGCCGCCTCATAGCACAATCCTCCGATCAATGGCCCGGCAGAGGAGATCCGAGAGAAAATACACCGCCATGACAAAGGCCGCGATAATCACCACAACGGCCTGTACCACAGGATAGTCCCGATTCTCAATGGCACTGATTAGCAACCGCCCCAACCCGGGGATGGAGAACACCTGTTCCACCACAATGGCGTCGGTAATCATCATGGTCAACGTCAGGGCCAAAAACGTAATCACGGGTACGGCAATATTGGGCAGGATATGGCGATATAGGATCGCCGACGATCCCCGCCCCCGGCTCACCGCCGTCTGGACATAGTCTTTCCCCAGCTCACTTCTCACGGAGGAGCGGATCAATCGGATAGTCATAGCGCTCTTGGGCAGGGCGATAGCCAAAGCCGGGAAAAGCATATAGCCCAGATAGCCCAGCAGAGTATCGTGATAGGATATAAAAGCGCCGGGGGCAAACAGACGGAACACTACAGCAAATAAAAAAGTCAGTACCAGCCCCAAAAACAGGGGCGGCACCGCCATGACTACCTGGCTCACCGCCGTCACAATCCAATGGGTCGGCCCTCTTTGCCGATTGGCCGTAAACAATCCTACGGGCAAGGCAACTGCCGCCGTGAGCAAAAAGCTCAACCCCATGAGGCTCCCGGTGATAATCAGCCGATTCCCCAGAAGTTCCGCCACACTCCGGTCGTGGACGTAGGATTGTCCCATATCTCCGAATAAAAACCGTCCCAACCAGTCCGCATATCGCACCGGCAGGGGCCGATCCAGTCCCATCTCCCCCCGGAGCGCCTGAATACTCTCCGGCGTGGCATCCACCCCCAACCGCGCCACCGCCGCGTCGCCGGGGATCACCTGAAAGGCCAGGAACGCGAGGATGGAGACAATGAATAATGTGACAATGAGGGTAAAAAACTTTCGCATAACTAGTTTCATCCTCGAATTCCTCCCTTCCAGGTAATTTTATTCCACAAAATGCACCGTGGACATGTCCATCACGTACAGCGGGAAAAACCGGAATCCCGCCAGCCTGCCGTTGACGGCCACCAGGTTGACCAGGTCCTGGAGATAGACGTTTGCCGCCTCCTCTGCCAAGATCTCCTGGAGTTCCCGGTAGAGCCGCACCTGTTCGTCGCTGTCTGCGGCAGCCCTCGCCAAGGCAAAGGTCTCATCGAACCGCTCCGACGAGAAGTTGATGAAATTCCCGCCGGCCCCCGTCTCAAACCGCTCCAGCATGGCCCGTGCCGTCATACTGCGTGCGTCCAGCCCGATGACCGTGGACTGGAAGTTCCGGTTTCCCCGGACCTCAGAGAGCCACCAGGTCCACTCCACCAGTTCAATGACCGCATTGACCCCCACGGCCCGGAACTGTTCCACCAGCACCTCCGCCGTGATCACATGGGGCGTATAGACACTGGGCACCGTGATGGTCAGGTCGAACCCATCAGGAAACCCCGCCTGAGCCAAGAGCTCCCTAGCCCGCTCCGGATCGTGGGGATAGAAATCCACCATCCCCTCGTGGAAGTAGCGGGTAAAGGCCGGATACATACTGCTCCCCACGGGATGCCCCATACCGTCGGACAGGATATCCATGATCTGTTGGATGTCCGCGGCGTAGTTCAATGCCTGCCGCACCAGCAGATTGTCCAAGGGCTCCGCGGCGTGGTTCAAGTACAGGGCCTGAACCAGATTCATGGCCCCCACCAGATAGTAGTAGTCCGGCGGCAACTGTCTGACCATATCCGCCGTCAGATGGGATGCCAGGTCGATAGACCCGGCCGCCAGGGCCATGACCACCGCCTCCCCCCCGGCGAAGATCCGAAACGTCACCCGATCCAGATAGGCGGGGGCCCCCCAGTAGCCGTCGAACCGTTCCATCACCAGGCTCTCCTCCAGGGTGTGGGACACGAACCGGAACGGCCCCGTACCGATGGGATTTCGGGCGTGATCCCCGTGCCCCGCCGGGATGATGCCCACTGTGAGGAGGGCCAAAAACTCGTTGTCCGGCTCGGCGATCTCAATCTCCACCGTCCGGCGGTCCACAGCCTCCACCCTGGTCACAACAGAAAGCGCTGATACAAAAGTGGTTGCACTTGTTGCATCAGCGCTGCGTTTGATAGAATAGACAATGTCGTCCACTGTTACCTGATCCCCGTTGTGAAAGGTCACCCCATCCCGTAATGTAAAGGTGTAGAGGGTGCCGTCCACGGTGAAATCCTCGGCGACAGCCGGAATCAGTTCCCCGTCCGGTGTGGGCTTGACCAAGCCCTCAAAGACGTTGAATAACACTTCCCTTATTCCCGCAGTTCCTGCCGCAACCATCTGGTGTGGGTCAAGACTACTTCCCAGGTCTTGTGCGATGCCGACAACGATCTCTCCGCCCCGGATCGGCGATCCAACTGGGGGCAAATTGCCGGTTTCGGAAGGGCCATTATTATCCTCTGGTGCATCTCCCCTATCGCCTGCGCATCCGCCCAGTGCAACAGTTAGTGCAAACAGTGCTAACACCAAAAGGGCAAAGCTTAAAAAGCCTCTTTTCATGTTATACCAATCTCCTTAGCAAATAATGCCTCTCCCATTATTCAATTGTCAATAAAATTGTACCCGATTTTGATGGGGAACGCAATAGGGACTGTAGAAAAAGTTGAAGATGGCTGACAAACCCTCATTGACAAGTGTGTGTTCAGTGTGTATAATTCAATTAAAGGGAGGGCAAGATATGAAGCGACGAGACTTGATCAAACTCTTCGAGCGAAACGGTTGGTGGTTGAAACGAGATGGCGGCGGCCACGACATCTATACCAACGGCAAAGATATCGAGCCAATCTCAAGGCAACGTGAAATCAAAGAAATTGTAGCAAAGGCAATTATCAAGCGGCGGGGACTGAAATGATCCCTGTCAGATTAAAATAAATGGAGGTATCAACATGAAAACTGCTTACCCGGTAATATTCACAAAATTAGACGATGGCTACGCCGTCCACGTGCCAGATTTCCCCCTCGACACCCAGGGCGACACCCTTGCAGAGGCAATTGAAATGGCACGGGACGCAATCGGAATCATGGGGATTGATCTGGAAGACGAGAAGAAACCTCTGCCGGCGCCTTCCGCCGTAGAGCGCATGACCTGCGGACAGGATGAATTTATCTCTCTGGTCGATATCGACTTTGCAGTATATCGCCGCGCCCATGAACGCCGCGTTGTCCGACGCAATGTAACCCTCCCCTCCTGGCTGAATGTCGAAGCCGAAAAGGCCGATATCAACGTCTCCGCAGTCTTGCAAGCGGCTTTAAAGCAAGAACTCCACATGACGGATCGCTAAACGCAGAAACGGCCCCAGTGCCAGTCGTAATCGACCGGCGCCGGGGGGCATCGTCTGCCTTGCAGAAAAAATATTGAATCCCGCCGCAATCTATGGTATATTCTGCAAGGGCTCGTCGAACTTGCCCCCATAGACATAGAAACGGCGGTAAAACCATGGAGAACAACCAACACACAGCGAGAGCGGCAATCGCGGCGCTAGCCACCGCATTTTTATGGGCGTCGGCGTTTCCCGCCGTGAAATACCTGCTCGACTACTATTCGGCGGAATCCATCATGCTGCTCCGATTTCTGGTGGCTTCCCTGACGCTAATCATGATCGCAGCCGTCAAAAAAATAAAACTGCCTGAAAAAAAAGATCTCCCCCTGTTCGCCCTGGGTGGATTTGTGGGCATATTCCTCTATGCGTGGCTCTTCATCACCGGCACAGACGCAGTTCCGGCCGGGGTCAGCAGCTTTCTGATTGCATCTGCCCCGGTATTTACCGCGTTACTCTCCATCTCTATTTTAAAAGAAAAAGTCAAACTGTTCTCCTGGATTGGAATGGCTGTGAGCCTTTGCGGTCTGCTGATGATAACCGCAAGCCAGATGCATGGTTTTGTTATGAATATGGGCGTCGTATTGCTCGTGGGAGCGAGTATTGCCACAAGCGTGTACACCATTGTACAGCGCCGGCTCACAAAGAAATACACCCCCCTTGCGGCCACAGTGTACACGGTGTGCTTCGGCACTCTATTCATGTTTGTGTTTTTACCGGGCTTGCTCAGAGAGATGCCGGGTGTCCCCCTGACAGTCAACTTGATCCCCGTATACCTGGGGGCATTCCCCGCCGCCATCGCCTATCTGCTCTGGTCATATGCCCTTTCCAAGGCGAAAAGCACCGCCCATGTGACAATGTCTCTCTATCTGATCCCATTCTTGGCCACCCTGTTCGCGTTTCTCTGGTTAAATGAACGCATCGCGCTCTCCGCCTTTATCGGCGGCATTGTGATCATCCTGGGGATGTTCATTGCGAACCGCTGGGGGCGTATATAATCCTTTCTCGCAACGGAACAAAACAGACGATTTTTCGTCTTACCAAGTGATCCGCGCAAATAGAAATTCGTATTACAGGAGAGAGAAAATGAAAAAGAGTATCGTGCTATTCCTCGCCCTTTGCCTCACCCTCATGCTCACGGCATGTGACAGCGGCGGGTACTCGTCCGCAACGCCGCCGCCGCTGCCTGTGGAAACGCCCGACGCGGATATCCCCGCAACAGAGTACGAAGAAGAGCCTGACTGCGAGCCTGATTCCGAATACGAAGCAGAGGAAATCGACGAAGGCACCGCAAATCACCACCCGGGCGGCCAAGCCCTGGGCCTCACCATCACACGGTTAGAGTACGGCGACGGCCCCGGCCCGCTGGAACATATCACCTTTACCCATGTACTGGACTATAGCGAGCTGCGCGGGGAGACAGAGCTTGGCGACACCCTGATGATCCAGACCTACACACCCCTGCGTGACTTTGCCGTCATCAGCATGAGCAATGATGCGGCAGGCGATGAAGTTATTTTCATCCCGATGGAATCTTTCGGCCAGGTAGAAACCTTCCTCCCGGGCGAGGCCTTTATCATCCACTCCTATATGAGTGTCGGCACACTCCCCTGGAGCGGGATTACATTCCTTGATGAATCCGGCCAGCGACATTATTTTGCCATCATTCAAAATCAAGTCGACGGAGACGACCCCTATTTTCTGCTGGCACTTGAGTGCAGAGATGACCATCTGGTGGTCGTGCCAAGGTAATCACTTTACAGACGGAAATCAACACACAAAAAACGGGCTGATGCAGGTTATTTGCATCAGCCCGTTTTTTATGGATTGATTACCCCAATATCACGCGGCAAAACTTCTTTTTCCCCCGGCGCAGAACCACGCCGTCGCCCTGCAACTCTTCTACGGTGAACCGGACCCCAAAGCTGTCAATTTTCTCGCTATCCACTTCTACGCCGCCCTGCTCGACGGCGCGGCGGGCCTCGCTTTTGGACGGGCAGAGCTCCGCTTTGACCAGCAGGGCCAAGATGTCGATCCCGCCGTCAGTCAGATCGGCATCAGTCAGGGCCGCTGTGGGCATATCCGCCGTGCGCCCGGCGGTGAACAGGGCTTTTGCCGTCTCCGCCGCCTGTGTCGCCTCGGCGGGGCTGTGTACCAGGGCGGTGAGCTCATAGGCCAAAATCTCTTTGGCCCGGTTGAGCTCACTCCCTGTCCACTTGTCCATCTCGTCGATCTGGGCCAGGGGTAAGAATGTCAGCATCCGCAGACAGGAGAGCACGTCCGCGTCGTCCACGTTGCGCCAGTATTGATAGAACGCAAAAGGCGAGGTCTTGTCCGGGTCCAGCCACACGGCGCCGGATTGGGTCTTGCCCATCTTCTTGCCCTCGCTGGTGAGGAGCAGTTTAAACGTCATGCCGTAGGCGTTCTCCCCGGCCCGATTGTCCGCACCGGTCTTCTTGCGGATCAGTTCCGTCCCCGCCAGGATGTTCGACCACTGGTCGTCCCCGCCGCACTGGAGACGGACGCCGTGCTCCAGAAAGAGCCTGTAGAAGTCATAGCTCTGCATAATCATGTAGTTAAACTCCAAAAAGCTGAGTCCCTTCTCCCAACGGGCCTTATAGGCCTCCGCGGAGAGCATCCGGTTCACGGAGAAACAGGCCCCCACCTCCCGGAGCAGATCCACGTATTTGAGATCCAGCAGCCAGTCGGCGTTATTGACCATCATGGCTTTCCCCTCGGAGAAGTCTAAGAGCTTGCCCATCTGCTCTTTGAAGCGGTCACAGTTGTGCTGGATCTCCTCCGGCGTCAGCATCTGCCGCATATCCGACCGGCCCGACGGGTCCCCCACCATGGTGGTGCCGCCCCCCAGGAGGGCCACGGGTATATTCCCCGCCAGCTGGAGGTGGCGCATAATAATCAACTGGAGCAGATGCCCCACGTGGAGGCTGTCCGCCGTGGCGTCAAAGCCAATATAAAACTTCGCCCCACCGTTGTCTAAGAGTTCCCGGATTTCCGCCTCATCCGTCATCTGGGCCATGAGGCCCCTGGCTTTTAGTTCTTCAAATACTGTCATGTGATTCACTCCGTTTTTTTGCGTTTTTATTGCCGCTCAGGCTTGTTTGAGCGGCCTAAGAGGTAATCGGTGCTAACATCAAAATAGTCGGCAAGTAGAATTGCGTTTGAGGCGGTCGGGTCAACGTCTCCGGCCTCATACCGCCTATAGTTTCGCTCCGCAATTCCCAATAGCTCAGCAATTTGCTTTTGGGTTTTGCCTTTAGCAGTTCTTAATTCTTTTAACCTATCAGAAAAAGTAGCCATTTTCAACCCTCAAAAACATTTGTAAAAACCCATTGACAGGATGACAGATATCCTGTATAATCAAAAATAGGATATTAAACATCCTATAGATGAAGTAATCTCTACTGCAATCATATCACGGCCCAACTATAAAAATCAAGGAGGAAGACCCCCATGTCCAGCATCTTAGAAAAGTTCTTTTCCGGCAAACTCTCCCCGGAGACGCAATCTTTCAGCCACAATTCGGCATACGGACAGGCCATGGACGCCGTTGCCCGCCTTGAGGATGAATTGCTCGCCAAGCTAAACGGCGAAGAAAAAATCCTCCTCGACAAGTACACAGACGCACACATGAAATTCAATCAAATCACCGCCGTAGACGGTCAAATCTACGGCTACAAACTGGGCGCATTGATGGCCGCCGAGGTTTTTTTCAATGGACTGTAGAGGGGGCGCCGTCCCCGACGCCTCGGTGTACTCCCTCCGTCAGGCTTCGCCTGACACCTCCCTCGTAAACGAAGGAGGCTTTGGCCCTGTTCTTGCCCTTCGGCCCCCTCGTTTTGAGGGGGCTGTCAGCGATAGCTGACTGGGGGAGCTACCCCCCATCCCTCTTATACCGCTCCGCCGCGTCCAACTGCTCCTCCGCACTGCGCAGGGTGATCTCCGTCACGTTCTCCCCCCCGGTGAGCCGGGCGATCTCCCGTTTTCTGCCCTCGAAATCCAGAGGCCCCACCTGGGTATAGGTCCGGTCTTCGGAGACGGATTTGGAGATGAGATAATGCCCGTCCGCCAGGGCCGCAATCTGGGGCAGATGGGTGACGCAGATCACCTGTTTCCCCCCCGCCAGACGGCTCATCTTCTCCCCCACCCGCTGGGCGGCAATGCCGGAGACCCCCGTATCCACTTCGTCGAAAACCATGGTGGCGATTGTCTCATTTTCCGCCAGGACGCTTTTCAATGCCAGCATAATCCGGGCCAGTTCCCCGCCGGAGGCCACTCGGCTGATCTTCCCCAGCTTCTCCCCGGCGTTGGCGCTCATGAGAAAGCTGACCTGATCCAGCCCCGTCCGATCCGGGTCCTGGGGCGCCATATCCACGGCGAACCGCACACCGGGCATATTCAAATCCGTGAGCTCTGCAATGATCCGGGCCTCCATCTTTTTTGCCGCTTTCACACGGGCGGCCCGGAGAGCCTCTCCCGTCAGGAGGACAACTGCCCGGGTCTCCTCTAACGCCTGCTCCAATTTGGCGGCCCGGCCCTCGGCAAAACTGAGATCGTCTAGTTCCCGCTTACAACCCTCCAAGAAGGCCAGCATTTCCCCTTCATTTCCGCCGTATTTCCGCCCTAGTCGGGTAAGTAGCGCCAGCCGCTCCTCCAGCTGATCCAACTCCGCCGGAGAGTACTCTAAGCTGTCCCGCAGATCCCGCAGTTGCTCTAACACATCCTCCAGCCCATAGCGCAAATCCGTGAGTCCCTGGGCCACAGCGGAAAACTGATCCGACAGGGTAGCGGCATAGCCGATCTGCTGATCCGCCTGACCCACAAGCTCCAAAGCCCCCGCCCCGCCGTGATCCTCGCTGCCGTAGATGGCGTAGAACGCCTCCCCCACGGCGTCGGACAGCTTTTCTGCGTTGGCCAAAAACCTACGCCGCTCCCGGAGTTCATTCTCCTCACCGGGCCGCAGATTGGCCCCCTCTAACTCCTCAATCTGAAATTGCAGCGTATCCATCCGCCGGGCCTTCTCTCCCTCGTCCATCTGCAGCGCGTCATATTCCTTTTGTACGCTTCGATAGGCGTCATAGGCCGCCCGGTAGGCGGCTAGGGGTACGTCTAGTCCCCCGAAACTGTCCAAATACGCCAGATGGTGCTGGTCGTCCAAGAGCAACTGCCCGTCGTGTTGCCCGTGGATATTGAGGAGCTGTTCCCCCAGACTCCTAAGCTGCCCCGCCGACACGGGCACGCCGCCCACCCGGCAGGTGCTCTTCCCCTCGGCGGTGATCTTCCGCAGAAGAAAGAGTTCCTCCTCCCAGTCCACGCCGTTTTCCTCGAACCAGTCCAATTTGGGGATATCCGTAAACACCGCCGTCACAGTGGCGCTGGCGGCCCCCGTGCGCACCAGATCCCGGCTGACCCGGCCGCCCAATACGGCGCCGATGGCGTCGATCACAATGCTCTTCCCCGCCCCGGTCTCGCCGGTCAACACGTTAAAGCCAGGGCCAAAGCTGATCTCCGCCTTCTCCACCACGGCAATATGGTCTATATGCAAAAGAGATAGCACGATATTTCCCCCTTCGGGAAATTAGCAATGGGTGTGTCCGCCAAAGGCGGACGAATATCAATCATTGCCAATTAATTGCCCTTATAGCATTTTTGAAATTTCCGCCTGGAACCGTTCGGCGGCGGCGACGTCGGTCATGGCCAAGAAAACCGTGTCGTCCCCGGCCAGGGTACCGACGAGGCTGGAGACTTCCATGCCGTCCAAAGCTGCGCCGGCGGCATTGGCCAGACCGGGCAGAGTACGGATGACCACCAGATTCTGGGCCACGGCCACACTGGTGACGCTCTCTCTAAAAATGGTGCCCAGGCGCTCACTGTGGCCCGATATGACGCCCTGCCGGGGCGCCGCGTACCGGAACCGGCCGCTGGGCCCCAGTTCTTTCGTCAATCCCAGTTCCCGGATATCCCGGGATATGGTGGCCTGGGTGCTGTCCAATCCGACTTTCCGCAGGGCATCGGCTAACCCGTGCTGGGTCTCGATCTCCCCCTGGGCGATCAGCTCCAAAATCTTTTCCTGCCGTACACTTTTCATCCCAAACCCCCCTCAATGTATGATTTTTCTTGCCTTCCCCGCCTTCGGCGGAAAAAGCCCTATGACTCTCCAAGCTTTTCGTTTACGATCCGGTAAAAATTCCGCTCTCTGGCCTTGACCAACCGGGTCACATATTGGCTCTGGGTGACGTAGATCACGTCCTGGTCTTCCAGGTCAAAACTGCCCCCGTCCACGGACAGATACCCCCGCTTGCCGCCTCCCAGATTGATCTGGATAGAGACCCTCCGCTCCGGGGCCAGTACAAAACTCTTGGGCATCAGGGCATGGGCGCAGATGGGCGTAACGGAGAGATTTCTCGCCGTGGGCTCAATAATCGGCCCCCCCGCCGACATGGAGTAGGCCGTGGAACCCGTCGGCGTCGCAATGATGATCCCGTCCCCGGAAAACCGGGAGATAAGCGCCCCGTCTCCAAAAACCGCAATGTCCACCAACCGGGAGACCCCTGCGATGACGGCATCATTTAAGGCGAAATCAGCGTATACCTCCTGTCCGCCCCGCCGGACTGTCACGTCCAGCATCATCCGCTCCTGGATGGGATACGTCTCGGCCACGGCAGTTTTGATGATCTCGTCCAAGGCCTCCGGCTCAAACTCGGCGATGAACCCTTTGGTACCCAGATTGACTGTCAAAATCGGCACCCGGTGGAGGGCCGCCGCCCGGGCCAGATGCAAAATCGTCCCGTCGCCGCCAAAGCAGAGCAGAAGATCCGCCCCCTGGACCAGTTTGTCCAGGGTTTCGCACCGCACACTCGTCGCCTCGGTGGCCTCCTCTGTCAGATAGCCCAAGGGATACACCGTAGGGGTAATCCCCAGTTCCATCAGACGATCTCGGATGGCGGCCGTATAGACCAGCCCCACATCACGGGTGGGATTTGGGCAGAGCACAATTTGTTTCATGGGCAATTCTCCCAATGAATAATATTCATAGTTAGTATAGCATATCATGGCTGGCTTTGACTACTGTTTCTGTATCAATATTCAACCCGCCGGGCTGATTTTTCTGTAAATAGCCCAAATATTCAATATTCCCCTCCGGCCCTTTAATGGGCGAATAGTCCAGGGCCATCACCCCAAACCCGGCAGACGCGGCATCTGATAGAAACCGCTCCAAGACCCGCGCGTGGATCGCCGGATCCCGCACCACGCCTTTTTTGCCCACGTGCTCCCGCCCCGCCTCAAACTGGGGCTTGATGAGACAGATCACCCGGCCCGCCTCCGTCAGCAAATTGTACACCGGGGGCAAAATCAGCGCCAGGGAGATAAAGGACACGTCAATCACCGCGAGGTTGGGCGCATCCCCCAGATCGGCAGGTGTCAGGTATCGCACGTTGGTGCGCTCCAAGACCACGACCCGGTCATCCTGCCGCAGCCGCCAGTCCAACTGGCCGTACCCCACGTCCACGGCGTAGACTTTTGCCGCCCCCCGCTGGAGCAGACAGTCCGTAAACCCCCCGGTGGAGGCCCCGCAGTCGATACAGCACCGTCCGGCGACGGATACGGCGAAGGCGTCCAGGGCTTTTTCCAGTTTCAGCCCGCCCCGGCTCACGTAGGGGAGAGTTGCCCCCCGCACCTCCAGCACGGCGTCTTCCGGCACCATTGTACCCGGTTTGTCCACTCGTTTGCCGTCGAAAAAGACCACGCCGGACATAATCACGGCTCTGGCCTTTTCCCTGCTCTCAAATTCGCCCTGCTGATGCAATAGAGCATCTAATCGGATTTTTGCCATCTCGTTCTCCTACCAATCCTCTATCATCCCGACCACCCGCCGGGCGATGTGTTCGGCGTCCAGGCGATAGATGTCCAGAAGTTCCTCCACGCTGCCCTGGGGGATAAACTGATCCCCCAGATTCATTAACCCCGCCAACTGGGGGGACACGCCCAATTCCGTGAGTCCCGCCAGAATCCGCTGGCCCACAGAGCCGTCGGAGATACCCTCTTCTATGACCAAAATCCGCTTCGTGCGGCCCACAGATTCTTGGATCGTCTCCAGATCCAGGGGTTTTATGGTGTTGAGCTTTATCACCTCGGCCCGGATATTCAACTTCCGGAGGGACACCGTCGCCTCTGCAACTGCATTTATCATCGTACCGTATGTGACCAGGGTAATCTGCTCTCCCCGGCAGAGGGTCACGGCGGGTTTGCGCCCCGCCGAGACCTGATACCGCCCCTCGCCGCCCCTTGGATAGCGGATGGCCACAGGCCCCCGCTCTCGGAGCACCCCGTGGCGGAGCATCTCCGCAAGCTCGGCGAAAGAGGCGGGGCAATACACCGTCATACCCGGTATCTGGCAGAGAAACGCCGCATCAAAGACCCCCTGATGGGTCTCCCCGTCCTGCCCCACAAGCCCCGCCCGATCCACGGCCAAAACCACGTGCAAATCCGGGAGGGCCACATCGTGGATCAACATATCATACGCCCGCTGCAAAAAGGACGAGTAGACGGCGAACACGGGGATGAGACCCTGCTTCGCCATGCCGGCGGCCATACAGACAGCGTGTTCCTCGGCGATGCCCACGTCAAAAAACCGCTCTGGATAGGTCTTGGAAAACTGGGTCAGCCCCGTCCCCGCCTCCATGGCGGCGGTGATGGCCGTAAGGTTCGGCGTATCCGCTCCCAGCTCTGCCATGGTCTCGCCGAAGACGTCGGAGAATGTCCGCTCCGCCGGCTTGCCGATCCCTTGATCGGGAGAAAATTGTCCCACGCCATGATATGCGTCGGGATCCTGTTCGGAAAAGACGTAGCCCTTGCCCTTGGTGGTGGTCACATGGAGCAGTACCGGTTCCTTTAACTCTCTGGCCCATTCCAGCAGCTGGACCAGCTTTTTCACATCGTGTCCGTCCACCGGACCCATGTAGTGGAACCCCAAGTCTTCGAAAAAGGAACATTGGAGCAGCAGATTTTTCAGCCGGTTCTTCGCCCGGTGGGTCACCCGATAGAGACCGCGCCCGCCTGGGAGCTTATCCGTCACCGTGCGATACCCCTGTTTCAGCCGATTATACCCCGGCCGCAGGCGGAGCCGGGTGAGATGCCGGGCCAGTCCCCCCACGTTCTCCGTAATAGACATGCCGTTGTCGTTCAATATCACAATCATAGGCTCTCCGCTGTCCCCCAGATCGGACAGCCCCTCATAGGTAAGCCCCCCCGTCATGGCCCCGTCGCCGACAAGACTCACCACCTGGTAGTCCTCGCCTAAAAGCGTCCTGGCCCTGGCCATGCCCAGGCCGACGGATACGGCGGTAGAGGCGTGTCCCGCCACAAATGCGTCTGTGGGGGATTCCTCCGGTTTGGGGAACCCGGAGATGCCGCCCAGTTTCCGCAGACAGTCAAATTTCTCCCGCCGCCCGGTGAGGATTTTATGGACGTAGCTCTGATGCCCCACGTCAAAGATCAGCCGATCCCGGTGGAAGTCAAAGACCCGATGGAGGGCCACTGTCAACTCCACCACGCCCAAGTTAGAGGCCAGATGCCCCCCCGTCTCCGAGACGTTCTCCACCAAAAACTGGCGGATTTCGTCACAGAGGAGTTCCAATTTCCCGTTGTCCAAAGCCCGTAATCCCTCGGGACTGTTGATCTCGTTTAGTAGTTGCATCTATTATAACTCCATGTCTTAGCGCATTGATTTCCTCAATAGTTTCGCAAACAGCCAATTCTTCCGGTAGATGATCTTCGCCACAAACAGCACAATATCCTGACTGCTCCCAATGGCGGCCTGTTTCCCCAACGCCTTGCCCCCTATGGTGAGCCCGATTACGATCCCGGATACCACCAGACTGGCCGCAAGGGTAGAGACCGAAAAATCCACCGCCGCCCTGGTGGCCAGCACAGCCACGGTGATGCCGGAGACGATCCCCGTAATATCCCCCACCACATCGCTACAGAGCGTGGCGACTCGGTCTGCGCTTTTGATGAGGCGGATGGCCTCTTTCGCACCCCGGCCCTTATGGGCGGCCATAGAGTGAAAAGGCGTCTCATCGGCGGCAGTCACCGCCACCCCCACCATATCGAACAAAATGCCCAGCAGGATCAGGGCGACTAACACCCCAAAGGCCAAAACATACCCCGCCTCTTCCAACACCGCATAGGAGGCCAGGGTAAATATCGCCGCCAACACAAGGCTCCAAATTACAATCCGGCCAACCCACCGGAAATTCATCTTTTTCACTTTAAATGCAGTCTCCATGCAATTGCCGCTGTCATTGGAGTGCGGCAATAATTTGAATTGTATTATATCTTTTTTTGGTAGCCGGTGTCAAATCGTGCCCCAGAAACACAGAGCACCGGCATCATCCCGCCCTTCGGGCACGGCGCCCTTGCCCCTCGGCCCCCTCGTTGTGAGGGGGCCGAGGGCTCCGCTTGACTGGGGGAGCTCTGCTACAGCGCTCGGAAAAAATTGGATGTGTTTTTCCCGCAGAACCAGAAATACTGGTAACAAATGAGAAGATTGGCAGGGAGGTAACACTTGAGAACGTTTATTCTTAGAGGCGGCGTATTCTGCATGGCGGCGATGCTTTTGTTGTGCGCGCCAAATGCGGCATTTTCCGCCAAACTGATCGATCCCCCGCAAGGGGAAAATACACCCACCGCAGAAACCATAGCCGTGGCGGAGTTCGCCCCCGCAGCGACCGTTATAGTTACAAGCCACGGCGACTTAGTGGCCGCAATCGCCGGCGCCGTCGGCCCGACTGTGGTTGAACTGGGAGGTGATATCAATACCACATCCACCATCACCATCCCCCTAAACGCGGACATTACCCTCACAGGCGATCACAGCCTAATTGCCGGTGGGAACTTTGCCGTTGTAACTGTCCACGGCGACTTCACCCTGGACGGCCCCGCCTTGACGCGCACCGGCACAATCGGCAACAGCAGTCAGGGCGTGAATGTGCGGGACACCGGCCACTTTACCATGCTGGACGGCGTGATCCACGGCCACAGGGGGACGGGGGGCGGCGGTGTCACGGTTCCCATTATCAATTTTGGCTGGGAAGAGGACTGGACCCCCATCGAGCGCAGCGGTATCTTCACCATGTACGGCGGTGTCATCCGAGACAATGCCGCCGCAGGCGGCGGGGGCGGCGGCGTGTTCTCCGGCGGCGTATTTACCATGCACGGCGGCACAATCAAAGACAACGGGGAGACCTCCTCTTTCGGCCTGGGCGGCGGCGTGAATATCAATGACGGTAGCTTTGTCATGTATGAAGGCGAAATCAGCGGCAACCACACGGCGGGGAACAACGGCGGCGGCGTCCACGTGCACATGTCCGCCACCTTCGTCATGAACGGCGGGGCGATTACTGACAATCACTCTGCCAACGGCGGCGGCGGTGTAAACGCCAACGGATCCTTTACGCTAAACGGCGGTCAAATTACCGGCAATACCGCCGCCACAGACGGGGGCGGTATCTTTCACCGGGGTCCCTTCACCGCCAATGGCGGCACCCTCAGCGGCAACACCGCCACCAGAAATGGCGGCGGCGTGTTCGCCGACGGTGCCACTGTGATGCACGACGGCGAAATCCGCAGCAATACCGCCAACGGCGATGCTGCCGGCAACGGGGGCGGCGGCGTATTTGTCTCCAACTGGGGCAACTTTACCATGCACGGCGGCCAAATCGCCGACAACACCGCCGTCGGCGACGGCGGCGGTCTATTCTTCCCCGTAGCCAGACGCACCGGGCTGATCGTCGGCCCGGATGCCATCTTTAACCGGAACACAGCCCATAACGGCGCCCTGGATTACGGCCTCGGCGCCGGCCTCCGTGATTTCCCCAATATCCAGTGGAGCGGCGCAAACAGCGTACTGGACAGCCACCTGCTCAACAACTACGATATCAACAACGGGACTGTAGGGGTTCCCGGCCCGCTGACGGTGATCTTTGACCTAAACGGCGGCGCGGTAGATGGCGCATCCCACAATATCTCCCTGCCCATCACCCAAGGCAATCAGATCGGGATGCACAATGTCCCCACGCCCACCCGTGGGAGCTACGGCCTCACGGGCTGGCAAGCAGACGGCACGGGACAAATCCTCTCCCCAGAGGACGTGGCGGCCCTGGTGGTCACGCGGCCGCTGACTCTGGTGGCGGCATGGATTCCCGAAGTCGGATATCACGGGTCGCGGCAGGCGTATCTCATCGGCACACCGGAGGGACAAGTCCGCCCCCTTGGGGATCTCACCCGGGCGGAGGCCGCCACCATCTTATTCCGCCTGCTCTCCGACGCAGATCGCATAACCTACTGGGAACAGTCAAACCCCTTCCCAGACGTGACGCCGGACAACTGGTTCAACAACCCCGTATCCACAATGGCCAACATGGACCTGTTCAAAGGGCTGGACGACGGTACCTTTGCCCCGGATCAGCCCATCACCCGGGGAGAACTCGCCACCGCCATGGCACGTTTCATGGACATGACGAAAGAGACACCCCTCACAGCAGACGCATTTGACGACATCGGCGCACACTGGGCGAGAGAGTATATCAACCACGTCGCCGCAAGCGGCTGGGCAGAGGGCCCCTACGGCCTGGGCAGCGCATTCTATCCGGATCAGCCCATCACCCGGGCCGAGGTCGCGGCCATGCTGAACCGCATCTTCCACCGCCTGCCGGAGACGGCGGATGACCTTCTCCCCGACATGCGCATCTGGCCGGACAACGCAGATGTGGATGAATGGTATTACCTGTATATCCAGGCGGCGTCTAACGCCTACACCTATAGGCAAAAGGCTGACGGGATTCACGAGACCTGGGTCACAATCATGCCCCCGCGCAACTGGGCCGCCCTAGAACGCCCGGATTCTACGCCGGACTCTATTTTCACAGAGATATAATTTTGTAGAAAACCCCTGCCCGGAAGATTCATAAACGAATCTTTCCAGGCAGGGGTTTTCATTATGTTCAGCTGCAATATGAATTCCATTTGCCGACCGTCCGCGGACGACCGGGACAGTCGTCCTTACGAAGCATTTTCCCGTATTGTACACTGTAGAGTGACGTCCCCCACCCCCTATAAAAACACATAATGCTTCTTCACAGGCCGCGTCACCTTCCACACACAGGACAGCCCCGCAGGAAACACCACATAGTCCCCCGCACCGAACCGGACACTCCCGCCGTCATAGGTGACAGCCACCTCACCCTCCAGGAGCACGCAGTGCTCCTCACTGTCGTAATACCAGTCAAACTCCGAGACCCCGCACGTCCAGATAGGCTTTGTCAACATCTCCCGCCGCTCTATCTCGCTGGGCTTTTTTACGATGATCTGCATAGTCGCCTCTCCTTTCAATTGCTAATTGCTAATTGCGAACTATATTCACCTGTCCGTCGTCCTGAAAAAATTCCGCCTCCCGGTCGTGGCAGGTGAACAGGATCACCTGACGGGTCTGGGCCAGCTCTTTGAGCAGGGTCAGCGCCCGCTCCAATCTGACCTGATCGAAGGCCACCAACGCATCGTCCAAGATCAGGGGACAGGGCCGGTCCTGGGGCATGGTCAGGTCACAGATCGCCAGCCGCAACGCCAGGTAGATCTGATCCGCCGTACCGCCGGACAAGTAGAGGATATCCCGGCTCACACTCTCCCCCGCCTGCTCGGCACTGGGGTTGAGATTTTTATCGAACAAGACCCGCTTATAGGCCCCGTCGGTGAGCCGATCTATGTAATACCCCGCCCGTTGGCTCAACAGGGGGGAGAACCGGGCCGACATCTCACTGTCCGCCTCCTCCAGTACAAAGACGGCCAGTGCCAGGGCCTCATACTGGGCCGTGCGCTCCGCCAGCCGATCCGTCAAGGCACCCCGCTTGGCCCCCAGCACGACGGGATCCCCCAGGGCACGGACTTCGCCTTTCGCCATGGCGTAGCTGTTTTTTAGGGCCTCCAGCTCCTTTTCCATCCGCTTGAGATCATAGCTGGTCTCGCTCTTATTGCGCAGGGGCGGCTTTAAGGCATCTTGGGGGACGGGGGCAAAGGGCTCCCCCTCATAGCGCTCTGTCATGGACTTGAGCAGCACCTCGGCCATGTCCCGCTCCCGCTGGATCACTTCCAAACGGTCTATGACCTTGCCCATCTCTCCCATGACCTGAAGGGCCTCCGCCGGATTCTCCACCTCTGGGGCAAAGGTGCGGACCGCCGCCTCAAAACCGCCTTGGAGCCCATCCCGCTCCGCCGCGATTTTCTCACAGGCCAGATCCGTCTCGAAAAAGGCCTTTTTCAGTTCCGCTTCCCGGCTGCAGAGCCGTTCGTACGCTTCCAACCTCCGGATTAGCGCATCCACATCCGCCGCCCGCAGGCGTAAAAAGGTCGCATCCCGCTTTTTCTGCGCAGCGTTTGCCCGGCTCCATTTCTGATAGAGCAGCCCGCTCAAAACCCCAATGCCCGCCACGGCGGCCACAGATACCCAAAAGAGGGGTAGTCCCGTCATGACAAAGGTGGCCACCCCTCCGACGGCGGCCACGGAGAGCACCGCTATGGGGATGGTATAGTTCTGCTGACCAAAGTCACCGGCGGCCTCCGCCGCCACATGTTCCGCCGCGGCCTGTTGGACGGTGTTCCGGGCCGTCTCTACATCGCCCCCCGCAAAGGGAGAGGTCTCCTTCTCCTCCCCCATGAGCTGGATCTCCTTCTCCTGGGCCTCCCGGCTAGACTTTGCCTCCGTGTACTGTATGGTGAGCACACTGAACTGGTCATAGCTGGCCCTGGCCTCTGTAATCAATTCCCGGGTGACTTGCCCGCCCCCCCTATTCAACTGCCGTTTCAGAGAGGTGATCTCCCAGTCCAAGTCCTGTACCTTCTTCCGCGTATCCAGCATGGTCTGCCGCTCCGCACGTCTGGTGAGTTCCTCGTGGATCTGTAAATCCGCGGTCAGTTCCTCCCTCCGCTCTACGACCCGGTCCAGATCCAGGCTAATCTCATTGTAGGCCGCAGAGGCCGCCTCCAGGCGGCTCTGGGTCTGATCCAGCACCGCGATCTCCGCCTGAATCGCGGGGATTTGCCCCGTCTTGTTGTGCCGCCGCTTCCGGAGCCAGGATTTCAAGGTATTGGCCGTATCCGTATAGGACACCCCCTCCTCCCCGGCGGAGATCAGGGCCGCAATCCGCTGTTCCAACTGGCCCGTCTGTGAGACTTTCATCCCCGCTTGCCGGATAAAGGCGCTCCGGGCAAAGACCTCTTCCGATACGCCGGTGAGGGCCTCTCCCAGATCCTCCCGCATAAGGGCCGTCACCTCTTGACCGGAGTCCCCGTAGCGGACATCCAGCCGCTTCATAGGGGCGGCGCCCAGGGCCGTACGCTGGATGACAATCCGCCGCCCATCGGCCTCTACCTCCATGGCGCCCTCCATGGACGCACCGGACCAGGGGCGGTATTTGGTCTTCTCCGACAGATATCCCATCTTATCCCGCTCGGCGGTGTTGACCCCGTAGAGCATGGCCCGGATAAAGGCGCACCAGGTGCTCTTCCCCCGCTCGTTGGGGGCCTGAATAATATTGAACCCCGGCTCCAACTTCATCCGGGCGTCTTTTAACACACCAAAGGAGGCGGCCAATCGTCTGATTATCATAGTCGTCTATCCCCTCCACTGCTCGCCCTGATCCATGGCGGCCAAGGCGTAGCGGACGCCCAATACAACCTTTTCCCGCTCCGTCTCATCTCCGGCTTCGTATCTGCTCCGCATCTTCCGCAAAAACAGGCCCCGGAGGGTATCCTCCTCCGCCTGGGCCCAAATATCCCGGCGGATCCGGGTCCGGTCACGGATCTCCAAATGAAAAAACCGATCCTCCAGAAATTTGACAAGTGCCGCCAAATCCAGCTCGCCGTCGTATTCTCCAATGAGCTCCATGCGGTAAATATCCCGCTCTGTATCCGGGGGCAGGGCGGCGGAGACGGCGGCGGGAATGTCCAATTTATCTGTAATATCCACCTGGAGCTTGTGATACTGCCGACTGCCCAACTCTACAAAACGGGTGGTCGTCTTGTTTTGGCCCACCTGGGCCAAAAGGACACCCTTCGGCCCCGTCTCATCAAACCCCCGGCCCTCGGCCGCGCCGCTGTAGGTGTAGTATGTATCTCCCGCCTGCATAAGGCCCGGATAGCTGTGATGGTGCCCCAGGGCCAGATAGTGGAGCCCCGTGGCGGCGATCTGCCCTTCGGTGATGTGGTTGTAGGGGTTGTACACCCCTTCTCCCCCCAACTGTCCGTGGAGGGCCATGACGTGAATCTTATTCTTGTCCGCAATAGGCGGGAACTCCGCCAAAAGGCCGGGAGATGCGGCGGCCGTAAAGGCCGCGCCCCAGATCACCGCCCCTTTGCCCGGAAGCTCCACCGCCTCCGGCTGGGCGGATTTGAACACGTGGACGTGTTCCGGCAATTTCAACACCGCCCAGGGGGCATACCTGTGATAATAGTCGTGGTTCCCCGGCGCGATAAATACGGGGGCTTTGATCTTCTCAAAGGCCCCGATTAAAGCCTCCCCCGTCTCATAATAGCTCTTGTCGCTGTCCAAGAGATCTCCGGAGAGGAGCACCGCGTCCACCTGCTCCGTATTGGCCAGCTCCGCCAGCCTGTCTAAGAGTTCTCTCTGTTCCCGCCGCCGCTGAACGGCTTTTTCTTCCGGCAGGGCGTCAAAAGGGGAGTCCAAGTGGAAATCCGCCCCGTGTAGTAGTTTAATCATGGATTCTCAATACCTCCGCGTGTTCGGCTCTCCCCGTCTCTGTATCCACCGTGAAGATGGCGCACTCCAACTTGCACTTCCCCGGTGCCGCCTCGAACCTGTTCCGCGGGTTGCCCAGAAACATGGAAATGGACTGCTCCGGTTTCACCCCCAACACCGAGTGGACGGGCCCCGTCATGCCGATGTCCGTCACATACCCCGTCCCATTGGGAAATACGGCGGCGTCGGAGGTCTGGACGTGGGTATGGGTCCCCCACAGGGCGGATACCCTGCCGTCCAGATA
>Ga0123355_10001954_pt1 | contig 29083 bp, 22 predicted proteins | sample TergutEmb28metaG_3_FD_89872 | JGI IMG/M metagenome (GOLD analysis project Ga0123355, IMG submission 89872) | Embiratermes neotenicus P1 segment gut microbial communities from Petit-Saut dam, French Guiana - Emb289 P1 | ecosystem: Host-associated > Arthropoda: Insects > Digestive system > Gut ... | reverse complement strand
TGCACATGGTGCGCAATCGCTCGAGCAAACCTGAGCCGATATTCAATGGCGCCTCCTCGTGAAATGCCCTCCGAAACTCTCAAATCGGGCCGCATTTTGTCAATCGCAACCTGTCCACTCGAGCTTACAATTCCTGTTTCGGCGGGACCGCCGTCAAAGGGGGAACTTTACCGTGGGCAAGCAAGGTTTCAACCGCAGGCAGGCTATGACAGCTTCGGCCTTGGCGGTGGGGAGCACGTTCTTACGGGGCGAGCCTGTCGAAGCCTATCCGAAAGCGGTCAACACAAATTCCCGTCCGTCGGCGCTCAGGATCAGCGACTTGAGAGTGGCCACCATCCGGAAGCCGGGCCCGAGTCCGTGCCCGATCATCCGTATTGATACCAATCAGGGAGTGTATGGGCTCGGCGAGGTCCGCGACGGCGCGAGCCCTACCTACGCGCTTTTCCTGAAGAGCCGGATCGTCGGCGAAGACCCGCTCGCACTCGACAGGATTTTTCGCAAAATCAAGCAGTTCGGCGGACCCGCGCGGCAGGGGGGCGGCGTGTGCGCCATCGAGATGGCGTTGTGGGACATTGCGGGCAAAGTCTACAACGCCCCGGTTTACGCGATGATCGGGGGCGGAAAGTTTCGCGACAAGATTCGCATCTACGCCGACACCACCGAATCGAAAGACCCCAAGATTTACGCCCAGCGCATGAAGGAGCGCAAAGAAGGGATGGGCCTCACGTGGCTGAAAATGGACCTCGGGATCGAGATGGTCCGAGACACGCCCGGAACCGTTACCGAACCTTCGGATCTGACGCCCTGGGAACAGAACCAGCAGGAGCACCCGTTCCTGGCGATGGAGGTCACGGACAAAGGAGTCGCGATGCTCGAGCAGTATGTCGCCGCCGTGCGCGATGCCGTCGGCATGGAGATACCCCTGTCCATGGACCACCTCGGGCACCTGGGCGTGAAATCGATCATCCGGCTCGGCAAGGCTTATGAAAAATACAACCTGTCGTGGATGGAAGACGTGATTCCCTGGACCTACACCGACTTGCTGAAACAGATCTCCGAGGAGAGCCCTACGCCCATTCTCACCGGGGAGGATATTTACCTGAAGGAACCGTTCCGCCTGTTGTGCGAGAGACATGCGGTGGCGAAGATTCACCCCGATCTTGCGACCGCCGGGGGAATTCTCGAGACCCACAAAATTGGGGACATGGCCGAAGAATTCGGCGTGCCCATGGCCATGCATTTCGCCGGGACCCCGGTCAGCTGCATGGCCAACGTCCACTGCGCGGCCGGGACCGAGAACTTCCTCGCCCTCGAGAACCATTCGCTCGATGTGCCCTGGTGGTCGTCGCTGGCCGAGGAGTATCGAACGACGCCGATGGTGAATCATGGATGGATCGAAGTGCCCGATCGTCCCGGCCTCGGGGTCACGCTCAACGAGGATGCCGTGCGCGAGCACCTTGAGCCGGGCAGCGGCTACTTTGAACCCACTCCCGAGTGGGACCACGAGCGCTCCTGGGACCGCCTGTGGAGTTAAGAGCCGGAGGCGCGCGGCGTCCGGTTCAAGACCCGGCTTTGCCACCCCGGGCGCTGACGCTCGCCGCTCGGTTCGCGGCAGGTCTTTCGCCGCCGCTCACGGGGGACAGCATCGCTTTCAACCAAGGCGTGATCCGCGCGAGCGGCCGGGCCCGGATGACGAAGTCCCATAGCGGCTCGAACTTTTCCAGCCGGAAGCGTAAAGGAAGTGTTGAGCCGATGTTGTGATGAGACAGATCGCCGATGCCGACGATCATCCTTAGCGGTGTTGGAGGCGGAAGTTGGATGAGATCCTGCGCACTCTGAGAGAACTCAACTCTGCCTGGCGAGAGAAGCGATTCGAAGAGCTGGCTGCTTTCTTTGATCCGGCCATTGTCATGAAGGGTCCAGCCCTGAAGGAGCTCGTGCGTGGCCGGGAAGCGCTCGTTCAGAGTTATGCGGACTTCATGGCGCAATCGAGGATCATAGACTACGCGGAATCAGGCCACTCTGCGCACGCCTGGGGCGATACCGCGGCAGTCACCTACAACTGGACGATGACCTACGAACAAAAGGGAGAGACTAAACGCGAATCGGGGCAGGACATGTTTGTTCTTGCCCGCCGTGGGCTGCGCTGGGTTTCCGTTCTCCGAGTGATGCTGTTCTAAGCGCCGCTGCGCGTCCGACGCGTGCCGACACGATGGGGTTTAGATAGATATCGCTCACGTTTAGCCGGCTGTGTTCCACGGGGATTTTCGTAGGTTGCCAGCTGCCAATCCTGCTTCACTTGTTGTTCTCCGGCTGCCCTGATTTCGGCGGGCCGGGGAGCCCTCATCGCCCCAATGCTTCAAGACGTTCCAGCCACTCGCGAAAATGCGGACACTGCTGTCGCATGCTCTCAATGCCAACAGCCCGGGCCGCCAAAGTTCCGTCCAACACTTTGCGATAAGCACCGTAAACACTGAGCACTTGCTTAGACGGCGCTGTATTGGGAGTGTCGTTAATGTCTTCGGGTGTAGCAACCCCATCTCGTATTTGTTGGAATGCGGCTGCAAGATGTGGTCGTGAAATTCCCCTTGCAAAGGATACGGGATCACTGAACAACAGTCCTTCATATTCGTGCAATTGAACGTATGGAAGGAACCGAACATCAGCTCTAAAATTGGGAACTTCCGCGACGATGTCCGCCTTTACGGCCTCCTCAATGCGGCGCACCTTTTCCGACGGTTGTAAGTTGGCCGATTCTGGAGTACCCGGAAAGTCAGTTCCCAAACCATAGAAATCTAGAATTGTGGAGCAATAGGCGGACCTGTCCTGTTTCAGCTGCTTCAGAATGTCCTTCCTGACACGTGAATAGTTTGGCTTGCCGCCTTTGTGACCTGGAGGACCTATGATGACAGGACTTGCATACACTTGCCGCGGCCACAGTACCGGCGCCAAAACGCTTTTGACAAAAGATTCTTCCGTCGGTCCCTCTACCACGAGATAAACGCGGGTCACGAATTCTCGCTCTCACCGTTTGCTCCCCCGCCGATTCTCGCGGGTTCAGGTGCATCCTCATTTTGCGGTCGACCACCCAAGACATTCTTCTGCCAGAGTTCTCCTAACGCGTATTCCTGAAGCCATTCTGACAAGTTGGAGAATTCGAGACGACGGAATGTCGACTGACCTTGCGAACGCTCAACGACAATCACGTCCTCCGGGGTGAACTCATTGAGTAACGGCGCCGATTGAGTCGAAACGATTACTTGTGTCAAGCTGGAATCCCCAAAGCTTCCCGCCGCTTGCTGAAACAGATCGGCTAAGAGTGTCAACGCGTACGGGTGCAATCCAAGTTCTGGTTCGTCAAATAGTACTGTCGCTGGCAAGGATGGCTGAAGGAGTGCCGTTGCCAAGCATATGAATCGAAGTGTGCCGTCAGAAAGCTGGCTGGGACGAAACAGGTAATTCGAATCCTTTTGCGACCACTCCAACTGAATGAGCTCCGGATTGGTTGGTACTGGACGAAGCTTGAAATCGTCAAAAAACGGTGTGGCGAGTCGTACGATATCCCGAATTTTCTGATAGACCTGTCGGTGAGTAGACTGCAGACGGTACAAATAGGCGGCAAGATTCTCGGCGCTGGGTCGAAGAGACTCGTTATCGTTCACAGGCCCCTGTCGCCGAACCGCAGCTGTGGCACTCGTGTCATGAAAGTGATAGACCACCCAGCTTGAGACAGCGTCAAAGACATAATGTGGAACGCCAAACCTCGCCATCACACCGGAATCGTCTTTATGATCCTTCAATTTTGCCTCTGTATGTCCGGATCCCAATGAACGACGACTTGGGCGAAACTGTCCTCGAAAGAATGTTGCCTCGTCAGCAAAAACCATGCGGTTGTCGGCAGTCGGTCTAAGAACAAACTCGTAACCATTATTTCCAAAGTAAAGTTTGCCTATGATTTCCTTCGTAATCTTCGGCCCCATGTAGAGGCACGAATCCGCACCACCCTCGGTGGAAATTGCCAGTTGGAGCCTCTGCTCAATCATTTCGCGCAACAATCGGAAAAAGCTCACGAAGTTGCTCTTTCCAGCGCCATTTGCCCCGATCATCACGTTCAAAGAGCGCAGTTCAAAGTCCTGCAATTGCCGAATGGACTTGAATCCTTCGATCGTGAGCTTTTTGATCGCTTCGCCCATACTCGAGAGAAAAACCGAAAGGTTGCTTGCTTGGAAGCTACTTTAGCACGATGCCATTTCGTAACTAATTAACCCCCAATCGACTGCGTGTGATGCCCCCGCCTTGCCCCGCTCCACAGGCGAATAAAGGGCGAATATCATACGCTCTTGCACTTCGTGGCTCTTCGAAGTGCATGGGGAGATTCGGACAGGACATTCTCGGACAGGACATTCAAGGTGTGCAGCACTCCATTCGAGGTCAAGGCTGAATGGGATCGAATCGGGCGCCAAACATCGGGCGCCAAACCTGGACGGCATCACGGCCGGATTGTCGACGAAACGGCAAGGCCCGACCACACCCGGGGCCGGGCGGCCGATGACGGCTCCCGGTCGAGGTGTCGCGCCTTCTTCGCCGCGGCCTGGTTCACGCGAGTTTGTTTCCCGCCCTCTCTCGCCACGGCATCACCGGACAGGGCGGCTCTTCGTGGTTGTGGTTGGCGATTCATTCCGCAAGGTCTGCCACTTTTACCAGTTTCGCCAACCGCGAGGACGCTGAAAGTCTTGAAAACGGGGACCAGGCTCGGGGGGCAGCATGCCGGACCGAAGCGACGATCTCGGCCGATCTCAGCTCCACCATCGAAACCCGCACCGCGCCATCGTCGAGAACGCCCCCGAAGTCCTCGCCCTGCTCGATTCGACGGGCATTCTTCGCTACATCAATCCCTACACGGAAAAGTTATTGGGTTACCGGCGCGAAGATGTCAAAGGCCGCAGCATCTTCGAATTCGTGCACCCCGAGGATGTCGAGCGCGCCCGGCAGGAGTATGCGCGGACGATTCGCGAGGGAGAACACGTTCCTACGGTCCTGAGAATTTCTGACAACGCCGGACATTGGATTCCGTTTGAAATTGTTGCCAACAGCCGGTTGGAGGATCCCGCAATTCAAGCCGTCGTCTGTACGGCGCGCGACCTGCGGTTTCGGCAGGAACTGGAGGACGCCATACGCCGGGCGAATTCGGACATCGGGGCCGAGGTCGCGCGGCGCACCATGGAGTTGACCAAGATTAATGCCGAATTGCGAATCGAGAACAACGCCCGGCGCCAGGCCGAAAGCCGCCTGCAGGAAACGATTTCCTTATTGAACGCCACGCTCGATTCGACGGCCGATGGGATTCTGGTGGTATCTACAGGGGGGGAGGTCGAGAGTTGTAATCAGAAGTTTCTGGAAATGTGGCACCTGAATTTCCCGGCTTCGATTGTGGGTGAAGATCAACACGTGCTGGCCGAGGTCTTAGACCAGCTGCAGAATCCGGACGAGTTTGTCGACCGAGTGCGCACCGTCTACGCCGATCCGGCCGCCACCAGCTTCGACGTTCTGGTTTTCAAAGACCGCCGCACGTTCGAGCGCTACTCGCAGCCACAACGTCTCGGCGACAAGATCATGGGCCGGGTGTGGAGCTTTCGCGACGTTACCCACGCCCGGAAGCTCGAAGCTGAGCTGCAGCACGCTCAGAAAATGGAGGCGCTCGGATTATTGGCGGGCGGCATGGCGCACGACTTCAACAACCTGCTCATGCTGATTTCCGGCTACGCCAGCCAGATCTTTGAGCATGGCCCTACCCCGCAGGTGTCGGAAATCTCCAAACAGATCCTGGCGACCACCAGACTCGCGGCTTCAGTAACCAAGCAGCTTCTCACCTTCAGCCGCAAACAGCCGGAGGCCCCGGTCGTCTCCGACTTGAATCGGATTGTGAGCAATCTCGAAGACATGCTGGAGCGTTCACTCTCGGACGAAACCCAGCTCGAGGTTTCTCTCGCCCGCCAGCCTCAGCCGGTTTTTGTCGATGTGTCTCAGATCGAAGGCATGATTCTGAATTTGGTGGTGAACGCCCAGGATGCAATGCCCAAAGGGGGCCGGCTATCGATTTCGACCCGCAAGAAGTCCCGCCGCACGCGGGGCGAGCCTCGGCCCGGAAAAGTATTTTCGGTTTTGGAGGTCCGCGATACCGGACACGGTATGACGCCCGAGGTCCAGGCGCATATTTTCGAGCCGTTCTTCACGACCAAGGAGATGGGCAAAGGCACCGGGCTCGGGCTCTCGAGCGTGTTGGGGATTGTCCAACGTGCGGGAGGTCACATCGAAGTCGAGAGCACGCCCCAGCGGGGAACCACTTTTCGGGTCTATCTGCCCCGGGTCGACAAACCAGCCAAAGACACTCCTTCGGCCCGCGTCTCCTCGCCCGCCGGCGGAAGTGAAACCATACTGTTGGCCGAGGACGAGCCTGCTATTCGTCGAATGACGCGAGCCTATCTGGAATCTCTCGGCTACCGGGTCCTTGAGGCGGCAAACGGGTCGGAAGCGATTGCACGTTCGCTGGAATATGCCGGTCCGATTCATCTGGTGCTCACCGATTGGCTCATGCCGGGTTCTCGCGGTGACGAGGCGGTGAAGATGATTCGCGCCGAGCGGCCGGAGGTGAAAGCCATTTTCATGTCGGGGCATGTGGGCAAGGAGGTCATCGGGCATGGCGACCCGATCTTGTACAAGCCGTTCGACCTTCCAGAACTCGGCCGACGAATCCGCTCAATCCTGGACTCAAAGTCCGGCAGGGATGGCGGCACCGTGGAACCAGCCGCATAACCCTTCCCAGTTCAAAGCTTTCGAAGAACCTGGGGCAACACCGGACCAGGAAAGAGCCCCCGTTCATGTCAACGCAAACAAAATAGATAAGGTCCGCTTTTCTGCAAAGTAGAATGGTCCTCTTTTGGAAGCCGGGATGGGGTGCGCGGCGGGGGGCCAGGGGATGGCGTTCGAGTCCTTGCCCCTCGCACACGTCGCGATCGAAGCTCTTGGACGGGCCGGCCCGGGGGTCTTTCCTCGCTTGCGGGGCTTGTTGAACCACCTGGCGGTCATCATGCCATTGCCACGCACGCTGCCGCTACGTGGGTCCCCGTTTTGTGTCCCCGTTTTGTTGACACTCGGACACCGCGGCTTTTATGCTTAATGGTGGCTCCCTTGGCCTATTACACGCCTTAATGTACTTCCGCGGCCTGCGCGGTACGAGTTTGAAGGGGGGCGCGGAGGTTCCCATGTTCCTTGAGATTCGCGAGCTGGACGTCCATGCCGTCGATTTCGACGAGCGGATTGGGCCGGGGTTGATCGATTTCGGTCCCGAGATCCGCCAGAGCGACGATTTGCATGCCTCCGGGCGGGCCCAACTGGTGCGAGAGCGTCACGGGAAGCATGCGCTGATCAAAGACATCCGGGTTGCGGGCAATTTTTCGATCCGGGTCGAATCGGTTTGTGCCCGATGCCTGGCGCCGGTCAGTCAGGACGTGGCCAGGAAGTTTGACCTGCTTTACCGGCCGCAAGGTTCCGATGCCGGAAAAGAAGAGTTGTCGGTCACGGCGGCCGAGGCCGAGGTCGGGTATTATCAGGGTGAGGGGCTGCTACTTGAGGATCTTCTGCGCGAGCAGATTCTGCTGGCCTTGCCGCTGCGCTCAATCTGCAAAGAAGAATGCAAGGGCCTGTGCCCCCATTGCGGCAAAAACCTGAATGTAGAGCAATGCAGTTGCGCTGAGCCGCTCGAAGATCCACGCTGGGCGGCGCTGCGAGAGATTAGAGAGAAATTGGAACATTAGGCGCGTCCTCGGCCGGTTCGTCGCTCTCAAGAACCCGGTTTTAAGTCCAGGGAAAGCCGGCGGCCAACGACGAAGGACGCGCGACCAAGGAAAGGACTTCCATGCCAAATCCAAAAAGGCGGCATTCGAAACGGCGCACCGCGACGCGGCGGGCACACGATGCCCTCACCACGCGTTCACTATCTGAATGCCCCAACTGTCACGAGCGCAAATTACCTCACCGCGCCTGCCCCAAGTGCGGGTACTATAAGGGCCGCGAAGTTTTCGAAGTCGAGGAATCCAGCTAACACTCCATGTCGCGCGTCATTGCCTTGGACGCAATGGGTTCGGACCGCGCCCCCAAGCCTGAGGTCGAAGGCGCTATCCAGGCGGCGCGCCGTTTTGGTATTCCAGTCGCGTTGGTGGGCCCGGAACCGACGCTCCGGGCGGAATTAAACCGCCATCCTTTTGCCCTCGCCCTTCCCATCACCATCGCCCACGCGAGCCAGATCATCGCCATGGAGGACAGGGCGGTGCAGGCGGTGCGCGCCAAACGGGATTCTTCGATGCGGGTCGGGATGCGCCTGGTGCGCGAGGCCAAGGCGGCGGCCTTTATCACCGCGGGCAACACCGGGGCAGCCATGTTCACGGCGAAGATGGTGCTTGGCGGTTTACCCGGGGTCGACCGGCCGGCGCTGGTCGCCATCATTCCAACTGCGATGCGCACCGTCACCATGCTGCTCGATGTCGGCGCCAACGTCGACTGCAAACCCCACAACCTCGAACAGTTCGCGGTGATGGGCGACATCTATTTCCGCAGCATGTTTGGCACCGCCCGGCCGCGCGTAGGATTGCTTTCGATCGGCGAAGAAGAGGGCAAGGGCAACGAACTGACGCGCGAAACGTATTGGCTTCTGAAACAGTTGCCGATCAATTTCGTGGGCAATGTCGAGGGGCGCGACATCTACAACGGCAAACTCGACGTGATCGTCTCCGACGGTTTCGTGGGGAACGTGGCCTTGAAGACCTCCGAAGGGGTGGTGAATCTCGTCCGGGCCACGCTGAAGGAAACCCTGGCGTCGACCATCACCCGCCAGGTGGGATACCTGCTTTCCCGCAGCGCCTTTTCCGATTTCAAAAAGCGGCTCGACCACACCGAATACGGCGGCGCCCCTCTGCTGGGCGTGAAGGGCGCGTGTTTCATCACCCATGGTTCGTCCAACGCCAATGCGATCAAGAACGCCATTCGCGTGGCGTCGGAGTTCGTCGAGCGGCGCATCACCTCCAATATCGAGAAGGAACTCGCCATGCTTCACCCGCACGCGCCCGTCGGAGCGGCGAATCTGTGACGGCCGCCCGGATGGCCCTGCTTTTTCCCGGCCAGGGCTCGCAGGCGGTCTCCATGGGCAAAGACCTGGCCGCCAAGTTTCCCGTCGCGCAGCGGACGTTCGAAGAAGCCGACGAGGCGGTGGGCAAGAAACTTTCCCGGCTCTGCTTTGAAGGACCGGAAGACCAATTGCGGCTGACAGAGAATACGCAACCGGCGATTCTGGCCGTGTCGGTTGCGGCCTGGCGGGTGCTCAACGAAAAAGGCATGGAACCCTCCTTCGCCGCCGGGCACAGCCTCGGCGAGTACTCGGCCCACGTGGCCGCGGGAACCCTTGCCTTCGCCGACGCCCTGCGCACCGTCCGCAACCGCGGCCGATACATGCAGGAGGCGGTTCCGGTTGGCACCGGGGCCATGGCGGCGATTGTGGGGATGAGTCTTGAGGCGGTCGGCGCAGTTTGCGGCGATGCCGCCCGGGGAGAAGTCTGCGAGCCGGCCAATATCAATTCCCCCGACCAGGTCGTGATCTCCGGCCACGCGCGGGCGGTCGAGCGCGGGGTCCAATTGGCGCAGGAACGGGGTGCAAGGCGGGCCGTGATGCTTCCCGTCAGCGCGCCCTTCCATTGTTCGCTGATGAAGCCGGCCGAGGAGAGGCTTGGCGCCGATCTGGAGCGGTTGCTGTTTTCCCGGCCGCGATTTCCGGTCATCGCCAATGTGGACGCCACCCCGGTCGAGGATGCCGCGAGGGCCCGGGAGGCCCTCCTCCGGCAGGTAACCGGTGCGGTGAAGTGGAGCCAGTCGATTGCCTGGCTCGTCTCCGGCGGAGTCGAGAGGTTTATCGAAGTCGGCCCCGGGAAGGTTCTCTGCGGGCTGATGCGGCAGATCAATCGTTCGAAGAAGTGCTGGAACGTCGAGGACGAGGCCTCTCTCGGGAAAACGCTCGCCTCGGTGGCCGGGGCCACGGCTCCCTGATACCTGGTTCGGGTCTCGAGCCCCCGGGTTTTCGAGCCCCCGCTACTCGGTGAACCAGCCGAACCAGTTTCCGCACTCAATTTGATTCGGGGAGAAGTGCAGCGTCCGGTCGCTTTTGTCGACCCAGACATAGGCGTGCTCGGCGCGATGATTGAGCGTCGCCTGCACGATCACGCCGCTGCCGGTCGAGTACGAGCAGTCGACTGCGTGCGAGGTGATGTGCCCCCACTCGCCCGAGGGTCCCCAGTCCTGATAAAAGTCGTTGAAAGTGTAGTTGGAATATTTCCCCGGATGCTGCTTCCAATCGGGGTCCTGCAACCAGATGGCGTAGGCCTCTTCGATGTTCTGGTTGGCCAGCGCGGCGAAGAACCTGTCCGCCGTCCGCCGCTCCGAATAGTGGCGCATGTGGTAAGCCACCCAGCCCGCAATGAGCACGGCGACCGCCACCAGGATGATCCGGTTTCTTCGCCGGCGGGCGCGCGCCTCGTCAAACTCGTGCGCATCGAGTAGCGTCATGTCCTTAAGAATATATGGAAGCCGCAAAAGAAGAAAAAGTTCCCGGAAAAAACAAAAGCGTGTTCAGAATGCCGAAAATGGCCCGCGGAACCAGGCGGGTGCAAGCTGAAAGCCTGTCCAGTCCGAATCCGGGTCAATCGCCCGCGCCGGGCGGAGCCAGGATCTCGGGGCCGGCCGCGCCGGCGCCGGCGCGATTGCGCAGGCGGTAAACCAGGACAATGGCGCCCAGAGAAAACAGGAAAATCAGGGACGAGATGGCGTTGATTTCAGGGGTTATGCCTCGCCGCAAGCGGCCCCAGATTTCAAGAGGCAGGGTATTGTCGCGCCCGATGAGGAAGAAGCTGACGGCGATCTCATCCATCGAAAGGGTAAAAATCAGGAGCGCAGCGCCGATAATCGAGAGCCTCAGGTTGGGCAGGGTCACGCGCCAGAGGGTCTGCCACTGGTTGGCGCCCAGGTCGAGCGAGGCCTCTTCCTGCGCGCGGTCGGACTTTTCGAGTCCCGCAAACACCTCGGTGGTTGCCACCGCCAGCAAGGCGGTGCCGTGGCCGAGAATCACCGTCGTCAGGCTGAGCCTGGCGCCGGCTTCGCGGAAGAACATGAGCAGCGAGAGTCCGGTGATGATCCCGGGTAGCACGAGCGGCAAGAGCACCAGGCGGCGGAAGATCGCTTTGCCGGGGAAGTTTCCCCGATCGAGGGCCAGCGCCGCCGGAATCCCCAGCCCGAGCGCGATGACGACGGAGGCGAAGGCGACCACCAGGCTGTTTTCGACCGACGACCAGATGGCGTCATCCTCGAAGAGCGCGCGATACCAGCCGAGAGTCAGATCCCGGGGAGGAAACCCCCCGACGCCGTGCCCGTTGAAGGAGTAGAGAACCAGCACGGCAATCGGCAGATACAGAAATGCGAACACCAGCGCGGCGTAGAGGGCCAGCCCGCGTGGCGTGCGGCTCAAAGCGGCGCCCTTCACGAGACCGCCCACCGGCGTTCGAGCTTCTCCGAGAGCCACAGCAGTCCAACCACCAGCGCCAGCATGCAGAACGAGATCGCCGCGCCCAGCGGCCAGTCGTAGGCGGCGCCGAAAAGGCTCACCACGATGTTTGAAACCATGATCCCGCTCGGGCCGCCGAGCAGCAGCGGGGCCAGGAAGTCTCCGAAGCTCAGAACGAATGCGAAGGTGGCTCCGGCGAGGACGCCCGGAATGGATAGAGGCAGGATGACGCGCCGGAAGGTCTCGAAGCCTGATCCGCCAAGGTCGTGCGAGGCCTCGACCAGGTTGCGGGGAATGTGTTCGAGGGCGGCGTAGATGGGAAGAAATGTGAAGGGCGTGTAGATGTGGGTGAGCGTGACGACGACCGCAAACGGGCTGTAGAGCAGGAACTGGAGCGGGTGCGTGGTGAGGTGAAAATATGCGAACGAGGCGTTGAGCAGACCCTCCGTGCCCAGGATGGTTTTCCAGGCGTAGGCCCGGACCAGATAGCTGACCCAGAGAGGGATGATCACCAGCTGATAGAGCAGCTCTTTTCGCCTTCCCGCGTGAAAGCTGAGCAGATACGCCAGGGGATAGCCGAGCAGCAGGGAGAAGAGCATGACGCGGGCGGCGATCCAGGCTGATCGCAGCAGGGTTTGCCGGTAGACGTCGCGCGACAGCAGTTCGCGGTAATTCGAAAGACTCCAGGAGTGCGCAATCGCGCCGGAGGGAGACACCGACCAGAAGCTGTAGGCGAACACGAGAGCGTAGGGAACGAGGAGGAAGCCCGCCACCCACAGCAATGGCGGAAGGGTGATGGCCAGCCTGTAGGCACGCGAGAACATGGCTTATTCTAGCCGCCGTGCGACGGCAGGCAAATCCAATGCCGGCGGAGAATCTCCCCTGGAACCTTTTCCGTCCTTCCGAATCCTCGAAGGCCGCACCCATGGCGGGCGGGTTTAATCCGGCCCATCGTCGACAAAGCGCTCGTGCAAGGAGTACTTCTCCAGAAACCCTTGCCAGGCAGTCCCCGGGTACTCCCCGAGCGAGTTTCGAAACGCGTTATTCAGACAATTGTGCAGGTCGTACCAAACCAGTTGGTACAGGGTTTCTTGGTTTTGCGTCTTTTTCAATTTCTCGATGATCGACGGGCAGGCCCGGTTGATGTCCGTGGTTCCGGCCGCTCCGGATAGCTCGCCGACGTTCCAGGTTTTAAGGAACGCGAGTCTCTGCTCTTCGGCCTGCAGAAAAGTCTCTTGGATGCTTTCCACATACGTTACGACCGGCTGAAGTTCGGTTGGGTAGGCGCCATCTTGAAGCGACGAAATTCGCCTGCGAATCTTGTCCAGATTTACTTCGGCGTTGCGGAAAAAGTTAGGATCGTGGAGGTTCCGACTGCCGCACGCGAAATATTCAGGCGCCTTGTCCACGCACAGTTCGAGCGACTCGGGAACCAGGTAGTCGTTAACGTCGACCACGTGCGGCGAGAGCTGAATCCAGCGCACCAGGTCGGCACGCTGGATCTGAACCGGGTCGTAGGACAGGTAGTCGATTCCGTCCGTTGTTCGCACTGCGAGTTGATCCTCCGCGCTCAGAGAGCCGGACAGCAGTATCAGCGCCGACAAACCAACGACGAAACGCCTTTTCATCTCCGAACTCCTCCCGCCAGCCTAGGTTCGGGTCATCGTCCTCCACAAGACCGCCGCCAGAATTCTTGAGGTGCCTGTTTACCGCATTCCGCAGCATTGTACTCAGCCAGCGGCCTCAAGGAATGTGGATCCATCGGGGTTCGTGTCCATCGTGGGTGTCCATGCTTAAGGGCTGGACAAAGTCTTTCGCTTTCCTTTTACACTTCGCAAGTCATCCGCCCGAGTCCCGCACCCGGACGGCGTCGGCGGGGGAGAATTCAAGCTCCACCTCCCCGCGAAGGGCCCCGGGCTCGGACGAACGCAGGGTGAAGATCTGCCGGTCTCCGGTTTCGACGCGCACCAGCTCGCTCGAACCGTGAAACGAGGAGTCGAGAACGCGGGCGCGGAACCGGACGGGGGCGGAGGCGGCGCCGGCGCGGCGGATCGATTCCGGACGCAGAGAGAAGAGCTGGCTCCCGTCGGGCGCCGGCGTGGTCCAGCACAGTTGGCCGCTGTGCGCGCATTGGCCCCGCACTTCCGCGCGTATCAGATTCGTATGGCCGATGAACTGGGCGGCGTAGGAGGTGGCCGGCCGGCGGTAGATTTCTTCGGGGGGCGCGACCTGCTCGGTCTCTCCGGCCCTGAGGAGGGCGATGCGGTCGGACATGACCATCGCTTCTTCTTGATCGTGAGTGACGAAAATGAATGTAACCCCGATGTCCCGCTGCAGGTCCTTCAGTTCCATCTGCATCTGACGGCGGAGATTCGCGTCGAGCGCCGAGAGCGGCTCGTCGAGCAGAAGCAGCTGCGGGCGGTTAACCAGGGCGCGGGCGAGTGCGACGCGCTGCTGCTCGCCGCCTGAGATCCTGGCCGGCTTGTACTTGGCGAATCCCTGCATGCGTACCTTCGCGAGAGCTTCCTCCACGCGGCTCCGAATCTCACGCTCCCGAAGTCCGGCGACGCGCGGACCGTAGGCCACGTTCTCTTCGACGGTGAGGTGAGGGAACAGGGCATAGCTCTGGAAGACGGTGTTCACGCGCCGCTTGTTAGGCGGCAGCCGATCGAGCCGCTCTCCGTTCATCCACAGTTCGCCCGAGTCGGGCTGCTCGAACCCGGCGAGGATCCGCAGCAGGGTTGTTTTCCCGGACCCGCTTTGGCCGAGGATGGTGAGGAATTCTCCGGAGGCGACCGCCAGTGAAATGTTGCGCAGCACCGCGCGTTTGCCAAAAGTCTTGGCGACGTCTTTGATCTCGACGAGAGCCGGAACGGGATTTTCCGCCGACGGACTCCTCTCTGTCCCTACCGGCTCGACTCCTTCTCCGAAAACGCGCTCCATACCGAAAGAGTGTACGCGAGCCGCGCGGCCGGGACATGTGCGGGCGCCCGACGATGCCGCCCGGTCACTGCGCGGCTTTCACTTCGTTCCAGATCTCGTTGTACTTGGCGCGGCGCGGCACGTTTTGCCAGAAATAGATTCGCTTCTGATATTCGTCCACATTCGCGAGGTGCAGGTTCTTCTGCTGGTCCGGAGTCATCAGCTGCGCCGCCCCGGGATTGGCCGGCGCGTAGCCGGTAACGTCGGTTACCTGTTTCTGGGTCCGGGCCTCGATCATGTGTTCGAGAAACTTGTATGCCAGCCCCTTGTGCTCGCTCCCTGCGGTAATCATCAGGTGATCAATCCAGCCGGTGGTGTTTTCCTTGGGAATGGTTTCCCCGGCCGGGAATTTTGCCGTGCGCAGTTGATTGGTCATCAAGGGCCAGCCCATGGCCGCGACGACTTCGTGATTCTCGAACAGATTCGTCAGTTCTCCCCCGGTCGACCAGATCTTGCGTATGTTCGGCTTCAGTTCGAGCAGCTTGTTCTTCGCCGCTTCGAGCTCCTGGTCGCTCAAGTTGTAAAGGTGGCCGGGATCGGGCTTGTCGTAGCCAAGAACTTGCGCCGCCATGTAAAGGGTCGACAGGTCGTCCCAGACGGCAATTTTGTTGCGTAAGTTCGGGTCCCAGAGATCGGCCCAGCTGCCGGGCGCCTGGGGAAACGCCGTCGCGTCGTAGATGAGGGGGTTCGGTCCCCACATGAACGGCACGCCGTACACGTTGCCTTTGACCCGAACCAGCGGCAGGGAGCGCAGTTTGGGCGAGAGTTCCTGGTAGCTGGGGAGCTGGGAGAGATCGAGCGGCGCGGCCAAGTCGGCTTCCGCAATCATGGCGGCGACATCGCTCGACGGCGAAATGACGTCGTAATTGCCGGCGTTTCCGCCGCGAAGTTTTGCCATCAGTTCGTCGCTCGATCCGATGTAGGACGCCGAAACCCTGCAATGGTTTTGCTCTTCAAAGGCTTTCACGAAGGAAGGGTCGGCGTACCCTTCCCAGACCAGGAGATTGAGGGTGGGAGTCCTCTGGCCGCAGCCGAGAGCAACGGCAAGAAGCATCGCAAGCGCCAGGCGAACTTTCATCTTGAACCGTGCGGGATTATAGCAAGGTTATCGGCCCCGCCCAAGCGGGCCAGCGCGCGAAGCCCCCCTTCTTCCGGGCTGAGAACCTAGGCGCCGACCCCCGCCGGCAGCAGGGCTTCCCGGGCGAGCTGATTCTCGAATTCTCCGAGCTTTGCCGGAATCGGCGCCGCCGAGGCATATTCGCCGGCGAGGACATCGGTTGTCTTCAGGCCGTTGCCGGTGATCGAGAGCACGGTGATTTCCTCGGGCAGGATGCGGTCGCTCTGGTAGAGCTTTCGGGCGCAGCCGAGGGTGACCCCGCCGGCGGTCTCGGTGAAGATGCCTTCGCTCTCGGCCAGGAGCTGAATGGAATCGACGATCTCGCGGTCGGAGACGTCCTCCGACCAGCCTCCGCTTCCGGTGATGCAGCGGATCGCGTAATGGCCGTCGGCAGGATTGCCGATGGCCAGCGAACGGGCAATGGTCGAAGGTTTTTGCGGCTCAATCTCCGTGTTGCCCAGCTTGACGGCCGTCGAAATGGGCGAGCACCCCGTCGCCTGCGCGCCGAAGAACTTCACTGGTTTCGGCTCGACCAGTCCCAGCTGGATCAGCTCTTCGAAGGCTTTCTTGATTTTGATGATGAGCGAACCGCCCGCCATGGGGCATACGACGTTGTCGGGCAGGCGCCAGCCGAGTTGCTCGGCGATCTCGTAGCCGAAGGTCTTCGAGCCTTCCGAATAATAAGGGCGCAGATTGACGTTCACGAATCCCCAGTTGTGTTCCTCTGCGATCTGCGAGCACAGGCGATTCACCTGATCGTAGCTGCCGGAGATGCGCACCAGCTTCGCCCCGAACACCTGCGTCCCGACAATTTTGGCCGGCTCAAGATCGGCGGGGACGAAGATCCAGCACTTGAACCCGTTGCGCGCAGCCTGGGCGGCTGTGGCGTTGGCAAGATTCCCGGTCGAGGAGCAGGAAACCGTATCGAACCCGAAGGCGCGAGCATTGGCGAGCGCGGTCGCGACCACGCGGTCTTTGAAGCTCAACGTGGGCAGGCACACGGCGTCGTTTTTGATGTAGAGATTTCTCGCGCCAAGCGAGCGGCCGAGAGTCGAGGCCTGGATCAGCGGCGTGAAACCCACCGGCAAGCTGGGCTGGTAATTCTCGGGGAGGGGAAGGAGGGCGGAATAGCGCCAGATATTCGGGGGGCCCTGGGCGATCTTTTCGCGGGTGAAGTCACGCTTCACCGCGTCATAGTCGAAGAAAACTTCAAGCGGCGAGAAACACTCTTCGCAAACCGTTTTGGGAACGTTCCCCCAGCTCTTGTGGCACTCACGACATCGCAGTTCGTATCGCATGGCACGCTCGTTCTGAGCGGCCTCGGGAATCGCTCGGCGAAGGCTCGGCCAGCTCTGCGGTTAAGGTCCGGTTCGAAAGGCCTTACCGCCGAGTCCGCCGGGGATTCGCAGCGAGCACCCTTCAGAGTCGGCCCTACAAACAAAATCCTCTTTCCCCGGGTAGTAGGAAAAGAGGCTCTGGAAGTGCTTGAATACGCGCACCCCGAATCTCATGTTCCCCCGTTTTCCGGGTCGAGAGTTGGCACCTGGCGGTCGCGATAGATGATCGCAATCCGGTTGCCGTGGCGTCGTAGGGCTCGTCCCTCAGCCACTCTGCATGAAATCCAAGGTCAGCTCCGAAGAGCGGACTGGTAGAAGAAATCATACGAAGATGGAAAAGGTTCGTCAACACTTTCCTTCGGCACACTTTCCTTCGGCCGTTTCCTTCGGCCGTTGACACACTTTCCTTTCGGGCGCCAAGCCTCGGCAGAGTCGGCTTCGAGCGGAGAGGGAAGCGGGTTGCCTTACAGGCCTGAGAAGCGCACGCCTCCGTACGATGCGGGAGTAAAATCAAAAGCCGGGAAATCTCCCCGCGCATCTTTATCTCGATAAGCTATCTCGATAGCTCGATCAACAAACTCGATCTACGAATGACGAGTTGGAGGAATGAAAGTGCGTATCCGATCCCGTGTGTTCTTCTTGCTTGTTCTCGCTTGGGCTGTCCTCGCCAGCGCAGCTGCCTTTGCTCAACGCGGCCGTCCCGGAGGGGAACGGCCAGCCGAAGTGGGGTCCGGTCACATTCCCCAGCACGGGCCGGTTCGGGTTCAACCAGCCCGTCCGGCCCCGCCCCCCGCCGAGCACCGCGTCTTCCAGGACCATCCGACTCACCCGGCCGTGCCGCATGTTCATGCCGAAGACGACCGCTGGATCGGTCATGAGACGGGTCCGCGCGATCCCCACTACCATGTCGATCGTCCCTGGGAACACGGGCATTTTCCCGGTGTGATTGGACCGGGCCATGTCTGGAGGCTGGGAGGGGGCGGGCCTTCGCGCTTCTGGTTCGGCGGTTACTACTTCTCGGTTGCGCCCTACGACGTTGGCTTCTGCAGCGATTGGAATTGGGGCGCCGACGACATCGTGATCTACGACGATCCGGATCACGCGGGCTGGTACCTGGCCTATAACGTCAGGCTGGGGACCTATTGTCACGTGATGTATTTGGGGAGCTAGGACTGTTCGGCAGCCGTCGCGGCGAAGCCGCGGGATCGCACTCGGACGGGCGTTCGAACCGGTTCGTCGAGGCTATCGGCATCGAGCCCCTGCGGGATTCCAAGGTCATACGAATCCCGTATTTCGGCCGCAAGGTAAAGCCCGGAACCGGGTGAACGGGATGGTCCGGCAGTATTCGCAGCCGGAAACGCGCGGCTACGGCCGCCAGCAGAAGCTGGGACTCCATCATTGCAAAGGATGCGCCGATGCACTGCCTGGGGCCGCCGCCGAAAGGGAAATAGGCGAAGCGGGGGAGTTTTAGCGCCGGTTCGCCCCACCAGCGCTCGGGGTCAAATCTCTCGGGGTCGCGAAAATATGCCGGATGGCGATGCATGATCCACTGGCTCATGACCACGTTTGCGCCGGCGGGAATGGTGTAGCCGCGCAGCTTGAAATCTGAAATCACGGTTCGCGCCAGGCTCCAGGCCGGGGGATAGAGGCGCATCGATTCTTTGATTACGCACTCGGTGTAAGGCAGCCGGGCGAGGTCTGAAAACTCCGGCAGGCGGCCGGCCAATACGCGATCGAGTTCCTGGTGAAGCTGGTTCTCGACTCCTGGATTCTGGGCCAGCAGATACCAGGTCCAGGTAAGCGCCAGAGCCGTGGTTTCGTGACCGGCAGTCAGGAACGTGAGCACTTCATCGCGCAGCTGGCGGTCCGACATGCGGCTGCCGTCCTCATCCCGCGCGGCCATGAGCATGGAGAGCAGGTCGCCGGAATCGTGGCCCAGCAAACGGTGCTGGGCGATGATGGCGTAAACCGTCTCGTCCAGGTCTCGGACAGCGCGCCGGACACGGACCATCTCGGGCAGCGGCAGATAGCGGACCATGGGAGGCAGCAGCATACGGACTCCGGTCGCATTCGCCATCATCCAGTTCATCGCCGCACGAATCTGCTGCGTCCGGTCGGATTCGAGGTTAAACAGCGCGCGCACCACAATGCGCAGCGTCAGCTCCATCATCTCCGCGTGAATGTCGCAGGTTTTGCCGTCCTCCCACTTTTGAAGCATCTCGTCGGCATAACCGGTCATCGCCTCCGCATACGAAGCGATGCGTTCGCGATGAAACGCCGGCGCGGAGAGCTTGCGCTGCCGCAGCCAGGAATCGCCTTCGCTGGTGAGCAGTCCCTCGCCGAAGAACCAGCGGCTATTGCGCACGACCCGGTCCTTGAGAAAATTGCGCGGGTTGCGGACCAGGACTTCTTCAATGAGGTCGGGATGATTCAGAAAATAAACCCGAAGCCAGGCAGCCCGATAATAAAAGATGTCGCCGTATTCCTCTCGCCAGCGGGTAAACAGCGAGAGCGGATCGGCGCCGGCGAGCGGTACGTTGCCGATCAGGAATTTCGACGGCGGACCCGGGGGACGTTGGATCATGGGGCGGTGATGCCTGCAACGTAGGTAGTGTATCTTGTCGACTACCCTGCCCTGAGAGGGTCGGAGCTTGTGAGAGCCCGGCAAGCTCGAGTTGAGCAGACTCGGTGGGGGCGTGGCCGCCGCGGCCGCCACCGGGCGGCGAGCGGAAACGAGGGGCCACGCCGGGCGCAGCGCGCTTTCTCCCCCAGAGGTTCTCGCAGGTCAAGATGAAGCAACTCTCGCGTTCGATCATCGCGGTCTTGGTTCTGAGCTTTTCTCTCCACGCCGAAACCGGCGCCGAGGGCTGGCTGCGCTACGCCGGGCAGCAGATTCCAGCCAAGTGGAAGGCGCGTTCGCTCCCGGAGCGCGTCGTGGTGCTCGGGTCGACCGAGGTCCTCAGCAATGCCGTCCACGAACTTGCCTCCGCCGCTCCCGGTTTGCAGATCTCTGCCAGGCTGCCGGATTCGTCCGCCCTGGTGCTGGGGCGTGCCGGCGAGGTGCGGCGGTTGTTCCCGGAACTCGAGCGCCTGCGCTCGATCGGGGACGATGGCTTCTGGCTGAAAACGGTTCAGCGCCACGGCGCGCGGTATTGGCTGATCGCCGGCGCCAGCGACCGCGGCGTCCTCTATGGAGTTTTTTCCTTTCTCGCACGCATCGCCGAGGAGAAGGACGTGTCGCAGCTGGACGACTGGGAAGCTCCTTCGGCCCCCATTCGCTGGGCGAGCCAGTGGGACAACCTGAACGGCACGATCGAGCGCGGTTACGCCGGGCAGTCGATTTTCTTTTCGAACGGGAACGTGCGATCGGATTTGACGCGGGTCGGGGAGTATGCCCGGCTGCTTGCCTCGATCGGCATCAACGGATGTGCGATCAACAATGTCAATGCCGATCCGCGGGTCTTGAGCGCAGAGTTTCTGCCGCAGCTGGTGCGGGTTGCCGAGGTGCTCCGGCCCTGGGGCGTAGGGCTTGTGCTCTCGGTGGATTTGAGCAGTCCGCTTGCCGTTGGCGGGCTGAAGACGTTCGATCCTCTGGATCCCGAGGTCGCCCGGTGGTGGAAGAGGACCGTCGATCAGATTTACAGCCGCATTCCGGATTTTCGAGGATTGGTAGTCAAGGCCGATTCCGAAGGCCGCTCCGGTCCGTCGCAATATCACCGCACGGCGGCCGATGCCGCCAATGTAATCGCGCGCGCTCTCCGGTCGCACGGCGGCGTGCTGCTCTACCGCACCTTTGTTTACAACCATCACTTGGACTGGCGCGACCTGAAGGCGGACCGGGCGAAGGCGGCGTACGACTATTTTCATCCGCTCGATGGGCAGTTTGAAGACAACGTCGTGCTCCAGATCAAGTACGGGCCGATTGACTTTCAGGCGCGCGAGCCGGCCTCGCCGCTCTTTGGCGCCATGCGGCACACCAATGAAGCGATCGAGCTGCAGGTGACCCAGGAGTACACCGGGCAACAGCGGCACCTCTGCTTTCTGATCCCCATGTGGAAGGAGATCCTCGATTTCGACATGCACGTCGAGGGTGTGACGCCGGTCAAAGACATCGTTTCCGGCAGAGTCTGGCATCGCCCGCTGAGCGGGTTCAACGCGGTTGTCAATGTGGGACTGGATCGAAACTGGCTGGCTCATCCGCTGGCCATGGCGAATCTTTACGGCTATGGCCGGCTGGCGTGGGACCCGAATTTGACTTCCCGACAGATCGCTTCCGAGTGGACGCAGCTCAGCTTTGGGAACCATCCGCAGGTAGTTGCGACCCTCTCCGCCATGCTGCTCTCTTCCTGGAATATCTACGTGAACTACACCGGACCGCTGGGGGCGCAGACCTTTACCGACGTCACCGGGCCGCATTACGGGCCGGGAATTGAATCCTCCGAGCGCAACGGTTGGGGGCAATGGCATCGCGCGGACCAGCGCGGAATCGGCATGGACCGCACGGTGACGACGGGGACCGGATACATCGGGCAATATGCTCCTGCGGTCCAGCAGCTCTATGCCCCGCTCACCAACTGTCCCGACGAACTCGTGCTCTTTATGCACCACGTGCCCTACACCTACATACTGCACGAGAACAAGACCGTCATTCAGTACATCTACGACTCGCACTATGCAGGCGCGGCGCAGGCGGGTTGGCTGCTTGCGCAATGGAGAACGCTCGAAGGCCTGGTGGATGAGGAGCGCTATCGCGAGACCCGGAAACGGCTCGAGTACCAGGCCGGACACGCCATGGTTTGGCGCGATGCCATCGTGAACTGGTTTCATCGGGAATCGGGAATCGAGGACGCGCTCGGCCGCGCGGGACACCACCCCGATCGGGTGGAGGCCGAAGACATGCAGCTCTCGGGATATGTTCCGGTCGAAGTCACACCCTGGGAGACTGCATCCGGCGGCAAGGCTGTCGCGTGCACGGGGAAGAGTTCGTGCACCGCCAGTTTTCGCTTCGACAGGGAGGCCGGGCTCTATGACATTGCGGTTGCCTACTTCGATCTGAACCATGGAGTGTCGCATTACCGGTTGTTCGCGAACGATCGCGAAGTGGGCTCGTGGGCGGCCGACGATCATTTTCCATCCGACAAGATGAACGGCCATACCTCGACGCGATACACGGCGGCCGGTGTCGGGCTCAAGCGCGGGGATACGGTGAAGATTGAGGGTAGGCCGGATGGAGGAGAGCCGGCGCCGCTCGATTACGTAGAAATCACTCCACACGAGAACTAGCTCGCCCCGTCAAAAGGGCAGAGGTTCGGGCAAAGTCGTGGGTGCTCATACGGATTATCGGTCTTCCGGATGACGGGCCCTGACGGCCCGGGGCTCCCGCCTGGAAGGAAAAGCGCGGGCAGCGGATGGCGCTTGTGACCGTCAGCCGGTGGTTAGCGGGCATCGCGCGGCAGGATTGACGTTCGCCCGAGTTCCCATCCACACTGAGTTGCCATGAAAAAATTGCGAGTCGGAATTCTGTTTGGGGGCCGCAGCGGCGAGCATGAAATTTCCCTGCTCTCGGCGGCGTCGGTGTTCGAGGCCATCGACAAGAACAAGTATGAAGTGGTCCCCATCGGCATAACCAAAGACGGCCGCTGGCTGGCGGCTTCCGACGCCGAGCGCTTGCTCGAAGGAAAACCTCTCGAGCCTGAGAGGCAGTTGCGCGCGGGCGATCCTGAAACCACGCCGGGGGCTGCGGTCCTTGAAAATGGCGAATCCGTCATCATTCCGCCCGAGCCGCAGGCGCCCGCCATTCGCCCGTTCCAGAGCGAGGCTGGGGCGCGGCGCACCACAGATCGCGGCATCCACGTGGACATCATTTTTCCCGTGTTGCACGGCACCTTCGGCGAGGACGGCACCATACAGGGTCTGCTCGAACTCGCAGACATCGCCTATGTGGGTGCAGGCGTGCTCGGCTCGGCCGCGGGAATGGACAAGGACGTCATGAAGTCCCTGTTTCGCGCGGCGGGACTGCCGATGGTCAAGCATGTCAGCGTGTTGCGCAGCGATTGGGAGAAGGGCCCCAGGAAGATTTCAAAACTGGTTGAGAGCAGGTTGAAGTATCCGGTGTTCGTGAAACCGGCGAATCTGGGGTCCTCGGTGGGGATTTCGAAGGTGCACGATCGCCCGGGGCTCGCGCCGGCCATCCGCGAGGCCGCCAAGTTCGATCGCAAGATGGTGGTCGAAGAGGGCGTAGGCGGCAAACGGAACAAGGCGCGGGAAATAGAGGTTTCCGTGCTCGGAAATGACCAGCCTCAAGCCTCTATCCCCGGCGAGATCGTTCCCTGCGGGGAATTCTACGACTATTCGGCCAAGTATCTCGACGAAGGCTCCGAGCTCGTCATCCCCGCAAGACTCACCCGGGCGGAAACCCGAAAGATCCAAGAGCTCGCGATATCCGGATTTCGCGCGGTCGATGGCTCAGGCTTGGCGCGCGTCGATTTCCTGATGGACCCCGGATCGCGCAAGATCTACATCAACGAGATCAACACCATGCCGGGTTTTACGTCGATCAGCATGTATCCAAAATTGTGGGCGGCCTCCGGCGTGAGCTATTCCGAGCTGATTGACCGGCTGATCCAGCTTGGCCTCGAGCGCTATCGCGAAAAAAAGAAAAATACCTACAGCCGCTGACCCGCCGGCGGCGCGTTGAACCCGGTTGCGTCTCTGCTGTATGGTTTGAGTTCGAAGCGGAGAACACAATGCCGGAAAAAGTTCGCTGGGGAGTGCTGAGCACTGCGGATTTCGCCCTGACCAAAGCCGTGCCCGGCATCGGAAAGGGAGAGTGGAGCGAGGTTCTGGCCATCGCCTCGCGCGACCTCGCGAAGGCCCAAGCCGCCGCCCGCAAACTCGGGATTCCCAGGGCGTATGGCTCCTACGAGGAGTTATTGCGCGACCCGGAAATCGAGGTCATCTACAACCCGCTTCCCAACCATCTGCACGTGCCCTGGTCGAAGCGGGCCGCCGCCGCAGGAAAGCACGTGCTCTGTGAAAAACCGTTGAGCCATAGCCTGGCGGAGGCGCGCGAGCTGCTGGCGGTCGAGCAGGAGACAGGGGTAAAGATCGGCGAGGCGTTCATGGTGCGCACCCACCCGCAGTGGTTGCGCGCGCGTGAGCTGGTCGGCTCCGGCCACATCGGCGAGTTATGCTCGATCACCGGCTTTTTCAGCTATTTCAATCGCGATCCCAAAAACATCCGCAATATACTTGCCGTCGGCGGGGGCGCGCTTCTCGACATCGGATGCTACCCCATCACCACTTCCCGCTTCCTGTTCGGCCAGGAGCCTTCGCGTGTAATCGGGCTGATGGAACGCGACCCGGAGATGAAGATCGACCGGTTGACCTCGGCCGTGCTGGAGTTCCCCTCCGGGCACGCCATCTTTACCTGCAGCACCCAGCTGGTGCCCTATCAGCGGATGCAGTTCCTCGGCACCCGGGGCCGCATCGAGATTGAAATTCCCTTCAACGCGCCCAACGACCGGCCTTGCCGAATTTTTGTGGACGACGGCGGCGATATTTTCGGCAAAGGCATCAAGACCGAGAGCTTCCCGACCTGTGATCAATACACGATTGAAGGCGATCGATTTTCCCGCGCCGTGCGCGAAAACCTGGAAATTCCGGTTCCTCTCGCCGATGCCGTCAACAATATGGCCGTAATCGAGGCCATCTTCCGGTCCATAGAATCGGGCAGGTGGGAAGCGCCCTGAGTAGGGACGGTGGCGGTAACCGCCCTCGAACTGGACCGGCACCATGCGCTCGGCCGGGTCGAAGCTTGAAAAAGATCCATCGCCGAATGCGGTTCGAGGACGAGGCGCCCGGGCTCTTCCCGCCCGCAACACCGGCGAAGTCGAAGGCGCGGCATACCGCTCGGTGAATCCACGGGGTGCATTAGACTAACGGTTTCATTTCCCGTGTGTCCGGAGGTTGCATGCGCCCTTGGGTTACGTTCAGGAATTCCCGGCGGCTGTGGATCACGATATTGGTTGCCGCGTGCGTTCTTCCTTCGGCCGCGCAGAAACGCCCGTTCAGCTTTGAAGACATGATGGCGCTCAAGCGGATCGAGGAGCCGGAGGTGTCGCCCGACGGGAGGTGGGTCTTGTTCGCTGCGGTCGACGTCGATCTGAAAGCGAACACCAAGACCCCGCACCTGTGGGTGGCGCCTTTAAGGGCCTCGCACGGCGCCGCCGGGGAGGACAACGGCCTCCTCGGAAAGGGCGGGGAGCGGGAAGTGATTTCCGATCAGGATGCGGACCGGCCGCGCTGGGCGCCGGACGGGAAGCGGTTTGCGTTCATTTCGGCGAAAGAGAATGGATCGCAGGTCTGGATTGCGGATTTTGACGCCGCCACCGGGCGGGTGACGGGAAAGCATCGGCTCACCGACTTGTCGACCGAAGCGGATGGCGAGCTGTGGTCGCCCGGGGGGGAGCACATTCTGTTTCGATCCGACGTCGATCCGCAATGCCAGGGAACGCCTGCCGACGAGACCCGGTGCAACGAGACCAAACTGGAGGAGAGGAAAAATTCCAAGGTGAAGGCGCTGGTGTTTACGCATCTGCTCTACCGGCATTGGAATGCGTATAAGGAGGGAACGCGGACGCATTTGTTTGTCGTCGACGTTCCCGACGGCCCCTGTGATCCAGCCGACCACCGCCAGGCGTCCACCGGAGGGAACGCATGTCCTCTGATTCGGTCTGCGCGCGACCTCACCCCCGGCGATTACGATGCCCCGGTATTTTCGCTGGGTGGCCAGGACGATTATGCGTTCTCGCCGGATGGGCGGGAGATCTGTTATGCCTCGAATCACGATCCCGAGCCGGCGATTTCAACCAACAATGATTTGTTTACCGTGCCGGTGAATTTTCCCCCGGACCGGGCCTCCAGGGAGGTTCTCGCGGCGACCCGGGACATCACCGCCGGCAACCCGGCTGCCGATAACTCTCCGCTCTATTCCCCCGATGGCAACTCCATCGCCTATCGCGCGCAGCAGCGCCCGGGCTATGAGAGCGACCGCTGGCGCTTGATGCTGTACGACCGCCGGACGGGGGAAAGGAAGGATCTGACCGAAGGCTTTCGCCATTGGGTGGGAAGCTTTGTCTGGGGGCGGGACTTGCGGCGGATTTATTTCACGGCCGAGCATGAAACCCACAGCCTGGTTTACGCGGTAGACACGACTCCGTCCGCGAACGGCCGCTACTTCCGGCGTTCCCTCGTGAAAGGCTACAACGATGACCTGGCGGTTACGCCCGACGGAAAGACGCTGGTATTCACCCGCATGTCCATGACCGCGCCGAACGAAATCTACGCCGCCGCCGCGGCGGGCGAAGGCTGCCCCGCGCAGACGGGAGATGTCGATGATGGAAAGTGGAACTGCAATCTGAACCCGGATTGGCCGGTCACGCGCGTGAACCAGCCGCTCTTGTCCGAGATCAACATGGGAGAGGTCGAGTCCTTCTCGTTCGACGGCGCAAACGGCGACAAGGTGGAGGGCTCGATGGTCAAGCCGCCGAATTTCGATTCCAGCCGGAAGTATCCGGTGAAGTTCCTCCTCCACGGCGGGCCCGAGTCGGCCTGGGGAGACGATTGGAGCTACCGCTGGAATCCCGAGCTGTTTGCGTCCAACGGATACGTGGTCCTCATGATCAACTTCCACGGTTCGACCGGCTACGGGCAGAAATTCATCGACGCCATCAACGGCGACTGGGGCGGAGCTCCGTTTGAAGACCTGATGAAGGGCCTCGACTACGCCGAGCAGCACTATCGGTTCATCGATAAGCAACGCGAGTGCGCGCTCGGCGCAAGCTATGGCGGATACATGGCCAACTGGATCCTCGGCCACACCAGCCGCTTCCGATGCATTGTCTCGCACGACGGCATGTTTAACGCCGAGTCGGCCTGGGGTTCGACCGAAGAGCTGTGGTTCAACGAATGGGAGTTCAAGGGGACCCCCGATACCAACCGCGAGCTGTACCGCAAGTGGTCCCCGCACCTGAGCGCGGCGAATTTCAAGACGCCGACGCTGGTGATTCACGGCCAGCTCGATTACCGCCTCGACGTGTCGCAGGGGTTCGACCTGTTCACCACCCTCGAGCGGCTCGGGGTCCCATCGAAGATGCTTTATTTCCCCGACGAGGGCCATTGGGTGCTCAAACCGCAGAATTCTCAACTCTGGTATCGGACCGTGAACGATTGGGTCGACCAGTGGGTGGGAAGACCGGTTTCGGGCTCTCAGTAGCCGGGCGGCCGTTTAGCCGGGAGGGCCGCAGTTTGAACAGGCGCACGGCTCCCTCCGCCCGGGACGCCGGCTCCGCTTGTTCCCTCGACCCGGTTCCCCTTGGGTTCCGGGTGACCCGGTCCCGGTTGTTCCGGGTGAACCCGGCTTGCACGTCAAGTACCGCTATGGTAACTTCTATAATTGTCCCGTTAGAAAGAAAGGGATTAGTGTGAGAGGCGGGGGCGTGCACTCCGGTTCTCGCGCGCTGGCGTAGCTCAGCTGGTAGAGCATCTGATTTGTAATCAGAGGGTCGGGGGTTCAAATCCCTTCGCCAGCTCCATGGAATGTTAGCCCGAACCGAGAGCGCGCATTCGGGTTCGCACGGAAGGTTTCGAGGGCGGCGGACGGCGTTTCCATCAGCACTCCATAAGGGAATTTTCCAGATGAGTTGTTAGCGCGGAGGTTTTCTACGCGCACTTTCTGATCCCCAAGTGGCAAGGCGCAACTGGCTGGATAGCCGCGGCGTGTCTGAAATCAGCTCTTAGCCATCGGGCGCGAAACGGCGTTCGAGGATGGGGCGGAAGCTGAGAGCCGAGCCTGCACAGGTGGGTGAGTGGTTAAAGCCGGCAGACTGTAAATCTGCTCCTCCTTGCGAGGTACGGAGGTTCGAATCCTCCCCTGTGCACCAGATTTTGAGCCGTTTGGCGCGGGCGGGGCGGTGATTCCTCCGGGCGAACGTCGGGGGAACAGCAGAGTTTGGTTGTGACAAAAAAATTGCTGCTTGCGCTGGTTGCTTATGCGGGGCTGGCGGCGTTGGCCCTGGCGACGTTGTCTGATCTGAGGATTCGAGGGGCGACGCTTGCAGTTCTGGCAATGTTTGCCGTGAAGACCTGGATCCGGCGCGGGGACGTGATCGACCCCGGCGACGGGAGCGGGAGTGATCATAAGCCGATGTAGCTCAGTTGGTAGAGCACTCCCTTGGTAAGGGAGAGGTCACCAGTTCAATCCTGGTCATCGGCTCCAGAGATTGCGGTTCCTGTTCGGGCGTCGCTTTCGGGCGTGCCGGACGGGAACAGAGAAATGAGCGGCTTCAGCCGCTGAGGTTTTACCGGGCCGGGTTTCGCGGGAGTAACTCAGTGGTAGAGTCACAGCCTTCCAAGCTGTTGGTCGCGGGTTCGATTCCCGTCTCCCGCTCCATAGTTTGAGTCTGAAACGAGAAGTTAGAGCCGTTCAAAGAAAAGAACCGAAGATGGCGTTCGAACAAGCTGCGATCAAGGTCGAGAAAGAAAAGGAATTTGAGAAGTTGAAGGGCGCGATCGGTCGCGCATTGGCTCCGGAAGCCACCGGGAGGTTTCTCGAGCGGGTCCGGGCCGCGGGCTTGCGGATCCGCGACTTCGACGGGGTGGTCGCAAAAGGGGTGCTCGAAGGATCCGGGGCGCTGGCCGGCGAAAGGGCGAAGGATTTGTACGAGGCTTTGACCATCACGGATCGCGCGCAGATGAAAGAGTTTTATCTGTTCAAGATTGAAGAGGTGGGCCCGGAGCTGCGGGCGAAGTATCACCGGCTGTACCAGTATTACTGATGGGCTTGAACGCCTGCCCTAAGAGCGGGAGGGCCGCAAGTTCGTCGACGACTCCCGCAGGGGGCGGAACGAGGATTTAGAAAGCCGGGCGAGGTGCCGGGGCCCGAGGGACGGAGCAAAAGCATGGCAAAAGAGAAATTTGAACGCACGAAGCCGCATGTGAACGTGGGGACGATCGGTCACATCGACCACGGCAAGACCACGCTGACGG
>Ga0123355_10001953_pt1 | contig 29084 bp, 21 predicted proteins | sample TergutEmb28metaG_3_FD_89872 | JGI IMG/M metagenome (GOLD analysis project Ga0123355, IMG submission 89872) | Embiratermes neotenicus P1 segment gut microbial communities from Petit-Saut dam, French Guiana - Emb289 P1 | ecosystem: Host-associated > Arthropoda: Insects > Digestive system > Gut ... | reverse complement strand
TGGTTCTGGCAGTTTCGGAAAAACAGAAGTCATTAGCCATCAGCCGCTTCAGCCCGATAATACTCCACGCAAGAATCCCATCAGTTTCCCTAGCCAATTTTTCTTTAAGATTTCTGTCACGCTTTGCAGGGTCAACCACATTTGAAAAGTTCATAATGATTAAACGTCGATAGTATCCGGCGGAACGGTCGCTTGCGCTTTTGGGCATTTCTTCACACGAATAAAGCAACCGCACAAATGGTTTGAATGAAAAAAAATCCTTAAATTTGTGTTGCCCTGAGATATAATCTTCGCCAGTTATTGCCTTGAATAGTGCTGTCGTGCGGATTTTTTCGTTAGGCAAATCCGCAAAAATGTTAGCAAGTTTGCCAAATACTTGTGCAATCGCAAACCGCTCTTTCTCCATGCTCTGCCATTCAAGGTTGGCACAGTTTTGTCTCCCAAGCAGAAGGTCTTGCACAATATATAGCAAAGTAGACTTGCCGCTTTCTGCCTTGCCCAACATGACGAACGCTTTTTGTGCTTTATTTACAGGCACTAACATATAGCCAAACATTTCCTGTATCAGCGGAATCTCCGTTTCCGGCAGGGCATCATTTATGTATTTTAAGAAAACAGGACAACTTGCATCGGGGTCGTATTTGCCGCCAAGCCGAATTGTGGACAGCACGTTTGGGTCATGAGGCAGAAGTTCATCGGTGAGTAGATTATACAGACCATTTTCGAAGTTCATCAAATATTGATTCGGATTAACTTCATGGGCATCCTTGTCAATTTGCATCTTCCATTGGTGTGTGGCATCTGCAATCTGGTTGGATGTTCTGTGCCTGTCTGTCACCATGTGTTCACGAATAAAATTTTCTGCGTTAAGTTCCTTCTTGGAGTTGTAATAACCATCAATGTAAAAATAAAACTCCTCGCCGCAGTAAAATACAGGGGAATTTGCGGCGCAATGGTCTGCCAATACACCGGGCATAAAACGAAGTCCGCCACGGTCGTTTACTTCAAACCAATGGGGAAGGTCAGTGCCACCAACACGCTCTTGTACAGTTTGGGGCGAATTGTAAAAATGTTTGTACTTTTCTTTATGGAAGGACACCAACCGTCTTAGTTCCGGGGTCTTGAAGGCGAATCTTTCTTTTACATTGGAATTAACAAATGCTTCCACCATGCCCGTATCTATGTTGTACATATAATCCTCGATAAACTCGCGGACAGAGGCAACATCTTCTGTAAGAACCCCGGTTCGTTTACATGATTCAAAACGCTTGTGGATGTCCTTCATTTCCAGCGGATAATATGCCAAACCTGCCGGGGATTTACATTTGCATTTTCCGCTATTGGGGCATTTGAATCCATTTTCCGCTATCTTTGCACAAGTCATAGGCTTGGTTTTGGATTTATGGAAGTGTGCAATTTTCGCCTCGGTTTGTTCAAATGAATATTTGGGGTAAGGTTTCGACATCTTATGTATTGCGGCATCGCCGCCGGAGAATACTGCCAAGTTGGTAATCATTGCATACCAATCCGGCTCACTTAATGTCTTGGCATTTTTGCCGCAATATTTTATAAACTGACATTTAAGTCCAACTAATTTCAATCCCAAGTTTGTGCCGCCTTTGGGAACAAACGTCGCATCAGAAAGTTTCGGCTCTGCCACATCGGGAAAGACTGCCGCCAGTTGCTCTTGGGTGTACCTCAGTTCGGGATTGTATTTTACACATTGTACCATGATTGGCTCATCTTTGCAGTGGTTAAATCCGGGAAGTCTGAAAACCCTGCTTTCATTTACGCACTTGGGGTCTGCATCAAAGTGGGTAACAAGCCCATGTTGGATGCGCCGGAATTCAGAAACTTTCCCATCCTTTATTAGCCAATATGTGTGTAACGATTTTCGTGTTTTTACTATGAGCGAAGGCTCAAGGGGAAATGCTTTAATTCGGGCAAGTTGCTCTTCAAGGGAAACCTTGTCGCTTTCCATGAATTGTGCTGTGATGCGCTTTATATGTGCATCTTCATTACCGCCAATATTTACAACATAAAAGATGCCTCTGTTTTTTGCATTATGATTATGCAGTTCTTCTTCAAGTCTGTCAAAATGCCCCTGTGTGGTTTCCATGTTCAGCCCTGTAAATGCACTGCCAAGTTTGTCGGGAAGAATACGAATGCAAACTCGTTCCCCTGCTTGGAAGAATGCACCTAAAAATTCTTCTGCGGAAATCTTAATCGGATTCAAACTATAATCAGACATATTCTCCCTCCACTTCTTTCATTTCGCCAAAGCGACTACCAACAGAGGACTCGGCTACAATCGGCACAGAAAACCCATCAAAAGGGCATGTTTCCATGCAGTTTTTGATGAAAGTGATGGCATTTTTTACTTCATTTTCGGGTACTTCAAACACCAATTCATCGTGAATTTGCAACAAAGGCTTCAAAAATGGTCGTGAAGGCAAGCCCACAATGATTCGCCCAAGTGCCAATTTTAGGATGTCCGCGGCAGTTCCTTGTATCGGAGTGTTCATGGCAACACGTTCTGCAAATGATTTTTTGCCCCAATTAGACGAGGCGATGTCGGGAATAAACCTACGCCGCCCAAGCCATGTTTCTGTATATTTACGGAAACTCGCCCTCTTCTTAATTTCTTCTTGCCAGCGTGAAAGACGAGGATACCCTGCCTTTAGATTCGTTATGATTTTCTCGCATTCGGAAATATCAACATCTAATCCAGCTTTAAATTTCAATGTTTTCTGTAATCCCTTGGGGAACAATCCAAAGAATGTGCCGAAGTTGCAGTTCTTGGCAATGGTGCGGCGTTCCTTATATAATGGATGATGTCGGTCGGATGCGGCATCCAAAGATATGCGATATATAACGCCTGTGGTAAGTGCGTGTATATCGCCATTATTATTGTAGGTTTCCAGCATCTTCTCGTCTTTACAATAGAATGCACCAACACGCAGTTCAATTTGGGAGAAATCCAGCGTAAGCAGAACCTTGCCGCTGGGTGCAAGAATAAAGTTACGCACACCGACATCATCTGCTCCGGCGCGGGGCATGTTTTGGCAGTTGGGATTTTTTGAAGCGAACCTTCCTGTTGCAGTAGCCAATGGCATAAGGTCGGGATGGAGTCTACCCGTGGCAGAATTGATATATTTTAAGTAACCGTCAATGTAGGTGGATTTAATTTTTCCCCAATGACGGTACTCCTGTACAAGTTCCAACAACTCCACAATTTCAGAACGATTGGTGACACACCATTCCTTGAGGAGTATAATGGCTTCATCGTCCAGCGCATCTTTTTCCTTGGCTGTGAGTTTCATCTTGGGTAGTTTCAAATGTTCGAACAGATAACGCTTAAAGGCAGTGGTCGATGCGTTCTCGCCTATTCTAACATCGCCAATAATAAAACGAATTTTATCTCGAATCTCCGTCAGCTTCATAGCGGCTTCCGTGCCTTTACGTTCCATCAGCGGACGGTCGATGGGCAGACCATTATATTTCATGATACCCACATATACTGCTGTTGGTGATTCTATCTTCTCCGCAATAAAACGATGCTTTGGCAGAATGCGGTCGAACCAATCGTTGAAGAAATGGTACAACCGCAGGGCATAATCCGCATCGGCACAAGCATAGCGAACGGTCGCTTCAGCGGCAGGGTCAAGTTCGTCAAAGTGACGGTCACCAACGACATCGGCATATGATGGCATTTGTTCCTTGAAGAACTCGGATGCCAGAGTTTTCAAACCACAGTCACCAAGGGAACGGAATTCTTTTTCATTTTTGTACATGAGTTGTGCGGCGGCAATGGTGTCATAACATGGCTCTTGCACCACTATGCCCAAGGCGTAAAGGAACTGCGCCTCGAATGCCAAGTTGTGGGCAATCTTCACAATGGAAGAATCAGAGAAGAACCCAGCCAACCACTGCCATATGGCTTCGGGGTCGGATGCATTTTCTCCCAGCGTGTGTGCCAGCGGCAAGTAAACGGCATCTCCTTCGCCAACGGAAAAGCTAATCCCGACAATATGGGATTTATGGGCATCCAGCGAAGCCTTCTCCTCGGTGCGGTATTTTGCAAGCGGCGCGGTTTCAAAGTCGAAACCGACATGAGTCGCGCCGGAAAGGTATTTCTGCAATTCATCCAACGTGTAAATGGGTTTGTAAATCATGGACAAAACCTCCAGCTTGGCATAAAAACAGCCTTGTTACATACATGGTATGCCAAGGCTGGGTTTAATAAATTTTGTCCACGTTTATAGCATCTTGAATCGCATTAAACGACAAGCGACGTCCGTTATGATGCGGCTTTATTTCCTTCTACTTCCTTAAATTTTTCTCCATTGCAATCGGCAAGTCGGCACGGGTGTAGCAAATTATCGTGCAAATGAATTAAGCGGAAAGAAGAAGGGATTCAACGTCATGCCAACGATTACTCTCGACTTTGGCGCGGAGCGAAAGAAGGAATTGTGCGCCTTGAACGCTCCAACGCATACCCGATTGTTTGAGCCTTCGCTGTAAAATTACTTTATTGGCACTTTCAATAGCACCGCTTCCAACAAAATAGCCCTTAGCTTTATATTTTGGATAATCTATCCTGTCGATGTTGTTGTTTATATATGTGCGTAGGTTAGGGATACCTGCTGGGAGTTTTTCTTCTTTTGGCAGAAGGTTTAATGCCTCTGAAACCTTACCAGTTTCCACCTTATTGATGAAAGACTCTGCCCAAGGCACATACATTTTTTCATTTTGAGCAAATTTGTGTTTTGCATATGTGTAGATGTTCTCTTTGAGGTGGTATAAATCCAATATTTGTGTGGCTTCGGGAAAAAGTTCTTTGCCCATGTTTCTAATCCATGCTGCACCATCGCCTATTATCACTACATTCTTTGTTTTTCCATAGCCTGCGTTTATCGCGGTTGTAAGCACATGACCCTTGAATGTTTCTGCTTTTCCTATATATGCGGCGTATTCTTTGTTCACTATTATCCTTCCGCCTTTTTTACGTTTAATCATGTTTCTGTCGTTAAATGCTATGACTGTTTTGTTTTCTCGCCATGTTGAGCCGTTTTCGTCTCTTATTCGCGTATTTACTGCCGCTCCGTCTGTCATGATGTATATTGTCCCCTTCGCTTTTTCGGGGATATACTCTATTTCATGTTGGTTTTGCAATGCTTGTTCTGCTGCTTTTACATCTGATTCAAACACCATTTTCCCTATTTTCTCCGTCACAGCCCTAACCGTTTCCTTGCTTACTTCCATATCCATCGCTCTTTTGAGCATTTGTGCGCCCGCTTCAAATGAGTGCTGATTTTGCCCATAATACGCAACTTCCAACATCGCACCTTTTGTCATTTTGTGGGGTAAGGTTGCTGTCTCCAGCCGTTCATCCAGTGGGGCTTCTTTGTAGCGGCATTGGCGGCAATAGTAGTAATCTCTCGCTATTTTTAACTCTCCACACAGCGTTTTTATCCTCACTTCTTCATCTTTTTTCGTTCGCCTTAAATGTCCTCTGCATTTCGGACAGTTTTTTTATCCTCTGTTTCTAGTTCACTCACGAACTCACTGCTGGATTCTTCCAATATCTCGTTCATTCTTTGGCGATTTTCCAGCATTAAGCGTTCTATGTCATCTATTGTAAATTTTTCCTACCCTGAACCTTCCGAAAACTTGGCACAATACTCGTCTATTGCTTCATTCATTTTTTTCTTCAATAATTCTCTTCGCTCTTCCATATTTCTTATCATAGGGATTCTTCCTTTTTTACCCCTATATATATCAGAACTTCTACTTTTTAGCTAGGACTTTTTTCCTCGCACGATAATTTGCTACACCCAGTCGGCACGATTACCTTGTATTTTGTCCATTTTCATGGTATTATCAACCTAGAAATGAGTGGTTGCCTTTGGGATTCTGACATTATGTATTTTTGCTCAGACCGACAGAACGCTTGTGAAGGTAAACTGAAACATATATATCTGTGGCACACTGTTCTTGTTGTAACTGATGTGCAAAAAATCCTGCGTTAGTCTAATTTTAGTATCATGTATTAAGCGAACTAGAAAACATGGACGAATTTGCCATTATGAAGAGGATAGTGTGTCTATGTTAAAAAACAAACAAAAGTGCGACACTATATCATCAATGAAAGCAATTAATCGGATGTTCCCTTCGCGTACAAGGGTAAATGTGTCAAGCATTCATATTAAGCAACGTTTAACGGAGATGATTTTTTTTGTGAATGAACCTATATCCATGCAAGGCATATCTTTCGAATTTGAGCAACTTCCTTTTAATGTGTATTCGTGCGAGGATGCGGCAACAGCAAAAGGTATATCATTGCACGAAGAATTGAAGTCTTTGGTGCTTCGAATTGTACCCCAAAACGAAAAAGCGACGCTCAACGACCTATGCATACTTCATCTCCCCGGCGATAAAATGGCAGATTTGCGAGCTGTAAAAAGGGATATAAAAAAACATTTCAACTCAGATGAGGCATATTTGGCATATGATACTGATTTAAAATTGCTTGGGGTTGCTCATGGTGCAGTGTGCCCTTTTTTAGATAAAATATGGGAACTTACTCATTTAATTTCAGAGGACTTGTTGGACATCAAGAGGGTTTCAACGAACAGTGGTAGGTTTAATTCGTGCATTTATTTCCACCCAAACACGCTTCTCAAATCCCCACGTTATATAATAGGAAATTACAGCAAACAGGCAGAATGACCACATTTTACACATGTAAAAAAGCTGATGAATATCAGCTTTTTTTATCGGATTTGCTCAATCGTTGCAATCTTTTATAAACATTGTCAGCATCTTTATTTGTTTCCTTGCTTATTTCATTAGAATCGGGATTTATACTATTTGCACCCAGCCAAGTAATCAACAAGGCAAATATTTCAAAATCCTTTGGACTCGCATTGAATCGACTTGTTGTAGAATCAGATGGATGAGCAGGAGTAATCGGATAGACCTCAACACTATCTCTCTTCGAGAAGAAGATGTTGAGGTTTCGCTCTATTTCGTCTTTTTTAATCCCTTTAAAGAATGCATCAAGGTTTTCATCTTCACATTTATCTGTCGCATAATCAACCAACCTGTCGTATGCTTTTTTGTACACGGGAATCCAGTAAGAGTTTAATGTCAAAAAACCCTTGTAGTGTTGGATGTGTTGCTCATCCATATCTCCCTTGTAAAGCAATGTGCGAAACATGGAAGGAGTTTGATTTTTTGTGTTGAAGTTAAGTGACAAAGCAACCCGAACATTCCAATCAATTTTGCTGGGAGCTTCGAAGCAACATACAAAAAACTCACCGCCGACATCTAGGAGATTCTCTCCCGCTCTGCGCTTGCTTTCAAGCTGTGTAAAGCACCAAAACGTCGCATTTGCTCCATCATTATTTGCAAGAACTGCAAATCCTTTATAAACAGCTTCAACTTCCTCTGAATTGTTCTCAAAATGGATTGTCAAATGACAAAATCCACTATCATCTATTTCAAATGCAAAAACACCTTTTTGCACGATAAAACCACTGTCATTTATTAGAGGCAAGTGCATACAGTTGCATTCTGTCTTGTTTTTACCCGTTGGTAGTAATGGGTGAGGATTACTCTTAAAGTCTACAGTGTAATTTGAATCCTTGGAGAGTATATTATTTAACAAAAAAACAAGTCCCTTTCTCCTCGCAGATTTGCTATGTGAATTTTGCGATGTTGGTATAACATTGGCTCCCAAAGAAAGTCTTTTTTGGGCTATCTCATCAATTTCATGAGGCTCCAATGGGTTAGACAATTCCTCGAATGTTGTAACATAATACTTGGTGAAAGCATAAATGAACTCAAAGGAAGGTTTATCCTTCCCATCCTTTCTTTTATAATGCCTAACATACTTCGACAAATTTACCGACGTTATTTTTTTAATATCTTTGAAATCGTCTTTCATTGCTCTGTTTAACGCAATTAATAAGGAATCATTGCCAAACTCCATCATGTGTCCATGCTCAACTGCGAAGAGTTCTTTGTGTTTGGCAATGATTTTACTCATATTTCTAGAAATTATCTTTGATAATGATTTTGTTGTACTGCTTTCACTCGCGGTGGTTGATTCAATATTACCGTCACTTTCTATGTGACCCACTTGAACAGCGTTGTTTTTTTCCATATCCACCAATATCCAACCCCTTGTTTGCGAAAGTGCTAATAATGTTCGCCAATGTGATTAGTGCAAATTGGCAATTGACATATATTACCATAAGCCCCCATAAATTCTGCTGATTCAACTTTCCTCTACACTATACCAAAAAAGGATTAGACCTGCAACTATTATACATAATGATTTTCAAATAATCCATGTCTATTTCTAATTTAGAAAGCAAGATGGACAAATTAGAAATAGACATGGTAAATAGCACCATTGAAAATTTACATTTGTACAAGTTGCATGTTATTACATAAAAACGTAAAGAAAATAATTTCCAAAGTAAAAATCATTGCATAAAAGACAGAAAGAAAGTATGAGGATGTTTTCACTAATCGCGTCCATTCTCAAAACATTTTATCGTTTATAAAAATGAAAATATTTGTACATCAAACTTATATGTTGCGTTCACATCACGAAATGAATGGAGGTTAATATGAATTTAATTACCCCCAGCGAAGATGAAAATCGGTAAAATGACTTGTCATAAAATCAAGTCATTTTTCGTCAACGAACTAGCGTTTATGCTTGTATTTACAGGATTTATTGAAACAAGAAGTGCCCATGAAATGCCTGTTTTGTATTGCACTATGTGCTTGTCAGATTTATAATAATGTCAAATTTGTGAAGCGGAAATACTTGAAACTCCCCTCGTTGCTTCGCGTTTGTGCAGGTGATGGGGGATGGCAACCGACGCTTTACCATATATGTAGGCGCAGGGCAGTAGAGCTAATGCTCACATATCTACAACGAAAGGTAGGAAACGCCATGACATCCAAAGCGATTAAAAACCTAGACCATGAGGAAAGTCCACCCAGCAGAGGTTGCTCCAGTGAGCAGAAATATGGCGAACTTGCCGGAGCAGAAAATGCCCCTTGGGGCAAAAAAAGACGATGGCTGTCGCAAGCAACCACCGTCATAACGCCAAACATTAGTCATCGCGACCATATGCAGTAAGGCGTAACTACATTATCTCATAAATTACGCCTTCTGCATACTCAAAATTCAGGAGGTATAATATGAAAACGAATTGTGGTAATTTCAATAAAGTCCCATTGGCAACAAATTATGCCGTTTCATCTATCCTTGATGTAATTGGTGGCACTCCTTTGGTAGAACTTCAAGGTTTGACAGAAGAGTTAAAACGCAGGATATTCGTCAAACTTGAGGCATTCAATGTAAGCGGAAGCATAAAAATACGCTCCTCTTACACCCGAATTCTTGAAGCCGAGCGCACTGGCGAGTTGCGTCCGGGGCAGATTATCCTTGAAGCAACAAGTGGCAACCAAGGAATCAGTCTTGCCCTTATAACAGCGGCATCAAGAGGCAGGTATAAATGCACGATAATCATGCCGTCCACGATGAGTAACGAAAGGAAATGTATTATCCCCCTGTTGGGGGCAAATCTGATAACGCAAAAGGCTGATGGCACACCAATAATGACAACGTCAGAAGCCAAGGCATACGCCGAAGAACTTGCAACTAGTGATGATAATTATTTTTATATGCGCCAATTCGAAGTTTCGCCAACAGATACATCCATGAATGTAGCGCATGAAATAGTTTATCAGCTTAACGGATTGCACCTTGATGGTTTTGTTGCGGCAAACGGGACGGGGTATACTCTCACTAGCTGTACACGTATATTGAAGGAACACTTTCCCGACTTGCGTGTAGCAACAACAGCACAAGATAAGTTTCCACACAAGCAACAGGGTATTGGCGTAGATTTTACGCCACCTATCCTTGACACATCATGCTTCGATGAAGTTTTTACCGTAAGAGATTGCGATGCATTTCGGATGGCAAAGAATTTAGCATCACAAGAAGGCTTACTGTGCGGCATTTCTTCTGGCACTAACGTGTTCGCCGCCATTGAACTCGCCAAAACTTTACCAGAGGGTAGTGTTGTAGTTACCATATGCCCTGATTCAGCAGAGAGATACTTGAGTATGTTTTGTGAAAGTACCATTGCCTAATTAAATCATAATACTCGCCTCATGCAATTGCATATTACATGCATGGGGCGAGGACAGTGGCATCATAGCCAAGTGGTAAGGCGGAGGTCTGCAAAACCTTTATCACGGGTTCGAGTCCCGTTGATGCCTGTATGTTTACCAACTTATCATCAGCAAGGGAGAGTGTATTTTATATGAAGAAAATAATTGCAACAAAAAAAGCTCCTCCAGCGATTGGTTCTTATTCCCAAGCGATTGTAAATGGTGGGATAATTTATGTGTCGGGGCAATTGCCCCTAGACCCTAGCACGGGAGAACTTTCAGATGGCGCAATCGGTGACCAAACTAAAATTGTGATGAATAACATGAAAGCCATACTTGAAGAAGCTGGAAGTGGTATGGAAAAAATACTGAAATGTACTATACTTCTTACAGATATGATGCATTTCGCGCAAATGAATGAGGCTTACGGAACATTTTTTTCAAGTGAGCCTCCAGCCAGAATATGTTACCAAGTAACAGCTTTACCAAAAGGTGCGATTATAGAAATAGATTGCATTGCATCGGTTTAGTTGGCGAGATAGCCGAGGAGGTATAGATTATGGATAAAGTATACTTTGACAATGCGGCTACGACTGCCGTTCGCAAAGAAGTATTTACCGCCATGACACCATATTTTCATGAAATTTACGGCAACCCATCTAGTGTATATGGTGCTGGGCAACAATCCAAAAAGGCAGTGGGTGTTGCAAGAGAGGCGGTTGCACTGGCATTAGACGCAGATGCGGAAGAAATATTTTTTACAGGAAGCGGAACAGAATCGGATAACTGGGCGATTCAAGGCGCGGCTTTGTCCGCAGGCAAAAAAAATCACATTATAACCACCAATATTGAACATCACGCCGTTTTGCATACTTGCCAATTTTTGCAAAAGCGCGGTTATGATGTCACTTATTTGCCTGTTGATGAATTCGGTATGATTAGCATAGACGATTTGAAAAACGCAATCAAGCCGGAAACATTTTTAATCTCCATAATGTTTGCAAATAATGAAATTGGAACTGTTCAGCCCATTCGTGAAATAGGTTCTGTCGCAAGAGAAAATGGAGTTCTGTTCCACACGGATGCAGTGCAAGCTGTGGGGCATCTTCCAATATCCGTTAAAGACATGGGGATTGATATGTTATCACTATCAGCGCATAAGCTAAATGGACCAAAAGGTGTAGGCGCATTATATATTAGAAAAGGCGTAAGAATTGAATCGTTACTCCACGGCGGCGCACAAGAGAGAAAAAAACGCGCAGGAACGGAAAACGTTCCGGGTATAGTTGGACTTGGTGTTGCCATCGAACTAATGTGTAATGAAATGAGTAGCGAGATGAGCAAAGTGTCAAAATTGCGTGATAAATTGATTCACGATATATTAAGCAAAATTCCTTACTCAAAATTAAATGGTCATCCCAAACACAGACTACCCGGTAATGTCAATATTTCTTTCAGATATATTGAAGGCGAATCAATAATATTGATGCTTGAACATGCGGGATTTCTTGTTTCATCGGGTTCAGCATGTACATCGGGTTCTTTAGACCCGTCACATGTTCTTCTTGCCACTGGTCTTTCGCATATGGATGCACATGGTTCTTTGCGTGTCACAATCGGAAAATACAATACCGACAATGACATAAGGCTTTTGATGGAAAAATTGCCACAGATTGTTCAAAAACTTAGGGATATTTCGCCTCTTTATGACGCGTCCATGTTGAGGGTAGATTCTTTGTAAATCACAAACCACATCACACACTAAAATTTCTAGCTTTATGACGTTCCAAACGCAGTAAAAAATAAAACAGGGGTGATTAGCAATGCTTGAAATCTATAATGTGAAAGAGCGCAGAAAGCAAGTGTTTAAGCCTATCAATGCAAATGAGGTTAAAATGTACGCTTGCGGAATAACCGTTTCTGGAGACGTTCATATTGGACATGCAAGGCAAGCACTCGTCTATAACGTATTCAGAAATTATTTTGAATATTTAGGGTATTCTGTTAGGTATGTCCGAAACTATACAGATGTGGACGATAAAATAATCGAAAAAGCGAAAATCGCCAATGTTGATGCGAGAAAATTTGCACAGGAGCAACTTTCGCGAATTGATAAAGACCTTTGTGATTTAGGCATAAAGCGTGCAACCGTTGAACCTCGCGCAACGGAGTACATCCAAGAGATAATTGATTTCATCACAGTTTTAATCGAAAAAGGTTATGCCTATGTTGCCGAAACTGGAGATGTATATTTCTGCGTAGAGAAGTATGCGGATTATGGCAGTCTTTCTAATAGAAATATAGATGACAGCATTTCGGGAACAAGGATTGGCATTGCCGGAGGGAAAAAAGATGACAGAGATTTCGCCCTGTGGAAAATAGACGAAGGCGATATGGTGTGGGATTCCCCTTGGGGTGTCGGTCGCCCCGGTTGGCATATTGAATGTTCAACCATGTGCTATCACTGCCTTGGTGATAAAATTGACATTCATGGAGGGGGAAAAGATTTAATTTTCCCACACCATGAAAATGAACTAGCACAAAGCAATGCATACACTGGAAATGACTTTGTGAATTACTGGATGCACTGTGGTCTAGTTTTGGTTTCTGGTCAGAAGATGAGTAAGTCGTTAAACAATTCAATAATGGTACGCGATTTGCTGGATAATTATGAGCCGGAAGCCATAAGGTATCTTTTGCTACAATACAGTTACCAAAGTGAGATTGATTTCGTTGACGGAGTTTTTGACAAAGCCGAGAAAAGCCTATATAAGTTTTATAAGGCTCTCAACGAAATTGACAATGTCGTTGATGGCGATGTCACCATTGATGGAATAGAGTTGCCAGTAGACATAAAATCAGATTTCCAAAAGGCAATGAACGATGATTTTAATATGTCTCTTGCAACTTCAAATCTATTTGAATATTTCAAAATTATGACGGATTTGGCGAAAAAACCATCGAAATCCTCCATCGCAATTGCAATGAGAAGGGAAATCACAAGCATCTATTCTGTATTGGGGCTGTTTCAAGATTCCCCTAAACGGTTTTTAAGCGCAGTACGGAACAAATATTTCCACACTGTTAGTATTACAGAAGATGAAATCCACAAAATGATACAAGAGCGGCAGGCGTTCAAAGAAAACAAAGAATATAGCGAGGCTGACCGTGTTCGCAACGACTTGTTAAATCATGGGATTAGCTTGCTTGATTCAAAAACACAAACGGAATGGGAATTTTCAGCACTGCTTTAAGCCACTCAACATAATGAAAAGAGCCGAGGATGCTTGGCTCTTTTACATTCTGCTCTCCACTTCAATTTGCAAATATCCGAATTCCACCATATAATGGGACAGTCAAACACAATAGGCGTATGACTTGCTTGACGGTTATTCATGGAATGAAGTGGCGGCTTAATATTCGGGAGGTAGCAGAATGGCGAGATTTGAATATGGTTCAGAGGTAGTTTGCGTTGACTTTCATTTGCATACACGGAAAGACAAAGAATTTACCTACACAGGCAACGACAATAGTTTTGTAAGCGATTATATAGAAGCGTTAACGAGTAAGAACATAGGGGTTGGCATCATTACAAATCATAACAAATTTGACCTTGGTGAGTATAAAGCACTTCGAGACAAAGGGAGGCAACACGATATTTCCATTTTACCCGGAGTCGAACTAACCATTAAAGAAGGTGGCAATGGCGTACACACTTTAATTATCTTCAATCCAGCAGAATGGATTTGTGATGGGAATGATTTTATTAATAACTTTCTCACCGTTGCGTTTGCAGGAATCCCAAATAGTGAAAATGAAAATACTCGTTGTCTTTATGATTTAAGACATGCGCTGGAAGCATTGGAACGATACGAGAAAGACTATTTTATTATATTTGCCCATGCAGAGCAAAGTATGGGATTGCTGAATGAATGCAAAGGCGGCTTAATAACTTCACTTTCACAAAATGACTTATTCAAAAGTCGTGTTCTTGGCGTTCAAAAAATGCGTAATAGAGATAAAATCGCAAACTTAAAACAATGGATTGGCTATGAATTAGCAAAAGTAGAGGGTTCTGACCCAAAATCTATTTCAGACGTTGGTAAAAGTGGATGTCAAACATATATTAAACTTGGTTCAAATACGTTCGATGCTGTTAAATATGCCTTATCTGATTACAAAGTTCGTTCTTCGACCGCTGATACAAAGGTCAGCCACAGCTACATACGTTCGGCTTCTTTTAAAGGTGGAAAATTTGATAATAAGCAGTTGACATTCGCTCATGAGTTAAACACATTAATAGGGATTCGCGGAAGTGGAAAATCATCAATCTTAGAAGTTTTACGTTGGGGATTAAACATAAATGCATCTATAGTTGATAAATCTTATAAAGACGACCTTGTTAAAAACATCCTTGGTTCAGGTGGTCAGCTATCTCTTATTATTGCCGATGAGCATGGACAAGAATATGAACTTCGCCGCATACTTGGTGAAAATCCATCTATATTGGATGCGTCTGGTAACGATATCTCTATATCCGTACAGTCTATTATTCGAAATCCATTATATTTTGGGCAAAAAGATTTGGCGTTCTCAAAGGATGGGTACGAATTCGAACTTTTGAACAAGCTCGTGGGCGGTCGAATTGCGACAAATGAAACGGAATTGGATAACCACATAACTACTTTGTGTGTTCTCATAGGAGAACTGCTGTCATTGTCAAAACTGCCAGATTTAATATCTGAACTGGAAAATAAAAACCGTGACTTAAAGCATAGAATGAAAATATTTGAAGAAAAAGGTATCGCGGCAAAGCTAGAAAAACAAACATCCTATAATTCTGATTTGGAAAAATTTGCAGCAGTTGTTGTTAAAACAAAGGAAATCGCGGCAGGGGTGATTAACTATTTTCAAACTTGTGGATTGGATGCAGTTTCCATTGAAGGCTACACATCAAAATACAACCAAGAACTAATTAATAATGCACATCAAATTATCGTCGAATTTGTTCGCACAATGACAAATATACAAAATCTTGCCCGTGAACTCTCAGGGCAATCGCAACAATTGGAAGTTCTTGAATTGACACTATCTGGAGAAATAGAGAAACTTAAGGAAGAATTTGCCGAAGTAAAAAGGGAAATTAACGATGATATACTTGACCCTGATAGTTTTCTAAAACATAAACGTGAACACGATAAAAACATTAGTGATATTGAAAGACACAATAAAACACTTTCGTCAGTTGATGCAATAAAGGCTTCAATCAAAAGCGAAATACGCCAACGAAACGAAATTTTACAGGCTATTTTTTCTGCTTATAAAAATGAAATTGAAAAAATTAACAGCAGACAAGACGCACTCCAGCTTAACATTGAGTTTAAGGGCAATAAAGAACAGTTTTTGTCTGACCTTAAAATTGCATTCAAAGGCACTGGTGTTTCTGAAAGTAAATACAAAGCATTGAGCGAATCATTTTCAGATTTTGTTTCGCTGATTGAAGATTATTTTATAAATAATGGCTCTGTTATTAAAGGCATTCTTTCTGATGGGGAATTTGTTAAAATCGGAGAAAAGATAGAAAAAAACTACAAAACGTTAGCCAATATTAAATGCCCCGACATCGTTGAGATAAAGTATCATGGAAAGCCCCTTAAGAAACACTCTATGGGACAACGTGCTTCTGCGCTAATTTTATTTATATTAGAACAACAACAACACGATGTTATAATCATAGACCAGCCAGAAGATGACCTTGATAATCAAGTAGTATACACTGAATTTATCAGTACCCTAAAAGCAAAAAAGCCAGAAATTCAATTCATTTTTGCTACTCATAACGCAAATATACCCGTGCTTGGCGATGCGGAGCGGATAATTGCAACTCAATGTATAGATGAAACTTTCAATTTGTCGCCCGGCAACATAGATACTCTTGAATCACAAATGCAAATCGTAGAAATAATGGAAGGTGGCTTTGATGCGTTTAAGCGGAGAAATGCTATTTATTCTTCGTGGTCAGATAACAAAAGTGGCAAAATAAAAAAGAAATGAAATGGTAAACTGACTAAAACCCCAAAGCGGCATTTCTTAGCTTTATCGTTGCATCATTAAATCACAAAACCTATCCAATTTTGGATTTAATTTATCATCCTTATATCCGATTACCCGATGTGGACCGCAGCATCACCCGCGACGCCAACTTAGCCAATGAAAATCGTGTAGACGCACTGGTAGAGATACACATGAACAGCAATCAAGGCACCCCCGGCACCGGCACAGAGGCCTTTGTAAGCATACGAGACACAGGCCGCGCCAGAACCTTAGCAACCGCCATACTAAACCGAATAGAAGCCCTGGGTTTTAGAAACAGGGGCGTGAAAACACAGGTTAACGCCCAAGGCCAGGATGCATTTGCGATATTAAGGCTTACCAATATGCCAGCAGTACTTCTGGAATGCGCGTTTATTAACAACCCCGCAGATATGGAGCGGTTTGACACAAACACCATGGCCCGCGCCATTGCCGACGGTATACGCCAAGTATTTCCTATAAGCGGCAGCGGCGGAGGGATGCCTGCTTTCCCTGGTGTGATTATTAGGGTAGGGGACAGGGGCGAGTCTGTTAGGCAGATACAAGCTTGCCTTAACCGGGTTTCTCTTAGGCACCCAACAATACAGCGCTTAACAGAAGACGGCATTTTTGGGCCGCGTACCTTTGATGCCGTTGTTGCGTTCCAAAGGATTTTTGGCCTTAACCCTGATGGTATAGTGGGTCCCTTAACATGGGCGCGCTTGCAGCAGGAATGCTCTTCCGGTGACGGCGGAAACGGTGGCGGAAGTGGTGGGGCTATGCCTCCGTTCCCTGGTACTAACCTGCAGTTAGGTTCCCGTGGCGAAAGTGTGCGCCGGGTTCAGCACTGCCTTAACTATGTATCCCAGCCCTGCAGCAGGCAATTATCGGAAGATGGTGCTTTCGGGCCGCTTACCCAGGCCGCAGTGATTAACTTCCAGCGGATATTCGAACTAACACCCAACGGTATAGTCGGGCCAATTACATGGGACAGACTTGTCCGGGAATGTGGGCCAGGAGGCAGTGTAACCGCATTTGCATATGAGGGCTGCGGGTGTAAAGATAATTTGGAGACGGGTCAGGTATTGCCGGACTTAGAAAGCATGAACCCCAACCAGATGCTGATATTTTTGCTTTTGCAAAAAGCTTTTATGCGATAAGTTAAATTTAGCTATAGCAATTCCCCCTTTAAACGGACTCGCCTGTCGCCGAAAACACGTTGAAGCGTTCGCGATTTTCGGCTCGGGCGAGACCGTTTAAAGGGGGAATTGCAATATTTTTCATGACATCTAACCTTGTTTATTTGCACTAAAAAAACATCTTTCGTATACTCTTCGGATAGCTTCAGACATCAAAAGGGACTTTTTATCGTTCTTTTTTTGATAGTATTTTTCAAGCAGCTTGTAATAATCAATAGCAATAAAGTAATCGTGTGTTTTCTCAAAATACGGCAGTGCAACTGCTTCTAGGTATTCAACAGATTCGTCGTTGTAAATGGACATTCGGCTTCGTACAATTATATAATGCCATAGCGCCTTGTAAAGAACATCATAAGCTTCGCTGTTGCACAATTTTTTTACTTTATCTAACAGTCTTTTAGCATGGGCAAATTTGCTTAGACATGCCCAGCAATGCATAGCTTCATACATAGCCCGTACATATGGCACAGAACCTTTCTCAAAACAATCAGCAGCCCGTTCAAAGTAATTAACTGCGTCTTCCAAATTTTCGCGTTGCTTGTAAAGCCGCCCAATGTTATTGAGCGTAAGGCCAATACAAAAATTGTCGTTGATACTGCTTGCACATATTAAGCTGTATTCCAGTAGTTTTTCAGCTATTTCTAATTCATTTACTCTTATATAGTTTAGCGCAAGTTCATTGTCAAAATGTATACTAATCACATTTGCCCTTCTATCGGCATGTATGCCCCGGGCTTTCTCTAAACATGTTATTGCCTTAAACGGAAACCCAAGATATGTATAGCAAGAAGCAATCCCAAGATGCAGCCGTTTAATATCTTCCGGTGTAAGTTCTTCGACAGAATTGATTAATTCCTGGGCTCTCATATAAAAACTCAAACTTGCTTCATAGTCTACACGACGGGTATGTATTGCACCCATAAGAAAATTATAGTGGTAGTTATGCTCTGCTGTGGGCTCGTAATGCTTACTTTTGTATTGCTCCAGCTTCTTTATTGCGGCGTCCAGGTCATTATTGGCATATATTAGTATGTAGGCCTCGAATAGCCGGTGCAGTTGGGGCAAATCATCATCGCAAGCGTCCAACTCCAGAACGTAGGCCATCTCTCTACACATGTCCTTAGCTTCACTGAAACGCCTATCTTTTACAAGGTCGTACATTATATACAAGCGCCTTTTGAAAGTGGCAGTTTCAAACTCTGTAAGGGGCATGTTGGTTAAATTCAAGTGCTTCCTTGCATGACGTAATTGGGCATTATTGTAATGGGCATTACCGCCCTCTACTTGCCTCACCACTTCCACATGTGCGCGCATGGCTCTTGCCAAGACCTTCTGGTCTACCCCTTTGGCCTCCCTGATACGCATGATTTTTTTATCTTCAACTCGTATATTCCGCATAATATTGACTTGCTTCCTCTCCGTTCGTCAATGTTCTACACGGAAAGTATACTAGGGCATATATGGCATGTCAAGTAATATTTACATGAATTTGTGGAAATTACATGTTTTTTCGTTTTTTCCCATAGGATACAAGCTAATATTGGATATCTCTATATGACTACTGTATACTTCCGGCAGACTGGAGGGTTATCCAAATGAGGAAAAAAATATTTGTTTGTGGTAACTTTTTGCATGATAAGGGTTAACATAACCGGGAGGAAACTATGTTGAACATGAAGGCGGCAGGCGTAATAGTGGAATTCAACCCACTGCACAGCGGCCATATAGAACATTTGCGCGAAACAACCCGTATAACCGGGCGCGAGTACACCGTTGCGGTTATGAGCGGCAATTTCGTGCAAAGGGGCGAACCTGCCATATGTGATAAATGGCACCGTACCCGTATGGCATTACTGGCCGGTGTGGATATTGTAATAGAGATACCCGTAAGCTATGTGGTTTCCGGCGCCGATTATTTCGCCCGTGCAGGTGTAGGGCTGCTGGCTGCAACCGGCGTTGTAGACAAGCTATGCTTTGGCAGCGAGGCCGGAGATTTAACACTAATTAAAGAAGCCGGGCGCGTGTTGGCACAAGAACCGGATGAGTACAAAGCCACCCTAAAGGCCGCACTTGGAAAGGGAATGTCCTTTGCGGCGGCACGAGGCGCGGCACTTTCGGCTGTGCTTGGGAATGTACCGCCGGAACTTTTGACTAAACCCAATAATGGCCTTGGCATGGAGTATTGCAAAGCCCTTTGGCAGATGGGCTGGCCAATGGAGGTATATACAAGCTACCGAAAAGCCGGGGGGCCTTCAGCCACAGCCATACGCAAGGCTGTCTGGAGCGGTCATGAAAAAACCGTAAGCAGCTGTTGCGAATTAATTCGAAATCGGCCCCGACTGTCGCCAAAAATGCATAGAAACTCAATTAAGAATGACAAAAACCATCATTCTCAATTGAATGCACTATACCTGCCTGCATATGTATCAGAAATAATAAAAAACGCCCAACATGCAAACGAACTTGCATGTCTGGACGATTACAGCGATATATTCCGTTATTTGCTATTCACAACAGAAGCGGAAATGGGCGAAGGGCTGGAAAACCGCTTCCGCCGCCTGGCTCACGGGCACCCCAGTCTTACCAGCCTTTTAGACGCAGTAAAAACCAAACGCTACACCTATACCCGCATCCAACGAGCGGCGCTTGGCGTAATACTCGGGATGCGTAAAGCCGATTTAGCCGCATACGAAAACTCAGGCGGCCCGGCTTATATCCGCGTACTGGGCTTTAGGCGAACGGCGAAGGACCTGCTAAGCGAAATAACACGCCATGCCGCTTTGCCCGTGATTACCCACGGCAAAGCCATGGATAATTTAAAAGGGACGGCAAAGCACATGCTGGCCAAGGAATTGGAAGTAGGGGATATCTATCGGCTGGCATTTAACGGAATCAAAGGTTACAGATATGAACGCGGCGTTCCGTTAGTTGTTGTTGACTAAAGCCGGTTCCCGCTACCGCATACCCCCCAGCCGTACATATGCAAATACGGCGTCTGGGAAGCCAAGTTCCGCGGCCCTGCCGTACCAGTACATTGCTTGGCTTAAGCTGATGTCTACCCCCTTGCCATATTCATATGTCATGCCCAAATTGTACTGCCCTACCGGGTAATCCTGCAATGCCGCTCTTCTATACCAGTACCTTGCGGTTTCGTAGCACTGTGTCACGCCCCTGCCGTTGTAATACATGGTTCCAAGGTTTACCATGCCGCTGCTGTCCCCACCGGTGGCGGCTTTTTGGTTCCAGTAAAGCGCAGTTTCATAATCTTGGAAATACACAAGATATAAATATCCTATATTACCAATAGCAAGTATATAATCCTGGGCGGCGGCCCTATAAAGCCAGTACATAGCCAGTTCTGTATCACGCTCCACACCACGCCCGTTAAAATAGCTTGCGCCTAAATTCCTTTGGAACCATGGGTCGCCAAGGGGGGCCGCTATGCGCGTCCAGTACGTAGCCCTTGCATAATCCTGTGGCACCCCATTCCCATGGGCATATGCCATAACCAGCCACCTTATTGCCTCTATATGGCCCTCGGCGCTTAAGTTACGCAAGCGGTAAATCCGCTCTTCGTCGGTGCCGCTGTTTAGCCACGACCTGGTTATGCTCCTGTACTTATATTCTATCCAATCCTGGTATATGTTTCCTCGGCTTATGAGTACCGGAGGTGTGTTTTCACGGTCAATCCAAATTGTGTAAGATGAGTTTAAGCTAACATGTGCATGAAACCGCACTCCGTGATAATACCCGGCAAAGGTATGGCGAGCCTGCTGGCCGAGCCTATCGTGGGGTACACGCAAATGCTCCAGATTTCTGCCTAAGTTTCTTACGCTATAGGGTAAGAGTGCGACGTTTACAATATCTGTGAAATACACTTCGTAGCCATCCCGAATTGCCGCAAGTATGCCAAGGGGGTTAAAAGGGGAGTCTGAGCCTTGGTACAACTTAATTTCTAACCGGTCATCATGAATGATGATAGGTTCTCCTTCCAAAAGAAGCATTATGGCCATATTCGCAACAGTCAATATGATTATAGCTGCGACTATAATTCGGCCGGCTTTTCTTCGGGGTTCAGGCTGGGCTTGTACTGGGCTGTCAATTTCCATAGGCTGGGTATGCGCTGCATTGGCAAGCCCGAAAGGTTCAATATCAGGTTCCGTTTCGCCACTTTGGGATGTTTCGGCAGAGCTGCTTACCGGCATGGCCTCAGCTTCAATGGGCGCCTCAAGAAGGCCATTATCCGAATAATCCCGCTCTATGGTTACGCCTTGGTCTGCCAGATACCCGATAAACAGGTCATAGTTCTCATTTTGGTCGTTAAGGAAAATGGTTTTGCCCCAGGATGTGGTAAAAGAAAATTCCCGATAAGTTCTTTCGTCCGCCTCCAGCACAGACTCTCCGGCATCTTCAATATCCATATATGAAAAATGACGGCTGGAAAACAGTGTCTTGTGAGTAATCTCACTACCACTGATTTCCAACCGCCATACCGCAGCGTTGATATGTGAATATATAGATTTCAGTAACACCGGTACAAGAATAACTGCGAATACAACAGCGGCAACAGTAATACCTCCGGTGCTGTCATACAAAACAAGACGAGCCGCAATCGCCATCAAAACAAGCATCATCAAACAATTTAAAATTCTGCCGCCCCGGTTCCTATGCGGTGGTGAAACTAACGCGAAATACTTATCTCTCGGGGTAGTAAAATTGTCATGGTCATGTCTTCCAATCAGAAGTTTGAAGACTCCGGCAATAATAATTAATACGCCAATTATGACAGACGCAACTAAAATCCAAAATAATATATCCCCTATGTATGTCATAGACGCACCTCCAAAAGGAGTATAACACACATATAGGCGTTACGATTCGAAATGGGCTGAAGCAAGCCGGAAAATGCAACGACTCAATATTCCCCCTTTAAACGGTCTCGCCCGAGCCGAAAATCCCAAACACTTCAACGTGTTTTCGGCGACAGGCAAGACCGATTTAAAGGTGAATTGCAATTAGAAATATCTTTTCAGCAAGCCCTGGAACGCCATGCCATGCCGGGCTTCGTCTTTGCACATTTCATGTACGGTATCGTGGATAGCGTCTAGGTTTAACTGTTTAGCCCTAACGGCCAAATCTTTTTTGCCTTGAGTTGCGCCATGCTCGGCCAGAACACGCATTTCTAGGTTTTTCTGGGTAGATACGTCTACAACCTCGCCCAATAGTTCTGCAAATTTTGCCGCATGTTCGGCTTCTTCAAAAGCGATTCTTTTATAAGCTTCCGCTACTTCCGGGTAGCCTTCTCTGTCTGCTTGCCGGCTCATGGCCAGGTACATTCCAACTTCTGTACATTCGCCTAGGAAATTTTGGCGCAGCCCCTCAACTATTTCCGGGTCTACGTCTTTTGCCACACCTATCCTATGTTCGTCTGCATATGCCAGTCCTGCATCGGATTGCTCGTCGAACTTGGATTTCTGGGCTTTGCATAGCGGGCAGGCATCCGGCGCTGTATCGCCCTCATGTACATAACCACAGATTGTGCAAATAAAGTTTTTCATTGTAAATCCTCCTTTTTTTGATAATGAATACTAATTGATATTCAATATCATAAAGGAGAATAATTATTTTGTCAATAGGGCAGTTTCGATGTAATACCGATTTCAAATTTAAACCTATCTGACAGAGGGGCTGCGGGAAACGCGGAGCAAGCGCTTTCCCGCGCTTAGCCGCGATAGGCAGATAGGATTTAAATTGGAATCGGTATAACTCCGGAATAATTTTCGTTGATTCTGTTAACGTTTCTACCGCATAAACAGCGAAAATTGTTCTTCATTGTTCATCGAAACTGCTGTACAATTTTTGTGCTTTATTTACAAAGCCCTTAGTGCTATACTATGGTCGTTCAAAATACAGTAAATTTCACGGAGGGAAAGTATGAAAAAAGTAATAATCATAGGTGCCGCCGGCCGGGACTTCCACAATTTCAATACCTATTATAGAAACAACCCGGCATACAAAGTAGTAGCCTTTACCGCCGCCCAAATCCCGGACATAGCAGGCCGCAAATACCCCCCCGCCCTTGCTGGGGAATTATACCCCGAAGGCATACCCATCTACGACGAAGCCCAGCTGGAAACCTTAATATCAACCCTGGACGCAGATGAATGCGTATTCTCTTACAGTGATATCTCTTACCAAGACGTAATGGCCCTAAGCGCAAAGGTAAACGCTGCCGGCGCTAATTTCTCTTTACTTGGCTATAAAAACACCATGATAAAAAGCACAAAACCGGTAATAGCCGTAGGCGCTACCCGTACGGGCTGCGGCAAGAGCCAAACTTCCCGCCGTATAGTAGAGATACTAATGGAGCACGGCCTTAAAGTAATAGCAATACGCCATCCTATGCCATACGGTGACTTGGAAGCGCAAAAAGTCCAGCGCTTCGCCACAATAGACGACTTAAAACTCCATAACTGCACAATAGAAGAAATGGAAGAATACGAACCACACATAGCCCGGGGCAATGTAATCTACGCCGGTGTAGACTATGAAGCCATTTTGCGTACGGCAGAAAACGACCCTGCCGGCTGCGATGTAATACTATGGGACGGCGGCAATAACGATTTTCCATTTTATAAGCCCGACCTAATGGTAACTGTAGCCGACCCTCACCGCCCGGGGCATGAACTAAGCTACTACCCGGGAGAAGTAACCTTGCGCATATCCGATGTAGTTGTAATAAACAAAGTAGACAGTGCCGACTTTGAAGATATCCAAACGGTAAGGGCCAATATAGCCGCCGTTAACCCCAATGCCACTGTAATAGAAGCGGCCTCTACCATTACAATTGAAGACATTTCCATAGTAAAGGGTAAGCGGGTGCTGGTTGTGGAAGACGGCCCAACCCTAACCCACGGGGAAATGAAAATAGGCGCAGGTATAGTAGCCGCAAGACGCTTCGGCGCGGCAGAAATAGTTGACCCTCGCCCTACAGCAGTAGGCAGCCTGGCTCAAACCTATAAAAAATACCCACACATAGGCAATTTGCTGCCCGCCATGGGCTATGGAAAAGAACAAATGGCAGACCTGGCCGCTACAATAGAAAATACAAACTGCGACGCCGTAATCATAGCCACCCCAATAGACTTAAACCGCGTAATCAAGATTAATAAACCCAATACTAGGGTAGACTATAGCCTGCAAGAGTTGGGTCATCCTAATATGGAAGATGTACTGGCGGAGTTTGTGCAAAAACTAAAGGGATAACTCGTACTACAGCTGTAGTCGCTTTTATCGGTATCATCAAAACCAGCGCTATCATATATTTGACAAATAGGCCCATAAGCCGTATAATCCGCGCAATCCAATGGAATTAGATAATATGGATTGAAACAAGGCATAATAAAAGTCGGTTCGCCCGACTTTTTTGTTATGTAAAAACGTATAATAAACCATGGGGTGATAAATATGTCAGAAAAGAAAACGGTATTGACCTACGAAGGTCTAAAAAAACTGGAAGCAGAACTGCATGAATTAAAGGTAGTGCGGCGCAAAGATGTAGCCGCCAAAATCAAGGAAGCTCGCGGCCAAGGGGATCTTTCCGAAAACGCCGAATACGACGCCGCCAAAGAGGAGCAGGCCGAAATTGAAGCCCGCATAGGCTTAATAGAAAAAATGCTAAGGAATGCGGAAGTAATAGATGAAGAAGACCTGGACAAAGACAGCATAGGCCTGGGAAGCAAAGTAACGATTTTAGATATCGAGTATAACGAGGAGTTCGAATACTTAATCGTAGGCTCAACAGAGGCCGACCCAACAGGAGGGCGCATTTCCAATGAGTCCCCCCTTGGCGTAACCTTGCTTAACCGCAAACCCGGAGAGACAATTACCGTAGAAGCGCCGGACGGAGAAATCAAATACAAGATTTTAGAAATTCACAACAAGGGAGCAAAGTAATGGACTTAGTAACGGGCCAACCGCAGGGCCATGCACATGAACCGGAACAGGAACTACACGAGCAGCAACGTATCCGTCGCGAAAAATTGGAAGCGCTGCAATCAGCAGGGGCAGACCCGTTTGAACATGTTGCTTACCAAGTCACGGCATATAGCAAGCATATTCATGATAATTTCACTGAGCATGAAGGCAAGCATGTATGCATTGCGGGGCGGATAATGACCAGGCGGATAATGGGCAAGGCCTCTTTTGCAGATATCCAAGACAAAGACGGTCGTATGCAAACATATATTCGCAAAGACGATATAGGAGAAGAAGCCTACGCCGCCTTCAAGCAATACGATATAGGCGACATAGTGGGTATGAGCGGGGAAGTTTTCCGTACCAATAAAGGCGAGATTTCCGTAAAAGCCAACAGCTTGGTTTTACTGGCCAAAAGCCTGCAAGTATTACCCGAGAAATGGCATGGCCTGCGGGACCAAGAAGCCCGTTACCGCCAGCGCTATCTGGATTTGATTGTTAACCCGGAGATAAAAGAGGTATTCATAAAGCGCACAGCAATAATCAAGGCTATCCGCGCCTTCCTGGACAACCGGGGCTACCTGGAAGTAGATACGCCTATATTGCAAACGATATATGGCGGAGGTTATGCGCGGCCCTTTATGACCCATCACAAAACTCTGGATTTGGATATGTACCTGCGTATAGCCCTTGAACTGCCGTTAAAGCGTCTAATAGTAGGCGGGTTTGACAAGGTATATGAATTAGGACGCTGCTTCCGCAACGAGGGCATGAGTGTAAGGCATAACCCGGAGTTTACAATGCTGGAACTGTACGAAGCCTACACAGATTATCACGGAATGATGGAATTAACCGAATCTATGTACAGGGAAGTAGCAACCCAAGTAACCGGCTCGGCCATTGTGCCTTATGGGGAACATATTATAGACCTGTCTAAGCCCTTTGCCCGCATTACAATGGTTGAAGCTGTACTTCAATATACAGGCGTGGATTTTAACAAAATAAGCAGCCTGGAAGAAGCCCGGGAAGCGGCAAAAGAGCATAACATCAAATACGAACCCCGTCACGGAAAGGGCCATATATTAGAAGCCTTCTTCGACGAATATGTAGAGAAGAACCTTATTCAACCCACATTTATATTGGATCATCCTGTAGAAATCTCACCGCTGACAAAGCGCAAGCCCGATAACCCCGATTATACCGAGCGTTTCGAACTGTTCATGACCGGCAGGGAGTTCGGCAACTCTTATTCGGAACTTAATGACCCAATAGACCAGTTGTCCCGTTTCATGCATCAAGAGGAATTGCGTGCGGCAGGCGACGAAGAAGCCACAATGGTTGATGATGATTTTATTCTGGCAATGGAATACGGTATGCCCCCAACCGGCGGCTTAGGCATAGGGGTAGACAGAATGGTAATGTTGTTAACCAATTCCCAATCCATACGGGATGTAATTTTTTTCCCGACAATGAAGCCCAGGGAGAATTAAACACAAAGATATTTTTGCATATCTTGACGTTTTGGGGATACATGGGTACAATCATCAGGTTGCAAATATAACTTTTCAGGGTAGCAATCATAATACTAAATTTAAAGGAGGTGAAATCTTTGGCTAATATTAAATCCGCAAAGAAGAGAATCCTTGTTTCAGCCAAGCGGCAGGCACGTAACAGGCACGTCAAGTCTTCAACCAAAACTGCTATCAAAAAACTAACATCGGCAGTAGGCGCAGGCCAAACGGACAATGTGCAGGCTTTGCTTTCGCAAGCTGTATCCGCTATTGATACGGCATGTTCTAAAGGCGTTTATCATAAGAATACTGCAGCAAGAAAGAAGTCAAGGCTGGCGAAGCTTGCTAATAAAGCTGTGTAACCAGCAATTATTTTTCCCGGAAGGCCGTTCAACACGGCTTTCCGGGAATTTTTTTTAAGAAAATATGAATATGTAACAGATTGGAGGAAATTATGCGTTATTCAACTTTTGGCAAGACTGGGATAAAAATGTCGGCACTGGGCTTTGGTGCTATGCGCCTTCCCATGAAGGATGAGGGTGGTACAAATGTTGTGGATGAAGAGTTGGCTATTCCGCTTATGCGGCGGGCTTTTGAACTTGGGGTAAACTATATAGATACCGCGCCGTACTATTTGGACAAGCTTAGCGAAGGTGCTGTGGGCCGGGCCGTTAAAGGCTATCGCGATAAGGTATATATTTCTACAAAAAACCCCATAGAGAACGACTCTGCAGACGATTGGATGCGGCGGTTGGAGAAGTCATTAAAGCAGTTGGACGTAGATTATATTGATTTTTATCATTTCTGGGGCATTAAGCTGGAAGGCTTTAAGCGATGGGAGGGCTTAACAAGCGGGCCGCTTCAAGCCGCGGAACAGGCCAAGGCCCAAGGGCTTATTAAGCATCTGTCGTTTTCGTATCACGATACTGCGGAAAACTGCAGGCATATATTAGAAAGCGGGCGCTTTGAATCGGTTTTGATACAGTATAATCTCCTTGACCGCTCTAACGAGGAAAACCTGGCCATTGCCAAGGAAAACGGCCTGGGTGTTGTGGTTATGGGCCCTGTAGGCGGCGGGCGGTTAGGCGCGCCAAGTGAGGTTATCCGGGGGCTGTTAAAAGAAAAACCGGCCAGCACTGCTGAAATGGCGTTGCGTTTCGTACTGGCTAACGAAAACGTAGACATTGCACTTTCAGGTATGCAAAACCTGGCACAATTAGAAGAAAACGCAGTCGTAGCTGCCGCCACCGGCAAGCTAACAGACGCTGAAGTGGCACAAGTTAAAGCTATGATGACCGAAAACGCCGAACTGGCCAAGTTATACTGTACAGCATGTGATTATTGCCTGCCATGCCCCCAGGAAATTAAAATCCCGCATCTTTTTGGCATAATGAATAACCACAGGGTATATGGCCTAACAGAACATGCAAAGGCCGCCTACGGGGAAGTTATGCGCGGCGAAGGATGGGTAAAAAGCGCTGATGCTTCTAAGTGTACCGGCTGCGGGGTATGTGAAACAAAATGCCCCCAGGGCCTTCCTATTATCAACCAGCTTAAAGAAACACATACAATGCTGTCATAATGTTAGTATCCTGTGTTCCTATCAATAACCCGCTGGAATGGGCGGCCGTTTACGTAATCGTCCAGATAGCGTATAAATTTATCAATTATTAACCCCGACACATTATCACGCCCGCCGTGGCTTATGTGCGGGGTAATTAGTACATTTGGTATATCCCATAATGGATTATTTGGAGGCAGCGGCTCCGGAGTAGTAACATCCAGGGCCGCGCCGCCAATATGCCCGTTTTGCAATAATTCTATTAGGGCGTCTTGGTCTATTGCACTTCCTCTGCCTATATTTACTATTATCGCGCCTTCTTTCATGCCGCTAAGCCGCTTGCGGGATAATATACCCGTGGTTTCACCGGTTCCGGGGAGGGCTAGGGCTACAATATCGGCATCTTTAATTGCTTCATCTATATGATTTGTTGTGAACAAAATTTGCATTTTAACCCCAACCACCACCAAAGCCAATAAATACAGGGTTTAGTGCTTGTAAATCCTGTCCGTGCCGTTAGAGTTGGTCTTTATCTGGTCAAGATTTTATGGTTGGGGC
>Ga0123355_10001952_pt1 | contig 29089 bp, 39 predicted proteins | sample TergutEmb28metaG_3_FD_89872 | JGI IMG/M metagenome (GOLD analysis project Ga0123355, IMG submission 89872) | Embiratermes neotenicus P1 segment gut microbial communities from Petit-Saut dam, French Guiana - Emb289 P1 | ecosystem: Host-associated > Arthropoda: Insects > Digestive system > Gut ... | reverse complement strand
TCTATCATAGAGAAATACCTCCTTTGAAACGATTGTTTTTGTTTTCCTAAAAACATCATATCAAATTTGGTATTTCTCTTGCTTTACTATTTTTAAATTCCCCCGTAAATTATTTACGCTATTCTTTCGTTCTCAGTCACACTAGTCTTACACACCTTCTCTGTATTTATCCATTTTTCCTTCTACCTCTTTTGGGTACATATACTCCATAAGCGATTTTGGTGATTTCCCGTTAAAAAGAATATCCTTCGTCCTTCCCAATATTGTTCCTTGAATAGGAGCTGGACTATTAAAAACTGTACGCATTTCTTTTTCAACATGCCCTAAATCTATTCTTCCCATCTCAATCATTTTTTCAAATCCCTTAAATGTACTATACCCCTCAACAGTCCCAATATTTTTAAGCGCTTGATCTATAGGCCATCCTTTTCCAACATACAAACCGAACCTTTTATTCCTACTCAGCTGTTCTTTTCCTTCCGGTTCATTAGCATACCATCCCGAACCACAAGTAAGGGCATAATCTCCGAGACGCAGCAATTAGATCTAAGTAATCTTTTGTCGTCCCTCCCAAAGCATATGCGATTATAGCTATCTCTACCCCACCTTTATTATGAAACATAGCTAAAGTATTGTCGTGTATGTCTTCGTGTGCTTGCATTATTCCAGTAGCAATCGCCATAGAATTTTTCAAACTCCCCCAACACGCTGTTCCAATTACATCTGTACTCCTTTGAATTCTAAACTTATCATCACTATGGAAACATCTTTTCAGAATTCCCGTTGACGTTTCATCACCAGCAATAGTTACATCTATCGGAGATGATACTACTATTTCTTTTTCAACACTATTAATACAGTTCTTTAGAATCTTCGCTAAATCTTCATCATCAGCCTCAGGAAGATGATGTCTTAAAATCCCAATTATTTCTTCATTTGCAGCACCCTCTATACTTATCGGTGCCAATCTCATTATATCTTTTGCAAAGCTAGGACCTGATAATATACAAATTTTATCAGTATCTATCTCTCTTTGTATAATCTCATGCATAAATAGTCCAGTTTCAGGGTCTATTCCTTTAGTTGTGTTACAAATAATTTGATCTTTTTTATAAAGCGGCTTTAACTGCGCTACAATGTCATGAATACCAGCTGATGAAACTGCAATCACAATCACATCTGCTCCTTCTACTACCTCTGCAATATCAGTAGTCACAGTAACCATGTTTAAATTTATACCGTTTCTTTTCACATTCTATTTTGCTTTTCTCAGATCTTGCATATATCGTTGAATTAATACCATTCAAACTTAATGGCACTGTCATAGCAGATCCATAATCTCCTGATCCTAAAATAGCTACTTTCATTATTTTCTCCTTAAAAACATCTGCTTTTACATTTGTTAGTTTACCATAATCAGAAAGATAGTTCAACCTATCGTGTTTGTATTTTGCAAAAAAGCCCACTTCTTAAAGCAGGCTTTTTTAATATAGCTAATTTTTTTGTTGAACACCATTAACATCTATTGTATAGTCTTCTGTAAAAATCATGTCTGATACTCTAACTATTTCAAATCCCGCTTCTTTAATATTTGTTATTATCATCTCCAAACTAAGTGCTGTATTTTGTGTGCCATTGTGCATTAGAATTATGCTACCATTCGCAAGTTTTGGTTCAATTCTTTGCCACATTTGTTCTCCGCGTTAGTGATTTATAATCTAACGTGTCAATACTCCACTGGATAGCTATATGATTCGCAGTCCTCGCTGCTTTTATAACTGTATCATTATATTCTCCATAAGGCGGTCTATATAATCTAGTTCCTTCTCCTGTTATAGCCTTTACTCTTTCAGATGCCCTTTGTATCTCTTCTACATTTCTATCATGGTTTAAATTGCTAACATGCGGATGAGTATCACTATGATTTGCTATCTCATGCCCCGCTCCATGTATTCTTTTCACAGCTTCCGGAAATCTTTCTACCCAATCACCTACCATAAAAAAAGTTATATTAACACCATGTTTTTCTAATATCTCTAAAATCATATCTATATCATCTGCATGCCAAGCAGAATTTATTGTAAGAGCTACTTTGGGCTCATTGGTATTTACACTATATATCGGGAGTTCCTTTCTAATACTTCCTGCTGTTTGGATGACAGCTCTATTGTCTCTTAATGTGTTTGCCACAAAAAGCATACTAAATACTATCGCAATAACCATCGCACATGAAACTATTTTATCTTTATTAACTACAAAAAACATACAAAAATCCTCCTTATAAAGCTATCACTTAATTTTATGCTTTATTTAGAGGATTATGCTATTTCAAATTATTACATCTTTTTCGATTCCTTTAATCTACCTTCTATTTTTTGAAAAAAACTCTTTAATCTTGCTTACCATTTTTCCAAATAGAGTGGCATGCCTTCTCTCTATCAGCAACTTTTCTTCTGCCCCACGCAGCTCTTCAATATCATCTATTGCTTCGTTTTCTTCTTGTCTACTCTTAAAAACTTTTTCTGGATTGTATTTTTCTCGTAATTCTTCTTGATATCTTTTTTCATTGTCTGCATATTTTGATATTAGCGTTTTTTTCTGCGATTCAGTTTCGCACCAAAAATTAATATTTAACATGGCTAATAAATCTAACGTTTTTTCATTTAGATTTTGTTCTCTTAAAGGTATGCTTGGATCTATTCTAAATTCATACTCTTTTAAACTATTCGTTTCAAAAAAATCTCGTAGTGTTGCAGGAATTTTTTCGACATCTCTTTGACGCATATGTTTAATTACTTCTAACACTTGTGCATATGCTTCTTTACAACTCACAGTCATCTGTGTTCCCATACTTAAAATACCTCTCCTACTTCTGTGGACTTTCTCCGTCTTCATGAATTACTTCGTTTGATTCAGTTCTTTCTGGTGTTAAATTCCCTTTTAGCATTGCTGTCGCAGCTTCCACATTTGGAAGTCTCCTGTCGTATGTCGCTGCTGTAATATCATCTGGAGTGAGCTTTTCTTCATCTGCAACATCTCTATCTTCCATATTCTCTCCTCTTTCATTAATCACATCTTGCACTTTTCCATATTGCTCAAGTTTCTTTCTGTATTCGTCATTTATATTTGCATTGGGAAGACTGCTAAAATATTTCGCCATTCTCTCTTGTTTTGCTGGGTCATTCTTAATCTTTTCCAAAAACTTAATATGTCTTTCATTTTTTGCCATCTCTGCTTCGTCTAGTTCTTCAGATTCACCTTTTTTGATAAAATCTTCTAAAGCTTTATCTGTTGATTCTTGTAATATAACTTCTTTTGTTGCTTTCAGTCCTTCTTCTCCAAAATCCTTTGCATTTTCTGATACATACTCAATTACTTCTTCACTTTGAAATGCTTGCTCTTTTAAAAAGCTAGAATCATTCTTTAATTCTTCACTAGCAAACTTAAATGCAGTTACATCTTCTCTTATAGCTAAACTCATAAACACTCTATCATTACTTATCATTCTATTAGTTGCTAGTGTAGTTACAACTTCACCATCCCTTGCCAGTCCTTTTGATACTTCTTTGTCCTTCAAGTCATAAAGTCCTGTCACAAATGTTGTATCTCTTTTTAATTCTGGCGACATATATGTTATAACCTCTGGATTCGACACTACATTTTCTTGTATGAATTGTCTATTGCTACCCATAGGAGTATCTAGAATTAGTTCCGGTTCTGTCATTATAATTCGTTTTGCAAGCGCAGGATTATTTTGCAAGCTTTCACTATAATACTTATATGCTACATATGTATTGAATTCATTTTTTATAGCATATAAAATAGGCTCCATAAACTCTAAATCTGCTCGCTCATCCAACTCTAATTCTGCTAACACTTTAAAGTCACCAGCCTCTAGGCTGTTTAGGAGTGTCTTTCCATATCTTTCATTCTTTCTTAAATCTTCAAATCTTACAACTTTATTATCTTCAAAACTTCTCATAATTCACCTATCAACTTATTCTTTCATTGATTCTGAACACAATTCTACAAATTCATTATAGCAAAAAACAAACTGCTTTGTGTTACAGTTTGTTTTCGTTTTCATTACATTTCTAATCTCTTTCTCCAAATACTTCATTGTGCAAAAATACTATTAATTCTATAACTCTTATATCCCATAATTCTTTACTAACCTCTAGCGACAAAGATTCATTTCTAACCCTAAAAATTGAATTTAATATAGTGTTAAATCTTTTGTCTACAGCTATAGCATGTTCCCATCTGCCCACACCTACAAAGGCAACTTTATCTGCGTCTCTAACCACTTTTCCTTCCATCGTTTTTGGCATTGTATCTTCATCAATAGTATTATAGTTTCCGGAATGAAACACTATTGCTTCATAGCAGGCTTCTATAAATTTTTTATCATACTCTCTCTTTTCTAATTCAGTTCTGAGCATATCTGCACTTATTTTTGCATGTCCTTCTTTACTCACTATTCTTCCGGACATCATGCCAGTAAGCAGAAAGGATACATGCTTCAACATCAAGCTCTGTATTATCAGGCAACAATCCTATTATCTTAATAGTATTTTCTACTACATCAGTTATATGAGCAGTAGTATGTCTTGCATCCTCAACTTCAAACATAATATCTTTTGACATATCAATCAAATTTTTATACTTTTGTTCTATCTCTTCTCTATTTATTAACATATCTCACCTCAAAATAAAATATATTTTCAAAGACATTATATCACAAAAAATTATCAATTTAAACATATTGCGCCAAGTCTTATTTCGGCATAAACAATATAAAAGAGTAAAGATTTTATACTTAATCCTTACCCTTCTTATCTCTTTAAATTTTACTATCTATACTATGAATCTTCTACAGTTTCTCTGTCCTCAAATGTAAAAAACATTTCTCTTACCATTATCGCTGTCTCTTCAGGGTCATGTATGAACACCCACGAACCATTAGGTATTTTAGATTCCCCTGGAAGTTGATTGCTAAGTATTGTTAAATCATTAAAGTTAATTACATATGGTATATAGTCTCTAGCAGTAGCTAAAGAAACATTTGTTGTAACTCTACCATACATTACATCTAGAATTCCTCTAATTCTAAGAATGTTTTCTGGTCTCAGTGTTTGCTGCATTGTTGCTAGTATAAAATCTCTACCCGTTCTCATTCTTCCATAATCATATGTTCCATACTCATAATCAAATGTTACTCCAGTATTACTGTTCCTAAATCTCACTAGCTGTTCTGCCTGAGCTCCATTCAATCGTTGCTGCCCTGCTCTTAAGTCTATAAGTAAGTCTTGACACGGATCATAATAGTTCATATCTATCGGCACATAAAAATCTACTCCACCTATTTCATCAACCAATTCTATAAAAGCATCTATTTCTATCGAAACATAAAAATGTATTTCAAGTCCCGTTATTTCTTCAACCGCAGCCATTATAGCTTCAGGATTTTTCCCTACTGAATTTATTCTATCTCTTGGAGCCGCTCTATTTATGTCTTCACCTATAAATGTATCTCTTGGTATTGATAGCATTGCTATTTCCTGCATTCTAGGATCATATGAAGCAAGCAATACAGTGTCTGCTTGATCTCCATCATCACTTCCTATTATTAAAACATTCACTCTTCCTAAATCATATACAGTACTACTACTGTGCCCAAAAATAGTCATCAAGAATCCTTGCCATCCCCAACCATTTTGACCCCATCTAAATAGAAATAATCCAACCAGAAAGAAAAAGATTAAGAATGTCGCCGTTAATATTATTTTTAACCTTATCTTCTTTTTATTTCTTTTTCTACCTTTTTGAGTTTTACCTTTATTATTTTCTTTACTATTTTTTTTATTTATCTTATCATTTGTACGTTTTATCTTGCCCACAATTTTACACTCTCCTAATTAAAATCTGTTCATTCGTCCAGTTTTAAAATTATAACAAAAAAAACTAAAATATTCAAGGCTTATTTCACGTAAAACATAGTAAATTCGCCATAAATACCACCCTGCAAGGAAAAGCCAGTTCAAATAAAACTGGCTTTATACTATCTTTAATAATATATAATTAGTAACATCCTTTTTTCATGCCATGCATATAAAATTTCTTCTGTGCTAATCTATCTTGCACTATCCTTAATGCTTCTCCAAATCTTTGGAAATGCACTACTTCTCTTTCTCTTAAAAAGCGGAGAGGATCCAAAACTTCTGGGTCATCTTTACACAAATCTATCAGTTTTTCATATGTCGCTCGCGCTTTCTGTTCGGCGCTTAAATTCTCTTGAAGGTCTGCTATCGGATCACTTTTTACAGCAATACCTGCCGCAGTCCAAGGCATCCCCGCAGCTGACTGCGGAAATGTTCCCCATCCATGGTCTGCATAATAATCTCCCAGTCCTGCTTTCTCTAATTCTTCTGCCGTGCATCCTTTTGTTAGTTGATGACACATAGCTCCTACCATTTCTAAATGACCTAATTCTTCTGTTCCAACATCATTTAATATTGCTGCCGCTCTTTTTTCAGGCATACTAAATCTTTGACTTAAGTATCTAATCGAAGCTCCAAGCTCTCCGGTCTGGTCCACCATATTGCGTTATTATAAATTTTGCTAAACGCGGATTACTATGTTTAATATTCACTGGATATTGAAGCATTTTTGTATATTCCCACATTAATAATTCCCCCTTTGCCATGGAAGCGGCTCATCTATCCATCTCCACTCATCTTTACTCGGATAATGCATAGTTAATGGTCCATACATTTTTTGATATTCATCTTTTAATTCCATTAGCTCTTTACTATATTCTCTATGCAAACGCAAAGCATTTATATCTTTCGGATGCGTATCTAAATATAATCCTAAATCTCCTGAAGCAAATGCTAGCTCTCGTATTTTCGTAATCATAGCTCTTCTATCCATGCTTATGACACCCCTTTTCTCTATCCGGCCTCTCAGCCAAAAACTTCATTACTTCCAAACTTTCACCAGGCGAATATGGGCTTGTTAATTCCGGAAAAATAGTTCCCATTTTTAGTCCCATTTCTGGAGTAAATGTTTCTCCCATTACTTGCCAAGGCACATAACTTTGTGCAAGCTCAATATGTTCTCTATTCACTTTGTTTTCCTCCTTTATTTAAACGTATTACATAATATGAAACGCCATCAAAAAAAGTGAACTCTTTTTTGAATTCACTTTCTAAAAATTATATTATTTCTATATTCTAACTATTCCACCCATTATATGGTTTATTCCGTCTTCTCCTACTTGTAAGCTTTGAACAATCTTCGCTCCTCCAGCTACTAGTATAATATCTCCTTCTTGCAAGAAACCATCTTGTTTTAATTTTCCTACTCCTAAAGTTATTAATTCATCGATACTATTTTGATGTTCAAATAGTTTTGGAATTACACCCCAAGATAAACCTAGCTGTCTATATGTAACTTCATTTTCAGTAATCGCATATATCGGACATGCCGGCCCAAAACTTGCTAATATTCTTGCAGTATCACCTGTATTTGTATATGCCACTATTGCTTTTGCTCCTATATTTGCTGCCGAAAGACAAACTGAATAATTCATATGAAACAAATGACTAAAATTGCTTACATTATAGTCTCTCTTTTTAAATCTTGCCCAATAATGTATAGCTTCTTCAATGGTAGATGCTATTCTATTCATTACTTCTACACATTCTACTGGGAAGTTACCACTTGCAGTTTCACCAGACAACATTATACTTCCACTAGCATCATATATTGCATTTGCCACATCACTTACTTCTGCTCTTGTTGGTCTTGGGCTACTTATCATTGACTCTAACATTTGTGTTGCTGTAATTACAGGTCTCGCTTTCCTATCAGCTTCTTTGATAAATCGTTTTTGTAAAATAGGAACTTCTTCTATTGGTATCTCAACACCTAAGTCCCCTCTTGCAATCATTATTCCGTCTGTAACATCAAGTATGCTCGTAAAGTTGTCTACGCCTTCTCTGTTTTCTATTTTAGATATTATCTTTATATGAGATCCACCATTTTGTTCTAGAACTTCTCTTATGGCTATTACATCTTCAGGTTTTCTTACAAACGATGCCGCTATATAATCAAATCCAGCGGTTATTCCATATTTTATATCTTCTATATCTTTTTGAGTAATACTTGGTAAACTCAACTTTAAATCTGGTATGTTAACACTCTTTCTGTTTGTAAGCTTTCCTCCATGAATTACTCTGCATTTTATTTCTATTCCGACTATCTCTTCAACAACAATTTCTATTGTTCCATCATTTATGAGGATGGTACGTCCTGGTTCTACTTCCTTATATAACTCTTCATATGTAATACCTACCCTTGTATCATCTCCCACTATTTTGTCACAAACCAAAGTGAATATTTCTCCATTGAAAAGGTATGCTTCTCCTTTTTCAAAATTACGTATCCTTATTTCAGGTCCTTGCGTATCTAAAAGCATTGGTATAGGGAATCCTATTTCTTCTCTTGCTTCTTTAAATAGATTAATTCTGTCTTCCTGGTCACGATAACTTCCATGTGAAAAGTTTATTCTAGCAACACTCATCCCCGCACTCATTAGTTTTTTTAATATTTCTTTATCATCCGTCGCCGGACCTAATGTACAAACAATTTTGGTTTTCCTCATACGCTTTCTTACGCCCTTTCAATTAAGGGCGTACTGCATACGCCCCTATAATTTTATTATTATATTGTTTAATTATTCGTTATCCATTTAACTAAATTCCAATTAGTGCTTTCAAGTAACATTTCATGTTTTGGTATTACTCTAAATGTATAACCATAATCCCCACCAGTTTTAAGCTCTATCTGTCCTTCGAATTTGTATTCTTTTTCTTCATCATTACTCTCTACTAGTTTTAGCGGTATTATGCTAATGTTTTCCATTGTTCCATTATCTAATATCTTCCCGTAATATGTTTGAGCTTCTATATTTTCTACACTTATATTCGGCAACTTAACTTTACAAGTTACTTTTATATTGTTTCCAGCATCCATGACTATATTGTCTAAATTATCACACTGAGTGATTTCGATATCATTCCAATTATTGAATATATCATTTTTAGTCTTGTTATATTCTGTAACTAATTCTAAATTTGTATAATACTTGTTTGTTAAATTACAAAGTGGCATATATAGAGTATTTGTGTAATCTACTATCATTCTTGACATGCTATAATTTGCACCTGTAGAAATTATTGATTGCTTCATTATTTCTACCCATTTTTGCGGCACACCATTTTTATCCCTATCATAATATATAGGCATAATTTTATTTTCTAATGTACAATACATGCTTTCACTATCAAATCTATCTTGTTCTTCATATGAATCATATTCTGCATTAGTTCCTATAGCCCATCCATTTTTTTGATTGTATCCTTCTGCCCACCATCCATCTAATACACTGAAGTTTACAACTCCATTTACAGATGCTTTTTCTCCACTTGTCCCAGATGCTTCTAGTGGTCTTCTTGGGTTGTTAAGCCATACATCTGAACCAGATATTAAATATCTACCAATCGCCATATTATAGTTGTCCATAATGAATACTTTTCCTCTAAATTGTGGCATCATAGATATTTCGTGTATGTGCTTTATTAACTCTTGTCCTTGTACATCCGCTGGATGTGCTTTTCCAGCAAATATCAACTGTACTGGTCTACTTTCATCATTTAATATCTGTGTTATTCTCTCTAAATCTCTGAAAATTAAGTTCCCTCTTTTATATGTAGCAAATCTTCTAGCAAATCCTATAGTTAAAGCGTTTGGATTCAACTTAGATGTAATATCTCTTATTTCATCATAGCTCATTCCGCTATTTCTTAATCTATTTGTAACGTTCTCTGATACTAACTTAAGTAATCCCTGTTTTCTTTTTTGATGTTCTTTCCACAACTTATTATTAGGGATCTCTGAAATTTTATCCCATACTTCTTGCTCATGAATTTTTTCTTGCCAGAAAGGTGTTAAGTATTGGTTATATAGCTCTTTTAAATATGGCGCTAGCCATGTACAAGTATGTATTCCATTTGTTACATGCCCTATTGGAGCTTCATTCGCTGAAACATTTGGCCATACTTCTCCAAATAGTTCTCTAGAAACAGCACCATGCAATTTACTTACGCCATTTTTCTTCCCTGCTATTTTAAGAGCTAATATTCCCATATTGAATCCAATCTTATGTTCTTCGTTTGGTTTCATGCCAAGTTCCAAAAATTCTTCATCAGTAAGCCCAAGTTTCTTTGGGAACCCTTTAAAGTATTCCATAACTAGCTCCACTGGGAAAATATCATTTCCTGCTGGTACTGGAGTATGTGTTGTAAATACTGTTTTACTTGAAATTATATCTCTTGCGATATTGAAAGATACTTTTTTCTCTTCCATTATATTCTTTATAGACTCTAACATTAAAAATGAAGAATGTCCTTCATTTAGGTGATATACAGTTGGATTTATTCCTAATTCTTTTAGTAGTGTAATTCCACCCATTCCTAAAACTATCTCTTGCTGAATTCTCATCTCTTGTCCTCCACCATATAGCTTTAGCGTTATTCCTCTATAATCTTCATGGTTTTCTTCTATGTCAGTATCAAGCAGATATAGCGTTACTCTACCTACTTCTATTTTCCAAACCTTCATATATAGTTTTCTTTTTGGTAATTTTACAGAAATAATTAAGTCTGAACCATTTTCCTTTTTCACCGGAAGGATCGGCAAATTATCCATATCTACATGGTCATAATCTGTTTGCTGATCTCCATACCTATTAATTTTTTGTTGGAAATATCCATTCTTATATAGCATTCCAATAGCTACTAACGGAAGCCCTAAATCGCTACTCGCCTTTAAATGGTCACCAGATAAAATACCTAATCCACCAGAATAAATTGGCAGTGTTTCATCTAACCCATATTCCGCAGAAAAATATGCAATTACATCATTTGAGTTTTCAGGATATTGTTTGCTAAACCAAGTATTTTTACTGCTCATATATCCTTCAAAATTATCAACTTGTTTTTTGTATTCTTTTAAAAACTCAGCATCTTCTGCTGCCGCTTCTATTTTTTCTTGTTCTACTAACTTTAAAAATTTTACAGGATTTTTTCCACATCTTTCCCATAAATCTATATCCATTTTTTTAAATAATCTTATAAATTCTGTGTTCCAAGACCACCATAAATTGTTTGCAATATCTGATAATCTTTCAATTTTCTTTGGTAATTGTGGGTTTACTGTTATCTTATTAAATATATACATATGCATGCATCTCCTTTTTCTTTTGTTACATTATTAATTATCTATGATAAAGTATTTTTTGTCAATTTCTTTTTAACATTTTTTATTCTATTTTTCTCTACTCAAAATATATTTTCAATACAAAGTTAAAGGGCGTCATATGACGCCCAAATATATATCATTTGTTTTTTGATTTGTTGATCTCATATAAGATCTCTATCACATGATTTATATGATATGAAGCAATCCCATATTTCCGGTATAGCATTCGTCTTTGTGCAATAGCCTGTAGCCTCGTATAATTCATCGCAAGGATTCCAGAACCTACTGCCACTGCAAACAGTAATGGATTCGATATCACGACGGTTCCTAGTAACATCATGCTGATTTTGTTGATGCTAAATCCTGTTGCGAAAACAGCTACCTCTGTTACAATACCGTCTACAAGATCGTATCTTTCAGATTTCTTATGTAGATCTTTGCTAACTCTTTCTAGCAATTCTAATAATTCCGGTAAATCAACTTGCTTCAGTATTTCTAACAAATCTTTGGTGGAAGGTTTCGTTTGAGACATAATGATTCTCCTCCCATGATATATAAAAGATTTTGAGTCTTTAGTATATCACACCTTACCACTCTAGTCAACATAACACGGGCACACTAAAAACTATAACGCTAATTTATATATTTTTTCCATATCTTCTATATTCAGCTTTACAAAAGCTCCTATTTTCTCTGCTCAAAATATATTTTCAATACAAAGTTAAAGGGCGTCATATGACGCCCAAATATATATCATTTGCTCCCAATCCAAAAAACTACTTTCTTTTTTGCCAATTGTAGAATCTTATTATAAAAACTCTCTTTATCTTCAATTCCTATAGCATTTTTTATTTCTTCTACAGAACGAACTCCGTCAAAAGTTTGTAATATGTTTAATTCTTCCTCACTAACTTTTTCTTTAGCCTCATCACTTCTTACCGGAATTAACTTTGACAAAGTCTCATAGATATTTTCTGTTTTTAAAATAAGTCCATCTCCTGCTAATATTTCAAATGTTTCATCAAATAATCCTTCTTCAAGTTGTGTTTGCTCTACAAATGACTTTTTGGCAACATCTAAAAACTCACCTTCCAGAAAAGTTTCCCAAAACGCCAAAACCATTTCTGGACATTCTATGGCTTGGTCATTGTATTGTATCTTACACATAGCTTCTTCATACTCATTGTTCATTACTTTATATTTTAAAACTGAACCCTTTTCTTTAAGTTTGACTCCAACTGACATGCAAAACACATTGCTTTCTTCTACTTTTCTATGTGTATCATACCACAAATAACCCGCACAAGATATCGGACATGAAGACATACTACACTTCACTCCGCTATCTTCCTTAGTTCTACCTGCACAAATCTTAGTTAAACTAGAATCCGGATGTAATGTGTATTTAAACCAATACGGCTCTTCTTTATTGACACCTAAAGCAAATGAATCAATAAATCCTTCAACTCTGCACAAGCCCGGATGCCTTATAACTATGTTTCCTTTTTCATCTAACTTTGGTTCAACATAAATTAAGTTTAGCTCACCAAGTCTCTTTGCTATTTCTAATGTTTTAGGTTCTACTTCATTAAAGCTTTTGCTTTCCCATACAAAATCAAATTCTATTTTTTCATCCATACAACTCCACCCCTTTTAACATATTTACATTTCTTATGCTTATAACGCTAATTTATATATTTTTTCCATATCTTCTACATTCAGCTTTACAAAAGCTCCTAATGTATCTGTATATAATAATATTTTGTTTATCATAGTCGGTATATCTTCTTCTTTTAAATCTATTTCTCCAAGTGTCAATGGCATCTCTATAGATTTTAAGAATTCTTCAAACTTTTGAATTCCTTCTTTTGCAGTTTCTTCTGGATTTGCTTCATTCATTTCACATCCCCATACTCTAACTGCTAACTTTGCAAATCTATTTATGTCGTGATGCATTACATATTTCATCCAAGCCGGAAACATTATAGCAAGTCCTGCACCATGCGCCACATCATTTAGTCCTGATAATTCATGCTCCATTCTATGCGATGTCCAATCTTGTTCTCTATCTACTCCACAAAGATTATTATGTGCAATCATACCTGCCCACATTATGTTTGCTCTCGCATCATAGTCATTAGGATTTTCCATTGCTTTTGGAGCTTCATTTATCATAGCAAGTAATATTGCTTCACAAAGTCTGTCCGTAGTTTCTACGTTTTTAGTATTTGTAAAATATCTTTCTAATATATGTGCCATAATATCTACAGTTCCACATGCAGTTTGATATTTAGATACCGTGCATGTAAGTTCTGGATTCAAAACCGAAAACTTTGGTCTTACTAATTCGCTCTTCGCTCCACGTTTAAGCATACCATCTTCATAAGTTATAACCATAGAATTAGAAGCTTCACTACCTGCTGCTGACAATGTAAGAATTGTAGCTACTGGAAGTGCTTCTTGTATTTCTAGTCCTTTACCAAAGAAGTCCCAAAAGTCTCCGTCATATTTTACCCCTGCAGCTATTGCTTTAGAAGAGTCTATAACACTTCCTCCACCAACTGCTAAAACAAAATCTACATTTTCTTTTCTACATAGTTCAATTCCTTCATATACAAGTCCGCTTCTTGGATTTGCTAATACTCCACCTAATTCTACAAATGAAATTTGGTCTGAAGATAAGCTTGCTTTCACTCTATCTATTAATCCACTTTTAATAGCAGATCCTCCACCATAGTGAATAAGCACTTTAGTACCTCCAAATTTCTTAACTAATTTCCCCGCTTCTGCTTCTGTTCCTTTTCCAAAAGCAAAATATGTAGGGCTACAAAATTCAAAATTATTCATTACTCTTTCCTCCCTTTTTCTTAGCTCTAACGTTTTTAAATGTCTAGAGATAAGTTGTGCTATTGCACAATTCTTCATTAACTATATCATATACATACTTCATCTCTCAACCTAAATATGAATACATACCAAATAGAAAAATAGATATATAGATATATGAATTTATTGCTGTTACTACTGTGAATCCAATTTTCCATCTAAGTTTTCTAATCTTTGAAACATCTTCTTGCTTAGCTAAATAAATTATTGTATAAACAAAAGAAATCGGTGATATAATCGCTGCGAATATAACGCATATAGTTAATATCATATATGCTAAATCAGAACTAATATAAGTCGGTAAGTAACCAACAATCACCAAAAACACTAATAACATCAGTAGAAACACCTGAAAAATCACAACTGCCAATTTAACTTTTTCTTTCATCTTCTCCTCCATCTGATTTTAAATATGCCTCCCACTATTTATCCTCTCTAAGTCTCTATTATAAATATTTTTCTAATAAGTCACATATTTCTTCAACTACGCTGAAACATTTTGGAGAATGAATTTTATGTACTGTTCCTTCATCTTCAGTTAAAAGTTCTCTACAATCTACTCCTTTATGATTTGCTTTAAAAGCGTTCATGAAATTTCTAATAACCTCTTTTTGTTTTGCTCTAGTTTCAGTATCTAAACTATCTGTAAAACCATACTTAAGCCCTAACGCCACAACTGCTCCACTAATAGCTCCGCAAACTTCACCTGTTGCTGCTATCCCTCCGCCAAAACCTGATGTAACTTTTTTTAAAGCATCTTCGTCTAAATCAAATGAATCACCATATGCTAATACTACAGCTTGTGCACAATTATACTTTTGCTCAAATAATTTTATTGCTTTTTCTTTTCTTTCACTCATTGCTACTTCTCCTCCTATATATTTTTTCTATATTATTTATTACATTATGAACCTAAATACCTTCTTAATTTCGACTCGCATTTATCAGCTAATGTTCTATCTCCAGCTAAAGACTCTACATGGTGAGTAAATTCATGAATCAATGTTTTCTTTAGTTCTTCATATAAATCTTCTTTTGAATAATGCCCATATAGCTGCACAAACGATCCATAGAAAATTGAAATATATCTACCCATACTTGAACTATAGCTATATTGTCCGAAGTGTATAAACATTCGCTTCTGGATGTTTTCTAGCTTCTGGCAGCAGAAGTATTCCTCCATTTAATTTATGATAAAATTCTTGTGGCAAAGATTCTGCTATTTCATCCAGCATTTCTTCCACTTCTTCTATTGAAATCATATTATCTACCTCCAGCTCAATTACTAAGGTCCATTACTTCAAATCTATATTTCTGCTTAAATATATTATCTTCTCTATTAATATCAGCTTCTTCTAAAAACATTTCCTTATTTCTAATATATGTTTTTCGCTCATCACATACTGATTGATATACAACATATTCTTCCTGAGTTTCCGAATGAATCGCTACATCTTTTATGTAATAGTAGTTTCCTTTAAAATGTCTATATATTCTTCCTATTTCTATGTCTCTCATTTTCTATCCCTACTTTCATAAACTATCCACATTTTATCACAAAACCTATTCTTGTACACCTACTCTTCAGTATTATCTCTTTTCTTCCAATAGCATCTTGTTCATCAAGAACACTCCTTCATGTGGATTATTACTGATAAAATTTAATTCTCTATTCATATGCTCATATCCAAACCTCTTATAGAATGGTATTGCTGTTAGTGCTGCGTATGTTATTATACAATTCATCTTTTCTCGTGTCGCATCACTTTCTAATACTCTCATTATTTCTTTTCCTATTCCTTGACCTTGATAGTCTGGTTCAACATACACTGTAGTTATTTCACTTGTATTTTCTTTAGTATCAAAAAGAATACAGCCACAGCCAACTATCCTTTTTTCTTCCAGAGCAATATAAAATTTGCCCTTTTCCATCTTAGCACGTAAAAGCTCTTTACTTGTATATTGTTCTAAAACTAAATCCACAGTCTCTGATGGATAAAAAGTTGGATAAGATATCTCTGCCGTCCTCTTTATCATTGCATATAAGCTATCAACATCATTATCTTGCATTAACCTTATTTCCATATGCCCTCCCAAATTAATTTATATAATTTTTTCTATGTATATCATTATAGAATATCTACAACCTACTACTAATAATTTCTTCAATACTTTTAAACAAACTATCATAATCTCGAACTTCATCATCAAAATACACACCATAGAATCCTGCTTTTATTGCAGAATCTACATTCTTTTGCTTATTATCTATAAATATGCATTCTTCTGGTTTCACATTTGCTCTTTGTGCACTAATTTCAAATATTTCTGTTCCTTTTTTAGTGCATTTAGCTTCTTCTGAAACTATAACTAGCTCAAAAATATCAGACCAATTATTCTTTAACATAATAGTATCCACACGCGCAACTGAATTATCCGTTATAATCCCGACAGTATAGTCAGTTTTAAACTGTATAGCATACTCCAGCATTTTCTTATCTATTGGAGCGCTCTCAAAAGCTTCAATTAGATGCTCTCTACTAAATTCAACATCAAATTTCTCACAAGTTTTTTCCATACATCAAAATCAGATATTTTACCACTATCTGTATCTGCATCAAACTGTTTCTTGTATTCAAATATTTCCCCAAAATCAGCTCCTGATTTCTCTGAAAAATATTTACTGACTGTAGTTGAACCACTTTTATCAGTAGTTAGAACTCCATCTAAATCGAAAAATATTGTTTTAATCATATCTGCTTAAACTCCTAACAAATTATTATGTACATTTTATCATAAAAATCATTTTTGTACACCTTTGATTTTAATTGAAAGAGTAACTAAGAACTATCCTAGTTACCCTTTTTACATGCATGTTACACCTAAAGACTTCCTCGGAAATCTTCTTTGAATTTCTCTACTAGTTTTTCTTGCCAATCTCCAATTGGTTCTAATCTTCCAAAGAAAAATCTGAGCATCTTAGGTTCATCTGTGAATCTAAGCCCACCTATTAAGTCTCTGTTTTCATATAGCCACATGAGCCTATCAACAGCATATTTTATATGTGATAATGTGAATACTCTTCTAGGAACTGCCAATCTAAGCAATTCCATATCTGCAAGCTTTTCATCTCCATTTTGATGTCTGTCTTCAGACATTGTTCCTCTTTCCATACCTCTTATCCCACTTATAATGAACAGGGCCGCTGCAACAGCTCCAGATGGGTATTCAGCTTGAGGGATGTGTGGCACAAACTTTGAACAGTTCACATGTATTCCTAGTCCTCCAGCAGGAGTGACAACAGGAATATTGTTTTTCAGGAGTAACCTTACACCTTCTTCAATAAACATCGGTCCTTGCGATATAACAGTTTCGTCCATCGTATCTTCAAAGCCTACAGTCATTGCCTCTATTTCTTTTATAGACATACCACCATAAGTTAAGAACCCTTCGTAAAGAGTTACTAGCTCTCTCATCTTTAAGAAATCTTCTTCATTTCTAATACAAATCCCGCCACCACGGGCACTGCTAATCTTTCTTGCAGAAAAATATATTATATCAAAACACTCACTTAGCTTCGCTGTAATTTCTCTTATGCTCATGTTCTTGCACTGCTCTTCTCTGGACTTTATAAAATACAAATTATCTGCCAAAAGACTTGCATCTAAAATTGTTCGCAGATTATGCTTAGCACATATCTTTTTAACTTCCATAGCATTTTCTAGTGAAAACGGCTGCCCTCCAATTAAATTAGTTCCTGCTTCCATTCTAACAAATGCGATATTCTCTCTTCCGGACTTCTTGAATTAATTTCTCTAGTTTGTCAGTATCCATATTACCTTTAAAAGGATTGTTACTTTCCACATTTAGTCCTTCTTCAATTACTATTTCTTCAACTATTCCTCCTATTACAACTATATGTCCTTTAGTTGTAGTAAAGTGGTAATTCATAGGAATAACCATGTTTTCTTTGACAAATGTTTTTGCGATTAAATGCTCACAAGCACGCCCTTGATGTGCTGGTAAAAAGAACTTCATACCAAATATGTCTTGTAGTTTCTCTTCTAACTTGAAGTATGATTCACTACCTGCATACGAGTCATCCGCTTCCATCATAGCACCTAACTGTTTATCACTCATCGCGTTTACTCCACTATCTGTAAGCATATCTAAAAACACATCTCGGTTTTTAAGTAGGAATGTATTGCTTCCTGCCTCTTTCATTGCTTTAAGTCTTTCATCAACTGGTTTTAAATTAATTTTTTGCACAATCCTAACTTTGTGCATTTCTAAAGGAACTGCTTCCTCTTTGTAGAATTTGATTTTTTGCATAATAACTTACCTCCTATTTTTTTCTCAGTTGTAGCATTTATAATGCAAACAAATGAGTTATGCTTTTTGCATTCTTCATTTCTAAAAATTTCTTTTTTGTTTAAATAGTAATAATAGTCATCATCCATAAAATCACCTCCCACATTTTCAATCTTTAGCACTCGTTTTGTACATAAAATTAGTTTGTTATATTTTAGTTTTATATAATACAAAAGGACTATGCCATCCCACAAAGGATGAGCATAGCCCATGGTACCACCTTAATTCATAATAACTAAGTTATTATCTCATTATTTTCTGTTCGTAGAATTACGTTAGCCATTCAAGAATTGTAATTCAATAATTATATTTGCAAATTTTCCACCAACCAACTTGCTCTCTCTATTTTAAATTATAATTATCTACTGGGTTTCTATCACTATAGCTAAATTTTATTAAAAACTATGTTAGCATACTTCTTTTAGTATTGTCAACACTTTTTTATTCTTCTAGCTTATCTCTTCTTGAAGTGTTCCATCTCTATATGCTATTAGTAGCAATTTAAGGTCTTCAATTTGTTGCAATAACTCTTGCCCAATATCTGTATCTGCTACTCTCTTTCTTTCTGTTTGTGTTGCATTTACCATTATTTCATACTTGATATCTTTTTCTTCTCTTATAGCTTCTTCCTTTGAGTCAAATGGTTCACTTGCAGATAGAACTAATCCATATGAATTATATGTAAGAGTATATCCGGCTCTTCCTGTTTCTGATCTATAACTCTTAGAAAGACCACCGTCTATTACTAATAGTTTTCCTTTTGCTCTAATCGGACTCTCTCCATTTTTTTCTTTTACAGGAATATGACCATTTATAATATATGAATTCTTTCCTTCTAATCCGAATTCTTTTAATACTTTATCACATACTTCTTCAGTTTCTATTAACTTGAAATACGGATTTTTAGGTTCTTTATGTAATGCCTTGTCTGAAGTAAAGTATCTCTCCAGTGTAGCCATCTTACTTTTCCCAAATGCAGGTGATTGCTCTCCGCACCAGAAATACCACATTAGATCTAGATATTCTTGATTCTCTTCTATGTTTTGTCTATTAAAATATGCTCTTCTTATTATAGCATCTACAAAATCTAAATACGCTTTACCTGATAAAGTTTGCCCTAACATTGTAACTTTAGTAAACTCTCCATCTTGATCCATTGGGATGCAAGCATGGAATAACAAGTTAGAGTTAAAGCATTTATATATACTTCCTTTTGAGTATAGGAAACTTATATGTCTCTGCAAAGTTTCACTATTCATAAAAGACTCTTGAAGCCTGTCAATTATCTCCGCTTCTTCCTCTGTTAATTTATATGGGTCATTTGGGTCAATTGTTGGGAAATGAGTATCATTAAGTTCATAGGTCTGCCCATCTACTTTTAGAGTACCCTTTTTATAGTTTATTTTATCTAGTAATAATCTATCATCCATATTATATTCTGGTCGTCTTAATACTAATTGTCCTTCTAGTTTGAATTGTATTATTGATATTGCTTTTTGCATTTTTGCCATTGTTTTTTCATCACTACGCATGTATTTATTATAGTCGAATGTTTTAGGCGCAAATTTTTTACAGTCATCATCTCTATATGCTTCTAACGCGAAAGTAGCAAGTGGTCTAATATTAATCCCATAATCATCTTCTATTGTGTCAAGATTATCATATCTACAATGTATTCTTATTATATTACAAATACATTCCTTACTTCCTGATGCAGCTCCCATCCATAAAACATCATGGTTACCCCATTGAATATCCACACTATGAAAATTCATTAATGTATTCATAACTTTTTTCGCTTCCGCACCACGGTCAAATATATCACCTACTACATGCAAATGATCTATTGCCATTCTCTTAATTAAGTCTGATATTGCAACAATAAACTCATCTGCTCTTCCTAGCTCTATGATTGAACTAATAATTTGACTATAATAGTGTTCTTTATCATTTGCACTTCCTTTGATATTCAGTAATTCATCAATTATATAGTCAAACCCTTTTTGAAGAGCTTTCCTCACCTTTGACCTAGTATATTTTGAGCTTACTTCTCTTGCAACTTGAATAAGCCTATAAAGAATGATTCCATACCATTCATCTAAATTAGACTCATCCTTTTTTATTAAAGCTAATTTTTCTTCTGGATAATATATAAGTGTTGCAAGTTGTCTTCTTTCTTGTTCTGTAATTTGATTACAAAAGCTGTCTTCTATCTTTTTTCTAATAATTCCTGATCCATTATTTAGGATGTGAGAGAACGAACAATACTCTCCGTGTATGTCACTTAAAAATAATTCTGTTCCTTTTGGAAGGTTTGATATCGCTTGTAAGTTAATAATTTCTTCTGAAACTTTTTCAATGTTTGGATATTGTCTACTAAGTATTTGTAAATACCTTTTTACATCAGCAACTCTGTTACTAGTTTCCATTGAATATTCCTCCTAAAAATATATTTAAGTATCTTCTACTATTATACAGTTTTTTTCATGAAAAAGCAATATTTAACAATTATTAGACCCAAAATTAGGCAACCCGAAAAAACAAAATTTTCGGGTTGCCTAATGTGCAAATCATATTAATTTCAACTGTTTTAAAAAGTTCTTATAAGTTTCGTCGCATAGTTAAGCTGTAAACATAACTATGAAGGCTATAATTACACCTGTGATAGTCTCTCCACCAAATATTCCAGATGCCACAATCATTCCGGTCTCTGTTTTCTTTTTAAAGAACTTATCTACTACAAATCTAATTAGACCTCCAATTACTACCGCAAGTGAAACTCCAAAAGGTAAAACCATACCTATTCCTAGTGTAATAGATGGTACTTTCAATATATATAACAAAGCTCCGGACTGCTGCTGCTGACCAAAATAGTATAGGGTTAAAAATACCTTCTACCATCCAAAGCACGAATCCTGCTTGTGGTGCTGGAAGTGACCCTGTAAAAAGCTCCCCAGCTCCCGTCATATTTATCATTACTATTATTGTAGCGCTTGCAACAACTGCTCCGGGCTATTCCTCCGTACTATTTGCGAAATCAGCTGAGCTTTCGGATTTGTATTAAAAATCTCACCTGTTTTGTAATCAAACATAACATCTGCAACAAATCCACTCGCAATTGCAACCACACCAGCAATTAGTAGTGATGTTTCTACACCAATATTAGGTACTATACCTCTTATTGCTATCATTACTAATATACCAAAAATCTCTAATGGACAAATTCCAGTTTGCCCTGTTACAAATGAGCTCATTAGTGTTGCCAAAAAGATACCTATAATAATTAATGCTGACACTAGTGGTGAGAATCCCATAACTACACACCCTACAAAAGCTATCGCGCATATAAGTAATGAAATTCTAGATCTTTTTAATCTTGCTTTCATCGGAATAGCATCTTCTTTTTCTCTTGCTCTCCTAATCTTCTTTATAAACCCAAATACAAACTTTAAGATTACTCCTAATCCTGAACCAACCATTAGCCCAAGACCTATTGCCATTCTAGCATCATTTGCTGCACCTAGGTCTGCAAACCATCCCATCTCTATTCCAATTGGTACTAATAAGAAGAATCCAAAAATTCCACCTATAAATAATACGAATGAATAAAGCGCTCCTATCATGTATCCAATTGCTGATGCAAATGGCACCAATGCTATTCCACTTTGTATATTAAATCTATTTAAAAAATTGAAACCAAGAAATTCTGGAATCTTTGTAAACCAATCTCTAAGAACTGTAAATATCGCCGTTACTGCTAAAGCTATTAATAAGAAAATTGTTTTCTTACCACCTTCATCTCCTGCTTCTATCGTCTTTGCTGTTGCTATACCAATTGGAAACGGCAACTTTTCTTTCTTTAATAGCATTTCTCTCCAAATCCATGTAAGAAAAATACCCATAAATAATCCTATACCACTTATTCCAAGGAATATCCAAAAATGTGATGACATGCTTATAGAATCTCCTGACATCCATAATCCTGGAATTGTGAATCCTAATCCTGCTGCAATCATTGCTCCTGCAGTCATTGCTGTTTGTGATACATTTACTTCGTTTTTACTTGTTTTGCTTAAAACTTTTAGTACTCCTAATGCTAATATTGCTGCAAAAATATTAGGCCATGGAACCATCCCTAATCTTAATGCTGCATACATTGAACTTGCAGTAAGAACCGCTGACCCTAGCGCACCTATAATTAAACTGCGCAAGGATAAATGTTCTACTCCAAAAAGTCTTCTTTCTTTGTTCATTAATATAACTCCTATCTAAAATAAATTTTCCTGTATCAGTATATACGCTTTATTAAAAAAAATCATTAGAATAGGTGGTCAGTTTCTAATGATTTTCTTGACATTATATATTTTTTTAATGCTTACTTTTCACTTAAATTAACTACTAGCTCTTCCGTTTTCCCTCTCATCGCACATATACCAAGTATTTGTACCGCTATAAGCGGCGTTACAGACATAAAAGCAATTATCCCAAATCCATTTGTAAGAATTGATTGAGCTTGATAACCCGCTTCGACAGCTTCAATGGCCACCGCGCTCGCTATTCCGAAGTGTTAATGGGGTTAGCATAGCTGAAGTTAAAGCTCCTCCAACAACTCCTCCTGAATCAAAAGCTAATCCTACAAACAGTCTTGGTGTAAATTTCATTAGTATAAGAGCAATAATATATAAAGGTGCTAAAAACAAAAGTATATTTGTTTCTGTTAGTATCTTTACAATCGCTAACATTGTAGCTACACCTATCCCTACAGCTAGTGTAAAACGAATTGTCATACGTTTAATTTTCTTGCCCGTTATCTTTTCTAGTTGTTCTCCGAAGCACAGTAACAGCTGGTTCTGTAAGTGTAATTGCCGCTCCCAGAACAAATGCTACAGGTAGAAGTAACCATCTAAACCATTCTGGCATACTACTATCTAGAAAAGCTGAACCAACATATTCTCCTGTAAAAGCAAATCCATAATCTATAGCCGATAAGAAAACAAATAGTCCCATCATAACTGGAATGCTCCCTAGAAGAATCCTTTTTACATCTTTTTTAGGTAACTTTATTAACCAAAATTGAAATGGTAAAAACACAACAATCATAGGCACTACTGCTATTAAAACAGCTCGTAAGTTTCCTCTTAGTATTTCAAAAACACTTTCGAATGCAGTTCCAGGATCATATGCTCCTACTGGTGGTATTCCTCCATGAATATGACTCAAAACTATACCATATATAAAGATAGCAAGTATTGGTCCTATTGAAGCAATTCCTACAATCCCAAAAATATCTGAATTATCCTTACGATTAGATAAAGTTAAAGAAACTCCCATCCCAAGTGCTAGTATAAATGGTACTGATATATCTCCTGTAGTTGCTCCACTTCCATCAAACGCTAATGCAACAAATTCTATTGGAACAATAAATGCCATAGCAAAGAGTATTCCATACCAAATTATAAAGGTAAGTTTAATGCTAAAATTTTTGACAACACGCCATAATGCAAAGGCAACAAACACACCTATACCTGCTCCCATACTCCATATAAATAAAGTCTCATGCACCTCATTGATAAGAATATGAGTTTGTCTTGCAAATACTGCTATAGACGGCTCTGCTACTTCAGCAAGCAAACCAAACAAAAGCCCACAAAGTATTATCCATACTACTTTCTTTAATTTAACAAGGTTTTTTCCTATAGATTCTCCTATTGGTAAAATACTCGTATTTAATCCTATAAGGAAAAGTGCTTGTCCTAACACAACACCTACATAACCAATAAGTACTCTAACATAATCAAAATGATTTTCAAAAGGCGCAACAAATATAATAACTGCAAAAATAATTGCTATTAAAGGTAATGATGTTAAAAATGTTTCTTTTACTACGTTTAAATGTTTCAAATATATTCCTCCTTCTTTTCTCTGCTCATACAAAAAGTGCAAGACAAATAGCTTAGCTAAAAGTCTTGCACCACTATCTTCCAAGCGTTCCGCATCCGAGCCCTTGTAGGCTGTGCTGACGAATCACGGCAATGATCATTTCAATCATCTGCTACTCCCTTTTATTATTACCAGTATATCAATATTATTACCAAAATTCAAGAAAAAACTACAATTTACAAAACAAACTACTCTACGAATCTCATCCAATAGAGATCTCCAAAGCTCTGCGCCCTTCTGCTGCGATTTTCTGATAGCGTTACTCCTACCTCAAACATATCTTCTCTTTCAAAAACTTTTACATCTGCATCTGAAGGTATTTTAGTCTCCATAGTTAGTCTAACTGGGTACATGTGGACACTCATGCCATATCCTCTCCAAGGAAAATATTCATTATACACAATCTCTCCGCCATTCACAAAAATTATGCCTCTAGTTAAGTCCATCGAACCACCATACATAACTCCAACTGCCTCATAGATATCTATCTGATTTGCAGTCTTCGAAAAATATACGGCTTGTTCCCACTCAAAATCTGTTAGCTCTGCTAATGTTATTATACTTTCTCCATATTCACGCACATGACTACTTACAGCTCTATATAATTTTTGATCTTCGGAATACCTATTTATTATTGTAGGCCCTATAATAGATAATCTATATACCACCACATATCCGAATTACGCTTAATGCTATTATACTTAATATAATACACACAATAATTAAAATTCTTTTATGATTCATTCTCTTTACTATCCTTTTCTTAAGATTTTACTTGTTTCTTTTCCTTTTGCTAGCTCATCAACTAACTTATCTAAATAGCGAATCTTTTGCATTAAAGGATCTTGAATATCTTCTACACGGATTCCACAAACAGTACCTTTAATGAGAGAACTATTTGGATTTATTTGTGGTGCTTCATTAAAAAAAGTTTCTAATGTTATGTCTCTGTCTATTTGCTCTTCTAACTGGACAATATCGTATCCTGTTAACCAACAAATAATTTCGTCCACTTCTTCTTTAGTACGATTTTTACGTTCAGCTTTTTGAATATAAAGTGGATAAACAGTAGCAAAACTATATTTAAAAACTCGCTCTTTTTCCATTATCTATCTCCTCTACTTTTTACCTTCCAATATCTCTAGCTACTCTATTTATGGAACTACCTATCTTTCAAACACTAATGTCCAATCTGTCCAGCTTCTTATCTGAACCCTTATTCCTTGTGTTGCTGGTATACCCCATCTTATACTACGTGTTTCAATTTCAATTTCTTCACCAAACATAATCTCTTCTGTAGTTTCTATCAAATTATTAAATGGATATGGTGCAGTTGCTGAACAATATTCTACCAATTTTTTAATATTTATTAAAACACCGTTATTTTGAATTTCTTTTATCGTAATGGTTACATCGTCGAAATTTCCTAGATGACTAGAAGTACAAACAAGAGTAAATACATCAGCTTCTCGCAGTTCATAACTCATATTACTTGGTATTAGCTCATCCTCCCATGTATTCCATCGAGTTTCCGTCAAACTTAATGTCGTTGTTGGACTTGTTTCAGAACCTCTTTGATCAAATCTCAGCGAATATTCTGCTAAGCTTGTCTCAATATATTTTTCTTCATATCCTGCTTCTACATTGTTTAGAGCATTGCCTGTTTCCTCTTGCACATCACAACCAGTCAAAAGAAATAGCAATACAATAAAAATTATCAAAATTAAGCTTCTTATTAATATTTTCACATTAATACCTCCTCAAATTAATACTTTAAATTGTTAAAAAAGTTGCAAAATATTATCTATGTGTAACAACAATCCCTTCAAAAGTATAGTCGAAAATCCTATATCGACCAGTAGAAATATAGTTCTCATATATATCTTTAATAAGTTCTAGCAATTCACTATCAGTTATGTGTTGAGGATGTAAGTGATGAATAGTAGTCAATCGACTAACGTTAGTTTTTTGATCAGTATTACTAAAGAAATTAAAGCCATAACCTTCAAACTCAAAATCATTTTCCTCCGTAAGTTCCCATGTTCTTGTTATTATTTCGGATAATCTATAATGGTCTAGACTTTCAAGGTATAGACTCACTCTCAACTTGTTTCTGTATGGATAAGGAATTCCTCTTTCGGGTGGAAGTTGCACCCTAACAAACTCTTCTCCAAATTCCTTTTCCAAAATGTTTGCTACTTGATTAAACGTTATATCGTCGTAGAAATCTGAAATTCTTCCGCCACCCCAATAAATAATTCTAAAACTAACATTTTCATCATCTCTAAAAACAATAGTTGTTTCAAAAAGATTACCTTTCCAACAATATTGCGGAAATCTTACTACTAAATCGTCGTCTGGGAACTGCTCACTAACATAAGCTCTAATTCGAAGATAAACAAAAGAAGAACCAACTGGATTACCAAGAAAGAAAAGCTGAACAACATATCCAATATATAATGTTGGTATTATTGTGCAAATACACATTAAAGTTATAAAAATTTTATTTTTCTTTTTCTCTCTTAACAAGTTGATTAAAAAACCTGCAGCAATTCCAGGTAAGGCTGCAACAATTACAATCACAAAAAATGTTGGAATCAGAAATAACCTATCGTAAGGATGGAAAAAAACGAAAATAATTGAAGTAATTAAAACTGGAAAAAGTATGCTCGGTATAATAATTAACTTTCTCCTCTTGATCAACATAGGAAATGCGAATAATATTGGAATTAGAATCAAGCTTAACAAAGATATTATTCCCAATCCTCCAACAATGGCAGAAGTAACATCAAACAAAAGTAATGTCGCAACTAAAGAGCCAACACACATAAGTGTAATCTGAATAAAAATAGTTCGCTTCTTATTTTCTGAATCCATTTTATCCTCCTATAATATCTTAGTAGTACAGCTTATTCTTGTCCCTCGCTAATCCTCTTAGATTTACACCATGGTTTCATAAATGCAAAACCTATTAAAGCAAGTGCTATGAATACACCTGTATAAATGGCTGCATGAATTGGACTAGATGAAATTAATGCATATATTAAAAATGCTGCTCCTCCAGCTCCAATTACAGGAGCTATATATCTGTTAAACCAATGCACTTCTTTGTTCTTTCTATTTCTTACTGCAAATCCAATAAAAATTGGAATTAAAAGCATAAAGAACATCATATTATAAAAATCAGCTAAATCAAATCTAAATGGACGGTCATTAAGTGTTCCAAACCAATTATTTTGATTCCCATAGAGAACCATAAGCCATATAAACGAAAGTCCTATACATGTTATCATACTACATACTGGTACTCCTGTTTTTTGATCCAATTGTACCATTCTATCTGGAATAGGACCTAGTCCTCTTCTTGCCAATGAATACATTCCGCGACTCATTCCCATACAGCACATATTCAAAATTCCAAGTCCTGAAATTATAACAAATATCAAAATTCCATTAGTAGCAAAATCTCCAAAAACATTTCCAAACGCTGCTCTAGTTCCTAATTGATTGTTAGCCATTAAATCATATGGGCTTCCTGAACTCGTTACCCCTACAAAGTACAGTACATATATAACCATAACGATTAAAAAACCTACTACTAAAGCAATAGGAAAGTTTCTTTTACTATCCTTTATTTCGCTATTAAATGCTGCTGCTGCTTGCCATCCATTATAGGCGAATACTGTAGCAAAAATTGCACCTAAGAAAGATGGCGCTGCCATTCCTTCACCTAAGTTTGGTATAACTACTTCAGTAGCAACCGTGGCATCTCTTGTAACCAATCCTACTATCACTCCAATTGTACCCATTGCAATTAAAGGAATCAAACGCAAGATTGTTGTCGTTACATTTAACTTCATAGGTAATTTTGGTGCTAAATAATTTAATACAAATACCATTATCATATAAAATGCTGTCATCGAAAACACAAACGGCGTATTATGAATATTATCATGTCCAGCTAAAGTCGCTGTAAAGCTTGCTGATATCCATGCAATAAGTGCATACCCAGCAGTTTGATACATTACACAAAAAAACCAACCCGCTAAATATCCGAATCGTTTCCCTACTACTACTTCTGCATAATCTACCATACCATGAATTTTTTCATATCTCGATCCCATTATCGCAAACATATATACACACGTAGAAATAATGAGTCCACCTGCAACCCACGCAAGTACTCCCATCCACATATCTCCACCTGCTTCATAAAGCACACGACCTGGACGCCAGAATATTCCTGTTCCTACAATAAAACCAACTACAATACAGATAGAAACAAATAATCCATATTGACGTTTTAGTATGTTTTCTTCTTTCATTTTAGTCTCATCCTCTTCTTTCTTTATTTACATTTATCTCTTAAATCTACATTTTTTTACACGAAGCCAATTATACTATACATAAAGCCTTAAAGTCAATTTCTAGTCTTAGATACTACAATTTATAAATTGCAATATTAAGTGTCCGTTTTTTTAACAATGTAAATGTTATTAAATTTTTATGCTACTTCTAATGATGTTTTATATTTAAACATAGGTCTAGGGAGATTGTTCATCCACTC
>Ga0123355_10001951_pt1 | contig 29100 bp, 25 predicted proteins | sample TergutEmb28metaG_3_FD_89872 | JGI IMG/M metagenome (GOLD analysis project Ga0123355, IMG submission 89872) | Embiratermes neotenicus P1 segment gut microbial communities from Petit-Saut dam, French Guiana - Emb289 P1 | ecosystem: Host-associated > Arthropoda: Insects > Digestive system > Gut ... | reverse complement strand
TCTTCTGCATGACGTGGATGCGCTCGAAATCGTCGGCACCGGCGGAGATCATGCCAATACCCTCAATATATCCACCACAGCTTCCATCATAACGGCGGCGGCGGGTATTCCGGTGGCAAAGCACGGCAATCGAAGCGCTTCCAGCAAATGTGGGGCCGCCGATGTATTGGAAGCATTGGGCGTCAACATAAACATCCCGCCTGAGAAAAGCGCCGAGCTGCTCAAACGCATCGGGATATGTTTTATGTTCGCACAAAACTATCACATCGCCATGAAATTTGTGGCGCCGGTTCGCCGGGAGCTGGGAATCCGAACGGTATTCAATATCATAGGGCCGCTCACTAACCCTGCCGGCGCGAAAATGGAGTTGATGGGGGTTTATGATAGAGAACTGGTAGAACCTTTGGCCCAGGTACTTAGCAATTTGGGTGTAAAAAACGCCATGGTGGTACATGGCGAGGACGGACTGGATGAAATATCACTCAGCGCGCCCACATTTGTTTGCGAGGTAAAAGACGGATGGGTGCGTTCATACACGATCAAGCCGGAGCAATTTGGATTTGAGCGCTGTCATCCGGATGATTTGCGGGGTGGAACGCCTTTAGAAAACGCCCAAATTTTAAGAGGGATATTAAAAGGCGAAACAGGCGCGAAACGAAACGCCGCCGTACTCAACGCCGCAGCGGCTATGTTTATCACAGGGCGGTATGAATCAATTGAAGCGGCTGTAGCAACTGCAAGTAATGTTATCGACAGCGGTAAAGCATATGAAAAGCTGGATGAGTTTATCCGCTGCTCAAATGAAGGGTAGGTGATTACTTTGAATATTTTACAAGAAATTGCAAAACGCACAATAGAACGAATTGAAGCGCAAAAGAAAGTATTGCCCTTGAACGAACTGGTGGAAAGAACTTGTTCCTTAAATACTACTCATGACTTCCCTTTTGAAAAAGCATTGCACGCAGAAGACATTGCTTTTATATGTGAAATCAAGCGGGCCTCCCCGTCAAAGGGTATGATAGCCGCGGATTTCTCCCATATAGACATTGCCAGAGACTACGAAATGGCGGGAGCGGCGGCGATTTCCGTTTTAACCGAACCGTATTACTTCAAGGGCTACGACCGCTACCTGCGGGAAATTGCAGATGCCGTGCCGATCCCGCTGTTGCGCAAGGATTTTACGGTTGACCCTTATATGATATACCAGGCAAAGATGCTGGGGGCGAGCGCGGTGCTTCTGATCTGTGCTATACTAGACCAGGAAACCCTTACGGAGTATCTGAGGCTTGCCCATAGCTTGGGGCTTTCCGCTCTGGTGGAAACGCATGCGGAAGCGGAAGTTGATATGGCGCTGGCGGCGGGCGCCCGGATGATAGGCGTCAACAACAGAAACCTCAAAACATTTGAAGTGGACGTCAATTTAAGCATCAGGCTCAGAAAAATGGTGCCGCCGGATATCATATTTGTGTCCGAGAGCGGCATCAGCACAGCGGATGATGTGGACACACTTCGCAAGAACGGCGTGGAGGCTGTGCTGGTGGGCGAAACACTGATGCGCGCGCCTGATAAAAAAGCGGCGCTGACCCAGCTGAGAGGCGGCGCGCTATGACGAAGGTTAAGATATGCGGATTAAGCCGGGCGGAGGACATAGCAGCTGTCAACCGTGTGTTGCCGGACTATATCGGGTTTGTGTTTGCCCACAGCCGGCGCCGGGTGGAAGCAAAAACGGCGGCCGGATTAAAAGAAAGTCTCGATCCGCGAATCAAAGCTGTGGGCGTATTTGTGAATGAAGAAATAAGCGCCGTTGCAGAGCTGCACCGAAACGGAATCATTGAAATTGTGCAGCTTCATGGCGATGAGGACGACGATTATATCAGGCGTCTCAAAGATACTTGTGGTTGCCAGGTGATAAAAGCGGTTGGAGTCAGCGAAGCGTTGCCAATGCTTCCGACCGCGCCTGATTATTTGTTATTCGACACACTTTCAGAGCAGCGGGGCGGCGTTGGCAGAGCTTTCGATTGGAATGTTTTGCAGGGTTACTGCGGCCTCCCATATTTTCTGGCAGGCGGGCTGACCGCCCACAATGTAGTTGATTCGATCCCTTTACTCAAACCGTTTTGTGTAGATGTAAGCAGCGGAGTAGAAACAGGCGGAATAAAAGACGCAGAGAAAATCGAAATGTTCGTATCTTTAGTTAGGAGGAATCAGGAATGAATAAGGGAAGATTCGGCGTGTTCGGTGGACAATATATCCCCGAAACGCTAATGAACGCATTGTACGAGCTGGAGGAAGCGTATTGCTACTATAAGGACGATCCGGCGTTTCAGGCTGAATTGAATGGACTTCTGGCCAATTATGCCGGACGGCCTTCGCGCCTCTATTACGCCGAAAAACTGACAAAACAAATCGGCGGTGCGAAAATCTATCTGAAGCGGGAAGATTTGAATCACACAGGCTCGCATAAGATCAACAACGTGCTAGGGCAAACATTGCTTGCAAAGCATATGGGAAAAACTCGAATTATCGCCGAAACAGGCGCGGGACAGCATGGCGTTGCGGCCGCGACCGCCGCCGCGCTGTTAGGTCTTGAGTGCGAGGTGTTCATGGGGAAAGAAGACACCGAGCGGCAGGCGCTCAACGTCTATCGTATGCGGTTGTTGGGGGCGAAAGTTCACCCCGTCACCTCCGGCACCATGACGCTGAAAGACGCGGTGAACGAAACCATGAGGGAGTGGACGAAGCGGATTTCAGATACCCATTATGTGCTTGGCTCAGCCGTGGGGCCGCATCCCTTTCCCATGATAGTCAGAGATTTTCAAAAAGTGATCGGAGAGGAAATCCGCGGGCAAATGAATCAGATTGAAAACCGTTTGCCGGACGCCGTGGTTGCCTGTGTGGGCGGCGGGTCAAACGCCATCGGTACGTTTTATGATTTTATCGGCGATGGCAATGTGCGCTTAATCGGATGTGAAGCGGCGGGTAAAGGACTTGATACCGATCAGCACGCCGCTACAATCACATGCGGCTCTGTCGGCGTGTTTCATGGAATGAAATCAATCTTCTGTCAAGATGAGTTTGGGCAGATCGCTCCGGTTCATTCCATATCCGCAGGGCTTGACTACCCCGGCATCGGCCCGGAACACGCATGGCTGTATCAATCCGGCCGCGCGGAATATGTGCCTGTTACCGACGATGAAGCCGTGGACGCTTTCGAGCGATTATCGCGCACGGAAGGGATCATACCGGCAATCGAATCCGCTCATGCCGTGGCGCACACGCTAAAACTGGCAAAGGAGATGGGCGAGGATAAAATCATCGTCGTCTGCCTTTCGGGGCGCGGCGATAAGGATGTGGCGGCTATTGCCAGATATAAGGGGGAAGACATAAATGAATAGAATACATGACGCATTTCAGAATAAAAAGGCGCTCATCGCTTATCTGATGGCAGGTGACCCGAACCTTGCAGTCTCGGCAGAATATATCCTGACCGCGCAGGAAGCCGGCGCCGATATGATCGAGATCGGCGTCCCTTTCTCCGACCCGATCGCCGAGGGGGAGGTGATACAAGCGGCCAGTGCGCGCGCCATTGCCGCCGGAACAAGGCTTGACGGCGTGTTTGACATGGTGGCGTCCATCAAAGATGAGATGCGGATTCCGATGGTCTTCATGACCTACTTAAACCCCGTGTTTGTATACGGATATGACCGCTTTTTTGCCAAGTGTACAGAGATTGGAATATGCGGCGTGATCATCCCCGATTTGCCATTTGAAGAACAGGGTGAAGCGAAATCGGTAGCGGCAAAGTATAAGATTGAGATTATCACGCTTGTGGCGCCCACTTCGGAAAAGCGGATTGCCCGAATCGCTGAGAATGCCGAAGGCTTTATTTATCTCGTTTCCTCTATGGGCGTTACAGGCGTGCGAAGTGAAATCACAACCGGCTTGCTGGCGATTGTATCCGAAATAAGAAAACATACCAAGATTCCGGTTGCGATTGGGTTCGGCATTTCAACGCCGGAACAGGCAAGACACTATTCAGCGGCCGCCGACGGCATAATCGTCGGCAGCGCCATTGTGCGCATCATCGGACGTCATGGCGAAAACGCAAAACGGGCATTGTACGAATATATACAAGAATTGAAACGGAATCAATAAGGATGGATTGAGGCGCGGCAACCGACCGCACCACGATCCGCGCTCTTTAATGATGGCAGCAAGCAGGGGGAGCTGGTACCGGCGCTGCCGCAGGCTGAGGTGTTGAATTATGGCGACTTATATGGTATAATAAATGCAAGCATTTATTATACCTCTATGCCCTTTTTGCTCCCGGCTGTGCCGGAACCGCAAAAAGATGGGCAATTATACCAACGCTGCGCTTATGGTATAATGAGGTTAAATGTAGAAAATTTATATTGAAGGGGTTATGTTATGGATAAGATGCAAAAAATTGAGGAAAACAAAACGCCAATGCAGAGCGCAATGGAGAAAATTAGGACGGCATGGATTGCGGCGTTTATTTCAGCCGCTATAACTTTGATTTTTATAGTTATATCCCTCGGTGGAAACACTTTGCTCATTGGCATTGACGCATATGCGATAATCGATTTTGTGCTGGTTGTTGGATTAGCTGTTCTTTTATTAACAATAAAAAGCCGCATTGCTGCCGTTATTTTATTGGTTCATTACCTTGCCTCTCAGCTTATACTCCGTATAGAAAACCCGGGAGTGGGAGGAATAGGATCAATATTTATGGTGGTAGCTTTTATTGCAGCATATTCTAGCGGTATTTTAGGAACTTTCTCATATCATAAACTAAAAAAGCAAGAACGTATGGAAAACATGTAGATATTAAGAAAAATACGGACACATAGTTTACGGAGCCTTTGGCTGCAATCAGACCGCAAATACCTAAAGAGTTTTACCTGCCTGCTACTATCCGCGAGGGTGCAGAAAGCCCGTTGCTCCTTAGGCGAACTTAATCGTTTGCCTGAGGGGCGCTTTATTTTATGCGATTTGCGGAGGGCGCAAAACAACAGAACGTTGGCATAAGCGATAAGTTTATGCCAACGTTCTGTATTAATTTTTAACTGCTAGGCGGGAAATTACCGACCATGCGCACGGCCTGTTGGGGGATTAAAGTTTACGTTTGGAGGAGGTGGCGGTGCTATAGGCTCGGGTGGTGGCGGAACCCATGGAATCCACGGGATCCACGGTCTTTCGCGGTCTGGCGGGCCGATCGTTGGCGGCGGCATCGGCGTTATCGGTGGTATTTGAGTATAGGTATTATCAATTCTGATTACAACTCCGGGCTCGGTAGGGCCGTCCATATTAATTCTTATCGGCAGCGGCGGTGTTGTTGTCAAATTAAAGCCCGGTACATTTTCGTGGTTTTCCTCGTTAATAAAGTACGTTCCGGCGGCTAAATCCTGCAAGGTAATGCCGACTGGATTATTTGATCTGGCAGTTAACACTTCAGAACGGTCAATGGTATACTCGCGGATATTGGGGATGCCGGTGTCCACCCAATTGGGATCGGCTGCGTTACCCGGGCCCCTGATAACAATCTCAAAGTTCTGCGGTATTTGCGCATCCCTCAACCCTATGAATTCCTTTCGGATTCTCAAGGTGCCGGGGTCGGCTAAGTGATCGAGGACATTCTCGATTGTTATAAAGTCGGTTATTTGGTCGATGCTTTGCCCGGGCAAAAGCGCAGGTGTGAGCAGTGTGTTGAGAATGGCTATCTCAGCATCGGTTATCCGGGAGCTGATTGTGAAGAATGTTAAAGGATTGATTGCCATATAGCCATACGGCGATTGTTCTTCTACCAGCATGTACAGTAACCTTTGTGACGAATTGATCCATTCGTATTGAGTACGCTGCGTGTCAAATACAGCGATGCCGTTTACATCTGTAGTTTGAGTTCCAAGGAAGCCAAAGTTTAAATTTGCAGGTATATTTGACAGCTCGGGTGTGTTGGCCAGCTGCGCGGTAGTAGGCGGTACAAGACCTACAGGACGGGGATAATTCGCCCCTAGCGTCACATCCGTCGGAAGGGCCACAACATAAAGACTGAAGCTTGCGTCTCTGAGATTGTTTCCTGCAGGGTCTCTCTTATACACTGTAAGGGGCAGCCTGCCTGCGCCGACGCCAATGCCTCCCCCGCCGACTACGTAGCCTGTTTGACTGTCTCCATCACTTACTCCGGCTATTTCTATACTGTTACTGATAGTGCCCGGTGTTCCCGGGGCTAATGTAACGCGCGCATCGTATATGATCTTGACAGGTGTTCGGTTAGGTATTATAAAGTCGATTTCGGTAGAGCTGATGATATTAACGCTCCATAAAGCGCCGCTGTTATCGACGCCTTTCGGCTGATTTATCCATACGCCGTTCCAAGAGCCGTCGGGAAGCTGTGTTTGGGTTTGAAACACGACAGTATCTACAAATAGCGCCAAATTGGCAAGCGTATCCCTGGCGGCAATTACACTCGGCCCTGGGGTCGGAGGTGCGCCGAAATCGGTGCTGCCGTCCGCGTTTATTATGATTTCCACGTGTACGCGGTCGCCGTCCGGGGTCATTGATTTTGCGAGCATTTGCTGAGTATAATCGACCGTGGCGGTGTCTTCGAATACGCACGCGTTTGGCGCGTTAACCTCTATTCTTGCGGTATTTGTCAAACCCGCCACGACCTGTGATGCCGGAGGAGGAGGGAGGGCAGGCCCTATATACTGCAGTTGAAAGTTAACCGTGTAATCAACGCTCTGGTTGAACCAGCTGGGGTCGGCAGGATTTGTGAGGTCTACACTGAATGAGTTGGCGCCGATGGTTATTGCAGATGCAGGCGGCGTGAAAGTTGCTGCGCCCCGCATAATACTAAGCGAACCCGGTACAAATTCCATCATGGGATCGAATGTGTCCGTAAAAATCGGGGTTGATCCCGGCGCGAACAGGGGCCTTGAAGGCGTGAACCCGCCCTTTAACGTAACCGTATAGTTGAACAGCCTGGGATTGCCCGTTGACTGGGCGCGCTTAATAATCGGCCATGAATCGTTTATATTATAGCCGCCTACGGAGTTGCCTCCTATGCCTGAACTTAAATCGGGCGGTTGGATGCTGGTTGTTCCGCTGTTTATGAGGTATACCGCATTGGACAACTGGCGGGCGGTGGTTTTATCCCTCAAGGTGTTGACTGTTGCATCGCTCAACCATATTCTGTAGCTTACAGTTAGTGTTACCGCATCGCTAAATTGCCACACTGCGTCTGCGGCAGCCGGGGTAGAGGCGGCGTTATCTACGGCGGAAGTACCGAAATATAGCCGCCATGAGTTGCCGGTGTTAGGGATAAATTGGGAATAATACAATGTAGCTCCGCCAGCCCCAGGGCCGGAAACCTCTGCAAAGGTGGTGTCTCCAGGCCTAAGTACAGGCACATTTGGCACACCTGCGCCGCCCGGCAATATTCCCAGGTTGTCGTAAAGGTAAAGTATCTGACCGTCAAGACTGGGAGGCACCTGAACCGTGACCGTGTAATCCACCCAGTAACTTTCGTTGTTGGGGCCCTGTTGTGATCCCGGTTGTCCACATATGCCGGAGGTCGCTTTTGTCATAACCACTCTTTGCGGGGGGTTAACGGTTACGCTGCCGCCGGTACCGGGGCCGGGGGTTCCGTCCGGCCAAGTGAAGACTACATCGTTTCTGTAAACAGCCGAAGGCTCGCCCTCTATCGGCGGGGGGGCTATAGAAGTAGTGTATATGATGACAATTTGGTAAACATAACCGTTTGGAGGAAGTGTTGTTAAGAAGAAAGAGTCGTCGGGAACCTCGAATTCAAACCCGGTGGCAGGGCCGGATAAGAGGCTGCCGACAGGTAGATTGTCCAAAGTATAGGTTACGCTTGTACCTCCGCTGCCGTAAAAGGTTATTTCTATCTCATTGGCGGGCGGGAACGTCAGCAGCCCTCCTGTGTGGGTGTCGGTTATTGTACCGTCGTTAAGTATTACCGAGGAGCCGTCGCCTATTGTGACCGTCCATAGGATATTGTTGCCGGGTTGAACCACCCCGTTTTTTTCCATGACAAGTTCTTTTTTAACGTGATCAACTGTGGTATCGGTAACAGGGCCAAGGCTGTTTCCGCCTTCGTCCTCGCCTGTAACCGCGGCGGTATTATTTACAGTAAAGTCGTAGACATACAGGTTGGGGATAGGGGCAGGAGAGTTGTTTTCAATCAACTGCGGAAGCTCGACATGATACCTGATAACAATAAAGTCTTCCGGGTTGAGAACCAAGTTGCCGATTGCCGGATTCGAATTGGTGAAATCGTATGTAAAATTAGCCGGGTTTTCAGAAGTCCAGTTTATGGCGGGCCAGCCTCCGCCTGCAGGGCCTCCATCCATGGCAAATAGGGTTCCGGGCATGCCGTACGCTCTGTTTACTTGAAAAGTGAAACCTAAAAAAGCGTTGTTTGTCAATGGATTATTTATGTTGCCCGCAAACCCGTTTATCGCCGGGGTGTCGTCCAGTATGATATTGCTGATTTCAGTACCCACAGGGCCTAAAGCCGTAATGATCAGCATGTAATATATTCTATTGTTTGCGGGGTCATATCTGGACTGTTTATTCATGGTCAATGTCGCCGGGGGACGTTGCGGCGGGTCAATTCCTACTACTATGCCGTTGCCGAAATCAAGGTTTCCGTCATCACTGCCCATAAGCTGCGCGAAAATTTCAAGCACGATTGTCACGTCGGAGTAATTGTCAATCAAGTTGACGCTGCCTAGTGGGTTGCCCTGCAGGTCAACATTGTCGAACCACACTTGAACCAAACCGGCGGTACTGATCGTATACTGGCCGATTTTAGCGTTAGCGGGAGCAGGGCCGAAAAGCGGAGTCACATCAACCGGGGCTTGAATATTCAGAAAACCGGGGAGCTGGTATACCAGCACTCCAAGCCCGGCTCCGGGAGGAGGAGCGTTGGCGGCGCTGGTGTACTCAAGCTGCAAGGTATAAGATTCATCAAATTGGATTACGAATCTATATGTTTGGCCTATAAAAGTAGGGTCAGTGGAAAGTATCGGGGTTCCGTCCATGTCCGTCATTTGTACAGTCGTGACAAATTCGCTCAGATCCCACGAATAGCCTGCGGCCAGAGGGGTGATGCCCTCAAACTCCCCGTCGGGGTCAAGTACCACAACTATGATTTCAAAGCCGTTGCCGAAATCCAGTTCGTGCAACCCTTCTTCAAGCTGCGCGTCAACCTCGATCGTGAAGCTTACTGCTGCGCCGTTTATATCATCATCCAGCGGGATGATACTAAGCGCCATCGGTGCAAAGAAGTTATACAGAGCCGTGTCGTCGTCGCTGTTGTCCGTCGTTGCGTCGTCGCATTCGCATTCATTTTCGGGATTGTTGCAGTTTTCGCATACTTCTGACACGTCTGATAAAACAACAGTGCCCGGCTGCTCACAATCACATTCTTCTTCGCCGCATTCTTCGCACTCTGCGGCTTGGTCGCAGTCGCATACTTCTTCACAGTTTTCGCAGCCGTCAGGGTCGTCAGGCTGATCGGCGTAGACGCAATCATCGCAGATGCAGTCTTCTTCGCAGTCATTATCCTGCTGCGGGGGGGCAGAGGCGCTACCTCCGCCGAACCGCACCGTCACTAAACCATACTCGTCCAGAGTTATATCAGCGTTAGCATCGCTAACGCTCACAATTGGATTTTTAAGCTGACTGGGAAGCCGATATATTAGTTCCGCATCCGGATAATATTCAAGTTCAAAATCGATCGCGAATTTATATGTATTGTCTATAAATAAAACATCCGCTTCGGGATCTATTTCGCCTCCGTCCATGTCAAATATCGTTACGTCCGAAACAAAGCGTCTTAAATTTAATGTGTCGCCGCGGTTCTCGGCCGTGACAAAACCGGCCAAGAATGACATCAGCGAAAACAACATGGCAAAAGCAAGCAGAAGCGAAACCGGTTTTCTCATTCGCGATATAAACATCACAAAACCTCCCTTGAAAAATCTTTAAGCAATGGTTCTAAAAGCCAAACGCCGAACGCAGGCTTCCTTGGTCGCCAAAAAAATGTGCAAATAATATGTTAATTGTTAACATTATGTAGCAAATTGCGATTAAAGTCAATGGTAAAACAATAAATAAAACAAAATTTAATAAAATTCTACAAAATTTATTGTGTGCATTGATTAGCGGAATATCGCGAAGCAATTCTTTGAAATCTTTAATATTTCTATAAAAATAAAAGCTTTAACTGAAGAAATGAAATCAAGGCAGTAGACATCCACAAAACTTTTCTGTACAATCATATCCATGTATCCAAAATCGGAATTCCAAAAAATATAAAAGAAACGAGGGACGCATCATGACGGAGCAACAAATTCTTCAGGCTGCGGTGGATTATGTGCAAAATAACCCCGGAAACACAATACCCGCCGAAAAGGCGCTGCGCCCCGAAATAGCCGGCATTAAATTATTCGATGCGCCAATTATGGGCGTAGCCTCGGCGATGAATCAGTTCCTGCTTGGTCTGCCGGGCAACCCCGACGTGAACGTACCGCTCTCTCCTCCGCAGTTTTGGCTTGAATCAGCCGCCAGCATAATATCCCTGTTTTTCCCGTTGACCGCACAGGTTAGAGAAAGTAATCGAAAAACGGCATGGGATGTTCCCTCCCATGAGATAATACACGCGCGAAATGAAGGCGCGGTATTCATCAATCAAACTATGGAGCATCTAAAAGGGATATTGGAGGCCGCGGGATACAGCGCCGTTATTCCCTCTGCCGACCCGCGCTTTTGGTCGGCGTTCGAAAACCCTGTCAACGGCTATACCTTCACCTCCAACTGGTCGGAAAGGCATGTGGCTTTCGCGGCCGGGCTGGGAACGTTCTCGCTTCATCGCGGAATCATCACGCGCTTGGGCACTGCGGGCCGGTTGGCCAGTATCATAACAAGTCTTGAATTGCCGCCCACTCATCGCCCCTATACGGATCTGTACGAATACTGCGCGCAATGCGGCGTTTGTGTCGAAACATGTCCGGCGGGCGCGATTACCGTTGAGGGCGGCAAGAATAACGCCGTGTGCAGGGAATTTTTGAAAGGCATCGGGGAGATTTATAAGGAACAGAAGTATTTCCACAGCTGCGGAAAATGTCAGGTAGCCGTGCCCTGTGAAAGCGAACTTCCCCTTGAATATCTCGCAAATCTTTAAACCGCAGCAGATATAAAAAGGCCGTCACTTTGTTTAGAAAGTGACGGCCTTTTTCAATTAACAATGAAAGAGCCAGCTTTGCGGAAAATTTTTTAACCACCCCGACGCTCCGCGTCACCCCTCCAAAGGAGGGGAATTTCTGTCATTCTGAGCGAAGCGAAGAATCTTTAAGGCTACTCGAGGTGCTTACCCTGAGCAGTAAAGATCCTTCGCTTCGCTCAGGATGACAAGCGAACATTGCTAATTGATAATATAAGCCTCCTCAAGCCCTTTGAAGATCTGCCATGTTCCGCTGGCGGGGCGGAAGTTTCTAACACGTTCATTTGCAATGATAACATTGTTGCGGTGGAACATCATGATTACGGGCACTTGAGCTGTGATCTCCCGCTGCAATTCTTTATGCAGGTCAAGGCGCTCCTGTTCATCCAGTGAGTGGAACAGGCGCTCGATTTTTTCGTCGAGCTGCGGGGTGGAGTAGAGATTATAATTTGACCCACTGTGAAAGAAGCCGGTTTTGTAATGAATGGAAGGGTCGTCGGTGCGGATAAAATATTGCCCGCGCATTGCCATTTGATAATCGCGCCCAGCAAGGCGCGCGGAAATACCCGCCGCGTCCATAAGGGTGATCACCAGCTCAATACCGCTGCTGCGGAGCTGCTCCTGCATGACGACCGCAAGCGCCCTGTTTTCCTCGTTGCGGGCGTCCACTAAAATTTCAAGCGAGAGCCGTGTTCCGTTTTTGTGATAAAACCCGTCGGCTCCAAGTTCATAGCCGGCAAGCCTCAAATACCGCGACGCGGCTGCGGGATCATGCTGCGGGAGCTGGAAATCCGGGTCTATAAACCGCCCGAACACAGGAGAAAAGAAGTTTTCGGGGGGCTGCGCCAGATCGGTCAGCAGCAGGGGAACAACACTTTGGAAATCTACGGCGGCCGCGATGGCGCGGCGCACGTTTAAGTCGCTTAAAGTTTCGTCGAATGTGTTGAGCATGATAAATTCCGAGGTTTGGCTGAGGGTTTTAATGATCTGTATATGATCCAGCCCGCGCAGGCTTTCCAGCGCGGTGAGCGCGCCCCGCCCGCTCATCATGTCGATTTCGCCGCTGCGCAGCGCCATTGCGCGGGTGTTGCCGTCGGGAATCACCACAAACCGCAGCCTCTCAAGTTTTGGTGCGCCCCTGTAAAAATCCGGGTTGGCAACCATTGTAAATTCAACGTTCCGGTTCCAGCTTTCCAGCATGAACGGCCCGGTGCCGATCGCGGCGGTAACTTCATGGCTGTCGTTATACGCACGGGGGCTGACCATGCCATGGACAGGCGTCGATACGTCGGAGGCAAATGTGAACACAGGCTCGCTCAGGTGAACTATAAAGGTGTAGTCATGGGGGGTTTCCATGAGTTCGATCAGACGGTAAAAGTCGGGAGCGCCGCGGTCTATGCGGTGCTGGAAGTTTATTCGCGCGGCCTGCGCATTCCAAGGCTCCCCGTCATGGAAGCGCACCCCCTCCCGGAGTTGAAAAGTCCAAGTCATGCCGTCCGCGCTCATCTGCCAGCTTGTGGCCAAACCGGGCGCCTGCTCAAAATCGTAGCCCAATTCCACAAGGCTGTCAAAGATCAAAAACCGCACAAAGGCTGACATATCCCGGTTGGGGTCATATCCGCCCAGATCAACGCTTTCGCCGATGGTAAGCATTTGAGTTGGCCCGTTTTGGGCTGCCCCGCCACCGTTGCCGCAGGCGGTAAGGATAAGCAGCAGCGCCGCCGCGAAAGCAAAAAGTTTCCGTTTTATGATTTGATCGCCTCCTTGACGTTACGGTTTTAACGGCTTATAATTTTAGAAAAGCTCGGCTTCGCCTTTGGGCGATAAGGCGAACAATGCAGGTAATTTATATTTTCGGAGATGCTATGAGAAATTCAGCAAAGAAAAAGGTATGTGCCCTATTCTTCTTATTTGTTATTTTATTTTCCGTAGGGTGTGGCAATACATCAAACGATTCTATAACAATAACTATTACGGAACGAACAACGCTCAGTCATATAGAACAACCCCCTACTATTACAACGCAAGAAATAAGAGCGGGAGATACTATAACGTTAGAAGATTGGTGGCGTGAATGGGGGACTATTACACTAATAGAGATTCGAGATGATTCTGTGATTCTGCAATTTGAGGGCTTTTCTGGATTTGAATTATTTTCACCAAACATAACACATGGTCAAGTGAAAATTGAATACAGCGAAGAACATGAACTTATAACCCCAACTTTGAGTACATGGACTATTTGGACATTAGTTTTTGAGTAATAATAATTTGCAGGATGTACCTATAAGCATTACCTTCGTTCGCCAAAGTTTCCAAAAGAGAAAAGCAGATGTGAGAGCATTGGGCTACGTGTTTATAGCCGGAACCGCCGCCAAAAGTTTCTGCGTATAAGGGCGCCGCGCCCCGGCAAGATTGTCGCTGTCCAGTTCCTCAACAATGCCGCCACGGCGCATCACCAGAATCTTATCGCAGAGATAACGCACCACGCCGATATCGTGGGAGATCATCAGAATCGCCATCCCGTGTGCCTTTCGCAGATCGCTCAGCAGATTGAGAATCTGCGCCTGCACCGGCATATCCAAGCTGGAGGTGACTTCGTCCAGCAGCAAAAAGCGGGGGCGGGCCGCAATGGCGCGGGCAATGCAGATTCGCTGCCTTTGCCCGCCGCTGAAAGATCGGGGGTATTTGCCCACGTCTTCGGGTGTAAGGCCAACTTGCAAAAGCAGTTCCTCCACGCGGAGGGACGTTTCTTTTTTGTCCAGTTGGTGGAAATTGCGGATTGGCTCCGCGATGGATTCCCCTGCGCTCAGGCGCGGGTTAAGCGCAGAGGATGGATCCTGAAAAACCATTTGAACGCTTTGGCGGTAGTCGAGATATTCCTGCCCTTTAAGTTGGGAGATTTCTTTCCCGTTAAACAGGCATTGCCCCGAATCGGCGCGGATAAGCCCCGCAATTATGGACGCAGTGGTGCTTTTACCGCAGCCGCTTTCGCCGACAATCCCGATGGATTGCCCCTCCCGGGTCGCAAAAGATACGCCGTCCACCGCCATGACTGCGCCATAGTTTTTTGTAACGTTCTTAAGGGCTATCTCCAACAAGCCGAAAGCGCCCCCTCGTCGTAAAAAGTGTAAAGCCGTTTGTTGCGGTCTGTATCCAGATGCGGGATGCAACCGATCAGCCCTTTGGTATAAGGATGGGACGGCGCGCCAAGCAGGGTTTGGCTGTTGCCGTACTCGACAATCGTGCCCTTGTGCATCACCGCGACATAATTGCAGACCTGCGACACAATCCCCAAATTATGCGAGATAAGCAAAAGCGCTGTGCCAAAATCATCCCGCAGCCGGGTGATTTCCCGCAGCACCTGCGCCGCAGTCGGAGCATCCAAAGCAGTTGTCGGCTCGTCGGCGATCAGCAGTGCGGGGCGCAGCGCGAAAGCCATCGCGATCAGCACACATTGGCGCTGCCCGCCCGATAGCTGAAAAGGATAACGATTTAAAATATCGGCGGAACAACTTACCCGCTCAAGAAAATCCGCCGCCGTTCTGATAGCGTCAGCCTTGCATATCCCCGCTTTTTCGCCCAAAAGCCGGACAAATTGCGCTCCCACCCTGCGAACCGGATTAAGCGATGATAGCGACTGCTGCGCAATCATCCCGATCCCACAGCCCTGTATTGTTTTAAGTGCGCGTTTATCCATATCCAACAGGTTTTCGCCGCGAAAATACACAGCACCACCTGCAACCGCGCCGGAGGCAGGCAAAGTTCCGATGACCGCGCGGGCAAAAGTAGTTTTGCCGCAGCCGCTCCCGCCGATCAGCCCCAGCGATTTGCCCGCTTCAATTTTCAGGGAAACGTTGTTCACACAGGGGGCGGCCACCGTTTTATAACGGACGGTGAGGTTTTCGACTGTGAACAGTGACATTTTTTGGCCTCCCTTTGCTTGCGGAGTTTGTGAGCGGATGCGTGCTTTTATTTTGCGGGTGTAACCCGCTCAATCTGAGCGAAGCGAAGGATCTTTATTGCTTAGAATAAAATCCGCGAAAAGGTCTTAAAGATTCTTCGCCTACGGCTCAGAATGACAAAAATTGCCTGAAAATTAAGCACAAGCAGTTTGCCGGGCTTTACCACGGCAAACCGCGGCGGGGTAGCCGGGTGGTGCAACCGCGAGCGCAGCGCCATCATGCATGAATTTTGGAGCGTCGCAGCCGCTATCGAACCACACAAACGATCGAGAAAACCATTTAAAAAGGTCTTTTTTTGTTTCTTTTTTTCTCCTCAAGAAAAAAAGAAAATCAAAATCGTTCTTTCCCGATATACTCAGCCAGCCCCTCTCCAAAAAGATTAAAACCGGTTATCATAAAAACCAGCGCCGCGCCGGGGGCGATAGTCAGCCAAGGGGCTGTGGTTATGTAACCGCGCGCGTCGTTTAGCATAGCGCCCCATTCGGCGGTGTACGGTTGTGCTCCAAAGCCAAGAAACGAGAGCGCGGCAAGCTGCGTTATGATTACGCTGATATTGGTGGCGCTGAAGATAATTACCGGGGTCAGCACATTGGGCAGGATATGCCGTGTCAGGATTTTAAAGCCGCCGGTTCCGGAGATTTGAGCCGCTTTGACAAAATCCCGTTCTTTAAGGGACATGGTCATGCCGCGCGCCAGCCTTGCATAGCTGACCCAAGATACCAGACAAATCGCGATGACGACATTCAGCATTCCTCCACCCACGATCGCCGCGATCGCCAAAGAAAAAATCATACCCGGGAACGCCATCAGCACTTCGGCGGCAAACATCACCACGCTGTCGAAAATCCCCCTGAAATATCCGGCCAGCAATCCCAGAACAAGGCCCGCCGAAAGGGATACAAAAAGCGTAACAAGGGATATTGAAATGGACAGCCGTGCGCCGTGCAGCAGGCGGGAGAAAACGTCCCGGCCGAGATGGTCGGTGCCCAGCAGCCCGGCTTGACCGGGGGGCTGAAGTTGGGCTGATAAGTCGATGACGAAAGGGTCGGAGGTTGCGATAAGCGGGGTAAAAATCGCTGCCAGAAAGAGTACGGAAATCATCACGGCGCCTGCTTTGAGCTTTAAATTCACCTTGCCTTACCCCCTAGCGAGACGCGCGGATCTAGCCAGCAGACAAGCAAATCCACCAGAAAATTGATCACTACAAACGCGCTGGCCATAAGCAGGATATAAGCGATCACAACCGGATAATCCCGGTCGCCGATAGAATCCATCAGATAACTGCCAAGCCCCGGCCAAGAAAAAATGCTTTCCACCACAATGGAACCGCCAAGAAGGGTTCCGAAACTCAGTCCCATAAGATTTACAACCGGGATCAAGGCGTTTTTAAGCGCGCCCGAGAAAAGAATGGTTGTTTCCCGCAGTCCCTGTGTGCGCAGCAGCAAGATGTAATCCTCGCCGAGCACGTCAAGAAGCGTTCCTCTGACCAGCCGGACATAACGGCAGGCCATCGGCAGAGCCAGAGTTATCACGGGAAGAATATACCGGGCAAACGTTATTTCCCCCACCATCGGCAGCAGCCCAAGTCGCACCGATATGAAATACAAAAGCACAGTTCCCAACACAAACCCCGGGATGCCCATAACGGTAAACGTAACCGCGCTTATCAGCTTATCCGGCCAACGGCCATGAAAGACAACCGCCAGAATGCCAACGGGAACCGACAAAACAAGCATAAGAACAAAAGCCCCGGCAGCCAGCGCGGCGGTAGCGGGCAGCCGGTGCGCCAGCTCCTCGATAACCGGCCTGCCGGTTATGTACGAAACGCCAAAGTCCAGCCGCAGCGCGTTTCCGGCCCAAGTCAGATATTGCCGAGGCAGACTTGCGTCAAGGCCCATTTGCGCTTCCAGCAACGCGATTTCTTCCAGTGTCGGTTCAATCCCTGTGCGCAGCAGCACGATCTGGGCGGGGTTCCCCTGAATAAAAGAAGTAAGGGCAAACGTCAGAACTGAAACCCCAAACAGCACGGCAAACAAACCGCAGGCTTTTTTTATAATATATTTGCGCATCATTTCCGCACCTGCCGTTTGCCATTTCCAACAGTTTAGCAAGGTTTAAGGTATCCTAACAAGCCTCCCGGGGGGATAAAAATTAAAGCGGAAGTAAGAAATAATCCGTCCTCTGATTTCTTACTTCTACTTGTTGACAAACGTTAAATGATGCGTTATAATAACTGGGCTGGCTTCATCCAGACACAAGTTTAGTCGGCGGCATAGCTCAGTTGGCTAGAGCATTCGGTTCATACCCGGAGGGTCGCTGGTTCAAATCCAGCTGCCGCTACCATAGCGGCCCATTGGTCAAGCGGTTAAGACACCGCCCTTTCACGGCGGTAACACGGGTTCGAGTCCCGTATGGGTCACCAACACTTGAGAAATCCGAACTTAATCCCGATAGGGAATGGGTTCGGGTTTCTAGTTTGTATTGAGAATATAAACCTGCAAACGAGAATTGACAAAAGGTTTTGATAGCCCCAAAAAGGGCAAATAAAAGAATAAACCCAGACGGCAGTGGAACGCTAAAGCCGTCCGGGTTTATTTTATTAACGGAGTGTTGCACTTTGAAAGTTGCCTTTTTTGATACAAAACCTTACGACCACATTTGGTTTGATATATTAGCCCGTGAATACGGCTATGAATTTAAATACTTTGACAGCCGCCTGAGCAAAGAAACCGCAATGCTTGCCGGTGGCTGCGAGGCTGTCTGCGTATTTGTCAACGATGATGTTTCCGCCCCTGTGATCGAGCGTCTGCAAGAAAGCGCGGTCAAAGTGATCGCGCTGCGCTGTTCGGGGTACAACAACGTGGATCTGGCCGCGGCAAAAAACAAAATGTCCGTTGTCAGGGTGCCGTCTTACTCCCCTACAGCGGTGGCCGAACATGCCGTCGCGCTGCTGCTTTCGGTCAACCGCAAAACGCACCGCGCGTATTCCCGCACACGCGATCATAACTTTGCTATCAACGGCCTGATGGGATTCGACCTGCGTGATAAAACCGCCGGCGTTGTAGGAACCGGGCAAATCGGGCTTTTATTTGCCGAAATCGCCAAAGGTTTGGGAATGCGCGTGCTTGCCTACGACATTAAACCGCAACCGGGCAGCGGTTTGGAATACGTCGATTTGGACAAACTTTTCTCCCTGTCGGATGTGATCTCGCTGCACTGTCCTCTCACAGAAGATACCCGCCATCTTATTAACGATCACCGCATAACGCAAATGAAAGATGGCGCGGTAATCATAAATACTTCCCGCGGGGCGCTTATTAACACACAGGCTTTGCTGAGCGGTCTGCTTTCGGAAAAAATCGGCGCGGCGGGGCTGGATGTTTACGAAGAAGAAGAACATTACTTCTTTGAGGATAAATCCAACGAGGTTATACAGGATGACGAGCTGGCTAGGCTGCTGAGTTTGCCAAACGTATTGGTAACTTCACATCAGGCTTTTTTTACCAAAGAGGCCATGCAGGCTATAGCTATGGTAACGCTGGAAAATCTCCACGCATTTGCGCAGGGCAAGCCGCTGAAAAACGAAATCAAGGCCAGATAAAGCAGCTATATGCTTGCGGAGAGTATTGCAAAAGTCATGGCGCCGTTGTCATTCTGAGGGCTTTTAAGCCCGAAGAATCTTTTAGCGTAAAGATTCTTCGCTGCGCTCAGAATGACATTAGCGTAGCTTTTGCAACAATCTCTGCTTGCGAAGTTTATTGACATGGCATAAGTTTTGTGTTATGTTATATAAGGTTTCGGGGCGTAGCTCAGTTTGGTAGAGTGCTTGGTTTGGGACCAAGATGCCGGGGGTTCAAGTCCTCTCGCCCCGACCAGCAGCGAACCGCTGCACCCGCTATCGCGTTCTCAGTTTGCTGAGGGCGCGATATTTTTTGATCGTGGCCTTAAAAAAATCCTGCGCCATTACCTTGCTATGCCAATTAAAAAAATGTATAATATTGTCATATGTATGCGAAATGAGGACATGTGTATGATAAATATACCCGAGCTGCTACCTCCGTCAGTCGATAACGCGGTCGAAAACTTAACTGATAAGCCAACTAAAGTAATTGGCAAAGGTGTAGCATCGATATTTTCATTGGTTTTCAATCCAATTATTTATTTGAATGACAAGCAACAAGCGAAATATCTACACAATCTCGAGATTTACAAAAAAGGATTGCATACCAAAATTGCTGCGATTCCCAAAGAAAATCTTATTGAACCGAAACTTCAAATAGTGGCTCAAGCATTAGAAGACTCCAAGTATTGCGTAGAAGAGCATAGTTTGCGCGATTTGTTTGAAAATCTTGTTGCATCGGCATCAGACCGAACGAAAGCAGACGCTGTTCACCCTTCTTTCTCAGTGGTACTTAACAATTGTCATCCCAAGATGCTACTATCATGCGAAGACTAGCGCAAGGCGCTGGGGAATATGGCAACCCGTTCCCAGTGGCAAGGTTGGGATATAAAAAACCTAGCATGGAAGAACATGTCTATCTGGAAATTGACATAATGTTGGATCCATCCGATGTATCAAAACCCTTCCCTTCTGATTCCTTGTCGAATCTGTCGGCACTAGGATTGATTAGTATTGACTATACTGAGCGGCTGGCTGCCAAAGAGGAATATGAAATTTTTGATCGATATATAGAGGCAAAGGGCTACAAGGCATGGGTCGAACAAGTTGGGGGTAAAATAGAAATCAACAAAGGTATCTGTAAGTTTACACTTTATGGGGAAAATTTCGCTCGAGCGTGTGGGTTGTAGTTGAGGTTGCGTTTAATGTAAATTCAGCTACCTGCTACCCAAAAACGTGATTGTTGTGGGCTTTCTCAAAAAGCTCCGCATCACCCTTACACCATTAAAGTTTACGCCCACGGCTATGATGACCTCATCGCTGTGGGCGTAAATCTTTGTTATACAGGGTTTTATACAAAAAGCGCCATCATCCCATATGTAATAAGCGCAAAGCCGGAAATAACATGGCTTAGAGCGACGGGTATCCGCTTCATATGCTTGGTTCTGGCCAAATGGAACGACAGCGCCGAATATCCAAAATGGGCAAGCGCAACAGTAATCGGAATAACAAAAGTCGAATATGGAAGAAAAATGAATGTAATCCCCATTGTTATAAGCATCGCCTCTACACTCATCACCAATCCCACAAGGATAATCGCTTTAGATGAGATATTCACTTCCTCCGTAGTCCCCTTGCGGCGTTTGATATATTCAGACACAAAGTAATGCAAAATAGTCCAAAGCCCAAGTGAGATAAACGAAAAACCTACAATCAGGTCGGGTTCAAACGGTATTAATTCATAAATCCGCCCCGCAATCAAAAAGCCAAGAATACAAAGCCCAAAAAGAAACACGTTAATGACAGCAAGATATAAAAACTTGCATCTCTTTTGCAGCCCGAGCGAAAGCCCGATGAAAAACGCGTCCACCGACACAATAAGTCCGGACAAAACGGGCATAAACATAGCACTTCTCCATTTTATGTAATGGTACAGTTTATGCGTACTTCTTGTACGCGTTGCCGCTTCCGCAAAAAAATATTTTCCCGCCATTGACTTTTCCCGGCTGAGACTGTATAATTTGCTTTCAGTTTCCATTTTAAGCAATGCGCTTCGTGCGTTTCGGTTTTGATACAGTCTAGGGTGCGTTAAAGAGTCCGCGGGGATGAGAGGGGGAGGATAAATGTCCAAAGAGTTGATTCGCCTGTCGAATTGTTCGATGGCGTTTGACGATGAGTATGTTTTGAAGAACATAAATCTCTATTTCAACGATAAAGAATTCCTCACACTGTTGGGTCCGAGCGGATGTGGAAAAACCACAATGCTCAGGATTATTGGCGGTTTCCTGAAGCCAACTTCGGGAGACGTCTTTTTCGACGGGGTGAGGATTAATGATGTTCCGCCTCACAAACGGGCAGTCAATACCATCTTTCAAAAATACGCTCTTTTTCCGCATCTTAATGTCTTTGAGAACATCGCTTTCGGGCTGAGGCTCCTAAGACAGAACGGCAAAAAACTCGGCAAGGATGAGATTAATAGCCGGGTTTTTGAGATGCTTGATGTGGTCAGCCTCAAAGGCTTTGAAAAGCGCGACGTCACCCTGCTGTCAGGCGGGCAGCAACAGCGGGTGGCGATAGCGCGCGCGCTTGTAAACCGCCCCAAAGTCCTTCTGCTTGACGAGCCTCTGGGCGCGCTGGATATGCGGCTGCGCAAAGATATGCAAAACGAACTCAAACGCATACAGCAAGCCACCGGGATCACTTTTATATATGTAACGCACGATCAGGAAGAAGCGCTTGCAATGTCAGACACAATAGTTGTCATGGAGGGCGGCGTCATACAGCAAATCGGCACTCCGGAAGAAATTTACAACGAGCCTAAAAATGCGTTCGTAGCCGACTTCATAGGCGAGAGCAATATTGTTGACGGCATTATGTTTGAAGACGGCGTTGTTGAAATATTCGGGCGCAGGTTCAAATGTACGGATAGCGGCTTTGCGCCGAAAGAAGCCGTGGACGTTGTTATCCGCCCGGAGGACATAGACATTGTTGACGCTGCGCAGGGAACGCTCTCCGGCATTGTTGTGAGCAGGACTTTCCGCGGTGTGCTTTACGACATAATCGTCGATTTCCACGGGTTCAAGTGGCTTATCCAGACAACCGACCTCAGCCCTATCGGGGCCAGAATAGGCATAAAGATAGACCCGGACGGTATACACATTATGAAAAAAGGTTCGTTTTCAGGCATATTCGGCGATTACAGTTCATACAGCGCCGAGTATGATGAAATCGGCGATGTTGAAGCGGACGACGAAGATACATAAGGGCGATTCGGTTCCCCTTTAAAGGAATGGTGACGTGTAATGAAACCTAACCACTTTTCAATTCCGTATGTCGGATGGATGGCCGTGTTTGTCGTGGCGCCGATCATTATGGTTATTGTTTATGCGTTCACAACGTCCACAGGTGAATTTACACTGCAGAACTTCGCGGATATGGGAAGATTCCTCACTGTGTTTACCCGCTCATTTCATCTGGCGTTTATCGCCACAATTATATGTATAGTCTTGGGGTATCCGGTCGCATACATTCTGGCGCGCGAGGGACAGAGGGCGCAAAGGATATTAGTCATGTTAATCATGCTGCCCTTGTGGATGAACTTTCTGCTCCGCACCTACGCCTGGATGTCGATTCTCGAAAACACCGGGCTTCTTAACCGGCTGTTAACTTTTCTTTCTCTGCCGACAGTAAGGATAATCAATACGCCGGCGGCTGTCATAATCGGAATGGTCTATAACTTCCTGCCGTTTATGGTGCTGCCCATCTACTCTGTCATCGTAAAAATCGACAAGAGCATACTTGAAGCCGCGCAGGATTTGGGCGCGGACATGTTTTCTGTCTTTCGCAAGCTGATAATACCGCTCAGCCTCCCCGGTGTGCTCTCCGGAGTGTTGATGGTTTTTGTGCCCGCGGTCTCAACGTTCGTTATAACTCAGCTTCTGGGCGGTGGCATGGTATTCCTGCTTGGGGATTTAATTGAGATGCAGTTTCTCGGCACGGCGTATAACCCGCACCTCGGCTCGGCTATCGCGCTTGTTATGATGCTTATTGTCATCGCGTTTGTGGTAGTGATGAACAAGTTCGGCGCCGGTGAAGAAAAGGCGGTGGGCTTATGAACAAAAAACCGGGATTCTTCGGGCGTTTTTATATAAGTATCATCCTCTTTTTCCTGTACGCACCAATTGTTGTCTTGATCACATTTTCGTTTAACGCCTCAAGAAGCCGCTCGGTCTGGGCCGGGTTTTCCCTTGAATGGTATCGCCGCCTGTTCAGCGACGGCGCTATACTGGATTCTTTTTATATTTCGATTGTCATAGCCGTGCTTGCCGCGGTTTTCGCAACTATCGCCGGCACACTGGCGGCGGTAGGTTTTCACTACATGCGCGGGCGCTGGCGTCTTCCGCTTATGCAGATAAACAACATCCCAATGATGAATGCCGATATTGTAACCGGCGTTTCGCTCAGTTTGCTTTTCGTATCGCTTGGATCATTTCTCCATTTCAGGCTCGGATTCGGCACGCTGCTTCTAGCGCACATAACGTTTTGTATACCATATGTGGTACTCGCCATTCTGCCTAAACTCCGGCAGGTCGACAATAATCTTGTTGACGCCGCGTGTGATCTTGGCTGCACATGGATAAAAGCTTTTTGGAAAGTAATAATCCCCGAAATACGCCCCGGTATAATCAACGGGTTAATAATAGCTTTCACTCTGTCTATCGACGACTTTGTTATCAGCTACTTTACTGCCGGGGGCAACATTATGACGTTGCCCATGCAGATATTCGCGATGACGCGCAGGCGTGTAAGCCCTGAGATAAATGCACTGTCCACCATACTCTTTCTGTCCATACTTATCTTGCTGATAATCATAAATGTCAGGGATATGCGGCAGGAGGAGAAACTCAAAAAACGTACGGCTGCGTTAAACGGTTCTGAAGCATAAGAGCTTTAAGTTTTTGTGATTAATCAAGTATAAAGGGAGGTTTCAAAAAATGAAAAGAACCATCGTATTAATTGTCGTGCTGTGCCTGCTCTTGGCCGTTTTTGCCACAGGGTGCAGAGGGGGCGGACGGCCAGGTTCGGGCGAAGTAGTCTATGTGCATAACTGGGGTGAATTCATTGACCCGAGCGTCCTGCGTATTTTTGAAGAAGAATACGGTATAAGCGTCATTTACAGGACGTTTGAAACAAACGAGACTCTGTATGCCGCGCTGAGAGGCGGCGGAATGGTTGCCGATGTAGTTATTCCCTCGGACTACATGATAGCGCGGATGATTGAAGAAGACATGCTCTATGAGCTGGATTTTGACAACATCCCGAACGTAAGCCTCATAGACCCAAGGTTCCGCGGCCTCGATTTTGACCCGGAAAACAGATTTTCCGTGCCTTACAAGGTTGGCACTGTGGGGCTGATATACAACTCCGCGCTTATAACCGAACCCGTGACAAGTTGGGGCGCCTTGTTTGATCCTGCGTTTGCCGGGGAGATCCTCATGTTTGATAACCCGCGCGACGCATTCGGCATTGCGCTCCTGTATCTCGGCTATTCCATGAATACAACAAACGAAGATGAAATCCGCGAAGCGTTTGATCTCCTTGTCGCGCAAAGGGAGATTTTACAAGCGTATGTAATGGATCAGATTTTCGAAAAGCTTATCTCCGGCGAAGCTTGGATAGGCCCGTACTATGCCCCGGATTTTCTTACCATGTATGCATACAATCCGGATTTGAGGATGGTTCGCCCTGTCGAGGGCACAAACTTCTTTGTAGACGCCATGGTCGTTCCAAGAGGCTCGCAGAATCAGCACAACGCCGAACTTTTTATTAACTTTATGGTTCGCACCGACATTGCCCTTGCCAATATGCGCTTTGTTTACTACGCTTCCGCAAATGCCGAAGCCGCCGCAATCTTTGCCGATGAGCTTGATCCCATGCAACGCGAGGTTGTGTTCGTTGGCCCCGAAGATTATGCAAAAACCGAAGTGTTCCGCCATCTCCCGCAGAATATCCTTGACTTGTATGACAGGCTATGGGCGGATCTTAGAAGTTAAGCTGTAACTGCGAATATTACTAAGCGTTAACAACTTGCCAACAAACAGCTGATGCGATTAAGGAAAAACTTATTCGCATCGGCTGTTTTTGCTATTGAAGTACAGTCTCTTTTACATTATAGCCATTAAACTTAAAAAGTGGCCTCCTTATTTGTTAATATGAAAACGCCGCCCGGATAATCAGAGCGGTGTTGTTCGCGTTGATTCAGTGGTGATATTTTGATATACTTAGGTGCAACACAGTTGTGATGCGTAAAGGGTGCAGATAATTTATATTAGGCGGTGAGTGAAATGGAAAACGATTTGCTAATCAACCTTAACAACCTACACACAACAGAATTAGGCGTTGCGCGAATAAGACGAAATTTAAACTTGGCTGATATAGACGTTGTTGAGTGGTGTATTGATAAAATTAAAAATTCAAATGATATCACCAGACGGGGAAAGAATTGGTACGCGCATACAGATGATGCTATAATAACTGTAAACGCCAACAGTCTTACAATAATAACAGCTCACAAAGCAAAGTATTAAATCGTGCGCCGGCTAGGCGGTTAATGACGAATAGAGGTTAGCAGGGAATTTTTCAGACAGCAAATGGAGGGCGATTGGATGGGCTCAAAACCGATATCATTTTGGCGCTTTTATATAATTATTGCATTGATACTGGCAGGGGCGGCAGCCCTTCCGCTCAGGAACTTCCTCCTTATGTTATCTATGATCAATCGCGGCTACATTTATGAAGTGCCCAGGCTTTTTAGCGTTTCCTCAGTCATTCCGTTCTTGGCGGTTTTGACCGCTATACTTCTCGGTTTTTTGGCTTTGCCGCTACTCTGGAAGTTCCCGGCGATAAAGCGGCGTGTGGTTGCGTCTGCCCTGGCAGTTGTGATTTTTCTTTCGTTGGGGCTTTTAGTCGAGGAGCTATCGCTGGAGCTGGAATATATTTCTGATGATTTTCATACTTACGTTTTCCATCATAACATTCCGGAAGAAGTGCTTGATGCTTACGGAATCACCCCTGCAATGATCCAATCTGCCATGATGACAAGATCCGGTATGATTCGTCTCCCGAGTGGGGAGTGGGTTAATCCATGGTGGCACATGCGAGAGATCGACACAGACTACCAGTTTTTCGCAACCGAGTCGCGGTTCAATATAACCTCTATGTACATCCCATGGTATGTGAAGCTTCACTACTACATCTTCTCCACTATTTTCGTGCTGGCCGTTCTCAATTTCCTTTACAGCCTCGTCAACTTGTTATACGGGGATGGCAAGCCCGATAAAAGGGTTGTCACTTTAAATGGCATAGCTACAGGCTGCTATGCGCTGGCCTATTTCTTTGTGCGAGCTGTGCGATATGAAAACCATGCGACATTCCACATTACATTGGGCAGCGTCCTCAACGCGGCGATATGTTTTATACTCGCCGCTATTGCCGTTGGTTTATATTGCGGCTCTTTCATGCGGTATGAGGGGCGTAGGAAGATTATCCCGTCTATCTCGTCAGCATTAACGGCGCTTGCCTTGTATGGGGCGCAATACGCCATGCTGGGAGGCAATTTTTACTTGTATAGCGAAAGCGCCGCTATGAACATTTTTCTGCGTATCCTGATTGTTGCGATTCCTGGCATAGCGGTGTATTTTCTGCTTAGTAAATATGAGAAAATAAGTATCGCCTAATAAGCAATAGTCATAACGGGCGGCTTGGCAGTTAGTGTTTAGGAATAGGAGGCCAAGCGGCTTGAAAAAACAACTTTTGGTTATCTGCGTAGCTATCTTGATTTATGTTGCTTTTATCTTCATTTTAGACCTGTTAATCTCCGATAGACCTGGAACTGCTGATAACGTACAAGTAAACGTAGGTTTGTCTGAGCGGTTTACGCAAGAGGAAATCCAGTCTGCGGCAGACCTTGTTGCCTCAAGCTTTGGGTTTAGAAATAGCGAACTCACTTATTTATGGTATGATGAGGATATTTCCAACCTTGAAATTGAAAGATCATTCTTGACCTTAGATAAGGATTCCACAATTATCTTATTCTCTACGTTTGTTGTACGTGAATCATCATCCGGCGGCACGGGATTTCTTTCCCCAGGTACGATAGAGAACTTTGGTTGGGTGCTAAGCAAAGATATTCAGTCAGGCGAATGGGAATTGATTGCACTAGGATTTAGCAGGATTCATTTCTGATACCAAGAGTAAGCGCACCGGATAAGCATTATCAGCTAGTTGCTGCGCAATTATTTTGTATCGAATAACGGACACATTCTATGGCGTCAGTTATTTCTATTCTCATCTGCAAAATATCTATATTTTGTGGTGCAAAAAAACCTACCTTTAACTTGCGTTAAAAAATAGGTTTATCCTGGTGGAGCTGCTGATAGTATGAAACATAGGAATTGGCGAGCCCCGGCCCGCCGTGCAGCATAATCAGAACGTCTTTGCCCTCACCCGGAACATGTAGGAAGTATTGCGAAATCCCGTTTATAGGCACGTATTCTTCAACAAAGTTTTTTGTCATAGCTGTGAACTCCATAAGCTGCCCTTCGCTTCCGTGCCGTCATCAGCAAAGAAAAGGTTGTAATGCTCAGTGTTAAACTTCAAAAGACACCACTCAGGGTCACTACAGTCTGACTTGTAGTGGGTTGTAATCACCTCTTGCCAGTGCTCTTTCTTTATCTCCGGGTCAGTTATCACTTCCACAGTACCTACGAGAGATATGTGGTATTCGCTTGAGGGTAGGCAAACACAGGCCTTGTTGCACCGCGCAATCCGCCGTGATTTTACTCCGTCCATATCGGTTAAAAACGAAATCCAGTTGATGCCGTCTGCCTTTGAAATAGTCATGGTCGCACTTGTTGGGTAGCCGTTTTCATCAATCAACGATAAAACTGCCCAGCCCCCCATGCCGTCGCCGATATAGTCGGTCTTTGCGTTGATGAGTTCACTTGTTCGTGCGATGATTTTTTCGTGACAAGGCATCCTCCCGTTCGCAATGGGGATATACCATTCAACCAGCTCATCGTTGCCGTATTCTGGAAAAAATGCGTGCCCAACGCCGATGATTTTTGAGCTGAACTTCTCTACTATAGAGGCGTAAAGTCCCTCGCCCTCTGCCGCTGTGCTTCTAAACACCATATAGGTCTGCGCAGGGATAACCCATTTCTCCCACCCTGCCGGCGGGGCAGCATCAACATACGCTTCGAGGGCAGCCATGAATTTACCCGAATCGTCAAAGCCTGGCTCTCCCCACCGCTTAAAGCTGTTGCTGTTATCGTTCAGCGCACTCCAAAAAAGCGGCGTGCCGGCTTCATTTTTCCGCACAATGTCTTCGATTTCCGCGAGGTTGCTTTCCAATGCAGCCCAAAGCGGAGCAGACCATTTCTCGAAATTTTCGACGGGGCCTTGCCCTGCTTTGCCAATTACGGCGAATGTGTCTTTGAATTTATATCGAATCATAGTGCCCTCCATTTTATAAGCTACCCGCTGCATAACTGCCATCATCGGCAAAAGTGATGGTGTAGCGCTGCGTTGTGAAGCGCAGAATCAACAAATTCGGATCATCCACACCTGTCCAATGTACGCCATCGTCAAAGAACTGAAACCAGTTTTCTTTTTTTGTTTCCATGTCGGTGCAAGCCTCGACTGTACCGACAAGATTTATCGTGTATGCGCTGGAGTTGATACATACACAGGCCTTGTTGTTTTTGCTGATTCGCTCCGCATACGGCCTGTCTAGCGCTGTGTTAAAGGTCAGCCACTTTATGCCGTCTGCTTTTGTAATGCAAAACGTAGTGGCGGAGGGGTATCCGCTTTCATCAATAAGGGAGAGCGCGGCGTATCCCTCCATGCCGCTGAGTTTGTACTCTGACATAGAGTCGATTAATTCGCTTGCGCGCGCGATGATTTTCTCGTTCATCCTATCATACCATCCTTGCATAATTTAGTTGTTGGTTAAAATATTCCAGAACATGCCAAAGCGGTCGATTACATAAGCATTCGACTTCGCCCAGAACTGCGGCGTGGGCGGTTCAACAACTTCCCCGCCGTCTGCGAGCTTGTTGAAGATGTCGGCTTCAAAGCGGTGCTGGAGCTTGAAACGGTAAAACCCCTCTGTAAGTACACGCTCACAACCTTCCAGTATCTGTACTACGGCGGTACTCATGTTGTCGCACCGTAGGCGGATTGGAACT
>Ga0123355_10001950_pt1 | contig 29101 bp, 26 predicted proteins | sample TergutEmb28metaG_3_FD_89872 | JGI IMG/M metagenome (GOLD analysis project Ga0123355, IMG submission 89872) | Embiratermes neotenicus P1 segment gut microbial communities from Petit-Saut dam, French Guiana - Emb289 P1 | ecosystem: Host-associated > Arthropoda: Insects > Digestive system > Gut ... | reverse complement strand
TTTCACGCACCTGCTTTGCCACAAGAACCTTGCGTACTTCTAGTACGCCGCGGTTATTGCGGCTGCGCATCTGCGCGGAAAATTATGCGCTTTGTTTCTTACTGTTCACGCGCGGAGTAATAGTAATCTAGTCCCACAAATCCTGCCAATCGTTCGCGCCTTCCCATAGGAAAACTTGGCCTTTTATCAATCGGCAATTTTTATCCGCCGCCGCTATTGTTGCCATTTCCGCATCGGTTAGCGGGGTTTCGGTTATACAGCGCAGGTTGGCTTCGTACTCTGCTGGAGTAACGGAAAACGGAATGGGAATTTGCCCCCGCTGTGCCGCCCATTTTAGGCATACAATGGCGGGGTGAACATTGTGGGCTTTGGCAATTTCCACAATCTCGGGCATTTCTGTTGCGGCGATATCTTCCGCGGTTTTGTCACGCTCTGGGCGGGTTGGCGAGCCAATAGGGCAAAAGCCGATGGGCTTTATTCCGTTGGCCACGCAGTAATCAAATAATTCTGGTTGTTGGAATGCGGGGTGCAGTTCCATTTCCAGCGCGGCAGGCTTGATGCGGCACTGGGAAAGAACAGCCTCCAGCTTTGTTATTGTCATGTTGGACATTCCTATAGATTTTGCCAGTCCCATGTCCACTAGCCTTTCCATTTGCCGCCAGGTGGCCATAAATGCGTCTGGTGAAAATGGGGTAGAGTCTGGGTTGCGGGCGTCGCCGTCACAACCAGGGGCATGGTAGTTAGGGAATGGCCAATGCACAAAGTACATATCTACATAATCTAATTGCAAATCTTTTAGGGATTGAGCACAAGACAGCAGAACATCACCTTTGCCGTGTTTGTCGTTCCATACTTTGCTTGTAACAAACAGGTCTTCGCGTTTTACTAGGCCTTCGGCTAGGGCTTTGGCAAAGACCTCGCCTATTTGGCCTTCATTGCCGTAAACTGCGGCACAGTCGAAAAGCCTGTACCCTGCGCGAATTGCGCCGTACACGGCATCAGATACTTGCTGTGGGGAAAATCGGTCACTGCCGAATGTTCCCATTCCGATTGGTGGAATTTTCATAGTAATTTCTCCTTATATTAAAGTTATTTAAAACAAAACACGTTGCTTCTGCTGTGTTAATATTACTTCAAGAGGTGAACCGACAATGGACGTTAGGCAGTCAGTCTACGAATCGACTTTGTACATCCACGACAATTACGGAGAACAAATCAATATTGCGAATATTTCCAGCCAGGCGTATTTGTCGCCGTCTTATTTCGCAAAAGTTTTCCATGTGCTTACGGGGTTTACTGTTGGAGAATATCTAAACCGCTACCGAATGTACAGGGCGGCGAAGGAACTTGCGGAGAGCAAAAAGCAGATTATTGAAATTACTTTTAACTCTGGGTTCTTGTCGCAGCAGTCGTTTACAAAGAGCTTTTCGAAGGCTTTTGGAATTACGCCGGCAAAATTCCGCCTGCAAGGCGCACCCGTTTCGAAATTCCCTCCTAAAAATATGTGGAAGGAGCAAGAACCAACTATGGAACTTATGAATTGCTTTGAAAATGTGAGGTTTGTGAAAAAGGACGCCTACCACGTGGTTGGGTTTGAAGGAGAAATTCATGCCAGTGGCGGGGAAGCAATTGGAGTGGCTTGGGACAAGCTAAACGCCCAGGGTGTAATTGACTCTATACCAGACAAATGCTTTAACGGCGCATATGGCATCACCCACTCCGAAACCAGCGACGGAATGGCAAAGTACATTGCTTGCGTGGAGGTTAGCACTCTTGCGAGCATGCCCGCAGGTTTTGCGGGGCGCACATTTGAAGCCAGCGAGTACGCGGTTTTTGACACAACACTGGAAATTATTTGGACAGGAATGTTTTACAAAACCCTGTACGCCAAATGGCTGCCGGAGTCGGGCTATAAGTATCGGGAAGACCCAGATGCCGAAAGCTACGAATGGGCACCTTTTGTAAAATACCCTGCCATTGAAGTTTATCCAGAAGGCTGGGAGGACACGAAATCTGCAATGCAGGTTTATATACCAGTTGAGAAGAAGTAGAACTTATGATTTCAACATTATCTTGCCCTGCACTTGTGCAGGGTTTTTGTATAGGGCAAAAGCCTCTGTCGCTTGGCTTAGTGGGAAGGTGCGGAAAATAAGTTCTGGGTCGAAACGCAGTTGCCCTGTTGCAAAGTAATGTGCGGTAAGTTCCCATTCCTTGCCTGGGAAAGGCGCGCTGTAGCTCATCCAACTGCCAGTTAGCTTAAACTCCTTGCGGTTCATGTTCTCCCACTGTTTTGGGGTGAAGGTTAAGTCTACGTGGGGCGTTCCTATGAAGCACACGCTTGCTTTGTTGCCTGCCACTTCAAATGCTTGGCGCATGGTTATTGGGCTGCCCGCTGTTTCGAATACATAGCCGTATTGACCTTCGAGTGCTTCGGATGAAGTATTTACAGTTTTGTCTGCGCCAAGGCGTTTTGCTAATTCTAGCCGCCTGTCGTCAATATCAAAAACTGTAACGGATTTCGCACCGAAAATTTTTGCCCATTGCATGGTAAACAGCCCTATTGTACCACCCCCAAGAATTACTACGTCTTCGCCGCCTTGGTAATTCGCCAAGAACAGCCCATGCAGCGCAACTGTAGATGGCTCGAATAGCGCGGCCTGTTCATATGGAATTGATGGGTCATATTTAACCGCGTTTCTGGCGGGGATAACTACATATTCAGCAAAGCTACCCTGTTCGCGCGAGCCTATAAAGCTGTATTTTTTGCACAGGGCGTAATCGCCTTGCTGGCAGCTATGGCAGGTGAAGCATGGTATAAGCGGTGCGCCCGATACAGTATCGCCTGGTTTCAGGTCGGTTACGCCCTCCCCTACTTCCACCACATCACCAGCGAACTCGTGCCCCAGTACGATAGGGTAAAAATGCGCGCCGTTATTTAGTACGCGGGGTACATCCGAGCCGCATATTCCCGCGGCGCGTACTTTTATTTTTACTGTGCCTGGTGCAACTGGCGGCGTTGGGTAGTCGGTGTAGCGGATGTCTTCGTTTGCGTATAACACTGCTGCTTTCATGGTCATTCACTCCTCATTAGCGGTTGTAAATTTTTGTACAGCGATAGATATTTTTCAAACGCTTCATTATATATGTGGTTATTCGCCGCGTTTGGTGTGTGACTGCGGCGTAGTTTTACCGTTTGTTTTACGGCGGTTTGGAAGCTCTCGTAAACCCCTGTAGCAACCCCAGCCAGCATTGCCGCGCCCCATGTTGTTGCGGTGTCAGACGCCGGCACATCAATGGGTTTGCCCGTTATGTCGGATTTTATTTGCGTCCACAAATGGCTGTTGGCCGCGCCGCCCATGGCTTGTAGCCGTTCCACATTTGCACCAGCTTGCTGGGCAACTGCCAGGTTGTGCTTTAGCGAGAATGCAACGCCTTCCAGGCTTGCGCGCATCATATGGCCTTGGGTTTTCCCGTAATCCAGGCCGAAAAACACGCCTTTTGCGTCAGCGTTCCATATTGGCGAACGTTCCCCCGCCATATATGGCAAGAAAATTAGCCCATCAGAACCCGCCGCAACTTCACTCGCCAGCCTGTCCATTTCTTCAAATGAATTTGGCACTATCGCGTTAAGCCAGCGCAAAATCCCGCCGCCGCCCACTGTGCCGCCCTGCAAAAGCCAGCGTTCTGGCACGACATGAAAACCTAAAATCAAACGCGGGTCGGCAAGGCTTTTTTCCATGCAAATGCTCATGCCGCCAGCTTGGCCGCCTTGTTCCTGGGTTTGGCCGTCTTCCAGCACGCCCGCGCCTAATGTTCCGCACGCGGCGTCAAGCCCGCCTGCCACAACGGGCGTGCCTTCTCGCAAACCGCAAGCGGCGGCGGCCTGGGCTGTTATTTTTCCTATTATTTCATGGGAATTAACGATGTTCGGCAGTAGACTGCGGCGCAGTCCCATTTCCGCACACAGTGCATCATCCCACTGTCCTGTGTGGACGTTAAAGCATTGGAAGCCGTACCCCTGGGAAATGTCTTGGGTGATTTCGCCTGTTAGGCAGTATGCAATGTAACTGTTCGATTGCAGGATTTTATCCGCCTTGGCGTATACGTCTGGCAGATTTTCTTTGTACCACAGCACTTTTGGCAGGGAATATGTAGGCTGCAATGGGTTGCCGCAAATGTTAAAAATAGCGTCTTCGCCTATGGACGCGCGCAAATTATTGCAGATTTCGGCGGCGCGGGTGTCCATCCAGATGGGGGTTGGGCACAGTACTTCCCCCGCGGCAGAAATAGGGATGGCCGACCAGCTTTGCCCAGCAATGCCAACGCCTGCGATTTCGGCTGTGGGGTTTTGGGTTGTGATTTCTTTTATTGCGATGCAGACTGCGTTCCACCAGGTCTGCGGGTCTTGTTCTGCCCAGCCTGCGCGTGGGTAGTTGACGGGGTATTCTACGGTTGATTGGGCGACGATTGTGCCGTTTGTGCAGAAAAGTGCCGCTTTGCAGGCGGATGTTCCTATGTCTATACCTAGTAGGTGTGTGTTCATTGGGGTAATCGCCTCCGAATTTATCTGTAATTATACGATACAGTGAATTGGGTGGGCTGTCAATGATGGTGTCGATTTCAGTTGGTGACATTTTGTCACCAACTGAAATGCAATACTAGCTTTGCCCAGATTGTAATTATGTTGAAAATTCCCAGCCATATGCTACAATTATTGACAAAAAGGAGGAGTAAAACTGTGACAAAATTACAGCAGTCGCTAATAGAAAAACTATATCCAATGCTGGATGGTGAAAACAAAATCTACAGGCAAATGGTAGATTACTTGCTGTCACTTGGCTATTGGCCGCAGAAGCTAAAGAAGAAAGATTTCAGCCTGTACTTTATTCACAGCGGGAAAAAGATTGCGAAAATTGAATTTCCCAAAGAAGGCATCGAGTTTTTGTTCAAATTTAACGCCTGTAAAAGCGTTCCTGCGTGGTGCATAAACGCTCTTTTACACGAAGAAGGCTTGCCGACTGAAGCCGACGACAAGTGGTATCACCTATCTACAAAAAAATGTGACTACTCCGATTGCAGCACCTGCGGCGCGGTTAAGTATAGTTATGTAGCAAAAAATGGCGGGGAAATTTTCAGATGCACATCAGGAGCAATACCCCTCCGCGATATTGACGCAATTGATATAGATGATTTCAAAAAATTAGCGACAGAGCAACATGAATTTTTCATGTCTCTGCCACCGAGCAAATAAAGGAGCGAAACAAATGCCATATCGAAATTTCAAACAACCAGAAATAATAGAAATTGACACCAACCTAAGGCTACGTGCGTACGACGGCAACTATCAAGTAGCCGTGCCATGGTACCAAAATGAAGTTGTGTACTACAATTCCGAGGGCATAACAGACAAAAACAAAATCCCAGATGAAGAATATGTAAAAGGAATGTACGAATACTTCCAAAAAATTGACAGCGAAATGTATTTCATTGAGGTTATGAAAGATGGGAAATTTATTCCCATTGGGGATGCCGCAATGAAGGAGGAGAACCCACCAATTGTAATTGGCGTAGACGAATACCGCGGTATTGGAATTGGCAAAAAGGTGATGACCGCCATTATTAACAGAGCGCGGGAAGTTGGGATAACGCGGATTACTGAAACCACAATTTACGAATATAATATTGCATCGCAAAAGTTGTATGAGTCGCTGGGCTTTAAGCGTGTGGGTGTTAGAGGGCAGGAGTATATATACGAACTACTGCTTTTTGTTGCGGATATGCCATAATATCCTATACCCGTCGCTATATATGCCATTCCAAGGGTATTTCATTGGCACTGCTGTAAGAATAACCAACAAGACATTGACAATAAATGCAGCTCCAAAAAAATCATTTATGTAGGGAATAATTGGGCTATATGGGTCAAATGGCGACATGACAAGTGCACGCAATGGAAAAACCAAAGCTAGGCACAAGGCGTTCGTGGTAAACCCGCCCGCACTCATCATAATGCGCCGCCAACGCTCATCGCTAAACTTCGAAAGATGGGCAAAGCCACCCATAAAGAAAAACAAATTGACAGTAAACCGCTTTGTACTAATGATAGGCTTGCCCTCGCCCAGCTCAATCCACCAGTCCTTGTCACCGAATAGTACGTGCCCCATAGCAACATGGCCTAATTCGTGAGCAATTGTAAAAATAAACATTGAGACAATATACATTAGATAGAAAAGCATATCATCCATGGCAACCTCCAAAATAGTAAAAATCGGGGCTGCCTCATTGAGGCTTTACACAAGTGCAAATCTCGAGCGCGGCAAGTAGCGCCCCTACAATGTAGGGGTCGCGCTTGCTCGACCCGCAGATTTGCACATGATGTTAGCTTTCTGAGACAGCCCCTGTTTTATTGTCGCGCATTCATATCGCGCAATATTCACATACAGCGTTTGAAGACGCAAGCGGCGCGCCACAGTTGTTACAACTGGTCGGGCCAGTTTCTGCCGCGGCCATTCCCGCTAGTGCGGGAGCTACCGTACCGCATTCTTCGCACGCAGCACCTGCGGCAACCATGTTATTGCATTTTGTGCACGCTCCCAGTAGGCTGTTAGCGTTGTCAACAAAACGGGTTGCAGAGCCTAGCAAATTGGCGAACGCACCTTCTATTACGCTGGGTTGCGGCGGTTGTGCTGGCTGCTGCTGTTGCACTGATTGTTGAAATTGTTGTGGCGGCGGGGCTTGTTGTTGTGGCTGTTGTTGCTGTTGCCCTTGGCGGTTGTTTCTATTATTAAGTAAGTTGTCTGTAGCACTTCTGGCTACACCTGCGGCTGCACCAGCGGCCACACCTTTGGCTAGTTTTCTTAGTAAACTCATGGGATATCAATCCTTTACATAATTTTTTATTTGTTAGGCAAATGGTCTGTGCGAAACGCACGCGCAAGCGCGCTTAATTATGCCCGTGGCGTTCCGCATTCCATGCAAAAGCGGCCTGTGTTTTCTGCGCCGCAAGTACAGTTCCAGTTGGCGGACACAGGGCGGCCAGTACCACATTCTTGGCAGAAACGCCCGGTGTTTTGCGTACCGCAACTGCAAGCCCATGCGTCCGCTGGTGGCGGTGGTGCGGGTTGCGCTGTGCCGCATTCCTGGCAGAAGCGGCCTGTGTTGGTTGCGCCACAGGTGCAATTCCAACCGCCTGCGGCGGCAGATGGTGCGGGTGCAGGTGCGGCAGGTTGTTGCGCTTGCTGTTGTTGCGCCATTTGGAAGAAGTTGCTCGCATTTGCCCCAGCACCTGCGGCGGCGTTCATTCCCATAAAGCCCATCATTGCGCCGCCTGTGTTTTCGGCGGCACTTCGCATTGCGTCTGCCTGGGCAGAAACCAGGGTTGCGCCCGCCATGTCGGCGTTTCGCATAACGGCGTTGCGCTGTAATTCCTTTAGCATTTGCTCATCTTCTGGCAACGCGCTTATGCTCTTTACGCTAAACGATGCTATGGAAATGCCGCGCAGTGCCGACCAACGTTCAGACAGCAATGTATTTAATGCATCAGCAATGTCCGTCGTGTGGCCAGGCAGGGCAGAGTAGCGTATCCCCATTGCGCTAATGCGGGCGAACGCTGGTTGCAATTTGCCTAGCAACTCGCTTTTTAGCTGGCCGTCCAGTTGCGCGCGGTTGTAATCCTGCGCAACGTTACCGCTTACGTTGGTGTAAAACAACAGCGGGTCGGTTATTTTATATGAATATTTGCCGTTACAGCGTATTGAAATGTCGATATCCAGGCCAATGTTATTATCCACTACACGAAATGGAATTGGCGATGGTGTGCCGTATTTGTTTTCGGTAATTTCCTTCAAATTAAAGTAGTACACGCGCTGGTCTTTGCCAGGCTGACCGCCGAATGTGAAGCGTTTGCCTATGTTGCGGAATGTGTTGATTACGCCCTCGCCAAGTGGGCCGTTAAAAATGCTTGGCTCGGTAGAGTCGTCATACACAAATTCGCCAGGCTCTGCGCAAAATTCCACAATTTGCCCCTGGTCTACAATTATCATTGCCTGGCCGTCGGCCACCGCAATAACAGAGCCGCTTACGATTATGTTGTCCGTGCCTTTACGGTTGGCACTGCGGGCATCTACACGCCGTTGCCCTTTTGTCACAAGTATGTCTGCGGGTATGGCTTCGCAGTAGAAAAAATCCTTCCATTGGTCGGCCATTACGCCGCCTACCGCACCTCTGGCGGCTCTAAATAATCCCATGTCGCACTCCCTCTCTCTTATTCTTCAATATAGCATATGTGACAAAATATTTCAAATGGTTCGAAATCGTTACCAGTTGATTTTTTTTACCACAGTTTTATCCCTGGAATGGATTCTCTGGGGTGTTCATATTAAGCACTAGAATTTCACCTGTTTCTGCATTTATTTCCACATAAAATGCTTCCGTCCCCCACGAATGTGCTGATAATTCCACACAACGAATTATAACAACCCAAATTCCGTGGGGAAAATTAGGACTTTGGGAAATGAAGAAATGCATATAACCGTCAAGGCCATCAATACACACGCCAAATTCGTGTAAAATTGCGTTGGAAGCTATTATTGCGGCGTTTTTTACTGGCATATCCTGCGGCCGCGGTATGTAGACATCACGCAAAAAATGTATCATTTCAAATTGTATGCCGCGGTGGCTAATTATGTAGATGTTATCGCCGTTATCATTTTGTGTTTTCAGCTCAATACTGCCGTCGGCGCAAACTATGGGGGAAAATGTGTCGCGCTGGGGTTGTTGCTCGTTTTGCGGGCTTTGTCGCAAATCCAGGAGAAGCCCCAGGATGAGAACACCTACGCCTATGATGGTTGCCGCAACAATTTTGATTATATCTTTTGACATGAAAATTCCTCTTTCGTCCTGCCCCAAGTACGAACTTTATTGAAGTTTCGCCACCGATATGATAATCTTGTGTAACATAAATGTAAAGGAGCTTTTTCCCATGAACGCTATCCTAAAAGCATCATCTTACTGCCTGGCGCACACGCCAGACATGGTAATTCACAACGGAACTACCCAAACAACGGAGAGAGTAGTAAACCCTGGCTCTGAATTTTTGCAAAAATTGCCCGCGCATATTCGCGGTTACGACGCGGCGACGGCATACCCGCCAAATCAAGTGTACATTGGCGGGCTTTCCCCTGCCGCTTTGGGCGAAATCCCCATGCCTTGGTATGAAAGCGCCCCTGCAAATACTGCCCGTCAAGGCCAGTTTGGCGAAATAATGCCGCAAGATGAATTTTATCTGCTAATGCAGGTGTGCGACGCGTTCGACTTGGTTCAGTTGGAGGAAAGTTTTGTGGCCGCAACACGCGCGGCGTTTGAAAATCACCCACTTATAGATGAAGCATCTCTTGCGAAGGTGAAACCAGGCGTGGAACTTGCGGCAATCGAGGCGTTGCTTGCTGAAAAAGCCGAGGGCTTGTACCACAACGGAAAACTAATCGGCTGTATAAAAAAAGCCCATGATGTGGACGAAAATTTATCCGCCCATGTGATTTTAGAAAACTTGGTGTCGAAGGCATCTTGCGTATTGTCGTTGTTGCACATTTCAGCCATTGCAGAAAAATCTGGCGTTACGAAGGCGGATATAGACTTGGTAATCGACTGCTCGGAAGAGGCCGTGGGCGATATGAACCAGCGGGGCGGCGGCAACATGGCCAAGGCTTCTGCTGAAATTGCGGGGTATACCAGCGCGACAGGCTCGGATTTACGGGCGTTTTGCGCCGCACCTGTGCACGCGATAATTCACGCAGCGGCGTTGGTAAAATCGGGCACATACAAAAACGTTATCGTGGCCGCAGGCGGCAGCACCGCAAAACTAGGCATGAACGCAAAGGATCATGTAAAAAAAGACTTACCCGTACTTGAAGACGTTGTGGGCGCGTTCGCTGTTTTAATTAGCGAAAACGACGGCGTGAACCCAGAGATTTTATCCGAATACACGGGCTGGCACACTGTGGGGTCGGGTTCTTCGCCCCAGGCGGTTATTACCGCGCTGGTAACAGACCCGCTAGACAAAATGGGCAAAAAAATAACGGATATTAGCAAATTTTCTGTAGAAATGCACAACCCAGAGGTTACAAAACCCGCAGGCGCAGGGGATGTTCCGCTGGCTAATTACAAGATGATTGGCGCGCTGGCGGTTACAAAAGGGCAAATGGAGCGCGCCGCCCTTAACGATTTTATAGTCAAGCACGGCATGACAGGATGGGCACCTACCCAGGGGCATATCCCGTCTGGCGTGCCGTATATGGGCTTCGCGCGGGAAGATATTCTAGCGGGCGACATTGAAAATTGCATGGTAATCGGCAAGGGGAGTTTGTTCCTTGGGCGCATGACTAATTTGTTTGACGGTTGCTCTTTTGTGTTGCAGAAAAACCGTGGAGTGGCTGAAAACGCCGCGCAAACAACTGTGATAAACCTGCCAAAAATCGGGATAATGGGAATCGGCAGCGAACATGGTGAAAAAAACATACGCGAAGCTGCCAACCTGGCCGCAAAAAAAGGACTGGATATCACCTATTTCGGAACACCCGTAGGTGCGCCGCTTGCTGCGCCCGCCTCTGCTTCGGGCGAAAACAGCCAAACGAACTCCCCCGCCCCTACGCAAGGCTACAGCCTCATCTCTGCCGAAACAGAAGTTGCGGCCGTAACTGCTATCGAAAAAGCACTGGCAAGTGACGCAATTGATGCCGCCGTGGCAATGCATTACCCCTTCCCCATTGGCGTTTCAACTGTTGGCAGATGCGTTACCCCTGGCACAGGCAAACAGCTATATATTGCCACCACCACAGGCACAGCAAGCACCGACCGCGTTGCCGCCATGATAAGAAACGCCGTGCACGGCATAATTGCGGCCAAGGCTTGCGGCATTGCCGAGCCAACCCTTGGCATACTAAACATAGACGGCGCGCGCCAAGCAGAACGCGCCTTGAAGGAATTGAGCGAAAAGGGCTACAAAATCAACTTTGCAACCTCTGGCCGTGCCGACGGCAGCGCGATAATGCGCGGCAACGACGTGCTAACTGCCCCCTGCGATATTATGGTATGCGACTCGCTAACAGGCAATGTTATCACAAAAATGCTATCATCCTTCACAACGGGCGGCTCATTTGAATCTATTGGCTCTGGCTACGGCCCTGGTATTGGCGAGGGCGTATCTGAACTTGTGATGATTGTTTCCCGCGCAAGCGGCGCGCCAGTGGTAACAGCGGCGGCAGAGTACGCGGCAGAACTTGTACGCGGCGACTGGCGCAAGGTAATGCTGGCAGAGTTTGCAGCCGCAAAACGCGCAGGGCTGGATGCTGTGTTGGAAAAATATGCGCAAAAAGCCGTTGTTTCTTCTGCCGAAACATTTACTGCCCCGCAAAAGGAAATTGTAACCGCTGAAATTGCGGGCATTGAAATAATGGACTTGGACACCGCAGTGGAAGTACTGATGAAAGCTGGCATATACGCTGAAAGCGGCATGGGCTGCACAGGGCCGATTGTTCTTGTGAATGAAGCGAAACTTGCGCAAGCGACGGAGTTATTAACAAGCGCAGGGTTGGTTGGCTAAATGATATGAACAAACCACGTGGCATAATTATATTTGGCGCAAATGGAAGCGGCAAAACCACGCTCGGCCGCAAACTGGCGGAAATTCTTAATTTTAAGCATATAGATTCGGAAGACTACTACTTCCGCGAATCTGAAATACCATATACTAACTCCCGTACCAAAGACGAAGTTATATGCCTAATGCTTGCCGATATCGAAAAGCATCGTCAATTTGTCATCTCGACGTGTATCGGTGATTTAGGCGATATAATTCCGCAATTTTATCGCCTTGCGGTGCATATTTCAGTTCCGCTTGACATTCGTATGGAACGTATTAAACAACGCGAACACGACCGCTTCGGCAACCGTGTTCGCAAGGGCGGCGATATGTATGAACAGACAGAAAAATTTCACGATTTTGTACTATCACGCCCAATGGACAAAATTAACCAATGGGCGCAAACCCTAACTTGTCCCGTCATCTGTATTGATGGCACAAAAGACTTGTATACAAACGCAATGACAATAGTGGAACAATTCAATAGTGCAAAGGGCTGAAAACCATGAACTTGACAATCACTGACTACTTCGGCTACCCACTTCCGCCGCAGGAGAGAATGCGCCTCATCAAGGCAGCAGGATTTCATGGAATTGCGGGGCTATTATGGCAAGATGATTTCGATGGCGACTATAATTTTTTCCCAGAGTATGCAGCAAATGCGGGCTTGTATATCGAAAACATGCACGCACCATGGCAAGGTTGCAACGATTTATGGCACGATGGGCTCGGCGGGGATATGTACATGGAGAAAATCATTGAGTTTGTCATGGTATGTGCACGACACGGCATCCCCACCTTAGTGTTACACCCCGAAAACAAAAATGGCATCGTGTATGCGGAATTACCCACAAATTTCAATATCGGGCTTGGTAGACTTAGGCGAATTGTAGCCGTGGCAGAGCAACAAAACATTAACATCGCCATTGAAAATATGTGCCGAGTTGAGTATTTGGAGTCCATTTTTTCGAGTATAGCTTCAAAGCGACTAGGCTTTTGTTTCGACAGTGGGCATTGGCATGTATTTATGCCTGACATTGACCTACTGGGTTTGTATGGGGATAGGTTGATGGCATTACACTTGCATGACAATAACGGTGAAGATGACTGGCACGCTCTACCTCTTTCGGGTAACATTGATTGGAACAGGATAAAATTGAAATTAAAAGAACTTAAATATAATGGAGCGATAGCCCTTGAAGTCGGCAATAAAACTTTTGAGCACATCAAAAATCCTGCTGATTTTTTGATGCTTGCCGCAGAAAGAGCAAGGAGTTTGGAATGACGCAAATACAAATAAACACGGAGGGGAACATGAACCTATCAGTATGCGGAATAGATTGCGCCGCGTGTAGTTTTTTCACCGACGGCAAATGCGAAGGCTGTCGCATATCCGCCGCAAAAGGCGAATGCGTATGGGGCGGCAGATGCGAACTTCACGATTGCGTAACAGACAAAAATCTACCCCATTGCGGAAAATGCAAGGACTTCCCATGCAATAAACTGGAAGAAGCCCATCGCAACGAAAACCCCGATGGTAACGGCATAGAAATCGAAAATTTAAGAAACCTAGAGGACTAACATGAACGACTTACTCCGCAACCTACCAAGGGTAGACGATATCCTTGACGTGGTTAAAGAAGACCTACCTCGCATGGTACTGCTGGCATCTATTCGAGAAGTTTTGGACAATACCCGCGCAAAAATCACGGCAGGGCAAACGCCCAACACTTCACATGAAGAAATAGCGCGGCAAGCCATAGCACTAGCCCGCGCAAAAATCACGCCCAGCCTTAAACGCGTAATAAACGCCACGGGCATTGTCCTTCACACAAACCTAGGCCGTGCCACAATGTCGGAAAAAGTGGCAGAACACGTAAAACAAATCGCCATGGACTACAGCACATTGGAGTACGACCCAAAAACAGGTAAGCGCGGTAGCAGAACTGGGGCAATCGAAAACCTGCTAACCAACCTAACAGGCGCAGAAGCCGCGTGCATTGTAAACAACAACGCCGCCGCAGTGTTGCTTACCCTAACCGCCCTTTGCCAAGGGGGGGAAGTTATTGTATCGCGGGGCGAATTTGTAGAAATTGGCGGCTCGTTTCGTGTGCCAGATGTTATCGCCCAAAGCGGCGCGATATTGCGAGAAGTTGGCACAACCAACAAAACACACTTATCAGATTACAAGCAAGCGATTGAAACCGCCGCCCAAACCACACCCCCACCAGAATACTATGGCGCGTGGCAAAATTTCGCCCCACAACCAAAAGCACCCGCAGTGCTAAAAGTTCACACTTCCAACTACAAAATCGTGGGCTTTACCGCAGAAGTTGCCGCAAAAGAATTGGCAACACTTGGCGCACTGTCCATCTACGACCTGGGCGCAGGCACGTTCATTCCATTTGAAGGGGAAGAAACCGTGCAAGAGGCCGTAAAAAGCGGCATGGATATCGTATGCTTCAGCGGCGACAAACTACTTGGCGGCCCACAATGCGGAATAATTTTAGGCAAAAAAGAATATGTAGAAAAAATCCGCAAGCACCCACTCTATCGGGCACTGCGGGCAGACAAACTTTCACTTGCGGCACTGGAAGCCACAATGCTTCTATATCAAGACATAGACAACGCAAAGCATGAAATCCCCACGCTAAAAATGCTACTCGCAACGGGCGACGAGCTAAAAGAAAAAGCAGCCCGTTTACTAGGGCTGCTCCACAATAAGTACAACGCAAAACTACAAGAAATAACTGGCCTAGCAGGCGGTGGCTCGTTACCAACACAGGAGTTCAAATCCTGGGCAGTAGCGATAACGCATGGTGCCGAAAAGCTGGAAAAACATATGCGAGACTGGGAAACTCCAATCATAGCACGTATTCACAAAGGTACACTTCTACTAGATGTACGCACTATAGATGAAACAGAATTTCCAATAATCGCAGAATGCTTGTACAAAACTACGGCCTAAGCCCCGCTTCCAAAATCGGCAAATTAGCCTCCGTAGGCACATAAACAACCGTTGCATCGTTAAAACTCATTTGGCGCACCCACAAGTAACGGATGTACATTTCAGTCAAGTTGCCCTGTACAATTTCCATAGCTTCGGCCGCACCACGTGCGCGTGCAACTTCCGCCAGAGCGTTAAGTTCTTCTGCCGCTAGGTTCATTTCCGCTTCAATTAGCATAATCTGCTTACTGTACTCGGCTTCCGCAAGGCGGGCGCGCCCAGCCATGTTTTGCTGCCACACGGTGTACGTGGGTATGCCAAATAGCAAACCGCCAGCCACCAGCGCAATAACCACAATTGTAGTCACAATGTGCTTCGCGGTAATTTGATACTGTACCATTTTTTTACCTCCAATTTTTTTCTCATCTAAAATTCTATCACAAACCATTCTATGGAGCAAAAAGAAATTCGCTTTTTGCTCCTACTGCCAGTTGGGCGCAAGGCAAAATTGCAAAAGAATTATAGTGTAATTTTCCCTTGCGCCTATAGAAAAGATGTGAACCCATGCCAATAATCGGCACAGCAGGCCATGTAGACCATGGCAAAACAACGCTAATAAAGGCTCTAACAGGCATAGATACCGACCGCTTGAAGGAAGAAAAAAAGCGCGGAATAACCATAGAACTCGGCTTTGCGCACATCATCACCCCCAGCGGCGCAAAAATAGGCATAGTAGACGTACCTGGCCACGAGAAATTCATAAAAAACATGCTGGCTGGAGCAGGCAGTGTGGATATTGCCCTAGTTGTAATTGCCGCAGACGAAGGAATAATGCCACAAACACGCGAACATTTGGACATTTTACGAATGCTAAAAATAACCCATGGCGTGGTTGCGCTAACTAAAACGGACTTAGTAGAACCCGACTGGCTGGAAATGGTGGCCATGGAAATAGAAGACGAAGTCCAATTCCTGCACAACGCGAAAATTTTGCCCGTCTCGTCAATCACGGGAGAAGGTATGGACGAATTACGCACCCACCTGTTCGAGCTATTGGAAACACTGCCAGCATACGAACCCAGCCAAAACTTCCGCTTGCCAATCGACCGCGTTTTTACAATGGAAGGCTTCGGCACAGTTGTTACGGGCACGTTAATTGAAGGCACGCTACACGAAGGCGAAGAAGTTACGATTTTTCCATCGCTTCACACAACAAAAGTACGCCGCCTACAAGTTTTTGGCGAAAACGCGACCACCGCCAGCCCAGGCCAGCGTGTGGCCGTTAACCTTCCTGTTAAATTGGAAGAAGTCACCCGCGGCGATGTGCTTGCCCCCACAAACTCCATGGAACTGTCACAAACTCTGGATGTTAGGCTGGATATTTTGCCTGGTGTCCAGCGAAAAATACAAAACACTCGCGTACACCTGTACCACGGCACGCGAGATATACTTTGCCGCATTTCAACGGCGGGAGAGCATTACGCCCGCTTGCACTTGGCCGAACCACTTGCCACAAAAACTGGCGACCCATTTGTAATCCGCTTCTACTCCCCGCTGGAAACAATCGGCGGTGGCGTGATACTAGACCCCGTGCCAGCGTCTACACGAGCAGGGCTAGCGCAACGGCTTGCAGTCAAGGAAAATGGCAGCATAACAGAAAAAATCGCCACCTATGTGAAGGAGCGAGATTTTCCGACGCGGGAGTATATTAAGGCTCGTTTCTTCAATAGCTCACCACAGTTTGACACCGTACTACAAACGCTATTAGATGAAGAAACCCTCTACACCGCGGGTGAATGCCTCATTCACAAAGAGTTCATAACATGGCAGGGCGAACAAATGCAAAAAATGCTTGATGCGTACCACAAAAAAAATCCCCTACAAAAGGGGATGCCAATAAATGAGTTGCGTCAGAATTTCCCGTGGCATGAGAACAACTTCGCGACAGTATTGCAACTTGCCGCAAAACTCGGATATGTAAAAATTGCGACAGACCGCGTAGCACACAAAAATTTCAACGCAAAAGCCAACGAAGCCCAGCAAAAAGCATATAACACACTGGTGCAAACCGTGCTGAACGGCGGCTTCGCCCCACCAGGGGTGGAGGAACTTGAAGGCGATAACAAAACACTCTTCCGTCAAGTATTACAAACAGCGGTAGACGACGGCAGCTTGGTAATGCTAACGCCGCAGATAGTTATCCACACGGAATTTTACAACCAGGCGATAGAAATTTTCCAGCGTGAAGCGGCGGGGAAAGAAATCACCCTAGCCCAGTTCCGTGACCACCTGCAAACTTCCCGGAAATATGCCATGGCACTGTTAGAGCACTTTGACAGAAAAAAAATCAGCCGTAAAATTGGCGACGCTAGGGTTGCGTTATGATACTTTAGACACAGAAGTAGTCGAGGTGAGTAAAGAAGGCAATCGCAATAGACAGTGGGGAATCAAGCATTGCAATCTCAATGCCAAAATCGCAGGCTGAATGAGGAAATGGCATAATAGACAAAAAAACGGATACCTTGCAGTTCGCTGGGTATCCGTTTTGTTATTTGATGATGTATTGTGTTTGCGCACACTGCGCGACGCAAACAGTGTGAGTCAAGTCCTCCCCATGTCGCACCCTTTATAGCCTGTGTTAATTCAGTTCATTATATCTTTATTCTATTTAAGATTTTGTGCAAAATCCTGGTTTCCTATACGTCACGCCAAGTTCCATAAGTGTCGCAATCCTAGCGTGGATATCTCCACCATTAAGAGCGGTAAAAACAGCACCCTTTACTTGTACAGGTTGGGGCATATCCAATAATTCGCACAAATCATTTCCATATCCTAAGCTGAATGTGAACTCATCGGCTTGAAACTCCTTAGCCTTTAGCGTGAATTTGATGACGAGTGCGATACCCAATTGTGTCCAGAGTCTCATCAGAATTCCTATCCCGACCATTGCAAGCAAATTCACGAGTCCCTTCATTACGATTGCGACAACAGCTGCACCTGGTACATCAATGCCACCCATAAAACTTACGAATACCCCCGTAATTAGCAAAAAAATTCTGATAGCCAAAAAGAGGCCCATAACAAAAAAATTTCCAACAGTGATAAGCAAAAGCAAATCCGTATCGTTGCTTGATATGTGCGCCAGTTCATGGCTCAATGCAGCTTTGATGTATCTTGGCTCTGCCTCAAGTAATTCCTCCGTAATGCATATGGAAGACCTTCCAATGGCAAACGCACCAAGACCAGCATCTTTGCAGAGAAACAACCTTATATCCTCTTTTGCTGGTAAGAAACAGTCTAGTTTAACGGCTTGTGAATATATCTCATCGAAAATCGGTTCAAGTTTTTCCAAATGATCCCACCTTGCAATTGGAACACACCAATTCCAGCCTTGCAATTTCCTAAATATCCATTCACCGAAAGACGTCATCGTTATGAATAGGCAAACCGCATAAAGCACAAGCCCAATCAAAACATGAACTGCAAAATTACCAGGAAGGAACTCTTCTAACATCATAGGTGTTAACATGGACACAAGCACCACGTTTAGCACCAACCAGATAAGTACCCCTACTTCATTCTTCCAAAAGAGCGTCTTGCAAAAATCAAGAAAAAACATGTTCGAACCTCCTATCAGCCTATGAGAGCTGTTTTTGATTTCGTCACCAACTAAGCATAAAAATGAGTTGATGCGTTGCATTTAGTATTCAAAACCACATTACAAAAGCAGAAAACCTTGCAACTATGAAACATTGTTACCAAAGCAAGTAAACTTAGTTTCAGCCATGTTCGTACTAAGTTAACATAATAATCAGCTTTTCTTTCATACATACAGGTAATTTTGTTGTGTTGATAGTTTCTCGTGGCAGACGAACACGTTGGGGAATTTTCGTATTATGCTTTCCGTACCTCATATTTCACCCTCTCTGCTTAATCTGAGAGCACCCATGCAGGGCAAAAGCCCTGCACCGATACGCCAACAAACAAAAAAGTGCGCAAGGACGGCAAAAAATGCCATCACCTACACACATAAGGAGTCAGAATATAACGAAGACACTCAATCGCCGCACCAAAATAAACACACCCGAAAACACCCCAACACACAAAAATATGCGCATTGAAATAGAAACGAGAAAATGATAAACTAATGGCACGTGGTGGCAGACGAATGTCTGTGTGTGTTAGGTGATGCTGATCTATCCCTACACTCGCCGTTTGCGTGCGTCAACACGCTACGGTCACTACGGTTTTTTTGTAGCAATTGCATTTTAACACAGTTGTTATGATAAATGCAAACACTCTTTTTCATAAAGCTGACAACATGGTACGTAGGCTATAAAACGCCAACAAAAAGACTGAATAGAAAATAAAAGAGTGAACTGCAAAGCCCAGAAACTTGCAGAGGAGTTTGGCTTTAATGTTATTGCGGCTACAAACAAGAATGTGGGTCTTCAGACCTAGACATATATTTCCAATATTTTGGCATTGAAAAATTCAATCCTATGAGTTTGTAATAAGAGGGTTATCTCTTTTTCAAACTCCACACTTGCGCAAAATGCCAGACCACAACCTGCTCTAATTTGTGCGGGTAACGGTATCAATCGCCCCAGGGTGCAGACATTCTCAAAAACCAAGGCATCGGTAGTTGTGTCAAACGCAATTACTAGCATTGGCTTTTTTTTACGCATTTTTTGCCAACTTTACTACGGCTTTCACTGCCGAATCCACTTCATCTTGCGTGTTAAAACAGGAGAAACTAAACCGCACCATGCCCTGCTGCTCTGTGCCATAGGCGCGGTGCAGTAGCGGCGCACAATGGTATCCACCACGTACCGAAATGCCAAATTCTTGGGAAAGAATACTTTCCACCGCCCCCGACTCCATATCGTCGATGTTTATTGTAACTATTGGAATAGTCGGCTTGCCGGAATACAATTTCACACCGTGAATCATACTCACTCTTTCATAGAAATTACGCGCAAGTCCAAGGGATTTTTGCAAAATATTATTCATCCCCTGATCCAGGATATATTCTACTCCAGTAGTCAGCCCTGCTATGCCTGGTGTGTTTAATGTCCCCGCTTCAAGCCGTTCTGGCATTTTTTCGGGCTGGCCCAGGTTAAATGTATCAATTCCTGTGCCACCGAATTTTGTTGGCGTTATTTCTATACCCTTGCCCACACAAATGCCGCCAATGCCTTGCGAGCCAAAAAGCGACTTGTGCCCAGCAAAACATAGCGCACTAATACCCAATGCATCAGCGTTAATTGGCAGCAACCCTGCCGCCTGTGCAGCATCTACAATAAAAATCAATCCATGTTTTTTGCAGAACTCGGCAACAAACTCTAAATCCACAACCAGCCCCGTCACATTTGAGGCCGCAGTTATCACAACCGCTTTTGTATTCGGTTTTAGTGCTTGCGCAAACTGGGAATAATCCAAATCGCCATTTTTCAGCCCAATCGCAGTATACTCAAATCCCGACAATGGCCGTAGCACCGAGTTATGTTCTATCACCGTAGTCACCACATGGTCGCCGGGTTTTAGCAATCCTGCAATAGCCATGTTAAGTGCGCTAGTGCAAGACGATGTAAACACAACCTGCGCTGGGTCAACACCAAGCAACTCCCCAATTGCCTTACGCCCACTATAAACACAGCGCAAAGCCGCTAGAGAATGAGAATGCGCACCCCTCCCAGGGTTGCCGAAGCCTTGCATAGCCGAAATTACCGCAGAAGTCACTCCCTGCGGTTTATGTAAGCACGTAGATGCGGCGTCTAAATAAATCGTGCTTGCACGCACATTTTGTGCAGAACAATTTTCTCGCTGTTGATAAGTCATGGCCGAACAACCTTGTGGCCTTGCATTAAATTTACAATGTTGTACATATCCGTGACTTCACCAACCGCCAGCTTATCCAATGCCTGGTAATGGTTAAGGCATAATCCGCAGGATAAAACTTGCACTCCGTTTTGCGCCAGCCCTAATAAATCTTGCGCCGTTTCCGCACCTTGCAGACACAACTCAATGCCGCTATTGTAAAACACTACCGCTACAGGCAAATTCTCAGCCTGCGTTAACGCAAAAATAAAACCCTTCAGCAATTGCTTACCAAGCGCATCATCACCACTTCCCATTGTATTAGAAGAAACAGCTACAATATAGCCATCTACTGACGGCACTTCTTCTGTAGGGGTAGCAATTTTTGTAACGGAAATAGCAAAGTTGCTACCACTTTTTGATGCAGAAAATTCACAGTCCTGTGCCGTTAGATATTTGGAAATATTCTGCACGGCAATCTCGTTATCTACGATAATTTCCAGTCCAGAAAAATCTCCCATGGCTGATTGTAATGCCTGTTTTGTTTTAATCACAGGTACCGGACAAATGTCGCCCACACAGTTGAGTTTTATCATTTTTATCACCCTTCATATATCCCGTTTGTGTCAAATCAATCCTTAAATAGTGCGCTCTCTCGCTTTTTTATTTGCGCCATAACATGTCCGATATCTCCTTCTCCTCCAAAAACAGTTGTGTCGAAAAAATTATGAGCTAAATCCGTCCAAAATAATTCATTTTCATCGCCTTGTACAGCCATTATCTTATTTAGTTTGCCGACATAAACTTCCACATAAACACCAGATATATGATATGTGTAATCTATAAAATGGGTAAGCAGTATATCATCTCGATTGATACCAGTTTCTTCGTAAAGCTCACGATATGCGGCATCTTGTCCGCTTTCGTTAAGCTCTATTTTGCCGCCAACAAAGCAATTAAGCCCTTGATATGGGTCTTTTCTCCTTTTGCACATTAAAATTTGACTTTTATCATTGCTGAAAACAACTATTGAATTAAATCCCTGCATCCGCTTTCCTCCTTTGCTGACAAGTAAAGATTATACGCAATATCGCATCTATTAAAATTAAATTCATACCGTTCTTTTGTAATCGGGTTGCCTAAATGGTAACTAGCATGATGTGCGACATCTACAAACAAAATGCCATACAATATCGAGGCAGGAACATCGAGTGATTTGCTAATATGCGAAACGATGTCATTATTGAATGGCCGTTTTTCACGGATGGAGTCGGCTAACTCATTTGCGAGAAAACGGGAAATATCAAATATTGGGTCGCCAATAATTCCATGGGGGTCAATAACTTTGAATGTGTCACCGTGGGATAAAATATTTGCAAAATGCATATCGCCATGCAGCAGACATTTTCGTGAATAGTCCCTGCTTATTTCATGGTAAATTGCTTTCTTTATTTCCTTGTACTTAGTGAAATTAGGGTCTGAAACCCGATTATCACACCAGTCTATTAACCAAATATATGTTGGATATGTTGCATCATCGCAGGGCAAATGAAAATCTTTATAAATTTCAAGAAAAATATCCGTCCTCAATATTGGATCTGATACGGCATCCTTTAATATGACTCCAGGGGTCAATTTTTCGTACATTAAGAAACCATCGTCAAGTGCGTAATCATGCAGTTTGCAAGTGTATGGATTTTTGCTATACAGTTCAACGGCAGAAATCTCCGTCAGCAACCGCCCATCTTCTGGCACTCCTGCTTTGATTATTACATCGCCATACAAATCTGATTTGCATTCGAATATCATATTTGTTGAATGGGTTAAAAATTTGCAATCACGCAACTTCCATTTTTCGATGTATTTGGCAAATTTAATAGACAAATTATCAAGGAACACTTGTCCATTTTCCCCTTGCGTTCTTATAATGTTTTCCTTCGCTTCAATCGGGAACTCAAACATTGCCATGCTCCTTCTGTACCGTGCTTCACATGACTACTATATTAGCCGCACCCCGTGGGATAACTTGCCCGACAATACAGGATGGTATTGCCAACTCCTGTAGTTTTGTAAACATTTCATTAACATCTCGCTCCGCCACGGCAATTAACAACCCGCCACTTGTCTGAGGGTCAAACAATATTTCCTGTAAATAATCGGGCGTGCCTTCAAAGTGCACACTACCCGCCAAAAAGTTTCTGTTCTTCTGCCCTGCGGCAGTAAGCAAAAAATCCTCGGCGATACGCCGCGCTTCCGGGATATACTCTACACTATCGGCAAAAACCTCAATGCTTACGCCTTCGCCAACCATCTCATTCAAATGGCCTAAAAATCCAAAGCCCGTTACATCGGTTATTGCAGAAATATCAAACTCTCGCGCAATTTCAAAAGCATATTTATTTAGCGTGCTCATATACAACGCGGCCATGGCAAAACTCTCGTCGCTGGCTTCCCCTACCCTATGGGCGGCGGTTACAAGCCCAACGCCCAGGGGTTTGGTTAAAAAAATCCTGTTTCCAACCCTTGCGCGGTTATTCCGCAAAATTTTTGCGGGGTGCACCACGCCGGTCACAGACAGGCCATATTTAATCGTAGGGTCGCTAATAGAATGGCCGCCGCACAGCACGCCGCCCGCCTCCATTACTTTTTCCGCGCCGCCGCGCAGTATTTCCGCCAAAATAGCAGGGTTTTCATTTTCTGGGAAGGCTACAATGTTTAGTGCGACTTTAACCTCGCCCCCCATTGCATAAATGTCGGATAGGGCATTGGCCGCCGCAATTTGCCCGAAAAGATACGGGTCATCCACCATTGGCGGGAAAAAATCCAGTGTTTTTATAATGGCAATGTCGTCGGATAGCTTGTAAACCGCTCCGTCGTCGCTGGTATCGAAGCCAACCAGAAGATTGGGGTCGGTAAATTTCGGGATTTTCTGCAAGCTATCCTGCAACATGCCAGGCGGTAATTTTGCAGTGCAGCCACCACAGGCCGCAAGTTTCAAAATGTCCATATATGAATGCGCCTCTTCTTACGCATAATTTTTGGCGGGAATATGTGGGAATCGAACCCACCTAGGCAGTTTTTGACCACCGGCACAGGTTTTGAAGACCAGGACGCACACCAGCACGCATCTATTCCCAAGACGTGATACATAGGGTATAGTATCATAGGTGATTATTTATGGCAAAAGATTTTTTTTCAACAAGGAGAGATTTCAACATGAAAAAAGCAGCAAAGCACAGTATCTTTTTACTACCCCTCATTTTAATTAGCTATTTTGTCGTCGGCTTTCCCGATGGAGCTTTCACGGTTTCGTGGGACGCCATGGAGCTTGGGTTGGGGCTTGTAACGTTCCACTCGGGGATTATTCTTGTGGGATATTCGGTGACGTATACCCTGGCTGGTGTTATTTTAGCGCGGCTAAACCGATTTATGCGGTTGCAATCGGTATATTTGCTTGGTCTTGTGATAATGGGACTGGGTTTTGTCGGCCTGGCATTTTCCCCGAATTTTACAATGTTGTTGATAACCGTAACCATTTATGGATTTGGAACTGGTGCTATGGCGGCCAGCATGAACGCCTACATGGCAAAACATTTTACCGCAAAGCATAACAACTGGATGCACTTTTTCTGGGGTTCTGGCGCGGCGGTAAGCCCGCTAATTATGGGGCGGCTACTGATTTTGGAGTTTAGCCAAACATATATATATGGCGAGGGTTACTATATTACCGTGCACGATTACGGCTGGCGAGCTGGGTATCTTGTGATTGCCGCTATCGTGGGTGCGGTGGGGCTTTTGCTTTTGCTAAGTATGTACCGCAAAGTGTGGACAAATGACGACACCGCAACCGAAGAGCAACTTGAAGAAAAAGCTGGCACAAAAAAACGCTACCTTTCAAAAAAATGGCATGAGGCAGTGGAAATACTAACATTCTTTTTCCTGGGCGGAACGGACTATACCGTTGTGTTTTTCACAGGCACAGTACTAATGCGCACACGCGGTTTTTATCTTGCGGATGTTGCGATATTTTCCACCGTTTACTATGCAGGAATGACTTTGGGGCGGCTTATCTTTGGCTGGCTAGCCCAATGGCTGAAGGAGAGCACAATCATACGCGCAAGCATTGCTCTTGCTGCCGCGGGAGTTCTGGTATTGTGGTTTACCAGCAGTATTGTGGGCATAGCGTTGGCTGGTTTTGGGCTTGGGCCTTTGCTGCCTACTTTGGTAAGCGACACATCCAACAGATTTGCGCCACGGGCTATTTCTAAGTTAGTTGGATACGAACTCGCGGCCTTTGGGGCAGGAATTGCCGTGCTGTTTTTTATCACCAGCCTTGCGCTTACGTATACCACATATGAAGCGTTGTTTCCTATTGTACTTGGGTTTATTGTGCTGGTTTTTGTGTGTAATGAAATTTTGGAGCGAGTTGTGCGGAAATAATCACTGATACCACTGCGCTTGCGCCCTATACATCTCGGCATAATGCCCATCTTGCGACATGAGCTGCTTATGACATCCATCCTCAACAATCCGCCCATCCTTAAAAACTAGAATACGATCAACTATAGCCGTAATTCCAAGTCGGTGAGATATAAGAATTGTAGTCTTATCTCCAGTTAAATCAGCAAAATTACGATACAATTGCGCCTCGGCAACAGGGTCGAGTGCCGATGTAGGTTCATCCAGTATCATAATTTTCGCATCCTGCCTGTATGCGGCACGGGCAATCGAAATTTTTTGCCACTGCCCGCCGGAAAGGTTGTTTGCTTTTTCTGAAAAAGAGCCAACTAGCTCATCAAGCCCATTCGGCTGTTCTTCAACTACATCGTTTACATTTATTTTACGGAGCAATTCCATTATTTCATCGTCGCTTGCATTGCGGTGTTTATCCGACACTGTAATATTTTCTCGTAGGTTGGCTTCATATTGGGCAAAATCTTGAAAAACCACAGATACTGCTCCCGGAGTTTTTATTTCACCGCTCCTTGGCTCAAACATACCGCAAAGCAAGCTGATGAATGTGGATTTTCCGCTGCCATTCTCTCCAACCACAGCAATTTTTTCACCGTCGCGTATGGAAATACTCACATCTTTTAACACATCAACGTCGGTATTTGGGTATGCAAAATTCACATTTTCAAATGAAATACAGCAATTTCGACTCAAATCGGTCTGGGCTGTCACCAAAGAACGCGCCTGAAGCCGCGCGTTTTTGGCTCGACCCAGACCGTTTTCGTCTGAATTTGCTACTTCACCCGTTTTCACATTAGCGTTTTTATCGACAGACACACGCGGAAGGCTATCAAGATAGAAAAATTCCTGCATGTACGGAATGTTCTGGGCAAGCACCATCACGCCCGTAAACAATTCGCCTGTAACGTTTTGCAACTGCCCCGACAATACAAAAACAAGGGTAAACGCCCCAAGTCCAATAGCTGGATTTTGGTAAATTTGATAAGCGGTCAAAAGCAATATGCCCATGTATACGCCGCTCCGCAAAAAATCCGCGGCTGTATTAAATTTAACATGCTTGAATGTTACTTTGTTTTTGATGCTTACATATTCGTCCGCAAGGGCGCGCCAACGTGCTTTTAGATAATCGAACAACGCAAAGTGGCGTATTTCTTGCACATTATCAAGTGAATACGGCCCGGCAATCATATGATAATAATGTATCGCAAGTGCACCTTCTTCCATCCACTTGGCTCTTCCGCGAAAAGTTTCATCTTGTTGCAAGTATGCGAGAACTGCGGCAGGCACGCTTGTGATATATAGCACGAGAACTACCACGGGGCTAATTTCCCACAGGGCAAAACTTGCCGCAGCAAACGCCACTAAGAGTTGTAATAGCGAAATGAGTTTGCCCATTGACCGTGCCATATTTCCTGCTGCGTATTGATTTGCAAATTCTATCCGCTTCTTAAAATCGTCAAAATTTTCAATATATTTATAATGGACTTCGCATTTATGTCGCATTACTGTACGCTGAATGTAACGCCGTATTTTTATTTCATCAACGCCGCTGGCATACGATTGCAGGAAATTGATAATGACCTGGGCAATATACAGGCCTACAACCACAGCAAATATCGTCAATGCATAAGAAGCACCATCCGATATATTTTGCAGCTCATCCGTAAGAGCCCGCAAACGATTAGCAAGCAGAACAGGCAAAACCGCGGCAGGAAACCCTGCAATGCTAATTATCATGGAAAAAATGCCTTTTATTTTCAGACTTATTTTTAGTGCCCTAAGAAGGATTTGGATTTTACTCATACCATTGTGCTTGCTCTCTGTAGAAATTTGCATAAATGCCGCCCCTTTCTATCAATTCGTCATGTGTCCCATTTTGCGCCAGCCGCCCATTGTCGAGTACAAGTATCCTATCCGCAAGTCGGGCAAAACCTACCCTGTGGCTGATGAGGATAGCCGTGCGCCCTTCAATTTTTTCACGTATTGCGTGGAATTGTTTCATTTCCGCAATGGGGTCCAGTGCGGCGGCAGGTTCGTCAAAAATTAGCACATCTTTGTCGCTCATGTGTGCGCGGGAAACGGCGACCCGTTGTTTCTCGCCGCCAGAAAGGATTGCGCCATCTTTTTTTATGTCACGGTTAAGCCATTTGTTCAACCCTTCTGGATATCTGTCAGGCAATTTTTCTGCGCCGCCTTTTTCCATGGCAAGTAAGATTCGCCCTTCGTTGCCCAGGCTCTTCAAATCCCCAAAGCCTACATTTTCTCTAAACGATGCATGGAATATATAGAAATTTTGAAAAAACATACCTACCTGTTTTATTACAGCACCACGGCTCTTGGGGTCATATGTTTTGCCGCAGAATTTCAGTTCCCCTGCCGTGGGCGAAAATAGCCCTATCAGTAGCTTAACCAGGGTTGTTTTTCCGCTGCCGTTCACCCCTACAAGTGCAATAGTTTCACCTTTTTTTATGCTGAAATTTAAGTTACTCAAAACTTCCCGTTCGTCGTCATAGGAAAAACTTAGATTTTCTGCTTGAAATACTATCTTCTCGTCACTTGGCTCAAAACCCTCTCGCCAATCCTGGGCTTCTTTTGGAATGGCCTTAACAAACCTGCGCTGCATAACCAATATAAACAGCCCTCTATCTGTTTCTTGCAGGCTAGATGAAAGGATTTGCACCGTAGCACTAATGCTTTGCCCCATCGCGTACAGCATTAGAAATACATCCACAGTCATGTTGCCATTTGCCACACTAAACACGCTGTATCCGAGCATTCCTGCCATGAACAGAAAAAATCCTGTACCACTGATAAATGCCGCTATTTCTTGAAGGCTGTTCCGCTTTTTACGATAATGCTCTTCTTTGTCATAGGCTTTGTCCCATTTTTCAAGTGTTTCTGCGCCCAAATTGTACACACGCAATTCTTTTGCTACACCTGGCGACATTACAGAATTTTGATAGTAGTTGGCAAGGCGCGAGGCTTCGTTTGCAGGGCGGTCATCCCATCTTAGTCTGTTGGCCATTACAATGTTAAAAAGTAGAACTGCGATAATGTAACTCGTCGCTACAACGAAAATCATGCCCGAAACAGTAAAAGCCACCGTAAGCAGCGAAATACAACCTGCAAATTTTGATAAAAAGAGTGTCCCAGAACTCATAAAATCAGCAAGGGAGCCGCATCTATGGGCGGCGGCATAATAGTCTTCTCGATACTCTTTATTCATTAGTGCTTTAATCTCTATGCTGTTAATTACGTCCATTAGATATTCCTGCATACCGTGGTAGTACGCATCGTACATAATAAAATATAGGAAGTTGCCGTTAATACGGCGCGAAACCCCGATAGCGGTTAGGATAACGCCGAGCACAACAAGCGTCGGCAAAACGTCGCCAAAAACACCTTCGCCGCTGGATATAAATTGCGAAAGTATTGATACCGCCTCTCTGTTAAAATGAAGTGCAATAGCCGGGAGCACCGCAAGGGCAATACTGAAAATACTCCAGAAGATAAATATACGCGGGTTTATTTTCAGCCCTAGTTTTATTGACCAGCCGATTGTTAGAATACTCTCCGAAATTTTGCTCATGTGTCCTCCCCTTTTGCGTACAGTGTATTTATTTTCGTCAGTACATCTTTTTTGCGATTGCGGCTTACAGTCATACGTTCGCCCGTGATAAGAATTATCTCGTTTTGTTCCAGTTTTTCGAAAAATAATAGGTTTACGATAAACCCGGTATGCAGCGCGCAAAATAATGCTCGTATAGTACTTCTTCATGGTCTTTCATTCGCTTGTAGCTGGTTATTTTATCTGTTTCGGTGTGGATGAGGGTGTGCCGCTCTTGGGTTTCGATATGGGTGATTGTTTTTGTAGCGTTTTATATAGTCGGAGAGTATAACACGGACAGTGGTGTCGCTATCGCAAATTCCGATTAGAATCATTGCCATCACTCCTTCATTCGTATTGTAACATGACTGTTATGGGTTTTGATAAGTAAAATCATAACTGGTTGCTTAAATTACATAATCGGTCCTGTCATTCCTGGCTTGACCAGGAATCTAACTGAATTTATATGGTTAGATCCTGAATCAAGTTCAGGACACGTCATTCTAATTTAGCGAACAAAGTTCGATTTTATGCGAAAAATGATATTATTTCTCACAGAGAACGCGGAGATCACAGAGAAAAGAGCAAAATTGTATTCAACCTCTGTGCTCTCTGT
>Ga0123355_10001949_pt1 | contig 29105 bp, 25 predicted proteins | sample TergutEmb28metaG_3_FD_89872 | JGI IMG/M metagenome (GOLD analysis project Ga0123355, IMG submission 89872) | Embiratermes neotenicus P1 segment gut microbial communities from Petit-Saut dam, French Guiana - Emb289 P1 | ecosystem: Host-associated > Arthropoda: Insects > Digestive system > Gut ... | reverse complement strand
AAATTGCTCATAATTAAAACTATGGTCTGCGGGATTAGAGCCGATAAATACAATTGATTTTCTTGTTGGTAAGTCAGCCAACAACATAGTTGCTATATTTTTTGGCAGTTCGTCATTGAACCAGTCAAAATAATAGTGTGTTTTCATTTATGTTCCTCCTCATGCGTTAAAGAACTATTTCGCTTGTGTCCCGAAAATATAAATTTTACGCACGTTTCACATTCGTTGATGGTACATATGTGCGCATTTATAGTTTAATGGATTCAACTTTAATTTGTCCAGCCAGTAGCGTTATTTCCGCCCTTCACAGCACAAACCCTAGATTTTGCTCGTTTTCGGGAAGGATGATTTTAGCGACTTGCTTAGAAAATTCGATTTTCATTACCTCACCGTCCTATTTTTTCAAATATATCTATGAGTAAAAATTATGTGCCAACTTTCATAAAAAGCCCCCAGCTAACTGGGGGCTTTTCATCTAGCGGGTGAAGGGAATCGAACCCTCGTATCCAGCTTGGGAAGCTGGTGTTCTACCATTGAACTACACCCGCAGTGCCAAAATCCTATCACGCGGCTTGCGCAACGTCAAGATTTCATTTAGCAATTTCATTTGATATTGATATGCCTCATCTCAAAGATTTGCTGCAAAACATCAAGGTCGATTTTCATCTCATCGGCTGTTTTGGCAATACCTAGCCAGTTACACTTATCCAAAGACCGATAACCAAAGTGCATCACAATCCGCTCGTAGATATATAGATTTTGCAACTGCGACACATCAACATATGCCCCAAATCCCCGCAAATACGCGGGCACACATCTACAAAAATACTCAACCATATGTGCAACATCACCGGCATCTGCAACAAGATTAACAATATCCTCACCCAGATACCCCATACCCGCGCTATCCCAGTCGATTAACACAATGCTTCCGTCGGCATAAAAAATATTGGGAGGAAACAAGTCCCGGTGACATAGCACCAGCGGAAACTTCTCAATTTCAGCCCATACATCGTCGGCTCTTTCATCCACGTCGATAAGCATTTCACATAGATGTGTAGGCACTTCGCAGCTTACCGAGCGGATATGATCATACAACTCCTTCTTCGAACGATTGTAATAGTAAAAATCCTTCATACCATCCGTACTGGACAAATTTGTAATAACTGGCATAGATTTCTCAGCATAAAGTTTACCCTGAAAACGGCCAAGGCCTTCGGCTACACTCTCAAGCATTTCTGCCGTCAAATCAGAACCCGAGACACCTTCAATGTATTCCAGCCACAGCTTGGTCTCATTATCACCCATTTGGGCATGATAGCATTTAGGCCGTCTAAACATGTATGAAAACATAGCATCCAAGTCTGAACCCACATCCGACGCATAAAGGTCATACTCCCGACGCCAAGAATCCGGGTCGCCAGGGCGATCCCATCTTTTTTGCGTCTTTACAACAGTTCTAAAGGGCTCGCCTCCAATAGTACCTGTCATAAGCTCAACAAAGCCAACAGACCCGCCATGTAGCCTTTCCGTTGTGTAACCAGGATCAATCAGCCTCTCCAACCTCTTCCCCCTCGCGAGCAATATCATCAATTTTAGGCAACCTGCGTATAGCAGGCACAAGTAGATAATATACACCAATAAGTGCCGTAATCGCGCCTTGTGCAATAAAGATATGCGCCGTATTTGGCACCACGCGCCCAATAAACCCGCCTACCAACGCCCCAAGGGCAACAGATATTGCAAAAAATGTCGTGGTCATCGTGTCAACACGCCCTACCATGTTTTTAGGCGGGATTTTTTGCTCTAGTGTGCCATATACGATGCTGACCGCACCAAAGGCAGTCGCAAGCACCACCACAAGCCCTAAAGACGCATAAAAAGATTCAGGCAGTACAAGCGCGAAGATGATCCGTGCGGCCCCGGCAATCACAAAAAAGGTGAACATCATCTGCCCCACTTTAAACTTCTTGCCAAGTGTCCCCACCAGCGACGAAGCGATAATACTACCCACCATACCCACAACAGAGACTACAATATACCCCTGCGCGCCCGCGTGGTATTCGATAAAGGCGGGCATGTTTACATATGCTATTTCGGCAAAAAAAGCGCGTGTGACACTAGCGGCCATAAAAAACAAGAGTACATTTTTACGCAAAAACTTCGTACCAGCCACAAGGTCAGCCAAGTAATTATGCCTAGGTCCAGCCTCGGCTTTCCTGCCAGGGTCGCACAATACCAGCGCAAACACGAACGCCACCGCTAGAAATCCCGCGCTTAATCCGTAGATAAGCCGCAGGTTCTCCCCCTCGCCCAGCACCCCAAACAATAATACCGCAAGCAAGATACCCCCTGTAAGTGCCGCAATATTTATAAGCGAATTGGCCTGCAAGATTTCTTCTTCTTTGACTATTTGGGGCAACAGCGCATTACCAGACGGTGCCTCAAACAGTGCCGCAACCGCAAAAACACAAATCACCGCAAACATAAACATTACGCCAAGGCTCTCCATTAAAGGCGTAAAAGTCAGCAGTGCCAGCACCCCAAACTCAATCAACGTGGTTAGGCGCATAATGTTTACCTTGTTGCTGCGGTCAACAACAGGCCCAACAATAAACGAAAAAATAAAAGGCGCACTCATCAAAAAACCCGCGATACCTGTGTACACTGCGTTGCCGTAAATCAAATGCACACTAAGTAGCATAAACAACGAAAAAATGCCGTTACCCAACCCGGAAAAAATCTGATACATCATATATATCCGAAATTGCCCGTTCGTTTTGAATAACGTACCCATTACACACCTCTTTATGTATATTCATGCAAATAGTAGGCTGACAACACCCCGTGCTATTCCAATGCACGGGTGTTGCCAGCCTTTTGTTTGTTAACAGTTTATATAACGAACTAGGGCGTGTTGCCACTACCGCCAACAACCATCTTTTGGTCGATTTCGTGCAAACCTATTGGTATAAGCTTAAACCCCTTGCTTAGCCATATGCCTCATAAGGTCAACAAGCTTGCAAGAATAACCCCACTCGTTGTCATACCACGCAACAAGCTTTACAAAGTTATCGCTTAGCGCAATACCGGCCTTTGCGTCAAATACGCTGGTGCAAGGCTCGCCAATAAAGTCGCTGGATACAACGTCGTCCTCGGTATATGCAAGCACGCCCTTCATCGGGCCTGCTGCCGCTGCTTTAACGGCATTTTTAATATCGTCGTATGAAGCGGGCTTTGTAAGGCGCACGGTAAGGTCAACTACGGACACATTAACCGTTGGCACCCTAAAGGCCATGCCTGTAAGCTTACCTTTAAGTTCTGGGATAACCATGCCAACAGCACGGGCAGCACCAGTCGAGGAAGGGATAATATTTGCAGCCGCTGCGCGGCCACCGCGCCAGTCTTTATTTGATGGGCTGTCTACGGTTTTTTGTGTGGAGGTTGTTGCGTGTACTGTGGTCATTAGGCCTTCTGCTATGCCGAAGTTATCGTTAAGCACTTTGGCAAGAGGGGCTAGGCAGTTGGTTGTACAGCTTGCGTTTGATACGATGTTCATATCCGGGGTGTACTTATCTTGGTTTACGCCCATAACAAAGGTTGGTGTGTCGGAATCTTTGGCCGGTGCGGAGAATACAACCTTTTTCGCGCCGCCATCAAGGTAGGCCTTGGCCTTCTCTTGGGTAAGGAAAACACCTGTACATTCGGCTACAAATTCCACCCCGTCTTTTGCCCATGGGATATCTTGTGGGTTCATGTTATTGTAAACCGCGATTTCATTGCCGTTTACAACCAGATTATTGCCGCTGATTTTGATGTCGCCATTAAAACGCCCATGAACAGAGTCGTACTTTAGCATGTAAACCATGTAGTCAAGGTCTACAAATGGGTCATTGATTGCGACTACCTTAACATCGCTTTGGGTCAACGCGTAGCGGAATGCAAGACGCCCGATACGACCAAATCCATTGATACCTAGTTTTACCATAAAAACCTCCTATGAATGTGGAAACCATGAGCATGACGAATTAATTCGAAATATTTCACAGCTTCCAATAATTTTTACACAGTCCAGTATAACACAATACCAATAACAGACAAGGCTTTTCTCGCGTTTTTTCAAGATTTTTCAAGATGTAAGGGGATGTCATTTTTGACAAACCTTTCTCACGACGTAATATTCTCTCACCATTTGCCCCAATAGGACATAGAATATAGCATGTATAAGCGGGAGGTTATGAAATGTTTAGAATGAGAAGACTAACAGGCCTAATTTGCTTTTTTATTGGGGTGGGTATGATAATCCAGTTTATGATGCCCAGCTGGGGTTTTTTGATTGCCGCCGCGCTTATTGTAATGGGCTTTTGGTATGTATTCGCGAGGTGAGATATGTGAAAGAGATGAAAATACGGGTAATAAAATTGCCGCGGTTTATTGGACGCATTGTGAAAAAGATTTTGAGAGTGAAAGATAACTAAGGCGGTGCTGTACTACCATTCCTCATAAGATGTAGTAAGTCTTGCCCTATTTTATCAAATCAAATGGCCTTGCTTACGCACTTTACCCTTACCGCCACAGTGCCGGCAGTCCTCAGTAAGCAGCCTTTCAAGCGGCTCGCGGGTTCTGCGACGGGTAAGCTGTACAAGGCCAAGTTCGGTGATACCAATGATTTCTGTTTTGATTCTGTCCTTTCTAATTTCAGTTGATAAAGCGTCCAAAAGGACGCTTTTGTCATCCTCATGCTTCATATCCATGAAATCAATGATTATAATGCCCGAAAGATTGCGCAGCGCAAGCTGCCAGGCTATACATACAGCGGCTTCAAGGTTGGTAGTTAGGGCGGTGCTGCGAAAATCTTGTTGCCCGGTAAAGCGGCCAGAGTTTACATCAATTACTACGCAGGCCTCTGTTTGCTCTATTGTAATAAAGCCGCCGCAGGGTAACTGTACGGTTTTTTTTAGTGCGGCAGTGATTTGTGGGGATATATTTTTTGCATCCAACAAAGTATGGGTATTTTCTGTATAGTTATGGGCATTTTCTGTACAGTAATGAAAGATGCGGCCTTCCAGCGACGGCTCTATCACGACAATAGCCTGTTTCAGCGAGTCAAAATCCAAGCCACTTATCCAAATCTCATATAAATCTCCCGACAGCATATCCAATAACATAGGCTGCAATTGGCTTGGCACTGCGGAGGCCTCCGGGTAAATTAGCGACGGGTAAATCGAATGCTTGGCTTTTGCCGCAACATACCCATGCAAAGCCTCAAGTGCTTTAATATCCGATATAATTTTTTCGGCCTCAATACCCTTTGCGTTTGTGCGTACAATTACACCAAAGCCCTTTGGCACAGCCTGCATTGCAATGGCTTTGAGGCGTTTGCGCTCTTTCTCATCAGATATTTTTTGCGATATGCCAATATCATGCCTTGGGCTTTCAAATAAAATGACATAGTGGCCTTTGTGGCGCAGCTCCATTCCAACATACGCGCCTTTATTGCCTGTTGGGTCTTTATATACCTGCACCAAAATTGGCTGGCCTTTTTTTAATGGAACATCACGGGATGTATTCATCAGGGCATTTTTGCCCGTACCAATGTCCACAAACGCAAATTGACCCGGCAATATTGCATCCAGGCGGCCAAGAATAATCTGGCCTACCATAGAGCCGCTTTCTGCTGGGTCTATATATATTTCACTAAGTTTATTGTCTATTGTAAGGGCTGTGTACACTTGCCCGTCTTGGCTTTCGATGTATAGGCGTTTTTGCTGGTATGCTGCTAAGGGGCTTGACGAACAAGCTGTTGATAACTTTACCATATCCAAGACACACCGTACTTTTGGATGTTTTCATCAGCGGTTACAATTGTCATATTTTCAACGAGTGCGGTTGCGACTATGATTCCGTCGAAAGGGTCTCGATGAATTAACGGAAGTGCGCTATATGCTTCAATATGCAAATTATCAAGACCGATAATACCAAAGCCCCTGGCACTTAATGCTGAAAAAATACATTGCGTACCACCATGCAACGGCAATTTGCCAATACGATTCTTAATAGAAATTTCCCATAAAGAAGATGCGCAGACATGCTTTCTTACGAAGTTGTTCGACAGAACTTGACGTGCAGAATCAGACAGCTTATCTGAGTCAAAAATTAGCCAAAGTAACACATGTGTATCCAAAATGTATTCCATTAAAACATGTACTCCTTCATTTCTTCAAGGGGCTCGTCAAAATCATCTGGTATTTTTATTAACCCATCAAATTCTCCAATAGATGCTGGTCTGCCAAGAACCGGTTCAAGCAATAATCTCGGATTTTTCTTTACTGGCGCAGAAATAGGTTCAAGAAATGTTATTACTACCTCATATTGTCCTTCGACATCAATAGGTTGAGTCGGTTTGAAGTTAACACCATCATAAATTGCTTTTACTGCATACATAATTTTCTCTCCTTCAAATTCTACAAATAGAGCAATCTAAGCACTTATTTCGTTGGTTATTTTTCTTCGCATTCTAACATAAAACAACGGTATAACAACCATGATCATCCGCTGAAACTGCTTGTGTATCATTCGCTCACATCTTTGTACTGCCATACGCCATGGATACAAACCCTTTTTCCTCGCATCCAAGGTATAACTCTAATCGCGATAACTGTGAAGGGGCGATATCCCGCTCTGTCAATAGTTTTGCCACAATAAGTGGGTTCAAAAACCTCCCGCTTCCTGCCGAAAGGCGCATTGATATACAGGGTTTTTGTTTTTTCTCGTATTCATTTTCATTTTTTTGTGTTATATCATCACACGCATCCGTCACTGCGGCAACAACAGACAAATCCAGTATATCCGGGCGTATATCCGTATCTTTCACACCGCTTTTGATTTTCTTTGGGATAACTATACTGTCCCTACTTAACAGTGACTGAATAATTTCATTTGCAGCACTTTCGTTTACACCAAGCGGCTCGTACAAATCATAATCCGCCGCCGTCACCAAAGCAGCCGCCCCAGGCCCGGTAACCTCCCATGCAATGCTCATGTATAAACCAGCCGGCGCATATTCATTAAACCTCTGACATATTTCATCAGCAGGCATTGCAGATTCAAGGGAAATATCAGCATAGTCATTAATACTGGCCATCCCAAGAGGTACCGGCAACGCAAAAGAAAGCTGCATATGCGGGTTAAACCCCTGTGAATACGCCATAGGAAGCCCCGCACGGCGAAGAGTTTGCTGAAAAACCTTCAAAAAATCAAGATGGCCGATAAAACGCAATTGACCGGTTTTTGAAAAGCGCAAGCGCATTTTTATCAAAGAAACATCTCCTCTACGAACTCCCTACTCCCACATATCCAAAAAACTATATTCGTGCCCCTTCTGCCGGTACCCAAGCACCGTTTCAAGGTTAACCCGATGAAGGCTTTGAAAAATGCTCTTTTCAACGTCCTTATTATCCCGCCTAAGTTGCTTTAGCAAGGCTTTAGCTTCCTGTCGCCTTGAGGCACCGCCACTGGCATCCAGCACATTGCAGCTCTCAGAAAGGGGACAGGCACACTGAATAAAACTTAGCCCATTATACCGCGCCCACGCAATAATAGCGTCTTCATGTATGCAGTACATCGGCCGTATCAGTTGCATACCCGGATAGTTTTGGCTCTTTAATTTTGGCATCATTGTCCCAAATTCAGAGCCGTAGAACATATTCATAAGGGTAGTCTCAAGGACATCCGATAAATGATGACCCAGCGCAATTTTATTGCAGCCAATCTCCTTTGCATGGGCATAAAGAAAGCCCCTGCGCATCCTGGCACAGAGGTAACAAGGGGAACGGTCGGTTTGTGTCACCGTTTCAAATATATTAGAATTAAAAATGCTTATTGGTATCGCAAGTGTAGCGGCATTAGCAATAACCTTTTGCCGATTAATCTCGTTGTAGCCCGGATCCATTACAATAAAATTTAGCATAAATGGCACTTCGCTATGCTTATGAAGGGCCTGCATCAGCTTTGCAAGAAGCATAGAATCTTTGCCGCCAGAGATGCAAACAGCTATAGAATCCCCTCTTTTAATAAGCTCATATCGTTTTATGCCCTCGATAAAAGGCCGCCATATGCTTTGGCGGAATTTTTTGTTTATACTGCGCTCTATTCTCTCGTTTGGTTTTAACTCTTTCATAATGTTTCCTTGTGATACTACCGTTCCTAATGAGGTATTGTAAGGTACGGAGTATATTTGATTAACTTAGCTATTGTAAACCGTATCAAATGCCGACAAAAAAAAGTCAAGTTCCTCGGTCGTAGTTAAATGGCTAAGGCTTACCCGAAAAGAGCAAAGGGCATTCTGCCTATCTCGGCTAACAGCCATCACCGGCCGGGATGGGGAGTTATCTGTTGCACAGGCAGACTTTATCGACACAAAGACCCCATGCTTGTCCAACTGAGACACGATGTTAATGGCTTTCTTCCCTTTGACGCTAAGGTTTAATATATACGGGCTGCCCCCAATTGGACTATTGATTCTAACAAGGGGATACTTACTAAGTGCGCAGAGTAAATATTCACGCAGCGCACTTACCTTTACATACCACTGGTCTTGACTATATATCGCCAACTCAAGAGCTTTATAACACGCAGCGGCAAGCCCTACAGAAGGCGTACCGCTGCGATAAATTGTGGTACTTGCTCCGCCATGAAAAAGAGGCGCAAGCACAGTAGGCTCACGCTTTACAAGCACACCACTGCCAGCAAGTCCATAAAACTTATGGCTCGAAAAACACATAGTAGATGCGCCACTCATACTAACCGGCAGCTTACCCATTGCCTGAGCGGCGTCTATATGCAAATGAACCTGTTGGTGTTTAGATATAATTTGAGAAATCGCATCTATCGGCTGGATGGCACCAAGCTCACTATCCACAGTGCTTACGCATACCAAAATAGTATCCGAACGAATGGCAGATTCCAGATGCGCAAGGTCAATTGTCCCATCCGGCAAAATCCTTAACAACTCAATCTCGTATCCAGTTTCCTGTAAAAAGGCAAGCACGCCACTAACAGAAGGATGCTCCAGACAAGTGGAAAGGATATGACGCCCCATATAGCCATAGGCCTGCGCAATCCCCTTGATTGCCAGGTTATTGGCCTCTGTTGCGCCGGATGTAAAAATAATCTCGGAGGGCTTTACGCTAAGCAAGTCTGCAATGACCCTGGTTGTACGAGACAACTCTTCCATTGCCTTCTTTCCGATGCTGTGGCCTGATAATGGGTTGCCAGTAAAATCTTGTTCTGCTTGAGAGAACGCCTCAATGACAGCTTTCGAGGCCGGTGTGTGCGACGCATAATCAAGATAAACTGACATATTGCCGTCCCTTCGGTGGAAATTTACCCTTCGGTACTAAATACAAACTCTGTATAAAACTCCTGGGGCTTTTCCGCGGTCACTACCGGAGTCGGAAACTCTGGCTTATTCACACAATCTGGAAATAACTGAGTTTCAAGACAAAACGCGCTATGCTTTTGATATGTCACGCCCTTGCCGGTTACGGTACCATCAATGAAATTACCTGTATAGAATTGCAGGCCGGGGCTATTGGTTTTTAGTGTCATACGAATACCGCTTACCGGTGAATACACAGTACAGCAGGTACCCTCGGCATTCAGCGCATAGTTATGGTCATAGCCATCGCCTGTTTCCTTGATATCCTTACCAATGGGCTTTGCCTTACGGAAATCAAATGGTGTACCGGTTACATCGGCCAGTTTGCCTGTTGGGATTAAAGTCTCGTCAACGGCGGTAATCTTGTCAGAAAATATTTGCATCTCGTGGCCATAGATATCCTTTGCGTCGTTACCTTCCAGATTAAAATAGCTATGGTTGGTTAAATTGCAAACGGTTTTTGTATCCGTTTCGGCGCGGTAGTCTATGCGTAGGGTATTGTCATCTGTAAGCCGGTAGACACAGTAGGCCGTTAGCTTGCCTGGGTAGCCGCTTTCACCATCGGGGCTTACATAGGAAAAGGCCAGCTTATTTGACGCAACTTCTTCCACAGTCCAAAGCTTTTTGTCAAAGCCACTGACACCACCATGAAGATGGTGAGGCCCGTCATTGGCATCCACTACATATTCCTTGCCGTCTAATGTAAACCGAGCATTGCCGATACGGTTAGCAACGCGGCCACATACCACGCCAAAGTATGGGTGCGCCTTTGTGTAATCCTCTGCGCTGTCTAAGCCATGGACTATGTCGCGTAGCTTGCCGTTTTTATCCGGTACCCGTAGCGAAATAATCGCACAGCCTAGATTAGATACTGTCATGGTCATGCCGTTTTTATTTGCTAATTCGAATGTTTTTATACTCATTTGTATGCCCCTCTCGGTTAGGTATAAGCTAAGTTTTCACTATGTTCATCTACGCTTATTACGCTTATTAATACCCGCGATACGCTCGTTGGATACCTTCTGCCATGACTTAAACTTTTCCTCAAAGGAAGCGGCTTGAGCGGCGGTGATAATGGGCGGCGGGTCGTATCTGTAGCCATAATCGTCAACGTCTTCGTCATCTTCGTCACTATAGGCGCGGGGCTGGGGTACGTCTTTCATTGATAATGAAATCTTACCCGATGCCGCGTCATAAGACACAACCCGCACGTCAACGTCATCGCCAACGGCCAGCACATCGCCTACATCCTGGACAAAGCCATTGGTTATCTGGGAAATATGAACCAACCCCGGCACCCCGCCGGGTAAAGATACAATTGCCCCAAAGGGCTTTATCTTTAAAACTTTGCCAGAGTGGATTTCACCAACGGCAACAGTTGCTTTTTCTGACATTTACTCACCACCTTCCGTTTGGGATAAGGCGGCCTGCTGTTTGCGCAAAGCCTCCGGTGAAACTTTTTGGTTTCCTGTCGCGGGTGTTTCTGTGTGCAGCGGGGCAGCCCATTTTGCTGCGTTAATAATAATTTGTTGCACTTCCGGCATATTGAATATCGGATAGGTTTCATGGCCTGGCGCAAAATAAAAAATCTTTCCGCATCCACGGGTAAATGTACATCCGCTTCTAAATATCTCCCCACCCTCGTGCCAGCTTATAAACAGCAACTCGTCCGGCGCGGGTATGCAAAAATGCTCTCCGTACATTTCGGATTCGGGTATATCAAAATAATCCGGCAGGCCTTGGGTTATTGGGTGATTTGCTTCAATTTTCCAGACCCTTTCAAGTTCCCCTGCCTCGCGCCAGCGCAGTTGGCCTGTTTCGGTGCCTAAAAGCCGTGAGAAAATCTTTGACGCATGGCCGGAGTGCAGCACAATAAGACCCATGCCTTCCATGACCTTTTTCCGCACTTTTTCCACGATTGCATCGTCTACTTTGTCGTGATACTTATGCCCCCACCAGATTAAAACATCTGTGTCATTAAGCACTTCATCGGCAAGGCCATGCATAGGCTGTGGCAACAGCGCAACCCGCACTGTGCCAAAGAAATCGCTTTTGTCAAAAAAGTCCACAATGGCTGTATAGATGCCATTTGGGTATGGGCCGATTGCACCTTCGGCCTCATCCCATACAGTAATATTTATCTTTTTCATCCCAGTCTTCATAGCACTAACTAGCACTGTAGTTTTCGCCGTCTGGGCAAGATACCTTGCCGCTTTGGGTAAGCATCTGTAAGACTCTGTCGATGATGGACTTGTCAATACCGGTGGACTTTGCAAGGTCGTCCGCTTTTTGCGGGACAGATGAACCTTTTAATGTCTGCAAAACTGTTGCCATTGGGCCGTCAAGATTAAGTGCTGATGCTGCCTTTTGCTTTAAATTTCCTATCATGATAAAACTCCTCCCCTTTTGGGTTAATATTTTGCTATATTTGCAAACTTTGTTAGATGGCCGAGGAAAGTTAGCTCCACCGTCCCTGTTGGGCCGTTTCGCTGCTTTGCGATTATTACCTCGGCATGGCCTTTTTTTAATGTTTCGGGGTTATAGTATTCGTCTCGGTACAAAAATGCAACTACATCCGCGTCTTGCTCTATAGCACCGGACTCACGCAGGTCGCTTAGCATTGGGCGGTGGTCTTTTCTAGCCTCTACCGCACGGCTTAGCTGTGCGGCAACAAGCATCGGAACATGCAGTTCCTTTGCAAGTGCTTTTAAAGAGCGGGAAATCTCTGATATCTCTTGCTGCCTAGACTCCGGCCTGTTGCTTGCGGGGGATGTCATTAGTTGCAAATAGTCTATTACCACAAGCCCAAGCTGACGTTCCATTTTTAAGCGGCGGCATTTTGCACGCATCTCTGTAATTGTTATGCCCGGCGTGTCGTCTATGTACAGCGGGGCCTTTGAAAGATTTGGCATACATTCGGATATTCTGTCCCAATACTCTGGTCTATCTAAGTTGCCTGTACGAAGCAGTTGGGAATCTATGCCGGATTCTACCGCAAGCATACGATTGCCAAGCTGCTCTTTTGACATTTCCAGGCTAAATATTGCCGTTGGTACATGGTTACGAATTGCCGCGTGTTGGGCAATATTTAATAAAAACGCGGTCTTACCCATGGATGGGCGGGCACCGACTAGTATCAAATCCGATGGTTGAAGACCTGCGGTACGTCTGTCAAAGTCTGTGAACCCGGTTTCTACGCCGGTGGATTTGCCTTGATTTTTATACAGTTCTTCCAGTTTCTCAACTGCAAGAACCACAACATCGCTGATATGCGCAAAGTCGCGGGTATTGCCCCGCTGGGCTATATCAAAAATGCTTTTCTCGGCCATTTCCATTATTGCCGCAACTTCTTCGCGGGCATCGTAGCCGGCGTTGGTTATGCTGGTTGTAGCCTTTATCAGTTGGCGCAACAGGGATTTTTCTGCCACAATTTGCGCATGAAACTTGATATTGGCCGATGTGTAATAGGCCGCAGCAAGCTGCACTATACGGTCATGGCCGATTTGCTCCATTAGGCCTTTCTCGCCTAGTTTATCGCTTAGGGTGACAACGTCCACCGGCTCATTAAGCATAAAAAGTTCTTGCATTGTTTCGTAGATTGCCTGGTTATCGGGGCGATAAAAGTCAGGCCCTTGCAGGATTTCTATGGCAGTGGATATTGCCTCCCGGTCAAATAGCATACTGGAAAGGACTGCCTGTTCCGCCTCCATATCGTGAGGAGGGATGCGCGGGATTGTTTGAGGCTCTAGCATGGCTTACTCTGCCGGTACTATTTCTACATTTATTTTTGTGCTTACTTGCGGGTGCAGCTTGGCTGTGACTGTATATGTGCCAACGGCCTTAAGCGGGTCGGCAAGTACGATTTTTTTCTTATCAACGGAAACGCCTAACTGTGACTGGATTGCCTCGGCTACTTCTTTGTTGGAAATAGAACCAAACATCCGGCCTTTGTCGCCAACTTTGGCCGCAATTTGTATGGGCTTTGCTTGCAGCTTTTCTGCAAGCTCCTGGGCGGTTTTTACCTCTGTCGCTACTTTGTGCTCGACCTTTTTTTGCTGGGTTTCGAGACTTGTTAGGTTTGCGGCTGTGGCTTCAATTGCCAATTTTCTTGGGAAAAGGAAGTTGCGGGCATGGCCGTCAGAGGCGTTTACTACCTGCCCTTTTTTGCCTGTGCCTTTTACATCTTCCAATAGTATAACCTTCATGGGGTACCTCCTGGGATAGGATTATTCAATGTTATAGCAGCTTTTGACCTTTTGTCGTTTTGGAAAAAGGTTTCACCATAGGATGTCATTTCTGACAAAAGCGATCAATAGCTGTTTTTATTGATATAGTATAGCATACTGTTGGAAAGTGTGGTTAAATATTCGTGCAAAGACTGTACCACAATTAATTTTACAATAATTGCCTTTGGCATACAGGAGGATTTTATGGGTACAAATGAATTACTAAGTGGTTTTAATCGCGCTTTCCCCGATGGAGGAGATCCGCGGTTTTTTTATGCCCCTGGACGGGTAAATCTGATTGGCGAGCATATTGACTATAATGGCGGATATGTGTTCCCCTGCGCGCTTACATTAGGGACATATGCGGCAATATCCCCGCGTAGTGACGATACAATACGCATGGTAAGTGCCACAATAGAGCCGTCTGTTACTATCAGCACAAACAATTTGGACTTTGATCCGGTGCATAAGTGGGCAAATAACCCAAAAGGTGTTGTTAAACTGCTTAAGGGCATGGGCCACCAAATCGGCGGTTTTGATTTATATATATGGGGCAATTTGCCAAACAATGCCGGGCTTTCGTCTTCTGCAAGTATTAACGTGCTGGTTACATTGGCTCTTAACACGGTTTTTGAACTCGGGCTTGGGCCAATTGAGATAGCACTACATGCCCAACGGGTAGAAAACGAATACATGGGCGTAAACTGCGGCATTATGGATCAGTTTGCCTCGGCAATGGGGCGCAAAGACCATGCAATCTTACTAAATTGCGGCAACCTAGATTATAAATATGTGCCACTGGAACTTGGCGAATATAAGCTGGTATTAGCCAATACCAATAAGCGTCGCACCCTTGCCGATTCCAAATACAACGAAAGGCGCGCAGAATGTGAACATGCCCTAAGCATCCTAAAGACCGTTTGCGAAATAGAAAACCTATGCGACCTTCCATTTGACGACCAATTTGAAAGTCTATGCCGCAAAGCCTTTGGCGATAGCGTAGTTAATAACGGAGTACACGGGCAATGTAATATACAGCTTACGGATAAACCAGAAATCACATCTTCACCGGAAGATATTGCATACAGGCGTGCATACCATGCAATAAGCGAAAACCACCGTGTAAAATCTGCGACCGAGTCCCTTAATAAAGGCGACCTTGCCGCATTTGGCACTGCCCTTACCGCTTCGCATCTTTCTCTAAAAGGCTTCTATGAGGTAACAGGCTACGAACTGGATGCCCTTGCACTTGCCGCACACGAGTTTGAAGAAGAACCACAAACAAACGGACAAACCAGAACAAAAATGTTAGGCTCTAGAATGACAGGCGCGGGCTTTGGCGGCTGCACGGTAAGCATAGTACACAAAGACAGCGTCGAAGACTTTATTGACAAAGTAGGCCAGCGGTACACCCAGCTAACCGGCCTTACGGCAAGCTTCTATGTAGCCGCAACCGATGACGGCGCAAGAGAGATTTTTTAGCAAGTCGACAAGGAGGTAGCACATGACAAATACAGACGCTTCAATTTCGGCCTTCTGGCTAAAAATCATAGCAATAGTGGGTATGGCACTGCAACATACCGCGCTGGCACTAAGAGGTATGTTCCCCCTGCCAGTTGAAATATATTTGCAGCTATCCGGCGGGCTTACCTTCCCGATACTGGCATTTTTGCTGGTTGAGGGATTTAGGTCAACGTCAAACTTGGATAGGTACAAAAAGCGGATACTAATGTTTGGCCTAATCTCAATATTTCCTCATATGATGGCATTTGGCTCGGGGCTTAACATTATGTTCACCTTACTAATCGGCCTTGTTGTGCTGGAACTAAGACGAGAGCATGGCAACTCAAGCAAATTTTGGATACTCTTTTCCGTTTTTACACTACTATCCATGTTTTTCGACTGGGGCATAATCGGCATAATCGTAATCTTGCTTTATGACATAATCGAAAACGATAAATTACGCCGTATTCTGGTTCCGGTAGTAGCCTGCATTGGCCTTTTTATCAGCAGCATGTTTATCACAACAACAATGACCCTCTTCCTTGGGGACGAGTTCCTCTACGCAATGAAAGAATACCAGACAATCGCGGCGGTTTTCTTCCCCCTTGGGTGCTTATTAACGATACCTTTACTGCTTATGTATAAAGGAGAGCGCGGGCGGCATATGAAATGGTTCTTTTATACCTTTTACCCCGTACACCTCGCGATACTTGGGGTACTCTCCTTAATCTTTGGCACCAATGTCATTGTAAATACCATCCGTGAAGTGATGGACTTATTTATGACGTATTTCTAAAAAGCTACTGACAAAATCTTTATTATCCTGCGACTTGATAAGCATATCGGCCACCTGCTCCGAAAACTCGTGAGAAGGTATCCGCCCGCTTAACTCTCGTAGGGTGTACATAGCATCAAGTTCCTTACCGGTAAGCAATAAATCTTCGCGCCTTGTCCCAGATTTCATGATATCAATTGCTGGGAAAATACGCCTTTCAGCCATGCGTCTATCCAGTATAAGCTCCATATTGCCTGTGCCCTTAAACTCTTCAAAAATAACATCGTCCATCTTGCTGCCGGTGTCTATAAGTGCCGTTGCAAGCACCGTAAGAGAGCCGCCTTCTTCCACATTTCTCGCCGCGCCAAAGAATTTTTTTGGCATATACAATGCCGCGGGGTCAAGGCCACCTGACAATGTACGCCCCCCCATAGGAATCGTCAAGTTGTACGCACGCCCAAGCCTTGTTATAGAGTCCATAAGCACAACAAGGTCTTTCTTTTGCTCTACCAGCCGCTTTGCACGCTCCAGCACCATTTCTGCAAGGCGTTTATGATTTTCCGGTTGCTCGTCAAAAGTGGATGCCACCACCGTACAGTGCTCGCCAATAATGGAACGTTGCATGTCGGTGACTTCTTCTGGGCGTTCGTCTATCAACATCACAATTAAATGGACATTGGGATGGTTTATAGTAATTGCATTGGCAATCTGCTTAAGCAGCATAGTTTTGCCTGCTTTAGGCGGCGAGACAATCATGCCCCGCTGGCCAAAACCAACCGGCGAAAGCAAGTCAATTATACGCGGCGCAAGCTGATGGCGAGATGTTTACCCGCCAGTAGACTCGAGAGTAATACGCTTTGTAGGAAAAATTGGGGTAAGATATTCGAAATAAGGGCGGCGGGTTGCCATATATGGCGGCTCGCCGTTGACATGCTGGATAAAAGAAAGGGCACTAAACTTATCTGCACCGCCATTGCTGCGGGTAGTGCCGCATACAAGGTCCCCGTTGCGCAAGTTAAAGCGTCTGATTTGTGTAGGTGAAATATAGATATCGCCAGAACTAGGCAAGAAATTATTTACTCTTAGAAAACCAAAGCCATCAGGCAAAATCTCAAGTATGCCTACAGAGGTTTCCGGCTCTTGCTGGGGTGTAGTGACTGTCGTTATAGCCTCAATTGAAGGGATATTTGAAGAAGTGGAGTCAATATCATTAAAATCCACTGTATCAAAGGCTTTATCCGCCTCAGCTTTAGCTTCACCGCTGTCCAAGCTATCCAATTTTGACAACTTTGTCAACTCCGATATCGTAGCACCATTATCTTGCACAATTGGCGGCGGATGAGACTCTTTTGCATCTGGCTTTGACTTGGGTGACTTTGATGCCTTTTTACTTGGAGATTTACTTGGAGAATCCACAACATCCAACTTTGAAACAGATACCTTCTTACCTGGCGATTTAGTTGGGGAGTCCGCAACATCCGACTTTGAAGCAGACACCTTCTTACCCGGAGATTTACTTGAAGCTTTTTTATTTGTAGCTTTTTTACTTGTAACTTCCTCGCTTGCCGCCTTATGAGCCGAAATCAACTCAACAAGCTCTGCCTTGCGCATTCTGGACACATTCTTAATGCCCAAATCCTTTGCCATTTCCTTTAGTTGAACCAAAGATAAGCCTTCGAGATCCATAATTGATATGCCCCATCCGGTAGTTATTTATTTCTTTAACCTATGCCAAAAAGGACATGGTTATTCCATGCCCCTTCATTATATTTAAACTGCCGTTCCTCATAAATATAACTCAATACAGAAAATATCTAACTAACTTGCTATAACTATCGACGCAAAGCCCGCAACACAGAACATCCCCTACTCCCTTGGTGGGATAACAAGTTCCTGCCCAATACGGATATTACCCGGGTCAGTTAAGTTGTTGGCGGCGGCAATAAGATTTACATAGTGTTGCGTACTACTACCAAAATGCAAATTAGCGATGCGAGACAAAACTTCTCCTGACTGCACAATATGAATCACCGGTTCCGGCGCCGGCGGTGGTGGAGGTGGTGCTTCTTGGGTAGGGGTTTCGTCTGAAGGGCGACCCGGTGGCGGATATGTTTCCGCTGGGCCTTCATATGGTTCATCACCTGGTTGTTCGTAACCTTGGGTATAATCCGCACCGGGGACATATGATTCAGCAACCTGTGCCCCATTATATTGACCTCGGCCACCTTCAACCTGCCCTCTATAGTAGCGCAAGTCTTCCCTGTAGCCTTCCAGTTCAACAGTCATAAGCGCAAGCGCAACAGTGCTGTCGTCCATGCTTGCAATTTGCGCTTGGTAATACTCTACATCCCGCCTTAGGTTCCTGTTATTCATTGCAAGAAAGGCCATAAGCCCCAAAACACCTACAAACACAATTGCAAGTAAATACCTAAGCGGATTGCCGGTATCTGTGCCGTCTGTGTTATCTTGTTCTCTTCTATGGGTAGGAACAGTGCCTCTTGGGCGCGGTTCTTTTACACGTGTCCCAGTTGTAGGTGCCATAATATCCGGCCCGTCGTAACGGGGGCGGAAGGTGCTGTAATCTTCATCTTCAAGAGGAAGCTGAACATAGCCGGTATCCACTTCGTGCTCTTGCGCCTCATGGGTCTCATGCAACTCTTCCGGCGAGTGCAAACGACGCCTACGCTCACTATTAACCCTTACTGCCGGCTTTGGCATAGGGTTTTGCTCTCTGCGGCGGGGGCGATCCCGGCGGATATTGGCAAGTTGAGTCATAAACTCTTCGTCGTCTTCAAAGTTTGGAGGGGGTGCTGGGCGCCAAGAATCCTCTACGGGTGGACTTGCGGCATAGTCATCAAAACCACCTGGGGCTCTTTCCGGTTTTACAGACCTATCAGACCTGTTTTTGCGCTTGCTTTCAAAACCCGCGATATAGTCGCTGGTTTGATTTTCTAAAAAAAGCTCTACATCGTCATTCTGGGCATCATGGCTATACGCGTGTGCCTCTGTATCATTAATATACCCCGAATCATCGGTTGTATAAGCATCATCGCTGGTTAGTTCGTAGTAATCTTGGTCTCTCACGGGCAGGCTCCCCCTAAAATCACATTAGAAATATCAATAGAAAAATACCGACATCTATAAAAATATCGACATTATTGTAGTTGCTATCTTATATAGTGTCAATGAAACATAAATTTGGTGATTGTTTTACACAAAATCATAATTTTCCGCTTTACGAAAACAACAAAAACGCTATAATAGCAACGATGCATACCCGTACCGCAATTAAATGCTCAACACTTTCGCTACGCAAAAGCCGCCCTTCGGGCGTCCGGCCTTCTTGCCGGTGTTTGTTGCCTTGCCGAAAATATGCAACGCATCAAGCATTTTTCGGCAAGGCTTACTGCATGTTATGAGGAACGGGTGGACTATAAATAACTTAGGGGGGTAATATTATGCATACATATAACCTAGGAATAGACATTGGCTCTACAACAATTAAACTGGTGGTAACCGACGAAACAGGGGTTACCCTATTTGCCCAGTATCATCGGCATCACTCCAATATAAAAGAAACTTTGCTAGAAATGGTGAAAATGGCCAAGGACAATCTTGGGGATTTTAGCTTTAAAGCAATGATTACAGGCTCGGGAGGGCTATCACTTGCCAATTGGGTGGGTGTGCCCTTTATACAGGAAGTTATTGCTGTGTCCGATGCACTTGAAATCCATGCCCCCCAAACAGATGTTGCCATAGAAATCGGCGGCGAAGATGCAAAAATCATTTATTTCACCAATACAATAGAGCAGCGCATGAACGGTATCTGCGCCGGCGGGACAGGCTCGTTTATAGACCAGATGGCAACTTTACTGGACACAGACGCAATAGGTCTTAACGAGCTTGCAAAGGATTATCAAGTAATCTATCCGATTGCTGCCCGCTGCGGTGTTTTTGCCAAAAGTGACTTGCAGCCTCTTATAAATGAAGGAACAGCACGCCCAGACCTTGCTGTTTCTATTTTCCAGGCCATTGTAAGCCAGATAATAAGCGGCCTTGCTTGCGGTAAGCCTATCCGAGGCAATATCGCATTTTTGGGCGGCCCATTACACTTTTTATCAGAGCTTAGGGCGAGATTTATTGATGTGCTTAAACTTGCCGACAATCAAGTAATAACCCCCGAGGCATCTCATCTGTTTGCGGCACTTGGCGCAGCATACCGCGCAGCAAGCGAAGGTGCTGATATGGATATCACAGTGCTTATACAAAACCTAGACGGCAAACAAGAACTGCCAATGGAAATTGCAAGACTAAAGCCACTTTTCACAAGCGAAGACGAGTATAAAACCTTCCAGGACAGACACTCTAATTACAAAGTCCCAACAGGCAACCTTGCCACCTATGAAGGCGATTGCTTCTTTGGCCTTGATGCAGGCTCTACTACAACGAAGGCCGTAGTCATTGGCGCAGGCGGAGAGCTACTATACACATTCTACTCAAACAATGAGGGCAACCCCTTGCAAGTTGCGCGCCAAGCCCTTACCGAGGTTTACTCAAAACTTCCAAGCACCGCAAACCTCAGCTATAGCTGTGTAACCGGCTATGGCGAGGCATTGCTAATGTCTGCCCTTGGCGCAGATATGGGCGAAATCGAAACCGTAGCCCATTACAAGGCGGCGGCGTTTTTTGACCCAGACGTTGATTTCATACTGGATATCGGCGGGCAAGACATGAAATGCCTGCGTATAAAAAATGGCATAATTGATACAGTGCTTTTAAATGAGGCGTGCTCTGCCGGATGCGGGTCTTTCCTTGAAACCTTTGCAAGGTCGCTGGATTTACCTATCGAGCAATTTGCGGAGGGTTCTTTGTTTGCCCAAAACCCGGTAGATCTTGGTTCTCGCTGCACGGTTTTCATGAATTCGCGGGTAAAGCAAGCCCAAAAAGAAGGGGCGTCCGTTGCCGATATCTCCGCGGGGCTTGCGTACTCTGTTATTAAAAATGCACTACTTAAAGTAATAAAAATCACAGACCCATCTCAGCTTGGGAAGCGCATCGTGGTACAAGGCGGCACTTTCTACAATGAAGCCGTCCTTCGTTCCTTTGAAATTGTAAGCCAAAGGGAAGCAATACGCCCGGATATCGCAGGCCTAATGGGTGCGTATGGCGCGGCACTTTTGGCAAAAAACCGCTATCGCCCCGGCAAAAAAACCACTCTCCTTAACGCCGAAGCCTTAAACCAATTGGAAGTATCAACCTCCCATACCCGCTGTAAAGCCTGCGAAAACAACTGCTTGCTAACAGTTAATCGCTTCAAGACCCAAGACCAAACAAAGCGGTTTATCTCCGGCAACCGCTGCGAAAAAGGCATTGGCGACACCACAACAAAAAACGATGTCCCAAACCTATACCAGCAAAAATATGACCGGCTATTTAGCTATACCCCACTCTCCGACAAAGACGCCCCAAGAGGCACAGTAGGCCTGCCAAGGGTCATGAATATGTATGAAAGCTATCCGCTGTGGTTTACCTTTTTCACACAGCTTGGATACAGGGTCAACCTCTCCCCTCGTTCGTCCCGCTCTTTGTACGAACTTGGCATAGAGTCCATCCCAAGCGAGTCTGAATGTTATCCGGCAAAGCTTGCCCACGGGCATATTATGGCATTAATCAACGAAGGGGCTAACTATATATTCTATCCGTCAATCCCCCTAGAGCAATCAACGGTACCTGGCGCGGATATGAACTTCAACTGCCCAATTGTTACCTCTTATCCAGAAAATATCAAAAACAATGTAGAAGAAATAGAAGAACGTGGTATACGCTTCCACAACCCCTTCTTTAACCTAAACGACCCCAAAAGCCTAGAGTCTCGCCTTATCGAAGAGTTCCCCTATATCCCCGCAAAAGATGTACGCGCCGCTTGCCATGCCGCCCTTTTAGAGCAGGCAAAATACCTAGCCGATATCCGCAAAATGGGCGAAGATGCTCTCGAATATATAAGACTAAACGGCCTAAACGGTGTGGTGCTTGCCGGTCGCCCCTATCATATAGACCCAGAGATTAACCACGGAATCCCCGAGCTTATAAACGCCTATGGCATTGCCGTGCTAAGCGAAGACGCCGTCGCCCACATGGGCAAAATAGAAAGGCCGCTGGGTGTCAGAGACCAATGGGCATACCATTCCAGACTATATGCCGCTGCATACTGGGTGCGTACCCGTGAAGATGTAGAGTTAATACAGCTTAACTCTTTCGGCTGTGGTCTTGACGCAGTTACCGCAGACGAGATACAGGAAATACTTGAAGCAGCAGGCAAAATCTTCACACTAATAAAAATTGACGAGGTAAGCAATCTAGGCTCTGCCAGGATACGCATACGCTCGTTATTTGCGGCACTTTCCGAAAGGCGCGAACGCGGGGTTGTTACCAGAGAACCAATACCCCGTCCACCACGTAAAATTTTTACCAAGGAAATGCGGGAAACCCATACAATTATCGCCCCACAAATGGCCCCGATTCACTTTGACATATTGCAACACGCCTTTGAATCCAGCGGATACAATCTTGCAATCATGCCCGCTATTGACAAAGATTGTATTGAAACCGGCCTTAAATATGTAAACAATGATGCCTGCTATCCGGCACTTATAGCTGTTGGGCAGGTAATGAACACCCTTTTTAGCGGCAACTATGATTTAGACAAAGTTTCCGTAATGATGTCACAAACCGGCGGCGGTTGCAGAGCCTCCAATTATATCGGTTTCTTCCGCAAGGCACTTACAAAAGCCGGAATGGGCCATATCCCTGTGGTATCCATCAGCGCGATGGGGCTTGAAAAAAACCCCGGTCTAAAGTTTACCCCAAGCCTCTTTAACAAGGCCATACAATCCTTGGTTTACGGGGATTTGCTAATGCGGGTGCTATACAGGACCCGCCCCTACGAGGCAACACCCGGCTCTGCCAATGCGCTATATGAAAAGTGGAATGCAATCTGCCAAAACTCGGTAAGAAAAGGCAGCCGCAAAGAATTTAAGCGAAACATCAACGCCATTGTCAAAGATTTTGATAATCTGCCGCTAAAAGACATTGTACTGCCACGTGTAGGCGTTGTTGGTGAAATTCTGGTCAAGTATCACCCAACTGCCAACAATGACATCGTCAATCTTTTAGAAAACGAAGGTGCCGAGGCCGTTGTGCCGGATTTAATAGACTTCTTCCTATACTCTGCATACAATGTAAATTTCAAAGAGCGATACCTAGGCGGCTCTAAGAAAACAAAGTTTGCCGGTAATATGGCAATCCGCTTCATTGAACTGTATCGCCGCCCAATGCGCAAAGCCCTTAATCAAAGTCAGCGTTTCCACGCACCGGTACCGATAGACAAGATGGCAGAACTTGCAAGCCCTATTGTCTCCCTTGGTAATACCACCGGCGAGGGATGGTTCCTTACCGCGGAAATGATAGAGCTTATAATCTCCGGTGTGCCCAATATTGTATGTACCCAACCTTTCGCCTGTCTTCCAAACCATGTAACCGGTAAAGGAATCATTAAGGCACTGCATAACAAATACCCCGACTCAAATATCGTTGCGGTAGACTATGACCCCGGTGCAAGTGAGGTAAACCAACTTAACCGGATAAAGCTAATGCTTAGTGCCGCAAGGCGAAATATGGATAAACACACAGATGTAGCTATATTACAGATTCCTAACAATGCATAAATATCGCGGTATACCCCTTTTATTTTCGCAAAGGTTGGTAGTATAATGCTGATATTAATAATCTATAAAAGGATGATTTATATGAGTAATTTATCAAGTATCCAGTTAATGCTTAATTTCCTTGCCTCATGGGGCGAGTCACTGTTTAATAGCTTAGTCACAAGCCAGTCATGCGAACTACCTATGACCGGCGGCGACGGGCCAATGTTGGTTACCGTAGTAGGCCTTTCCTTAGCAGGCCTTTCCCTGGTGATATTGTTTTTACGTGCAAGAAGCAGCAAAAAGTCTAAGGGGAAACAAAGACAGTAGTGATTAATCTCTTTAGGTGGTTATCCAGTGAAAGTTACAATTGAGGATATTAAAGACGGCGAAGAAGAAGAAATTATAGTCCGGTGCCGCCATATTAGCCCAGAAATCACACAGCTGCTTAATAAATTAAAAGCAGGTGAGTTGCTTATTGCGTATATAGACAACGAAGTACACAGGGTACACCCGTCAGATGTCTATTATATCGAAGCAGTAAATAATAGAACCTTTTTATACGGGGCGAACTCTGTGTACGAGTCCAAGCATAAGCTTTACGAGCTTGAAGATATCCTTCAAGAAAGTGATTTCCTGCGTGTTTCAAAGTCATTTATTGTAAGCTTAGATAAGATTAAATCCTTTTCGCCTGTATTATCGGGTAGACTTGAGGCCGTATTAGTAAATGGAGAGCGGATTATTATCTCGCGCCAGTATGTAAATACAGTGAAAGAACGCCTTGGGGTTTAAGTACATATCCAGGATGTCATTTTTGCCAAAAGTTATTTAAACCGCTAAAATCGGGGTTTTTCCCTTTTGGTACAAACTTAGAAAGTAACACAAGGGAGGTTGCCCATGGGCTTAGTTGATATTCTTAGAAGAATGTTATACACGTTTATTGCGATATGGAGCCTTTCTGGAATAATGGTATGTATTCTTTCTTTTCTTTTTGGGTGGCAAATGTTTCCAGTGCGTGATATATATGGCCTGTTGTTTATTGCGACTTTGTGCAGTATGTCCTACATTGTGTTTTACTCGAAGAAAGAAATTGCCAGACGACAGTTTATTGTTCGTATGGTATTGCAATTCATAATTATAGTTGCGATTATTTTTCCAACAGCAAATGTTTTAGGATGGTTTTCTCATAACGGAATATTGATGTCTATTGCAATTATTACAACTATTATAGTTACTTATGTAGCTGTTGTTTCTTGGGAAATTTACACTGTTTGGAGGTTGGCGGTTAATCTTAACAAACGATTAAAAGAACGCGGCAAGGGGTAACCCATAAGGAATTTTTTTCTAACAATGCGCCAAAATACACAGTATATGGTCATTGTAATGCATCTTACATATAAAAATCTGCATGTTAGCAAATACCGCTTGAAAAATACATTTGTCCTTATTATTATGATGCAACATACGACGTGTTCGCTGAAAATATGGGACAATTTCCCTCTAGTTTACATTGCTACTTATGGGGGTTTGTTATAGGTATAGTTTACGCTATGGCATACACCCGTTATATACTTGTTTCATAGGATGATTACATATTGGTACTTAGGAAGGAGTTGTGCAGTATGCGCAAGCTATCAAAGATTACAGGCAGGTTTAAGTCGCAAAAATTCCGCATATTTGGGATGCTGGTCTTTTTGGTTACCGCAGTAACCGTTGGCATTTTGGCCTATGATTATTATGACTATGACGAGTATCCTTATAATAGGCACTATGGTTATGGGGATTATTATGGCCATGATGAATATTATCGATACGGCTATAGCGACTATTATTCGTATGAAGACTATTATTCGTATGGAGACAGTTACCATGGCTACTCATATGACAATTACTACTATGGCAACTTTGTATCCATAGGGTATGAGATGGTGCCTTTTGGGGCACTTGATCTCTACTGTTATGAAAATAACATAATGGCCTTTGATGAGAATCTCTATTACATATGTTGGGAGGCAATGTCTGGTTATCTTATCGGCCCGCGTATGGGGATAGTGGTAATATTTAACCCCAACACACCCGACGGCGAAGGTACCGCCCCCGGTGAAGGCGCACGTGCAACCACCACAGGCGACTCAACCGGCGGTACTATTACCCCCGGCGAAATGCCAATGAATCCGACACACCCCCAAGGCGGCCGCGCAATCAGGGGCTGGAATACCCAAGCAGACGGTAGGGGTGACCCCTTTGACGGCAATACTCATATTTGTGCAGTAAACGGCCCATTTGAAGTTTTCATGATTTGGTATGTAACCGTAACATTTAACCTAAGCGGTGCGCCGCTGCCGATGGGTACAGACCAAAATAATCCAAATCACTTTGTCCCCCGTACAAATATTATTGAAGGATGGTCTATTAATGAAACACCGGGCAGGGCATTCCCAAGACAACTGACTCTTACAACAGACTGGCCGGGCTTTACATTCTGGGGATGGTTTAATATTGGTACACCAAGCGGCGATGTCTTATTTACAGGAAGCACCCCTATATATGAACCGCTGATGCTACATGCAAGGTGGACACCACCTACTAATCCATATGTAACATTTTTACCCGAGGGCGGGACAATCCCGCCAACACATAGCAACAGACGCTATTTCTATCCAGGCAGAAGTGTAAACGAATCCAGCGGCCCCCCTGTGGCAGATGCTCCTCCGCGCCTTAACCAAGGTGTCCTTTGGCCACGTACCGCGCCTAATGTAATACCTCCGGCCGGCCTATACCTTGAGGGCTGGTGGACGAGCCCCAATGGATGGGCTGGTGCCGGTAGCCGCTGGGCTAGCCCGGGGTACCCCCATGATTATGACAGAGGCCCACTTCTTCCCGACCCAAGAGATTGGGCAAACACTGTAAATGACACCCATCTTGATGTTCATGCCCACTGGGTACGCAGGGTTATATTTGACCCCAACGGAGGTAATGCTCACCACCAACCCGATGGTTTTTACTACGCTGGCCGAACAGGCGGTTATATCCTATTTAGGGACATTGCTTTAAATCATGGCGTCTCCAATATTCAAACACATGGTGTCCAGCGTAATATAAACACCAATTTGCCTGTAAATAGGCAATACTTACCGGTTACTACCGCCGCAAACCCAGAAGATTTACATCTTTCCAGGGCAGGTTACACATTTAACGGATGGTGGAGTATGCCCATTCCGGTATCAATTACAGGCCCCGGTGGGGTTTCGATAACTATTAACCCGCGTACCCCATCTATCGTTGGTACCCCGTGGGAAAATGCGGAAGAGTTCTTTGTCGACTGTCTGGTCACTGAAAGCCGCAGAGTATACGCTCACTGGATACGCAACGATGTTGTAATCATTACCTTTGACCCACAAGGGGGAGAGTGGTACCGCCAACAAGCACCGCCAAATCATACTATTAGGCCACGCCCACAAGTAAATATTGGCAGTACAGCCAACCACACTGTTGATATCCCAGGCCCTGGCCTCCCAGGCTCCGGCTCTGAATGGGGCGGTAATATCCGGGGTGCAATAGCCAATGGCCATACAAGTTTGCACTATAGAACTATGCCTACTTTCCCTCGCAAAGAAGGATATGTATTTTTAGGGTGGTTTTCGCATCCCAGGTATTTGCCAGGTTCCACTACACGCAGGCCAGCGGCACAGTTTACTACATTTCTAAGTACAAACCCTGGCGGGCTTTTCTACCGTAGCATGACATTTGGGATATCATCTTTGGTTCCTCATGATATGACTGTATATGCACACTGGGCACCATATTATACAATTCACTTTGACCCTAATGGTGGCATCCATAGTTCTGGGACTCTAAACTATCGTAGGATTGGATACGGCACCACGTTAACTTCCGCAGGTACTGGCACCCATGCAAACCCTGCAAACGTACCCACCCCAGCAATAAGCTTCTCGGCTATAACCATGTCGATTATGGGGGGCGCAGCTTGGAGCAGTTCTGTACAAGGAGGCTTTGGTGCGCCAGCAAACCAACTATTTGTCCAAACGCCTTTCCCTTTTGGTGGAGAGATGGTGCAAAGGCCTGGTTTTGCTACTATGCCAACACACTGGCAGTGGCCAAGCACTACAGGAAACTGGCCATGGGCAATTGGTACACTACCTACAATCCAGGCAGGTCATATTTGGAATACATGCCCTAATGGCACAAATGGCCTTGGCGGCCTTTTAACATGGGGTGTTAACCCAACGACCCTAATACCAGCACCTGGATTTCCACAAGTACGGGATATAACAGTATATGCCCAGTGGGGTAAGCAGCTTATATTTAACGCTAATCTTGGGACTATAAGCCAGACCCTAGCAGATGCGCACAATATTCCAAATCGTAATGTCAACCTTACTGCTGGGCACTCTTTTAACACAAGACATGCAAACTTTCATTCTCCGCCATCGCATCCAGAGCCAAACCCTGCCCGCACTTATCCTTACACTATAGATTTCCCACAACCAAATCCGTCGCTTGCAGGCTTTAACTGGCCGGCACTTGGTAATATCAACCACTCTGGTAGTGCGATTGGCACAACATTTGAAGGCTGGAATACACGCAGTGACGGTACAGGTGAATGGTTTACCGCAAGTACCCAGGTACCTTGGATAAATCCAGAAACTTGGGAGCCCTTTACAGGCCCACAAACTCTGTATGCCATTTGGGCAGGCACATCTCTTGAGTTCCATGGCAACCACTATGTTGCGTCAACACATACCTACGGCCCTGCCGCGGTTTCATGGCCTACCGGATGGTCATCACCTCCGCCAAGCAACGAATACCGCAGAATGCCCTTTAGTGTTGGAAGCCCAATAACCCTTCCGGCACCCCCTTACGACCCAACAGGCTCACTGGTGTTTTACCAGTGGAACACCCAGCGCAATGGTCTTGGAACCAGCTTACCAACAGGTAATATAACCTTTACATCCGGTACGTTTTACGCTACCTGGAGTGTAATGGTTAACTTTGCGCCAAATGGCGGCGCATTAAACAATCCTCTCGTATCATATGTGCGGGTAAGAGTTGGCAACTCGCTAAGTACCGCTAACTTGACCCACATAGGCATCCCAACACGCACAGGGCCTAGCTACGAGTGGCTGTTTGGCCGCTGGAATCTTGATCCGGAAGGAACCGGGACAAACATTGTACCGGGTGTATCTCCCGCAATAATGGAGCCAACAACTGTACATGCACGATGGGACGGATTTTTTGACTTCGACCTGCAAGGCGGTACTGTTGGAGGAAGTTCGGATAATATAAGAGTGTGGGTACCCGATGGTTTAAGTATTACCCAAACAGCCGCTGCCAATATCCCGGTAGCGCTTCCCCCATCACCCGCCCCTAACCACAATATATCGGCCCGCGCTGCTGTGCCAAATAACCCAACCCACAGCGACCCTTCAATGGTATTT
>Ga0123355_10001947_pt1 | contig 29110 bp, 23 predicted proteins | sample TergutEmb28metaG_3_FD_89872 | JGI IMG/M metagenome (GOLD analysis project Ga0123355, IMG submission 89872) | Embiratermes neotenicus P1 segment gut microbial communities from Petit-Saut dam, French Guiana - Emb289 P1 | ecosystem: Host-associated > Arthropoda: Insects > Digestive system > Gut ... | reverse complement strand
GTTTGCCGCTTGAAAGCCCTTGGGGCCCTTGAGCAGATCAAACTCCACGGTCTCGCCCTCATTCAAGGTGCGGTAGCCGTTCTCCTGAATCGCGGAGAAGTGAACAAACACGTCCTCGCCCGTAGAGCGCTGGATAAATCCATATCCCTTCGCCCCGTTGAACCACTTTACTGTACCTTTCTCTCTCACGGATAAAACTCCTTTCACCGAACGCGTAGAATTATTCTCCAGCTTCCCGGATCGCGCTTCGATCATCCGAAGCTCCCCCTCAAAGAAACCGGTAGAATTTTCGGTTGTGTCAACGATGGGCAGAAAGATTTGCTCCAAAAAGGAAAGACTCCTCAGCTCCCTCATGCTGTGAGCATCCGCTGGGGGAACTTCCGGAGTCCGACAATTTGGCGCGTTTCCACCACACCCAACAACGTCAACCAACCTCTGGTCTCACCACCGGACAGTTCTTCCGGTATTGAGCAACAGATAATAAGCACTATTAAAACGTTTCGCAAGAAAAATAAGAAGCAAAACGAAATATGACCCATGGTCACATTTTCGATAACGTTAACGCGGGTTAAGAAATAGGCGGGTAACCGCAGGCGAAACTTCGGTTTCCCACGATTTTCCGGCTCTTTCGGCCCCTGGTAGGATGAACTTTCACGTGACCGAACCGCCTGTCCCGATCCGGAGTAAGCCTGAAGCTGCCGTGGCCCCGCCTCCTCGCACCCGCCGGCGGTCTTCTAGGCTGGTGATCTCCACGGTCAAATACCTGATGCAAACCGATGTCCACACCTTTGCCTTCTCGGTTGCGGCCAACGCCATTCTGTCCTTCTTTCCGTTTGTTGTGCTGATGATGACCCTGATCCGGCGCGTCTTCCACTCCGACGTGATGCTATCCGTGATCCGTGACCTCCTGCACGACTATCTTCCGGCCGGACAGGGCTTTGTCATTCGCAACGTGGAAGCGATGGTAAATGCGCGGCACCGGGTCCAGGTTTTCTCGTTGATCATGCTGCTGGTGACTTCATCCGGGGTGTTCCTGCCTCTCGAGGTTGCTCTGAATCGCATCTGGCATTTCGACCACAATCGCTCTTATCTGGGCAACCAGGTGGTCTCGTTCGGGCTGGCCCTGGCCTCGGGAGTTCTCGCGATGCTTTCCGTCGCCGCAACCGCTGGGATGATCGCGCCGTTCGAATGGCTGCTGCACGGTCACCTGGTGACCTTGTCGCGGTGGGTTGGATTTCTGGTGATGAAGGTCTTCGCCATCGCTGCCAGCATCGCGATCTTCTTCCTGATCTACTGGATCCTGCCCAATGGGAAAGTCCCGGCGCGCAGCGTGCTGCCCGCAGCCGTCATTATGGGACTGCTTTCGGAAGCATTGAAACAGGCCTACATCATCGCTTTGCCCTGGCTGAACTTTCAGGAGGTCTACGGGCCGTTCTCGATTTCAGTGACGATGATGTTCTGGGCCTTTCTTTCCGGTTTGCTCTTGCTGGCTGGCGCACACCTGTCGGCGGAAGAACATTTGCGGCGATCGCTGTAACCGGAACCGAAGAACGTTGGGAGGGTATCCCCCAATTTTTGCCCAAAATAAGAAGCCGTCCGCGCGCTCATGGACGGCCCGGCCTGCCTGGTTGCTCGACGGTCATTACTTCTTCTGGTCACCGATAGAAAGCAGTTCCACTTCGAAGACCAGCGTCTCGCCTGGCCCAATGTCAGAACCCGCGCCGCGGTCGCCGTACGCCAGGTCTGGCGGTATGAACAACTCCCACTTCGATCCCACCGGCATCAACTGCAGGGCTTCGGTCCAGCCTTTGATCACGCCTCCGACCGGAAACGAGATGGGCTGCCCGCGCTTGTAGGAACTGTCAAACTCCCTGCCGTCGGTCAGAGTCCCACGATAGTTTACGGTTACGGTGTCGCTGGCCGTCGGTTTCGGTCCGCTGCCAGCGGTGAGAATTCTGTACTGCAACCCGGAGGGTAAGGTTACAACGCCTTCCTTCGATTTATTCGCAGCGAGAAAGGCTTCGCCGTGCTTTCGGGCCGCTTCGCCGGCCACACGGGCTCTTGCTTCCTGCTCTTTGTGGACGTCGGCTTGCAATTGTTGTAGAGCCGCTTTCATCTGGTCTTCGGTCAGCAAGGTTTTGCCGCCACCCATCGCATCTCTCAGACCGCGCGCCACTACGGCAGGGTCGACACTTACGTTCTGCTTGTGCAACCCCAAGCCGATGCTCATCCCGAGAGCATAGCTCCCTTTCTCGCGTTGCGTTTTCAGCGTGTAGGGCGTCGTGGTTCTGGCAGTCGTCGTCCCAGGCTTTTTCGACGCCTGTCCTGTGGTTGACGATTGCGTCGATGCCTTGGCAGGTTGAGTGGTGGTGGCCGGAGTGTCTTGCGCGGAGCCGTGGCCCAGCAGCAGGATCCCCGCTGCCAGACAATGAATCATGAGAGCGGTGAGCGATTTTTGCATAGGTGTTTATTCTCCCATCCCGCGTGAGAGATGGGCAAACTGGCACAGGGATTGTTCTCTTGGGAACAGTGTCCGACAAACGTGAGACCCTCCCCATGGTTTATCGGAACCATCGAGTTATCGGGAAATCGCTAAAACCTTCTATGAAGCTCAGTCACGTTGGACGGAAAATGCTGATCCGCAGAGAGTTAGCTCGAGTCGGCGTTTTTTGTGTTTTTGACGGCTTTCGCTTTGTCGACCATTCCTGCCTTTTGATTTTGGGCGCATGTCGGATGTACATCGGTAGGGAAATGGTTTCGCATCTGAACGTCACCAGAGGGGCCTGGCCAAGGACATTAACGCTAGGGCCTTACGGGGAACCTAATGCTTTCATTTGCCGTTTTGAGAGGGTCCGCTCGGGTTGGGTGAAATCGACTCCGAGAAATGGATCAGATTGCCATCGGGGTCCGAGACGATAAAATCCTGCGTCCCCCAGGGTTGCCTTTTCAAATTCTGGTGGACGGGGACGGCAGCGGCTTTGTACCCGAGGTACAGGGCTTTGAGGTTTTCCACCGGAATACTCGCGGCCAACAAGTCGGGTTCGCCTTTTCTGTCGAGTACGGGACGGTGGACGAAACGTAAGTGAAGACGGGCGCCATCTCGTTGCACCAGCGCATAAAAGGGCGGCTGTCCGTATTGGAAAAGCAACGTAAACCCCAATCTCTCCACGAAGAACCGGCAGGAAATCTCCATATCAGTGACAAATAGCTGGGGAACCGCGCCAAGCAGCCGGGGCTGGTTTCCGTTTTCTTGACCCGAGGAAGCTTGTGTCCCTCGATCTCCGTCCCGCAAGGCTTGCCATGTATCGAATCCAAGTTCGCGCGCGATTAATTCCTGCGCATCGCTGAGCGCAAACGGTCGAGACAGAATCGCGTGGTCATCCAATTGGCGGTAGCGAGGCAACGCAGCCCGGATGCGCTCGGCCACCGGATGGTATCCTGCGCGGTGCCAGCGGACGATCTGTTTGGCCTGTTTCTTGAGATTCTCGAAGTTCAGCATGGGCATCCTCCACGAGCTACGATCGGAAGGCATTGCCCTTTCGACGCGTTTTGTCGCGCCGCCGCACCCGCATGCGTTTTGGCATCATAGCCTGACCTCCGGTCTACGGGCAAGAACTACGGTCCGGTTCGAGACAGGCTGACGTGCTCATCACCCTCCGAGGTCGTAGGGGCTCGGAGCATCCCCACTTTTCCCGACGATCCGTCGTTCTAAGAGCTTCAATAGTTTGTTGCCAGATACTGGCGCAGCTTGGCCAGGCGGAAGGTTGCATCGCCTTCTTCGATCTCGAGGAGCAGCTGCGCAGCGCTCAGCTGGTTGTGGAAGTCGAAAGCGGCTGAGGTGTCGGGGTTGCCGATCTCGCGGAGGTTTTTCTCGATATCGGCAGTTTCTTCCTCGAGTGATTTGAGCCTGGCTTCTTGCGCGGCGATGCCGTCGACCAACTGCTGCTTCAGGACTGCGGCATTTCGGACCACGTCGCCTTCCTGCACTTTTTTCCAATCGTTGTAGGAGTCGACGGCACGATCGAGATGCCTGTTAATCGAGCGGCTGGCGAGGTTGTAGTTCACCGAGACTGCTCCATAGGGTTGGGGACCATAGGCGGCCGGATTTACTTGCTGATGGACGCCGACGGAAAGGGCGACGTCCCAGTTGTTTTGGCGGGTGATCTTGTCGAGAGCCTTTTGCGCGCCCACTTCGCCGTTCTGCTTTTGCGCGACCAGATCTTTCAGCGGCTTGTCACTCAGGGGCGGAACGTAGATCGCGGTGATCTTCGAGGCGGTGTCCGCCCGGTCGGCCTCGAGCCTGATCCTCGTGGTCTGCAGATTGAACAGCATGAGGCGGGTGGCGTTCTGGGCTTCGACCATTTTCGAGGTCTGATCCGTCAGTACGGACAACGACTGGGATGCGTGATCGATAAGCGCCAGGCGGTTGCGCAGGGCTTCTCGTTCGAGGTTCGAGAGTGCGAATTGGACATTCTGCGTAGCGGCGACTGTGGCTTTGTAGAGTTCGCAGTTCTGCCGGGCCGAGGCCATGGTCAACCCGGCCTTGCGGAAGGCGGAAAGGCCCAGTGAGGCGCCTCCGATTATTTGTAGGGGCAGGCCGGTCTCGGGTTGGGTGAAGCCTCCGAACGCAATGGGGGTGCGCAGCAGGTCGCGCTGGGCTTCGGCCTGCGCCATCAGGTAGGAGCAGTAGGCCAGCGGATCGGCTTGATTCTGCGCCAGCGCAGATGCGGTGAGGAACAGGACTGCGGGCATCACCCACTTCGCGGGATTCTGGAACATTCTCGCTTCTCCTTCGAGGACTGCGGATTAAAACAAGACTGGCTTGCTGCCCAGAAATACCGTCTTCGATCTCGCCGATTCGGCGTGATCCAGGGTCATCTGGATCATGAATCCGCGAATCTGGGTCTTGAAGATGGGATGGATGGCTTGTTCTTCGCCGGGGAAGATGGCCTTCACGGTGCCCACGTGCCGGCAAAGGATCATGTTGAGGTAGCAATCGTAGATGGAACTGCCGACCACGGCGTGTGCCTGGTTGTCGTAGGGGACAAAGGCGAAGTACAGCGTCTCGCTGCCGGAAGCGTTCAAGTAATAGGGACTCTGCTTGGCCGTGGTGATGGCGTCCCGCAGGCGAATGATCTGCCGCGATTCTTCATGGAACTGCTTTTCGGCCACGCTGATGGCGATGTCGAGCTGCGCGACTTCCGACTGCAATTCGGCCTGCTTGTCGAGAACATTCAGAGTATCCGCGCTCGTGGTGGTCTTGTCGAGCACACTGTCGGTGAGCAGGATTTCGGCGATCTTGCTGTCGGTGTAGGTGTCTTGTGCCTGATTCAGCGCAGACAATTGCTGGGCGGCGTCGCCCTTGGTGATCAATCCGGCGGCCAGGTCTTTGTTGATGTTGCCTTCCACTTCTTTCAATTGCGCAAGGACTTTCTGCGTTTTGGCGTTGTCGGCGAGCTTTTGCTTGTCGAGTTGCGCAAGCTCCGGACCGGTGATGCTGTTATGCGCCTTCTGGCGGGCGATGGCGTCGCGCAATTGCGGTTCGAGTGCCAGCAACGCCGCGCGATGCCCTTTCATTTCGGTCAACCCCGTTTCGAGTTTCTGGGTATCAACCTTCAGGTCCTCGATGGTTTGCTGGCTGGTTACCAACTTTTCGCGGAAATCGAGGCTCTTTTCGTCTGAGGCCGAGAGGATCACCGGCGCGGCCCAGGAAGTGTTTACCGCGTAGAAGCCCATGATCCACGCGTAGGCGAGGATGCCGATCAGCACCAGATAGAGCACGACGATCGCGAAGATCCGGTAGAGGGTGAGCACGAGTTTGTAGTGCGCGGACTGCAATCTTTGTGCGGTGGATGGTTTCTTGCTTTCCGCTGCGGGTGTGGAGACCTTCGGTTCCGGGGCGAGTGTATCAACGGGCGGCGTTGCCAATCGGCACCTCTTGTGGTTGCGTCCTCCGTGGAGCGATGGCCCGCGTGCCCCAATCCGCGGAATCCATCGTGCACAGAGCCAACGGGGTAAGGAATAAGCTGCTGACCATGGTCCAGCCTACGTACGCCGCGAATGCCAGCGGATGCGCAACCGTCTCGCGTGCGCTGTATCTCTTGACGATCCAGGTGAGAATCGCGCCAATACCGAGCGCGGTGACGAGCGGCAGGGGACCGGTCCAGGACAGCGGATCTTGGGTGAGAGCGGTGACCACGACCAGGAATCCTACCAGTGCACCCAAGGGAACGAGAACAAGCGTCAATATCGTGTTGGGATGAAGCTTCCAGACATGCTGCGGCAGGGTCTTGAGCGTATAGAAAAAGTCGCGAACGATACTGCGGCGCCAGCGTAGCTGCTGCTTGAAGAGCACCGACAGCGTGTTCGGCACGGTGGTCCAGCAGAGAGCGTCATTATTGATGTAGGTGCCATAGCCTCGCAGCAAGGTCTGATGCGTGAGGAAGCGGTCTTCTCCCTGGCTGACTGGAACCCCGAACCAGTTGCGCGCGCGGATGGCGGGCTCGATCTCGAGCAGCAACTCGCGGCGGATGGCAAACAGGCATCCGCTGATGCAGCAGACGCTCCGCGTCCAGTTCTCGGGAATCTTGTAGAGCTGGAACGCTGAGTAATAGATGAGGGTCTGAATGGCGGTGATGACGTTGTCGGTGGGATTCCGGACACCGACCCGGCCTCCGACCGAACCCATTTTGGGTTCCGCAAAACAGGCGGTCAGTTCGCGGATCGCATCGGGATGGAAGATGCAATCGGAATCGATCGAGATGATGACTTCGGCGTTGGACTGCTGGAGTGCATTGCAGACCGAGCGCGCTTTTCCGCTGTTGACCTCATTGCGGCCGGTTCGGATACGGATGTTTGTGAAGTCGCGCTGCGCCTTTTGCATCCACTCGTAGCTGTCGTCGGCGGAGCAGTCGTCTTGTGCGATGACTTCAAACTTATGATTCGGATAATTGCTTTTCGTGATGCTCTCGATTGTCTCGTAGACTGTCTTGCCTTCGTTGTAGCAAGGCATGAGCACGCTGACAGTGGGTTCGTAGCTGTAGTCCTTCTTGGCCTTCGCGCTGGGAAACGAGAACCGCATAATGATTCCCATCAGGTATTTTACGAGGGTGACCAGCAGCGAGAGGATGAGGATCAGCCAGAGAAGGACCGGGGCCATCAGCGCGGCTCCCCTGACCGATGGCTCATGCTCGAGAGGCAGGCCTGTCTGCTAGTTCGGGCATGCATGCGAAATCCACTACCCCTGAAGAACCCCGGGGTGTTCCCCGGGAACACGCAAGATATCACAGAAAGGGCGGGCCCGGAATGGGGGGCCGGGGAACGGCGATCGGCTGGCGGCAGTCCGAGGACCGGCAGTTTTGGGGGCTGGTAAGGGGTCCCGAACCGCGTCGCTTCACCTCGTGGCAGGAAGAAGCGGATTCCTCGCCGCGGACGCGACTCGGAAAGACAGGCGGCGGGAAGAGCCTGTAGGTGCCCCACGTTCACCCTCAGAAAGAAAGGTGGCGCCATGGAATCGTTGCTATCTACCCTCAGTTGCGTTACCTTTGGCCGCTACAATATGGCCACAACAGATCAGCTTGAACACCAACTCCAGCGTTGGACCGAGGCTGGAGTTCTTGATTCGCAAACTGCAGGACGCATCCGCGAGTTCGAGACCTCGCGCGAACCGACGGGCATGCGCTGGCCGGTTGTGCTGGCCATTGCGTTCGGCGCGATCATGGTGGCGGCCGGCGTCTTGCTGTTTGTGGCCGCGCACTGGAACGATCTCTCGCCCACCGGGCGATTCCTGATGGTGCTGGCGATGATCGCAGGCTTTCACATCGCGGGCGGACTGTTCGTCACGCGCCTCGGTCCTTTGGGAATGTCGTTGCATGCCATTGGGACGATCGCCCTGGGAGGCGGCATCTTTCTAGCAGGGCAGATTTTCAATCTTCAGGAACATTGGCCTGGGGGAATTCTGCTCTGGGCCATTGGCGCCGTGCTCTCCTGGGTTGTGCTGCGCGACTGGCTGCAGGCCACGCTCAGCGCACTTCTGGTTCCCGCCTGGATTGCCTCGGAATGGAGTGTCCGCGCGGAGCACTACCTGGGCATGGAACTTCTGTTGGTGCAGTTTCTCGTGCTGGTAGCAATCACATATTTGGGTGCGCGGCGCGGGCCCGAGGAATCCTACTTCCGGCGAGCTCTGGTTTGGGCCGGGGGCTTGGCCATTCTTCCTCTTTCGGTCATCCTCGTGGCCAGCGGGAAAGAGGCTTACTGGATTCGCTCGATGCCCCGACTTCCCTTCTCCCTGCATTTGGTTGGTCTGCTGATGGCATTCGCTGTGCCGCTCATCGCCGCGGCTGTGTTGCGGGGGAAAGGCATCGTCTGGAACCTGGGCTTTACTCTGTGGGCCTTGGCGATTGGGCTGCTGAATGGGAGGGATCTGTTCCAGAACGTCACCGACTACCTGCTATGCGCGGCGGCCTCCGTTGCCCTCGTCTTTTGGGGCTTGCAGGAGAATCGCCGGGAACGCATCAACCTCGGGGTCGCCGGATTCGCCCTCACGATCATTGTGTTTTACTTCTCGACGGTGATGGGGAAACTGGGCCGCTCCGCCTCGCTCATCGGGTTCGGCCTTCTGTTTCTCATAGGCGGATGGCAGCTGGAAAAGCTGCGCCGCAAACTCGTGGCTCGCACAAAAGCTTCGGCGGCGGCAGGATGGGCAGCGTGAAGCCGCTCACCAAAGCGATCGTGGTGGCGGCGATTCAGGTTCTGATCGTGTGCTCGCTCGGCGCCAAATTGTTATATGACCGACACACCTGCCCGCAGGTTTGGTTTAGGACCGCCCCGTATGATCCGGACCTTCCGATTCGCGGCCGCTATCTGGCCCTGCAACTCGAAATGAATGATCCGCGCTCGCCGAAAGAAGTTTTCGAAAAATTTGGCAACCGGACCGAGAACGTCCGAATGGGCTATGGGTACGAGTGCGGCTCGATCGTCGCGCGCGACGGCGTTCCGACCGTCGTATTGGACAACAGCGAGACTGGGGTTTGCCATCTGCGTTTCGTGCGCTCCCGCGGCATCGAGCTGCGGCTCCAAGAACCGGTGCTGTTTTTCATTCCGGATACCGCCCAGGATCCCCGGAGCACGCGAAGGGGCGACGAGACTTGGGTGCTGGCGATCATTCCGCGCAAAGGACCGCCGCGGCCAATTGCCCTGGGAGTGAAGAAAGCCGGAACCACGAACATCGAGCGACTAAACCTCAATTAGGGATGAACTGCTCGAGTCATTCAGGTTCAAAGCCGATTCTGCTTTCACTCCTGACAAAGTCAAATCCCCCGCCGCAAGAGATACAATCTGGGATGGGCCACCCAGATGGGGCACCTCTACAGTTTCGTCCCGATTGGGCGCCTATTTTCCTGCCCATTGGTCGACCCAGTCGTTGACCGTCTTGTACCAGAGCTGGGAGTTTTGCGGCTTGAGGACCCAGTGGCCTTCGTCGGGGAAATAGAGCATCTTTGAGGGGACGCCCAGCATTTGGAGCGTCGTGAAGAGCTGGAATCCCTCGCTCACGTCCAGGCGGTAGTCGCGCTGGCCGTGGATGACCAGCGTGGGCGTCTTGAAACTCTTCGCGTACTGGTGTGGCGACCACTTCTGGTACAGCTCACGGTTATCGTACGGCGTACCTTTGAACTCCCAATTGTTGAACCACAGTTCTTCCGTGCTACCCCAGGCCGACTCGGTGTTGAACATGCCGTCATGCGACACGATGCACTTGAAACGGTCAGTGTGGCCAAGAAGCCAGTTGGACATGTAGCCGCCGTAGCTGGCGCCGAGGGCGCACTCGCGGTTCTTGTCGATGAAGGGGTAGGTTTGCTCGGCATAGTCGAGGCCCTTCATCAGATCTTCGAACGGAGCGCCACCCCAATCGCCGTTAATAGCGTCAATGAACTTTTGTCCGTATCCGGTCGAGCCGTGGAAGTTGATCATGACGACGACGTATCCGTTGGCTGCGAACAGAGCGGGATTCCAGCGGTAGGACCAGTCATCCCCCCATGCGCCTTGCGGGCCGCCGTGGATCAGGAATTTTACGGGGTATTTTTGTGAGGCATCGAAGTTCGGCGGCTTGACCAGAAAGCCTTGGACTTTGTCGTTGTGCGCGCCAGTGAACCAGAACGGTTCAAGTGGAGGCATGGCGACTGGGGAGAGAACAGCATCATTGAAGTGCGTCATCTGTTGGGAGAGACACGGCGGCTGATGAAGACTGCGTGAACCCCCAGATGGTTCCTCAGCCTTCTCGTTTGCACACGGCACATGCGATAGCGCCTGGATCTCGGTCGGTCCCTGGAGCGACATCGAGGTGTAAAACAGCCTGCCGTCAGGAGTAACCGCCAAATCATCGTTGGAGCCGGGGAGGAAGGCTTCAATTTTGATATCCGAATGGCGAATCGAAATGTCATAGCCCTTCTCCGCGCTCGTCTCAGTATGGAAGCTGATCGAGTGAATTGGCGACGTGCCTTTATCTTCGGCGACAAAATACAGGCGCGAGGAATCTGGCGCCCAAATAAAACTTCCCACCCAGCGATCGAAGTTCTCCGTCAGGTTGTGCTTCTCGCCGGTCTTGCGGTCGTAGAGCATGAGGCGGAAGCGGTCGCTCTCGTATCCGGGACGCTGCTGGGCGCGGTAGGCGATGTAGCGTCGATCGGGGGAATAGAGCGGCGACGTGTCACTGGCGGGATTGTCCGCGGTGATGTTCTTCGTCTTGGCTAGAACATCCCCGGGCTTAGCGTCTCGTGGAATGTTGACCGGGACGATCCACAGATCGTTGTTGGTCGAAGCTGCTGGGTTCTTGTCATGATTCGACGCGTAACAAATCTCCTGTCCATCGGGGGAAAAGGCATAGTCATCCTGCCCGCCGAGGGAGAAGACTGGGGCGTCGTAGTCGCCGGGCGTGAGATCGCGTGGAGGCAACTTTTGCGTGCCCCACTCATGGCCTGGTTCGAGGAGGGACGGCGCTTCGAAAACAAAAATGTGCGATCGCTTGCCCTCCTTATAGGCGTTCCAATGACGATAAAGAAGATGCTCAAAGATCAGTGCCTTCACCTTCGACTCTTCGGCCTCTCGAAGCCTTTTTGCATTGCAATTCGCCGACTCGAGTCCACTTTCGTCGCACTCCGGGTAAACATCAGAAGTAAACAGAATGTTCTTTCCGTCCGGAGACCAAAGTTCACCGCCGGCTTCCGTGGCAATCGAAGTCAGCTTATGCACGACAGGGACGGTTCCCGCGGCGCCGTCAAACTCCGCGATCCACACCTGCGAGCCACCTTCCTTCGTCGACAGAAACGCGAAACGCTTTCCATCCGGCGCCCAGCGCGGGCGGTCGGCATCCTGGTCGGCAATTATCTCGCGCTCCTGGCCTCCAGCTGCGGGGACAATCCAGATGTGCGGTGTCTTGGTGTTGGCGGCGAGGTCGACATCGACGACGCTGAAGATTACCCACTTGCCATCGGGCGAAACTTGTGGATCCCCGACGCGCTTCAACTTCATCATGTCTTCGAAGGTGAAGGGATGCTTGGCCTGGGCTGTTAGGGGCAGGATGAACGAGATCAATGCGATAGACAGCAGAGGAAGCTGGCGCATGGCAGGGCTCCTTCGGCAAACTGACGAGTCTAACAAAAAGCAAGGTTTCAACGTGCAAGGTGGCAAAGTGACTAGCTTTCATTTCAAGATCCCAAGGTTCAAGGTGAAAGGCTCGGTCGTGCCAGCAGGTGACATCGTCATTCGGCGCCAAAAGCCCCTCAGGGTGACAACGGTTTGGGAGAGGAGAGAAAAGTCGAGCTCATGTCGCTGAACATAGGTTCCGAGGAGCCACCACGACACGACACCTTGCCACTTTGAAACCTTGGAAGTCTTGCAGCTGCGAAACCGGCGTCAACCGGCAACCTCTCCTCGACCCTGGCATCCAAGTAAATGGCAGAACTGCAGCACCCTTCCCTTCGGCCTCACTGAGCGGAGAGGGGCCGGAGGGCAGGGTAGCCGCGGTGTTCTGGCGTTTTTGGGCTTCGCGTGCGAACTCGAGACATTTGTCTCGAGACGTTTGTAAAGACATCGCCGGATCCTCGCGACTCTTCCCAAGATTCGATAAACTAGAAAAATGAGAATTTCGTCCCTTTTTCTGCTTTGCCTGGCGGTTCTGACCTGCGGACTGACCGCCTCGAGCGCACTTGCGCAGGAGGGTGCGCTCGAAAACACTCCTCCCAAAGACTCGACGCCGGAAGACATCATCCAGCGCTTTGCGGCGAAGGAAACCGAGTTCGCGAAAGCACGCGATCAATACACCTACCGCCAGGACGTCAAGGTGGAAACGGTCGATGGGGAGACTGTCGACGGGGAGTATCACGAAGTTTTCGACGTGATTTTCGACGATAAGGGCAGGCGAATTGAAAACGTGGTCTTCGCACCGCAATCCACCCTGCAGAAGATCTCCATGTCGCAGGAAGACATGGAGGATATCCGCCACAAGCTGCCGTTCGTGCTCACCACGGCGGATCTGCCCGAGTACAACATTATCTATGTCGGACAGCAGCAGGAAGACGAGCTGCGCTGCTACGTCTTTGACGTGGCGCCCAAGAAGATCGAGGAAAAGAAACGCTACTTTCAGGGACGCGTGTGGGTCGACGACCACGACTTTCAGATCGTGAAGACGTATGGCAAGACCGTCCCTGATATTCGCAAGAAACATGGGGACGACGAAAATCTTTTCCCGAAATTCACGACTTGGCGGCAACAGATCGATGGCCAGTACTGGTTCCCGGTCTACACCAAGGCTGACGATGAACTGCACTTCAAGATGGAAGACGTACACATCCGCGAAATTGTGAAGTATGAGGACTACAAGCGATTCGGGGCGAACACCAAGATCCTGTACGAGGGTAAGGAAGTACCGAAAGGGGATCAGAAACCCAATCCGACGCCGCCAAATCAAGCGCCGGATCAGAAGAAGCCGCAGTAAACCGAGGTTTCAAGTTGAAACCCTCCGCCTTGGGCGGAGGGTTTAGATCCACATTTCGCGAGCGTCGCGAGGACGCCGCCGCCGTTCCACTCTGAAAACCTTCTAGAACTTAGTAGAACAAATACTTTCTCCACTTATCATCCGACCGGCCCATGAGGCGCATAATGTGGCGGCTGGTGTGGAGGTTGAAGGCTCGGGGCTCGCGCATCAGCTTCATGCCGGCCTCGAGCGGAGACTGGTTCCCCTTGCGGCGGTTGCAGGGATGGCAGCAGGCCACCAGGTTTTCCCAGGTGGACGAGCCTCCTCGGGAACGCGGGATGACATGGTCGAGCGTCAACTCGCTCGATGGCAACACCGTAGAGCAATACTGGCAGGTATTGCGATCACGCAACAGGATGTTCTTGCGCGAGAGCGCGCGGCTCTGGTGCGGAATGCGGCGATATTCAAGCAGACGGATCACCGACGGCAGGCGCACGGCCACGCGCGCCGAGTGAAGGAAGTGGCCGTCCTCTTCCTCGGTCATGGCAACACCCTTCAGTACAAGCACCAGGGCGCGGCGCGCGGCGCAAACGTTGATGGGCTCATACGAGGCATTGAGCACGAGAACGGGGGCGAGCAGAGCGTGGCCGTCTCCGGAGCGATGCGGAGCTGCCGCCGGCGAAAACACGCCGGCGGCATGCCGGGATCCTGGTTCGTGTTCCATCCGTAGAGACATAAGTTTCAACGTTTCAGGGTTTCAAAGTTTCGAGGTTTCGAAGTTCCAGGGTTATGACATGCCGCGGCGACTTCTGGCTCGTCTTCAACCTGAAAACCCTGAAACTCTGAAACTCGGAGACCTGGGTTGGCAGCTCCAGACCGCACGAAACTTTCGCATTTAGATGCCAGTTTTGATGGGCGCGCCACCCGTGCGACCCGCACGCGGAAAGCTCCCGCGTCGCCGAGGACGAGAACACATTTCGATGCGGTGCTTTCCGTGGTAGAGACCTCATCTACAACGGGTACATCGCTGCCGTTAACCTCTGCGGCACACATATTTTCTAGGTGCTGGTGGCTGGTGAAGCCGATCCTCCTGTCCTGCGGATGAATCGACCAAAGGCAATCAGAAGCGACGGGAAGGCGAGAGATATTCAGCGGGGGCAAGCCGCAGACGCTGCAATCGGAGGGGAATGAAACGGAAAAGAGACTCTCGAAAGGACGGCGAACCCGGGAGAAATTCAGACTTGAGGAACTCTGGAAAACAATAGAGGGCCTAGCTCCTGCAATCGTGGCCTGGCCAGCCCGGATTCGGTCCTCACTACTGCTGAAGACAGCCTCCTAGTGACTCCGCAGTCGCATTTCGACCCGCGACCAATCCTCACTTACACCAGTAGTATAGCGGCGAATCGCGCCGCTAGGCAACGTTACGATTCGCCGGCTGCGACGAAACCGACTCCTTCATCGGCACGATGCGCGAAGCGTCGGTCCCGCGTTCCCGTACGCGCGTGAAAATCAGCCGGTAGTCGCGATGAAAACACTCTCCGCAGCGCACAGGCTGAAGAAGAAACAGCGGGAGGAGAAAGCGTTCCATCAGGTTACGGCGACGCGAACGGAACCCTATTTCGCTTCCACAATCGCGGCATACAAATGGCTGGGAGAAGGGTGAATCGGGGGAGTTACTCATACACAGTACCTCGACACTATTGGACAAAACGAGGGGTAAGCCCCTAGATTTAAGCCATTTTACACCCATCGGGGTTGAAAAAGTTGGTTCGAGCCGCGTGCTCCCGGTGCCGGCGTATACTGGGTGCGGCGTACAGGACGCCGCCCGTCCGCGGAGAGGACCGAGTCCACCTGAGCGAGATTCCCAAATTCAAGGTTCCGACGAACCTCCTTTCGCCCCGGCAGCGGACCCCGGGCACGACCCAGAAGGAGGTCCGTATGCCGAAGAAGTTCTACGATCGGCACTTTCCTGTTCGCCCCAACCTCGATCAACTTCGCAACCAGGCTAAGGATCTGTTACGCGCGATTCGACGCGACGAGGCGGCGGCGGTTGCGGAATTCGGAAAGCATCATCCCGTGCCCGTGGATGGTCGAACGGTCAAACTCGCCGATGCGCAGCTCGTCCTGTCACGAAGCTATGGCCTGCCCAACTGGGCGCGGCTGGTGACGGCCTGCCGCATGACCGACGCCATCTGGCGCGGTGATGTGGACCGAGTGCGAGAACTGGTACTCAAAGATCCCAAGCTGCTCGAGGAAGCCGCGCGCGGCGTGCCCGACAGCAATTGGGGACCTCCGATGTCGTATGCGGCGAATGTTGGGCAGAATGAGATCATCGCGATGCTGCACGAGATGGGTGCAGCCGATGTGCAACACGCATTCGACCGCGCCTGCCTGCAGGGGAAAATCGAAACCGCCCGGCGGCTGCACGCGATGGGCGCACAGCCGACTCCAGGATCGATAGGGGGCACTTGCGAAACGCTCAACGCCGATGGAATGGCGCTTCTGCTCGAACTCGGAGCCGAAATCGGGGACGAACGGGGCGACAGGCTGGCTCCCGTGGCCCTGCTTCTGACCACGTACTCTCGCAATCCCGAAGGCAAGCATCGCTGTCTCGCCATGGTTGAACAACACAGTATGAAGCTTCCTGACACGCCGGTGATGGCAGTGCATCGTGGGCGCATCGATCTGCTCGAAAAGCACCTGCAGCATGATCCGAGTTTGCCGGCCAGAACCTTCACGCTGGCGAAAATCTATCCCCCGGAGTTGGGATGCGGGCCGGATCTCTCCTATGGGCTCCACGGCACGCCTCTCGACGGTACGACCCTCTTGCACATTTCGGTTGAGTTCGACGAGATCGAGATTGCACATTGGCTGATTGAGCATGGGGCGGATGTCAACGCTCGGGCTGAAGTGGACGCGGACGGCTTCGGCGGCCATACCCCGTTGTTCGGTTGTGTAGTCAACGACTCGTATTTGTGTGGACGGCAGCGCGATGCCGCTTTCGCCCGTCTGCTGCTCGATCGCGGCGCGGATCCCAACGCCCGCGCGTCGATCCGTAAGCAACTGCATTTCGTGCCGGACGAGACCATGCATGAATATCGCGATGTCACTCCAATTGCGTGGGGAGAGCAGTTTCACGGGCAGCGTTTTCACGATTGGGTGAGCAAACCGGCGATGCAGGTGATTCGGGAACGCGGCGGACGGCGCCAGGCAGGACAAAGATAGGGCCAACATGAGGGGGCGAGTCGACTCCCGCAACAGTCGCTGGGATGGCGGCGCTACGAAGACTCACACTTGTCATGGGGGCGGGCAGCGTGCTAACGTGCGCCGTTCTGTTCTTTTGAGACAGCTCGACAGGCAACGCACCGACACTTGCTTCCATCCCACGCCCTAAAAGGATTCCGCCCATGAGCAGCCCCGTCAGCGAACTTCCAACAAAGAAATACACGCCCTACGTCCCCGAAACGATGGAGATGAAGGAGTTCACCTTCCGTGCCCTGCTGATTGGACTGGTGATGACCGCGATTCTCGGCTCGGCCAATGCCTACTTGGGACTGAAGGCCGGGATGACCATCGCCGCGACCTATCCTGCGGCGGTGATCGGTATGGCGCTGCTGCGGTTGATGAAGGGCTCGCTGCTCGAAGAGAACATCGCACGAACCGTAGGATCGATCGGCGAGTCGGTGGCAGCGGGAGCGGTATTCACAATTCCGGCGTTTGTCATGGCCGGGATCTGGCCGGGCTTGACCAGGGATCAGTATTGGAAATCCGTTGCCTTGATGGTGATCGGCGGCACCCTCGGCATTCTGTTTGTGACGCTATTGCGCCGGGTAATGGTCCAGGATCCAGAACTTCCCTACCCTGAATCAGTAGCGGCCTCGCAAATCCATAAGGCGGGCCAACAGGGCGCAAAAGCGGCCAAGATTCTGTTCTCGAATATGGGATTTGGCGGATTTATGTATTTGCTTGGTGCCGTCAACGTTTTTTCGGCGAGCAATACATTCCCGGTTCGGATCAGCGAATTGGGCAAGAAGCTGCTGTTGCGCACGGGCACCAATCCGAATGTGACCACTACCATCACGGGTGGGACCACTCTGTTCACTGGCCCGGACGTCAGCCCTGCGTATCTGGGGGTTGGTTACATCATCGGGCCGCGACTAGCGGCGCTGAATTTTGCCGGTGGATTGCTGGCCTGGGGCTTGCTGGTTCCGCTCCTCACCTTCATCGCTGGACCGTACATTCAGGCGACGCAGCCCGCGGGACACGAGCTTTCCTGGACTTTGCTGGCTGGGGCAATCTACTACTCAGTCGTGCGTCCGATCGCGGTGGGAGGAATGCTGGTTGGCGCCACTTACACGCTGTTCAAAATGCGCAAGCAGCTTGCCGTCGGGATGGGACGGGCGGTATCCGATCTGAAGAAATCTGCGGCTGCACACACGGCGACCAATCGAACCGATCGGGACCTGCCGTCGAAGGCTATCTTCCTGGGAATTGCCATCGTTTTTGTGGCGATGATCGTTCTGTATCAGTACTTCCTCAGCGGTGCCGGCGGCCTCAGCAGTTCGAAGATACTTACCGGATCGCTGGTCGCGGCCGGAGTCATGATCGTGGTGGGATTTTTCTTTGCCGCCGTTTCCGGAAATCTCGTTGGCATGATCGGATCGTCGAACAACCCGGTATCCGGGCTGACTCTGTGCACGCTGGTGATTGCGGCTCTGCTGATGGTGGCCTTGGGGGTGTCGGGTAAGGGAGGAGTTGCGGCAGTGCTCGGGGTCGCGGCCATCGTCTGTGTATCGTCCGCGGTCGCGGGCGAGATGCTGCAAGACCTGAAGGTCGGACACATCCTCGGCGGAACTCCGGCCAAAATGCAGGTGGGCGACTTGTTTGGAATTGTGGTTGCGTCGCTGGTGTTGTTCTTTCCTCTTGCCTATCTCGACAGGGCATATCACTTCGGCAGCAACGCCCTGCCGGCTCCACAGGCCGGATTGATGGCCATGCTTTCCCAAGGCATCGTCCGGGGCGACATGGCGTGGCCTCTGGTGGTGGTGGGCATCGTGCTTGGCATCGCAATGATCATGATTGAAGTGAAGAGCGTGATGCTGTTCTCGGTGGGAATGTACTTGCCGCTGGGGACAACGTTTGCGATTTTCGTGGGCGGCGTCATCCGCTGGGTAACCGACATACTTCGCGACCGCCGCGGGTTCAATGATGCGCAGAAGGCGCGCGTCGACAACGCGGGCGTGCTGACCGCCTCGGGACTCATCGCCGGGGAGGCGTTATGCGGCCTGGTCATCGCGGGACTGGTTGGCTCGGGAAAGGATGTCACGCTGGTACACTGGACGCCTTCGATCTGGATGGCGGTGGTTGCGCTGGTGGTGCTGGTGCTGGTCTTGATTCGCGTGCCTCTTTCGAATGCCGGCAGCCCCGACGAACCGGCGCCCCCGACGGCGATCATGTAGGTTCATCAACCACGAAGGACATCAGGGGTACCCGAGGAAAGAATTTGAGAATCCTTCCTGGGAGCCTGGTGTCCTTCGTGGTTTCATGGTTTATGTCGATTTCTGACAATATTGCGGAAGTGCGCGCCAGGATGGTCGCTGCCGCACGGCGCGCCGGGCGCAATCCAGATCACATCGCTCTGATGGCAGTGACGAAGACGCATCCGCCGGAACGCATTCGCGAAGCGTATGCAGCCGGAGTGCGCCTGTTGGGCGAGAATCGAGTGCAGGAGTTTGTCGGCAAAGCCGCCAGCTTAGCCCATTTGGCCAATGCCGAGTGGCACATGATCGGCCATCTTCAGACGAACAAGGCAGCCAAGGCCGCAGAATTGTTCCGCGCCATCGATTCGCTTGACTCGCTGAAGTTGGCGGAAAAACTGGACGCAGCGGCTCGCAATTCGGGCAAGAGGCTTAGCGTTGTCCTGGAGGTCAACGTCGGCGGTGAAGCGGCCAAGAGCGGGGCAGCGCCGGATTCGCGCGAACTGGAAGAATTGATAATGGCCGCTCCCCGACTCGAGGGCTTGGAGTTTCAAGGGCTGATGACGGTGCCTCCGTTCACAGAAGATCCCGAGGGAGCGCGCCGGTATTTTCGCACGCTTCGTGAGGTGCGCGACGCGATCGCCAAACGCAAGCTTCCTCGGACAAGCTGGGATATCCTTTCCATGGGCATGTCACACGATTTCGAAGTAGCGATCGAGGAGGGATCGACGTGTGTGCGCGTGGGGACAGCGATATTCGGGCAAAGGCCAAAGACTTAGCTCCGGAGGACACACCCACACCAAGCAGGGTCGGTCAACTTCTCGACCTCGTTTGCGCGGTGGCGCTTTTTCTGCTCGCCATTGCCGGGTCGATGTTGATCCCCAAGACCTACGCGGAGCGCATTTGGATGTACGGCACTGACCTTGCCATTCTGTTTGCGGCCATGCTGAATCTGCTGCGCATCCAGAATGCCTCGATGCGCGGCGTGAAGATATTCTCCATTACCGCCAACGTCGCCCTCTCCGCGTTGTTCGTTTCCCTGATGGTGAGCATTGGCCTGTCGCGCACTTTGTCGGTTGCCCAGATCCCGGCTATCGCCGCCCTGCTCCTGATCCAAACCGCATTTTCCGTGAGGAGAAGCGCGTGATTCCGAAAAAAATGCCGGCAAGAAAATGAAGAACGAGGATCACTCCATCCCGGTCATGATGAGTCAAGCGTTCGCTGGGGTTCGACCACCGGCTCTCGGAGCAAGACGCCGGGGCCTTCCTCTTGTACATTGCCCTGAATGGAGGCCTCGGTCTCGATTCTCGTTCTCGCATCTATGGAGGCGAAACGCTTGATTCCCATTCGGGATGTACCCGGAGGCGCCAGCTTTGCCGTGCGCGTGCATCCTCGCGCGAACCAGAACGCCATTACCGGCGAACTCGGCGATGCGCTGAAAATCTCGTTGACTACGCCTCCCGTCGATGGACGCGCCAACCAGGCCTGCATCGAATTTTTGGCAAAGCTTTTGAAGGTGCCGCGAAGTTCCGTTACCATTGCGTCCGGCCAGACGAGCCGGAATAAAGTGGTTCGCGTGGCTGGCCTGACGGCACTACAACTTCGCGATCGGCTGGGCTGACTCGGATGCCACAATCAGACATCACCGCGGGAGCCAGATTGACCTTCTCAGAACGCTTTAAGGAAATCCGCACAGGATTTGAGCGGCCATTCTGGATTGCCAACATCACCGAGATTTTCGAGCGGCTCGCCTACTACGGCGCCTTTGCCTCTCTGGCGCTTTACCTCCAAGAGAAGCTGGCCTTCTCGACGGAGCAGACCGGAACTCTGACGGGCATCTTCGGTGGGATGGTATGGTTTTTAGCCATTTTTGGCGGGGCGGCGGCCGACCGGCTGGGCTTTCGCCGCGCCCTTTCCCTGGCCTATCTGATCCTCGGGGGGGCGTATTTCCTGATCGGCTCGATTGGGGCTTCCTGGCTTGCGCCCGTGCGCGCTGCCGTCCCGCTCGGTCTTTTTGTCGGGTTCATTCTGATGCTCCCAGCGCTGGGAATTTCCCTTGTCAAACCTAGCGTGGTGGGAACGACGGCGCGGGCTTCGAAAGAGAATGTGCGGTCGATTGGCTACTCGATTTACTACACCATGGTCAACATCGGTGGCGCAGCCGGACCGTACTACGCCTCGTGGGCACACCGCAATCTTGGAGTTGAAAACGTGTATCGCGTGGGCGCGCTGAGTGTCTTCGCGATGTTCTTTGTGGTTCTGATTTTCTTCCGCGAGCCCCGGCGGGCAAACGATGCGCCCCTGCCCTCGATCGCCCAGGTCGCGCGTAATTTCTGCGTTGTGGTGGGCAACTACAGACTTGTGCTATCGACGCTGGCCGTTGCTCTGGCGCTCGGAATCGCCCTGTGGATCAAACCAGGCTGGGCCATCCCCTGGTGGATATGGGTCGTGTTGCTGGTGGTGACGTTGGCCGGCATCAGCCGCTTCATGTGGTTCCTCGTCATCTTCACCGGGTATTGGGTTGTGTTCTGGCAGCAATACATCAGCCTGCCGGGATACATTCACGGGTACATCAATGCCAATGCCGACGTTGAGAAGATTCTTGTAACTGATAGCTTGACCGTCATCTGTTTGACGCTTGTAGTCGGACTGCTGACCCAGAAGATCCCCGCCTTTGCCGCCGTCATTCTGGGCACGCTGATCACTTCGCTGGCGTGGGTAATTCTTGCGTTGCGGCCTACGGTTTGGGGGGCGGTTCTCTCCCTGTTTGTGCTCGCGCTTGGTGAGATCACGCAGGCTCCGCGGTACTACGACTACATCTCCCGGCTCGCGCCCAAGGAGCAGCAGGGCACGTACATGGGATTCGCATTCCTGCCCATTGGAATTGGGTCGATCATCGGTGGCTGGTTCGGCGGAACCATCGTTCATCGCTTTGGTGAGGTCGAACATCACCCGGCGCTGATTTGGTGGAGTTTCACTGCTGTCGGACTGGCCACACCCGTCGTGCTTTGGATTTACGATCGCTATGTCCGGCAGGATGAGACGGCCGCAACCTGAGTTCATGACTTCATCAAAAGCCACTCCGGAGGTGGTTGCGGGCCAGATTCGAAGCGCACTCAAGGATGGCGGCTCCTCCGAGCATGCTTCCGGGGTGCAATGGTGCTTCAAGGAAGCGGTCAAATCGTACGGATGGTATACGGCCGAGTTGCGCCGGGCGGTACGTCGCTGCCGGCGGGAGATTCTCCGCGAGCATGAGTTCGAATTTCTGGCCGACGTTGCCGATCATCTGTTCGCCGGCAACGTGCTGGAAGAGAAGGTTGCAGGAGTGTTTTTGCTGGAGGGATTGGACGGGAAATGCGGCGACCGCGAGTTCCGAATGTTCGAGCGCTGGCTTAACCGCATCAGCAGCTGGGCCGATCATGACGCGCTTGTGCACGATCTGATCGCACCCATGGTGGCAGCGAAACCGTCGCGGAGCAAGACGGTGTTTCGCTGGGCGAAGTCGCCGAAACGCTGGCATCGGCGAGCGGCATGTGTGGCGTTGATTCGTGGGGCGCGGGCGAAGATGTTCTTCCCGGAGATCGTAAGGCTCTCTGACCAGCTGCTATCCGATCAGGACGATATGGTGCAGAAAGGGCTGGGATGGCTTTTGCGCGAAACGGCAAAGTTTGATCCCAAGCGCACTCTACCCTATCTGATGAAGATTCGCGGGCGCGCTCCCAGGCTGGTGCTGCGGACGGCGTGCGAGACGCTGCCCAAGGCGATGCAGAACAAAGCGCTGGAGAAAATGCGCCCGGGATAGTGATTTGAAGGTGTTATACACGTGGGGACCGCAAAGCCCCAACTCGATCCGCGCGGGAGCTGCCGCAGCGCCGAGCGTGAGCGGCTTGCGTGGGCGCGGGCGCGAGAAGTGATCTGGGCGCCGAGCGGGGAGCGAGCGTCAGGGACCTGCAATTTGGGAGTTTTTTGTCGCCGACTGAAAACAAGGAAAATGTTGTTATTTCTTCGGCAAGAATCTGGCAAAGTACGGCAAAACCTGCAGACCCACACGCACCAAGACCCAAGACCGATCGGCATCCGTGAAGACGGCAACCAAACGTGTATGGACAGGTCGCGGCATCCGCTCAGTTGCGACTCGGGTCCGAGCTACGTATCCTGATCTTCCGCTCTGTCACCACGACAAAACAGCCGGCCCAACGACTTACGTCTTCTGTATCGAAGAGTTCGTTTGCTCGAGTGATCAAATTTTTTCTGCTGGGCGATTGCAAACGTATCAAGACAATCCCGCTATAGTGCCAGGCTGGAATTTACGAATGTCGGAAAAATCCAGATCTTGCGTGATTAGGATTCGGCCCTCGTGTTGGCTGGCTTGCCAGATATCTGCATCCGCACGCCCCGTCAGGCCTTCTTCTCCAACGGTCTGCACATCATGTGATCGAGCACGAAGGTCGCAATTTGTAGAGGAAGATTCTCATCCAGCTTTACTTTCATTAAATGCGAGGAACGGCTGGTGTGGGTAAATCCTCTTCAGCCGAGGCAGCGGCAAATGCAATTGCGGCTCGCACGTCGTCGAGGGTGAGGCTGGGAAAATCGGCCAAGATAGCGTCGGGTGTATCGCCGGTCGCAAGACTTGCAAGTACGGTGCGAAGCGTGACCCTGGTTCCCTTGAAAACGGGTTCCCCTCCGCAGATTTTGGAGTCACGAATGATATGTCGTTCGTAATGTGCGAGATGCCATAATTATTTCCGTCACTTGCAGTTTACCTTAGCACACTGGAGAACTCTGCCCATTTCAAGTGAGATCATGAAGATCGGCGTAACCGTAAAAGTAAGGCCTGTCGCGCGAAGCACTTGTAAGGCCTGAAACCGACCTTACACCCGCTGCTGGTCCACCCATACCGTCACCAGAGTCATGTCATCGTGCTGCGGGGCCCCAGCCGCAAAATTGTCAGCGGCACTCATAATGCGCGTGATGAGCCCGGCGGCGTCAAACCCATCCGAGGCAAGGGCAACCTCGATCAACCGCTCTTCGCCCCACTCTTCGTTCGCCGGATTCATCGCTTCTGAAACACCGTCGGTGAACAACAGCAACAGGTCCCCGGGTTTCAAAGCAAACGAATCCTGCTGATATTGGGCATCTTTGAGCAACCCGATCACCGGCCCGCCGGTTTCCAACCGGATGACCCGGTGGCAAGACCCTCCCTTTCTCAAGATCACCGGGGGGTTATGACCAGCGTTGACGTAACGAAGCTCGAGCGACTTCGGATCATATTGGCCGTAGAAGAAGGTCGCATAGCGGTTCGCAGCAGAAGCTTCGTACACCAGTCGATTGACCCGGCTGATGAGCTCAGCAAGATTATGGCCCGTGAGCATCGCCTGTCCGCGCAGGGAAGCCTCGAGAGCCGCCATCATGAGCGCGGCGCCAATCCCTTTGCCAGACACGTCTCCGACGGCAATACCGAGGCTGCCTTCCGGCAGCTGCAGAAAGTCGTAGTAGTCCCCGCCAACCTCGCGCGCCGGACGGCACCGGGCGCAATAATCGATTCCGGGCACGGCGGGTAGATGCTGTGGGAAAAGCCGCTCCTGCACCTCGCGCGCGATTTCGAGCTCGCGATTGAGGCGCTCGCGTTGCGCGATCTCTTCGCCGATGGCGCTAGTGAGCCGAGCTACCTCCAGCGCCAGTCCGGTCTGTGCTGCAAGGGATTTCAGCAGGCGCACATCAGACCCTGTGTACGGCTCTTCGGAAAGCTTCGGCGCGAGACTCATGAACCCGATCAGCTTGTCCTTCACTGCCAGCGGCAGGAGCAGCTCGGCCTCGAGCTCCGCCAGGCAGGCTCGCTCCTCCTCTCTCATCGCGGGCTCGCGATAAATCCAGGAGTTGGGATCCTGGAAGTAGACGCGCACCGCCTCACGTTCCTTCTTCAGCCGTTCCACTGTGACAGCGTTTCCCGGAAAACTGACCTGCGGTACGGGGTCATAGCCGAGTGCGAAGACCGGTCGATAAGGGACGTCGCCATCGAGCAAAACAGCCACCCGCGGCACGTGCAGAGACTCGGAGATGCGCGCTGCAACAGTCTCTAGCAGGGGACGCGTTTCCACAATGGTGCGGACCTGGTCGCCGAGTTCGCTCAGGATCAGCTCGGTGTTGTAGGCGTCGCGGAAGAAACGATGGTCTACCCACACGCGCAAGTCTTTAGCCCCACGCCGCAGCAAGAATACAAGGCCGAGACCTACCGCCATGATTGCGATCTTCTCGGTCTGGTTCGCGCGGTACCGCAGGAGTGTGGCGCCGACGTAAGCCACGATGCCGGTCAGCAGGAACTGCAACACAAAGACGCCGTTCCTGGCCAGGGCGTAGCGCAGCCCTTGGCGCAGGACCAGGCGCACGTCAATGGCCCGCTGCACCACAATCACATAGGCAAAAGTCACCGGAACCAGAGCCGTGAGCAAGTAAGCGGGCACGAACACCCACCAGGCAAAGTAGCTCTCCACCGGCTGGTTCACTATTCCCGCTATCACCTGCAAGGCCGTGACGGGGCCCAATCCCAGGACTGTTCCCCAGAACAACAGGCTCAATCGCCGCTTGTTGTCTGCGCTCGTCGCCATCTTCCACTTGACCGCCAAGGCCGCGAAAAACGCGAGGAAACAGGCAAGCGGCAACAGGCTTGGCAACGGTGTCCCGAGGACTGCGAGCACGCGATCGAGCCCTATGACGGCGGCGCGATTCTCCATCGTGCCGATATCGTCGACCACCAAGGCTGCCCCCAGCAACGCCGAGGGCACGATCAGCAGCCAGGCCAGGCGATACCACCATATCCAGCGTCCCTGGCGGGGGAAAGGTTCAGGAAAGTAAAGGCCGAACAGCAGGGCTGCGATGGGAAAAGCGGCTTGCACGCCGAAGCGGTAGATCACGGCGAGATCCCGCACCACCGGACCCCACTGCTCGGCGTCCGCGTTATAGAACACGGCGAATGTGGCGAGGAGGATCAGGAGGAGCCACGCCAGCGGATCGCGTGGACGCACGAAAGCCACCCAGAACCCCGTCCCGAGCGACAGCAGCGGGACCGCCACGATCAACAGCACTGATATGAGAAGCCACAGCACATCATGATGTCGGCCACCGCGCAGAGTGACAGCCGCCGTGCGGAGTTGGCCCCCGTGACGGACGGTAACTTCGAGGACGTCCCCGGCTCGTGCACGGTGCATGGCTTCGCCGAAAACGGCGGTCCCCACCACGGGCTTGCCATTCACCGCCACCAATTGGTCGCCTGATTTGAGCCCCGCTGCCTTAGCCTCGTCGGTGAGAAAACTGATGGTAATGGGCTCGGTGCCAGTGTTCTCAGCAAAGAAAGGGCGAGTCGGTGCGTCCGTGCGCCCAAACCATTCCGGAAAGTTCTGGTAAGTGAGCCGAATCTCGTAACTGAAAGCAAAGACGGCGAGCGCAGCCAGCAGCGCATAGTGAACGAGGGGAATGCGCTTGGCGGTCATTCTGCGCGACAGCGCCAACAGTTGCAGCTTGTGAGTGCGTTGCTCAGGATCCAATACGATTCTGATGCCTCGTAGTTGGGCGGTCGCCCCACGGCTTTGATCAGGCATTATACGAGCCGCATCCAGCGTTTCAGTCGGTTCGGTCTGTGGATTCCAGATCCGAGACTCGAGCCTCCGTTGGGGCGCCTTGGGCGATCACCTTTCCATCATCGTCGCATTCGCCTAAATCCCTGCCCTTGTTTACAATATGAGATTGCCCATGGACCTTGCTGCCATCCAGTCGGCGCTGCGCGAACGTAATATCGATGCGTGGCTTTTCTACGACCATCATCACCGCGATCCCATTGCCTATCGTGTGCTTGGCCTGCCTGCGACCCTGATGGTGACCCGCCGCTGGTTCTATCTGATTCCGGCTGAGGGCGAGCCGATCAAGCTTGTGCATAAAATCGAAGCCGGACACCTCGACTCGCTTCCGGGCGAGAAACACCAGTACTCCGGATGGCAGGAATTGTTCTCCCAGTTGAAGTCGATCCTGGCCAGGCACCGTGATCTGGCGATGCAATATTCGCCGAATAACAGCGTGTTCACGATTTCTCTGGTGGACGCGGGGACTGCCGACCTGCTGCGAGGCCTGGGAAAGAACATTATCAGTTCGGCAGACCTGGTAGCGCAGTTCGAGTCGACCTGGAGCGAAGAGCAGATCAAGTCACACTTTGCGGCGCGCGACAGCATCGACTCGATTGTGGCTGTCGCTTTTAAGGAGATTGGGCACCGGGTTCGAAACGGCGGAGCCAAGGAACATGAAATCCAGCAGTGGTTCCTGGAGGCGTTCGCCAAGGACAACCTGCTTGCCGACGATCCTCCGATTGTTGCTGTCAATTCAAATGCCGGCAACCCGCACTACGAGCCGCACTCGAGCCGTCCCGTACCGATTCGCGAGGGTGATCTGGTACTGCTCGACGTCTGGGGTAAGAAGAACACGCCTGGCGCGGTGTACTATGACATTACTTGGATGGGCTTTGTAGGCGCGGCACCGTCAGACCGGATGCGCCAAATTTTTGAGATTGTGCGCGACGCGCGCGACACCGGGGTGAAGACGGTCACCGAGGCCATCGGTTCGGGGCGCCGGATCGCAGGATGGGAAGTCGATCGGGCCACCCGCGGACACATTCAGAAGTCCGGTTACGGCGAATATTTCATCCATCGCACGGGACATTCCATCGGCACGGACGTCCATTCCAATGGCGCCAACATGGATGATCTCGAGATTCATGACGAGCGGCAGATCCTTCCCAACTCCTGCTTCTCGATTGAGCCCGGCATCTATCTGCCGGAGTTTGGCGTGCGCAGCGAGGTAAACGTGCTGGTGCGCGCGCAGTCGGCGGAAGTGACTGGGAAAATTCAACGCGAGATTGTGACCATCTAGATGGCGAATTCCACTACAGAGAAAGCCAAAGCCGCCCCCGCGGAATCCATGGGTGTTATGTCGGTGGTTGCTCCAGCCTTGGGGTGGCTGATCCCCGGCGCCGGGCACATGATCCAGAAGCGCTGGATTCGCGGAGCTCTGCTGTTTGTTTCGATCGTCACGCTGTTTCTGGTGGGGCTGGGGATGCAAGGGCGCATCTACAAGGCAAACGGCGGAGATATTCTCGATATTCTGGGATTCGTTGGAAACGTGGGCGCGGGAGCGCTCTACATCATCACCATGGCAATGGATTGGGGTCAAGGCGCAATTGCCTATGCGACAGCCGACTACGGAACGAAGTTTATGATTGTTGCCGGTCTGTTGAACTTCATTGCCATGGCAGACGCATATCACATCGCGATTGGAAAGAAGCAGTGAAGAAGATAGCGGCGTTGAGCCGTCACCTGTCAGCTATTCAAACCCTGGGGAGATCCGAGCAGTGACCATCACTCTCAACCATTTCAGCGCGGCATTGGTATTCGCGCTGTGCGCCTCGATCGTATTCGGCATCACGCATCGCGATACCACCCGCGAGATGATCAAGTACGGACTCTACTGCTTCGCTCTGTTCGTGGGCGGCGTGTTTGTGGCCGGTTGGGCCATGTGGCTGCTGAAGCGCTAGCCACCCTCGAACCCCAGACCTCGCATTCCAGCAGAATAACGAGTGGCCTCCAACCATCTCCGAATCTGGTAGGTGTGGCTGAGGTTGAGGGCTGACGTCCGAAGTCCAGGGTGCGCTTTCTACCCCTCCCAGACAAACGCGTCGAAAATCCTTTTTGAATCGAAATTCAGGCGGCGGTAAAGAGCGACTGCGCGGACGTTGGCTGCGGTCACGGTTAGCGACAACATCGAGAAATGCCTCTTGTGGAGGTTGGCCTGCGTGGCCGCCATCAAGGATTCTCCAATTCCGCGTCCGCGGTAGTCGGGCAGCACGCAGACTTGTGTCACGTGGCCGACATCATGGCGCACGCGGGAGCACAGGATCAGGCCGATCAGGGTTTTCACCCGGCGATCGACTGCGACGAAAGACGACTCGGCATCGAATACACCGCAACCCGGAAATCGCACGATGTTGTTGAGGAAGCGCAACGATCCGCTGAGCGTGTGGTATTGATCGTTGATCTGTGCGTCAACATGACCACGATAAGCGGCCGTGATGACAGCAGCGGAAGGCTGGTAATCGGCTTCAGTCCACGAACGAATTTCAATCTCAGGATTGGAACGGCTCCTCTCCGCGGCAGACTTGCCCAGAATCAGCACCATGAACAACCGGGGATGCCGCTGGAACCCGGTCTCAAGAAATGGACGTGAGACCGCGTTGGCCTCATGAGCAAGCAGTTGGGCCTCCACCCGATGGATACCCGGTGATTGCTGCAACGTCTCGATTACATGGGTGAGCAGGTTCAACTCGACCTTGCGCGGGTCGGGAAGACGACTTCCGTTGGTCACATACAGATCGCCGATTACTCCTTTGCTGCCTTCATACACAAAAAACGCGTATCCAAAGACACGGCCGCGATCGACGGCGGCATATCCTGGAAGAATCTTTGCATCGACGTAGCGCAGAATCATCTCCGCGGAACTGGAGTAGTCCCAGGAAAGCATGCGCGACCACAGTTGCGTCTCGTCGTCTAGCAGAGGACGGAGATCGAGGGAGGAAAAATGTCTGAGGTCGAGGATCTCCAAAGGGCTCCTGCAGTTGGCTGGCGTT
>Ga0123355_10001946_pt1 | contig 29113 bp, 17 predicted proteins | sample TergutEmb28metaG_3_FD_89872 | JGI IMG/M metagenome (GOLD analysis project Ga0123355, IMG submission 89872) | Embiratermes neotenicus P1 segment gut microbial communities from Petit-Saut dam, French Guiana - Emb289 P1 | ecosystem: Host-associated > Arthropoda: Insects > Digestive system > Gut ... | reverse complement strand
TTGAAGAAAGTTTGAAAACATAAAAAAAAATTTACATTTTTTTGACCACCAAGAAAAAAAAAACCCGTAAAATTTTGCCCTTTTTAAAAAATTTTTTTTTATAAATAAAAATATAAAAATTTTTTTTTTTTTTTTTTTTTTTTTTTAAGTTACGATTTCATGCACTGAAATATATCTGAAATTTGAACAAGACAATTTCTAATTTCCTAGATGACCTGTCGTACTCTGAAGGTACTATATGTCATGAATTGTGTATTTACATCTCACGAAAAAAGAGACTTGATACCCTAAAACACAGCATACAGAAAATTTTTTCTTACTCTAAAAATTTAGAATCGTCCTGCCTAAGTAAGGAACAGCTTGGATAGTTTCCTTTTCATTTCATGGTGCTGAAGATATCCCATAGCGTAGATGGCCAGTGGATGGATATGAATGACGAGCAATGTTGCAATGACAGGGACAGTGTAAAATCGAAGAAATAGGAGAGAACACCCCTGTCCCAAATCCATTTTTTGAAACACTTATACCACACGGACTGCAGTGTCACTTTGTCGAACACACAAACTACAGGAAATGTCCTGGTTTCGAAATCGGTCACCCGTCACAATAACAGCTACTGACTCCTGAGCTATGGTACGGTCTGGTACCAGGAATACAGTAATGGTACATAAACAGTCCGTTACTAGGAATACAGCGATGAAAAATAAAGGTTTCCTTTCACTCTCCTCTAATGAATATGTTATGAATACGTCCATTTTCCAATACACGTGTTATCTTCAATGATTTGGATATCAAACGGGAATAAAAACAATTTTTTTCTGCTTTCTAGTAATGGATAAACTGTGTCGGAGATTCTAAACTTGCACTACACATTACACATTGGACAAATATTTATAAAGCCTTTGGTATATTTTGCTATACTATTGACAAGATGATGATAGAGCAAGAGTACTTAGTGAGACTCTCCTAAGAAACAAACATACAAACATATTGTGGTAAAAAAATATTTTCTAAATATTAGGGCAGATGGCATGTATATTCAGCACTGGGCTTTAAACTGTTATTAAACTTAATGGACAGTATCCTGTTATATTGCATGAATTATCAACCTAATACACTTATTATAAAAAAAAAAAACTTTGGTTTCAGCCAACACAACCTTCTTATTACAGTACAATAAATATAAACATCTGTCCAGTCAAGAAAACCAAGTTTTTACAAAACTAATGGACACAACTTATACGGAATGTTTTGACATTACTGGTAAAGGATAATTGTAATTATATACACATAATCTTTTTTTGCACACTTGTGTAAACCCGATGATGACCCGACCGGTTCGAAACATTGAGCACATTCCTTGCTGTTGTATAAAACAATTTTGTTGAACTATATTTTCTATTACGCTGAGAATTTAATTCGTAAATAATTACAGAGTGTTTGCTAAAGAACGACTCACTTGTGAGATTTCTTACTAATACGAGCTACCAATTGTCCCAAGCCAAATGTGTCGAATACACATTACATTAAAGTGGAGATATTTAACTGTAAACATAAATAATAAACAGTTATTTCTGAGACAGAAGTCCTGTTTCTTAACAAATTATTTTCAACATTTAAGTGTAAGATTCATGTATGGCACAAAATATATTCCTTTTAAGAAAGTTACATGATACAAGACGCAACGTGTACAGTTTTGTGGGTTATTCGCCTGAGGCTTGCATGTGTACCGACGTTATGCAAATTTAACAACTGACACATTTGTTAATTAAGAGAGTTAAAAATGTATACGCACGGTTACAGCACATTATGAATAAACTGCTTTATAAATGTGGTCTCACCCAGGCGAAGCACCTATTACCTTATTACAATGTGACCAACAAATGCACACACATTCCATTAGAAGTACGATAATATTTTAAAATGCAAACTCCGACATGTTTCGGGCCTTACTGCTCCATCGTCAGGGACTGCACAGTTGTATAAAACAATCGCCCAACCCTTCTGTAATCCCCAGTATATAGAATTGTCACAAATTCGTCAGTGTATGAGTATAGAGGTGGATATTTGCACAGTACGTGGAACAGCCTGTAGGTTTCAGTGTGATCACCGTGAACACTCAGACCTACGTGCTGTTCCAGTGTGCACATAACCATCTTCATATTCATACACTGACGAACGTGCGACAATTCTACATACTGGGGATGACAGAAAAGTTGGACGATTGTTTTATACAACTATGCAATCCCTGACGATGGACCCGTAGGGCCGGAAACATGTAGGAGTTTGAGTATTAAAACATTATCGTAATTGTAATGAAGTGTGTGCATTTGTTGGTCACACTATAACAGCTAAATCATAAGGCACGGAATGGAAAAACTATTATGCACCTTGTACCTCTTTAAAACCTAGCAGTTACTTTCTGTACCACCATACCTACTTTGGTTGCGGATCATATGCAATTACTGAAAGAATTTCAGATACAGCATTACATTAACGGGCTTAGTAAACATTACACGTCTTTATAATTGCAAATGTTCATGTGGTTTCTCTTATTATTGGGAGGGGGGAGGTGAGACTACGTCTCTTGGTTCTGCGGCCACAAGTAAGTGCATTGTACCAGCCCTGGAAAACAAATCAATGATTATGGAGTACTAATGGTATGATATATGTCAGAGATAAAGTAAAGCACTCGAAAATAAATTTGACCCATCGCCAATTTGTTTACTATAAATCCCACGTGAATTGCCCTAGGATCCAACCCGGCTTCCACGGTTAGAAGCAGCCAAATTTTCCGACACTCTTGCAACCATTAGATACGCTTATCCGGTAAAGTCTCTGACATGTGGTATAAGTGACCGCGGACAGCTCTGCTTCATCAGGAAACCCTCACCCCATGAAAGTTGTAAGAATATTGTCTTATTTTGAGTAAACTGTCATTAGGTTATGAAGGATTCAGAATAATATGTTATATTATCAGTAAATATCACACACAACGAAAACGAGTATTCCTCTTCAAACCCACGGAGTAAGTGCTCATCCTGGTATGTACTACACCTGTGGCAAGGTTGGGTGTCGTTGGAGACGAGGTTTGGTTTATCGACAGGTGCATTGCAATTCAGGACGGATTGGAAGGCAATGTCTTTATATTGCAGCGACTTGTTGCATTAGGTTAATTTTCACCGCCATGTTAATCTCGAATACCTCATATTACAGTGGTTTATGTTAGGTTATGGTAGTTATAACGAAGCATTTGTCTTGAACTTCAAGATAACACTGCCATTTGTTACAACATTGGAGATTCTAGCAAGCTTCAGTCAATTCTTACCTTACATAAAAAGAATAGCGCGCTTACCTTCATGTCCAACAAGCACAACCGTAAAAGCAGCGAGATGAACGCCGGTCGCCTTCAAGGTTTATCAAAACACCTTCACTAGCATATCGGGTAACTTACTGTAGCAAAAGAATCACTATAACATACGCCAAACTACATAAACTGCACGCACTTCAACACACGCACACAGAAACGATACGACTCTCACGGAGACACAAAAGCAACTACGATGTCACGTTCCTTCCTTCCCTGCAGGATAAAGAGAAACAAACTGGCTGGCCTCCAGCTAGTTGGAACTCCTGGGCAGTAGTCAAAATGGCTGGTTAAATGGGGTTCGTTCATCACAGGCCGTTCTAAAGAGTAGACCTATTTACTGGGTATATGACCACATGCTACATTCGCATAAATATGTAAACCACAGAATTATATTGCTGAACGTATCAAGCACAGGACAAACTGACTTTTGGTAGACACTGTGGATAGGCGTAAAGAAAAATTCTGTAGTTCATTCTGTAACAGTTCGATTTGTTTTTCAAAAAAACTCATTGAAGCTAAACTATTAGTCGCAGTGAATTTCTATACGAATACTCAAGATCTAATTTGTACTCTAATTACTGCAAAAATCTATTGGTGGAGGTGCAATTTGTGGATGAATAAGTTCTGACGTACGTAGTAGATAAGAAAAGGTATCAAATATAGCAGTGTCAGGACATTTATCCGATTACAACAGACTCCCTTGTACTCCTTCCTTTGGTGCACTTATCACAAGAGCCTAAACCGGGGGGGGGAGGACCGTTCTCTATAAAACTTCCCAACGAAATTTTGTTAATCGCCTCGAATACAGATACTGTTGGAATAGTAGGCCTACACATACACTAAATAGCTAAATTATAACTGATATATTCATTTACGAAACTATTCATGTAACCTATGACGTCAAGAAAAATAAGAAATTTAGGAAACTAACTGGTCAACGAAGGTATTCAGAACTAAACGTTAGTCTGATAGGCTACATCTTTCAATCGCTTTTGTTGATGTGCACCACTACACATTTTTAACATCTCGAATCCAAGGTGACATATTAAACCACTAAAAACACGTGCACGCAAGCTCTCACTCTCCCTCTCCCTCTCTCTCTCCAACCCTTTCTTTCCAAATGTGCAAAAGGATTATGAGTGTGATTTACGAAGGCACTCAACTCAGGCTTGACGTCTTAGTGTTCAGAACAATAGCTAGATATGACATACTTTTACGCCATGACGCAGCTGAGAAAAGCAACATGGTAGCTTCTCTGCATCACACCCGAAAACTATTTCAAGTGGGAAAAAATGTTACTGCAACATTCTTAACAACGTTTGTATCCGTGCTTTAATGGACTATTTAGTAGATAATACCAACAAATGCACAAGTATTACAATGTGAACTTTCACATATAATCCACTAAGACTCCAGCACGCGTCAGTCATTCTCGTCTCATTTTTGTACATCTTGTAGACAACTATTTAAGGATTGCAAGATACTAACGGCTACTTCATTATATGTATTTGAAGTGTTATGTTTTTTAAAGAAGTATAAATCCTCAATACAAAAAAATAAACAGGTACATAATCATAATACAAGGACAAATATGGATTTACATATCAAATCTTGTAATACAAATCTCTATTTAAAAAAGGCATAATTCATATGTGAATTCGATTGTATAATAGGGTACCAATTATTATAAAGAAGTTGGGGAATATAAACCCTATAAAAGAGAACTGAAATCTCTTCTCATAGATCATGCTTTGTATTCAGTAGAAGAATTCTTATGTTACTGATTTGATGCTGTAACAGCTTGGACTAAATAAAATGATAATAATATTTAATTTTGTATATGTAAAAATTGTTAAAATAAGTAATTATAGTAAGGATACGTGTATTAAGTCAGTATGAATTGTAATATAGAGATATTATTAATAACTCGAAGTAAATATAGAGATGTATGTTTTAATTAAGCTATGTTTAAAACATTTGTTTGTTTTATGATAATATTGTTACATTCTATACTTATGACATGCTTGATGTGTCTAAGTCACTTTATGAGAGATTGTATTGAATAAACAAATAAATAAGTAAATAAATAATAATAATAATAATAATAATAATAATCAGAAACTGGCAGAAGCAGCCAAATTGTTTGACGATAAAAGTCCATATTATAAGTACACACCAGCCAATGTAGTGGAGAATGAAAATTTCAAGCTGTACTGGCATCACAGCATACTTACGGACAAAACAGTACTTTACAGTCGACCTGACATAACTTTTATGAATAATAAAACAAAGAACACCTTTTTGATAGACATAGCTGTCCTAAATACATATAATCTCGCCAAAACAATAACCGAAAACAAAACAAGTACCAAGAACTGGCAAATGAAATATGAGTTATTTGGAAGCAAAAGGTAGCACAAGTGATCCCGATAGTAATATCATCTACGGGAGTAATTCCAAAGTCACTATCACAAAGTCTAACAAGACTTAACCTGCACCCGAATACACATATACAACTGCAAAAATCTGTGATTCTTGGCACATGTTCAATTGTGAAAAAACTTTTTAAACTACAAATAAGACCACCGAGCCTAATCCTGTTGATTACTATGTCCCAGGATAGGTGAATATTTCGCAGCCAAAGCTGAGAAATGAAAAATTCGATGCTGATGATGATGATGATAATGATAATCTTCAAGGAGTTTACATCAAACAAGCACATTTAAAACACAAATGAATTATCAAATAGATTAAAATTTTAGTCCTTAAAGGTTGTGGATATCATGAAAGTTCATAGCAGATAAAACTAGGTATGTGCAGAATTGGTCATCTGCTAAGGACTGTATGACATCCACAAATTTAAGGACTAAAATTATGATAATTCCTCTGTGTTTTAAGTATGCTTGTTCAATGTGAACTCCCTGAGAATGATCTAAAGAAGATTGAAACATTTTGGTGTCTTAGTGGATTATATGTGAATGTGTCCATTTTAATACTTATGCATTTGTTGGTATTATCTATTAAAATGGTGCTGTATCAGTTTCTTCAAACACTTCAGTGTTTCCCAGATAATTGTCATCATGCCAGCAAACCATATTCATCACTAACCCTGTAAATTTATTTGCCAGCATATCACAAACCCACTCTTCGGTTTCAGACCAGATTGAGAAAATGGAAACAGCCTTGTTCCAATCTACAGTTGGTAAAATATTTTTCACCATGTTTGAATAGAAGTGTCCACACTAGTGATCACATGGGAAGTATGTTATTGTCACGAAAACACATTTAAATACATCACAGAAATATATTTTCTGCCCGTAATTAAATCATGAGCATATCCACATTGTGAATAGAGCATCAGACTTCCCACCAGACCCAGCAATTAGCTGAATTCGGGGCAGAGGATTTTAATTTTTAACACACTGCTCTAACATGTTCTCTAGTAACAAATAATATCAAAATACCACATCCCTGCACCATCCCTGACATCAGTAAGATGTCTGTGGACCACTGAATAAATAAATGTGACAACTTCAGCAAAATTCAGAACTTCTCCTGCGTTTAAGATTGTTATTTAAGGAAGCAATGAAATTTATTTTTAAGTTTGTAGCAAGATAATAAATAAAACAGTAGTCATCCATTCTCTATGGGTTTAGACACATGGCACAATGGGTTAAGCAATCCCATATGTTGAATGATGAATTTCACTTTTTACTCTTCCACACAACTGGAAGTGTATGAAGACACACTGCTTACCATGAAAGAAAGACTTCTTGCTTGTATTCAGGGATGCATGATTGAAATACTGACCAAAACATTGAATAAAGCAACTGCAGGTCTTCAGCATTTCTGTCAGTCCCTCAAGACTTATGCTGGGACAGCAGCTTAAGTACAGTCATGACTGCTTCTTCCACATCATTCCTAATGCATTACTCATTAATCATCCTAAAAATTCATGCTACATGGTCTTAATTGCAGAAAGGATCATCACGCAATCCACAAATAAACAAAATAAATAACAGAACATGCTACTTCTTTTGGTGAGAGTTGGAGAAACAACATTCATGACCATGGGAATGGCGAAATATGCAGAAGGAAGGGAAAGAATGTGTAGGTAGAACTACTGACAGGAAATAATGAGAACATAATTGACACAGCAGTGTTTTTTACCTGTCCATAGTTCAGAGAATTCTTTTTCTCCTTATTTATATTATGTCATTCCAAAAATTCACAATATACGCAGCAAATTTTTGCATATGAAACATGACCTAATTGGAGGTATTATCTGATCAGTTGCCTACAGGAACTGAGGAAACCTCACAGAACATCCATCAGGAGAGTTTGTGTAAATAAAAGTCAACATAAGTCAAATTGCCATGTCAACAAATTGCTTGGTCATTGATATTATCAAATAATGATTATCACATACAAACATATACATACATACATGCATGCATGCATACATACATACATACATATACATATACATATACATATACATATACATATACATATACATATACATATACATATACATATACATATACATATATACATACCTAAGTATGTACATGCGTACATATGTACGTACATACTAAGTAACTGAAACATTAAATTTTAATACATTAGTTTCAATTGTTTATTGAAGAAAACACATGACACTTTTTAAGCATAATGATGAAACATATTTTACTTTGCTTTTAAAGGCAAAAATGTTTGAGAACAAAAAGTATAAAGCCATGTGACTTACACTGATATGTCTGTATTGTGCCTGTCAGACTATGATAAATTTCTTCACATTATTAACGTGACATACACAAATTTCTGCTTAATTACTCTTGTGACTACATAATACTGAATTAAGTAATATAAAGGCACAACTCACATACTGATCACAATAGCATGCCACTAAGTCTTGGTTATACAGACCCATGTTAGTCACTGATACCCTCGCATCCTTACACTCCACCCTTCATACCACATGGGATAGTAGGCAAGAATGTGAAATTTCCTAAAGAATACTGTAAGAAACAAAACAACAGAGAAGTGAATTTTAAGGAATAACTAGCATAAGGACTGCAATTTACTATCCATATCACAATAATTTAAGCTAAATTGTTCCAGATGAAGTCCATTACATTGGTTTCATTCAAGTAGTTGCTGTAAAAGTTTTGCATAATCAGTCCAAAAAACACCATTTCTCTCCATAACACCACACCATACATTTACCTCTCCATTGTGAAAACATAATCAATTAATGTGGTGTCTGCATTTGTGAAAGGGCTTCATATATTTGAAGAAAACAACCAGGATGTTACCGGGCATACTGCATTACGTTGAAAATATTCCTGGATACTAAACTGCAAAGAATGAGTTGCTGGATGAGAAATATATCATGCAGCAAACAAGCACACTTTTGCATTCAGGTTTCATTTTAATTTAAATTGTGCTTTTATATGTATGCAACATACTTCAGTCTTTTCTTAGGCCATAATCAAGGGTGTCAATAGAAAAATCTTACAAACGACAATATAATTAACATATAATAAAATTTAATACCCTCTGATTTTTATGATGTTAAAATATAGAATATAGAATATAAAATACAAACTATGTAGAATAAAAACTAAGTAATTTTCAATATATATATATATATATATATATATATGGACTATTACTAAGCTTATAGGCTCTCGTTTGTTGTAGTGAGAGTTCGACACTCACTACAACTTATAATTTTATATCTTCCAACATAAGATTTTTCTATTGACAGACTGAAACTTGTAGCATATATGTAAAGGCAAAACTTGAATTAAAATAAAACCTGTTTGTTCAATGTAAAAGAGTGTTTATTTAGTAATCAGTATAATGACATGACTTCCATAAAAATATATCATTCAACTATCTGATTGTAAAACAAAATATGACATTTTATCCAAGAATGAGGTGCAGGATGTATGGTAAATTGACCCAAACAACAAAGCAAAATGTAACATTTCATAGGTGAATATTTTCAGGTCAGGTGTCAAAATTTTCCAATATTTCTTGGCCAGCACATTCGCTGGACTTGACAGTACCAGGCGCTTCCTCTGAGGGTATCTCCAAACACTCTTTTTCACTGAAGCCATAGAGCTCATGCTTAACAGGTGCTCTTAAAAAACTAAGTTATGGATACTAAACTGCAATGATTATGCTAGCCATTCTTCTTCTTCTTCTTCTTTTCCTTTTGTTTCTTCTTCTCCTTCCCCAGGCCTCTCATAGCTGTTTATGACAAACAGCAGAAATCTTGCCCAACACTGTATGTATAGAGACAAATTTTCGGTTATTATGTTTACCTGAAAACTTGTCAAAAGCCCTACATCTTCCTATGCATTGTTTACTACTCTCTCTTTTTTATTAAAAGTACCAGGAAAAAGTTTTTATAAAAACTCCTTCTCTATATACGCATATTTATGCATTTGTGTATTTGTATGTGTGAACATACATAGGTTATTTGTTTCACAACACTATTTCTAGTATACAATGTAGATGACTATGACAGAATAATCAAAACTGGTTTTACTGACCATTAATTTGTCTGAAAATTGAAAGCATATAGATTTTCCCTCCTTCCAACTTTAAGAAGTGACAGACAATATTACCATAGGCAACTAATACATACCTTGATTTTAATTTGCAAAAGAGTGAGTTACATCTAACATTTGGCTCTTGATATCTAGCAGTTAATACAGAGTGTACTTTCAAACTCCAGTTTGAGCACAAGGAACACTGAACTCAGTAATGCAATGTTAGTTTCTGAAATGTTACCCTCTTCTTTTTATGTATGTACACTACAAGATAAGAACCACAATCTTGTATTGTGTGACCCATACAGAGCTGTCACTGCACATGATAAATGTATTCCATTGAACTGGAATGTTCATTTGCAATACTTCGCAGAGTGGACATTGTAGAAGAAATGTAACCAAAAGTTGTGTAAAAAACATCTTACATAAACGGCACCGAAATATTGTCAGCAGATGCAACGCATGCTTAAAAGTTGAAGTCAGCACTTTGAGACTCTTGTATGAAGGAAGATAACTTGAACTTCAGGGGATATGTGTGCTACAATCTCCTGGTGGAGGCAGGCTTCATGTGTGATAAAGTCCTGTGACAACTGCTTGACTGAAACTGGAGATTAAAGATACACTCAACAGTGTGAAACAGCACCTAAGTCTTATCATGCAGTGATGTGTGTTTGTGTTTGTGTGTGTGTGTGTGTGTGTGTGTGTGTGTGTGTGTTTGTGTCTGGCAGAGCAATGTACCTTCCAAAGTTCATATTCTTAAATCTGAACTTATTTTATAACCACAATACTGAGCACCTGAATTTGGCAAATCTATCAATTCTCTAGCAGCAAAATATGATAAAAAATACATTTTACTATAATAGCCAATTAGTTTCTTGTATCTAAGAATCAGACTATTTAAACACTAGAACGCAACTTTCAGATTGAAGAAAGAAATAGCTCTCACTTGTATCTCAGTATCTTAGCTATATAGTTCAACACTTGAATAGAAAACTCTGATGTAAGTTGGTAACGGAGGGCTAGGTATGCCACAAATCGGTAGAACACAGCAAATGCAAATAGTGCCAATATCTGTCCCAGTGTTGTGGTGTCAGCCATACCCAAATCTCTAAGTAGTAACTTTGGGTCTTTGTAGTGACAATAGTCAGTTTCACTTCCAAGACAGCTCAAAATAGGACGATTGTGTCCATACAGAGAGTTTGTGATCGCCACAATTCCATATCGCAGATAACTCAAACCCATAAGAAATGACATGCTGCCCTCTATGGCTTCACCATGTCCCATCCCATACGCAGCCAATGCAATCAATGGGGAGACAGATGCTGGGGCCACAATGGAACCATTCTGAAAACAGAAAAGGTATCTGAGATAAATGGGTGTTTTTAAACTTATACATATATTAGAATTTTGAACACTTTTGTTGTAATTGAAGAAAAAATTTCCAGTGTTTGATTCTATTTCCATCACTATACAAAGTATGTAACTTATTCTCTTAGGTTCATTAGAAGGAGCTAATCTGTAACCTCAAAGTTAGGTAAAAGTTCACTCCATTCAGTGAGCCGAACAGGTTGGATTTCATGATGAAAACACAGCCAGATTCTATAAATGGTGTACTCCTTTAGCCAATATGTATGTCAGTTTAATCATGATGGTTTACATGGAACTATTAGAATTATTTTTCTGAAAATCTAAAACAAATGTTTTATGTTTTTTTATATTGTAATGTTCTGTCTACAGCTATTAATCTATGAAGATGTATATTCCATTCCATGTATGACACTACAGCCCCTTCTGGGGCCTGGCCTTCCTAAGAAGATGCCTCCATTCTTCTCTGTCTTCTGCTCGTCTCCTCCATCCTTGTATTCCTAGGATCTGTGACATGTTCCTTTGGATAATATCCTCCCATATTGTTCTTGGTGTTCCCACTGGTTTTAAATTATGAAATTTACCAAATAAGAACCTTTTATTGGCATCATTTCATCTCCCATTCTTATAATAAGACCCACCAATCCTAATCTTTTAATTTTAATATAATTTGCCATATTTAGACCTTTGTATAAATTATAAATTTCCCTATTTCATTTAGAATGCCAGCGTCCTTTATCAAATTACCACTGAAAGCAAGGTAAAGCATCCAGACCAGAAGAACTAAGAAAAGACAGGACCATTTAACAAAAAGATAATAATTGTAACAGGACATTCACAGTAGCACTGTTTTGTATTTTGACCCACAAGCCAAGGTTGCCCCTACAAAGTGTGGTTCTCATAAGCAAATACAGTTATATCTCCCTGTAGGGTTCTGTACGGCCACAAATTTTTATCAGGCTATTCTGTATCAACCAATAACAGAACTGATATGCTTTACCAAATATGCAGTGGCTATTCTTAATTATGCCTTGAATGATACATGCACTTTTGCAGCATTTCTTTTATTCTTTTTGAGAAAAATATGCCACTAGTACCTATGTATTATTCCAAAAAAAAAGCTATTACTTTTCTTGTTACTTTTACTGTTTTGTTCCTGTTTGAACGTTTCCATTACATGTTTCTAACCATACATAAGTTAACCTTTTGACGCCTAACGACGACTATAGTGGTCGCACTGCACCACTAACCTCTACATGTTGCATTTTATATATTTATTCAACAAATATAGGTATTGAAAATTTTAAACGTGATATATACTCTCCGTTTTTTCCTCTTCAAAATGTAGTTTGCTTCATAATTCTAACATATTTGGTTCCTGTATTATTCACATTTTATATACAAGATGTGCTAAAATTTAAAAAAAATAATTCCGCCGCCAAAAGGTTAAACAATGTTACTTTGTAACTAATATAGTATATTTGTTTGTTTATTTTCACATTCCATAGATCCAAATAGGTTACAAAAACCTTAAGGATATAGAAATTGTCATATTGTTAAATATATCTAATACAAAACAGCTTCTTATCATACATGTTAATTATCATTCTTGTTGTTGCTAAACAGTAGTTTGTATTAAAATATAATTGAGATAAACAACACTACTATGTACCACACAATTTAAAATTAGTAGAGATGAGTTACAAATATACCTCCATTGATCGCTACACACAAACCATGATTCCTAATTAAAACTGTACTCTAAATACTCTTCCACTGAATAAAATGAATGTAAGCTAAGAAACCTTTTTAAGGCAGGTTTAAATAATTTTATCTCATTTGAGAGACTTTTTATTTTTAGTGGTAGGTGGTTGAATAACTTTACACCACAGTAATAAGCTCCCTTCTGGAATATTTTAGATTCTTCTTGGTATGTACTGACCATGCTGGGAATGCTCACATGGGTCACTGTAAGAACCAACACCAACTGTTCCTCTCCCATCTGCCTAGCAACTAATTCCCCTCTGCATGGCTTCCTATACTTCCACCAGTCATCACTGAAACCTTCACTCTCTTTTTCCCTACGTCACTTTGCATTTTGCATCCCATTTTGTCACTGGTGTTTATGAAGAGGTGCCCAGAGAGAGTAGTATGGAGACGGCAGGCCCAAATAATCACCATTTGCATTCATATATTTCCTCAGGTGTGTAAAAAACTCCAGTGTGCATAGTTTCTGTACTAAATAATTGTCATTATTTAGACATGTTTACAAGTACAAATCATCATTGTTGTCATCATCACATCATAATTATCATCTCCTCCTCCTCCTCCAGCCATTATCATCGTCCTCTTCTCCTCCTCCTCCTTCTCTTTCTCCTCCAGTTATAATAATAATCATCATCATCATCGTCATTATAATTATCTTGATCATACAAACAAGAATAGTACAGGTTATGCAGCATAACTCAAGCCAATATTCAATGTGCTTCAATGACAATCTAAACAAAAACTGGTAAACTAAAGAAACATATCTCACCGTGACACTAAAGATTGAGCCCACAATCAGACCATGGCCCTCCGAAACAATTCCCACAGCTAAACTGGCAGCACAGAACCAAATGAAGCGACTTAGCTCCAGAGGTTGTGATGACAAAACATAGGAGATCAAACAGAAGAGCATGCCAAGCAACAGCTGAAATATGAAGTTGAGCTATGTTAGAATCTGAAGAGCAAGTTAGTATTATCAATGACTCAACATGGTAAAGAACTTGTCAAAACTCTAGAATACACCATACTTTACATGAATTCAAGACTATCCTAATTCAAGACAACTGAATCACATTTTTCTGTTGACAAATCATTTGTCTCACTATGACATTCTAGAATCATGCTTATACACATACAAATATTACTCTCAGTGACATGAAGTTCTCCTTATAACAGACAATGAAGGTCCAGAGGAAGGGTATAATTATACCTGTACTGTTTCTTTAACCTGCGCACTAGACAGGTTGGGTGGTGAATGCCGTGTCACAGCCACTTTATCCCCTGCCAAGACACCCAATGCCCATTGTACAAGAAGCTGGGTGGGCCTCAGATCCGTTCTACATAGGTACAGTACAAAAAAATCTCGCCTCCACTGGGGTTCACGCCCCACATGACAAGTCGCTGTACTGATTACACGTTTCCAGCCATTAATCTTAGTAGGTCCAGCAAACGGTTAATCAAAAAATATTTTGTGTCATGTTGGAATTCTGATGAAACAAAATAACTGTGGGGACACTCACATTGTAGCTCTCCTTCCGCTGTCCAGTAATCCGCCAGACAGCACAGCAACGCTCTCCCCCCCCCCACCCCTACCCTTCTGTCTCTGTAACCCTAGTCTCCGCTCACAGCTCCAAACCAAGCGCAGCTTCCCATCACGGCACCTCAACAAGATTATTCATTCTATTAGCCACGCCTACCAAATCTGCCAACTAACCAATGACAGGGCAGGTCGAACAGCGAGAAGTCCATAAAAAAGGCCCGTTTCGAACCTGAGAACAGCTGTCCCCCGTGGAGGTCCGCTGCCCGCTCCCATGTCCGGAGGTTACAGGTGTTACAATCCAAGTGTCTTCGCCTCGCTGCTGGTGCCCCCTGGTACGTAAGTAACAGGCAGATACACGAGGATCTGGGCGTTCTGCTGTTTGCCGACCACATCAGAGCCCTGACCGACAGCTTTGACTCAAAGTTAGCTGATGTGGGGAACCCACTAGTATGGCAACTCGGCAGATACTTAAGCTGACCGAGGGGTGAACCCGTCGCCTGACACGAAAGCCAAGGGCGGCAGGGGACAATAGGCCAGTCGAGGCCATCGCCCGCGATGACCAAGTCGACAAAACGAATCGCGTTCGGCGCTGAACAGCCGAGCACCATTCGATAACCCTGACTGAAGTTTTCCGTGATTTTCCTCAGTTGTAAGGCAAATGCCAGGGTATTCGATGGAAAGTCGGGACACGGCCCGCACTTCCCTCCACCAGGCGTGACGGCTTCACCTAAGTGCCTGACAAACGTCGCATAACACCAGTATGCGACAGAGCCAATCTGGGCTCGGAACCCGGACAGCTGACCAGCCAAAGTTTATCACTCCCATACTTAGTCCAGGGCAACCTAGGCCCTAATCTTTGGCAAGATCAGTCAAGGTCCTCAGCTTGACTTCAACATCGTTAGTGTAAGCATAAACCCCTGTTAGAGTTTAGGTGTCTGTTACTGAGCCCAGCGATGCGGTCAAACGTACCAATGGTTAGCAGACAGCGGGACGTCGACTTCCGCTTCGCGCAAGTCTCCGCCCCCAGTTAACACTTTGGCTTGGCTTGGCTTGAGAACATTCAACGCCTACATCAAGAAGAAGATACATCAATAAGGACTAGTCATCTCGAACATCAAGAAGGGCCAGTCTGTCCCAATGCATCAAGAACGGACAGCCAGCTCCGATACTACAAGGAGTAATTTGTCTGCGACGACCAAAAAGAGCAGGATTGTCGGTGACAATCCAGAAGGGAGTAATGTAGTTTGACACCCAGCATCACGACACCTAACGAGAGGACAGGGGCCTGCCGTGTCGCCCGCTAACATCTCTCCACCGACCAGACTGGTGACCGCCACGCATCCTGCGAGCTGTCTGCTACGCATCTCGCTGCCTACTTCCACAGCAGACTGGACGGTGCCGCCATCTGCCTGGGTTGCACCGCGCAACCGCACTGCGTGCTCCCAACTGAGCCGTCACGCAGTGCAGAGCTCACAGAGCGAAGCGACACTGACGTATCATATACACGTCCGTGTAAGTAAGAGCTCAACCATACTGTACGACCTTAAGACAAAAATAAAATAACATTATATGTGTTTTACTGTGGTTGTCACTCCAACAGTCCAACAGTATCCCACATAACCTTATCAACCATTCATTCATCTATTCATTCGTTCACTTAAAATATCATTTCAACAATACCGTCACTACTGACTTATTCTTCACTGTTGAAGTACTGTACCTGGAAGATGGAATTAATATTTCCATCTAAAATTCTGGGAACACCCTATCAGACAACAAGGTATCATAACCCAAGACCACAGTCTGAACCTTCACCAATGTAAAACACAAATTTCATTGTAGGATTATTTCTAGTTACATTCTCTTGCAGCATTAGGTTACACAGTGCTGATAACACCCACTTACCATGGATGGTATAGAGGCAACAGTGATGGCCAAATAGTAAGCCTTTAGACCATACCACCTGTTGAAGTATTCTCTCTTCAGCAGCTTAACAGCAGTAGGAACTGGAGAGAATGTCAAACGAACAAGAAAGCATTAGATCATTTTGCTTCATTTCAGAAAAGAAATTCCAACCCTCTTGTTCCAGTAAGCAGATATATACCTCTTCGCTGCCAGTTAAATAATGTGCTTTCACTCTTATTTTGTAAAATTTGATGTCATTTATATGCATTTTCTCTAATCAAACATTTTTACCATTTTTCCCTACCCAACATTTTCCCTCACAATTGCACTCAGTATAAATCTCACATCTTAGCGCTACCATTTGTTGGCTCACATACCGCCCCTTTCTTGATAATTCTTCGCCATATCAGAACAACACCCTCTTACTCATCTACCCTCATGACGAGGGAATATTTTTACCTATCTACGAAATTACATGCCATCACATCCCATCTCCATAGTCACCGCTCTTCAAATCTCAACATATACCTTGTTCTACCTACAATTAAATCATGTTTCTTTATGATTGTAAAATAAATTAATCATAGCAGTGTGTGGCACAAACTGGAGAATATACAAATAGTTACTCACATAGTAAAACAGGGGACATGATGTGAGTATACAGGAAGAAAACAAGCACACTCAAGCAGAATTTCATATTGGTAAAAGGCTTGCTTCCATCATTACCAATGTGAAGAAATATGCAACCAAGTAGCACAGCAGAGAACAGATGGTGGAATATCTGTATGCCTAAAGAAACCTGGAATGACAGCAAACTTTCATGATGAAGTGCAGACACATGACACCAACAAATGCACACTTGATGCATAAAAATACGGACTTATTTTCCCCTACATTTTTTGGAGTCATTTATGCCATTTTGTGGGAGTTTCATGCCAAAATTTAAAATTTACAAAAATATAACATATTACAAAATTTATTCATATTATATTACACTATTACTAATGTAAACTATTACATTTAAGTAAGTTTTATTTTTGGTGCAAACTACCTGCAGATGGTATAAATGATGCTGAAATATATGGGAGAAATATAAAACTATATTTTATGTGTCAAATGTGCAATCGTTGGTATCTTGAATAAATAATTTTTTCAAGATGCACAGAAAAAAACAGTGTCAAAATAAAGATTGATGTCACACTTATTTAACCCTTTCTGTGTCATGAATGAGATTTCTGCATGAAAACATGTCAGTTTGTTCTGCATAATTACTGTGCTCAACAGTGTCATGAGGAAAAAAATCCTTGTTCTCTTCTTTTATTTTCTTTCTTAATTTAAATTAGTTGTATTGTTTCTACCATGGAAGGAAATCGAGTGCAGTGAATATAAAATCTGTTGAACATAAATCAGCTTAGAAAGGCAAATGGTTCAATGTGCTGACCTTTGATATTATATATATTTTGAAGAAGTGAATTATAAAGGCAGACCAACTAACAACAAAATGGTCAGACACACATGTACCTTTCAAAAACATATATATATAACTCAGGCAACATTATGTACAAATCCGTACACAGAAAAGGCAGTCACCATTTCCCCCACTTCCTTTTCCCCCCCTCCTCCCCCCCCCCCCCCCCCATAAGTCTTTCAAGTAAACACAGCACTTACTGAATCAGTTAATAGAACAGGAAAATATTATGAGCCTTTGAGCTATTTTATAGCAATATACTTGACATACATCAGATATGGATTTGTTGAAACTAATAATCTTATAATACTAAGAAATATCAGAAACTTGTAAATTAATGTCTGGTTGCAATATGAATTCATGGCTTTTAATGAACATAGTATATTATCTTTAAATATTTATTTCTGAATTCACTATAAGCTTGCAGTTCTCTTATGCTTATTTTTTGCAATGTTCGTAATTCTTTAATTTATCTTAACCATACATTTCAACATACTACATACTTGAGTAATCTTTTCTAGATAAAGTGTGTAAAATGGTCTGTTTTATAGAGTTAATAGTGCAGTTACAAAACAGGGCTGTTTTGAAGCTAAACATAAACATGCTTTGCAACATCAATATGTTTGACTTTTACAAGGTCTATAAACTTACAACATTTCGTTTCTGTTGCAAGAACAATCGTTGTAGCAAGATGATGAACTGCTGTAAACAAGAAGTAGGGAATTTGTAGTCTTTATTAATATCTTCTGAATCCATTAATGAATGACTGAATACCGCAGGCCTTATAGCTACTGTTTCCTTCTGACCTGAAAAAAAAGATCAAAGTTTCAGCTTCACCTACAAGCAATATAAGAAAGGTATATATATACGCAGATATTGAAGGGACCAGCCGTAAGGAGCTAGTAACATCCTTGCAACTGGGAAATGATGAAGCTCTACGAGAAAGTTTTATGTGTTCTGCTCGCTGGTCTTTGCTTTACTGGCATGCAACACCCTTACAAATTTTGGTTACCTCAGAATGTCAATTTTAGAGAAGTAAGAGTTAGATAATAGTAAATTGTAGAGCAATATATTTTGATTTACATTCGCTTCCTCTACTTACGAATCGTTGTACGTGCCTTTAAGCTGTCAGAATTTGCAACAATTCTTCCAGCTACAACCATTGGATCCAACTTCTTGTTCAACTTCCCATTTTGGATTTTGTCAGACATTATCTTCACATTTTCCACATATTCACCTTGAATCATCTCCAACACTGTCAAAAGTGATGCAACTAAAGTATAAAGTTCAATAATGTGCACATCCATCACTGGACCTCAAGAAAGAAATCTACAAAGAAATGAAATTAATAGCTGAACTGAACATTGTACCAAATTCATGTCTAGTAACTCATTTTTGTGACATTGTACAGAGAACTCATTTTGAATGCATGAAAACCAAAAGTTATATTGCACGAGTCTAAAAAAAATGAAATTCATCTAAAATTCTTTAGCCTACATCCCCCAGTACCAAATATTGTTGATTCCTATTAATAATTATAATGATGAAACAACCAGGCAGACAGAGACGCAGCATACGAAAAGACATTATGTTGCAATAATATGTTTATTTTATACATTTCTTCACAAAATTCACATTAACATTTAATTTTTCCTTCATCTTTAACATCCCCATTCTCCATATATCAGCACCACCGCTGGATTCCTATAGATAATTTTTTTTTGTGGCACTGCAGCCCAACGTGGGCCATGGCCTCCTCATTCACAAGGTTTTCTATATCACACACAACAACGCACCACAATTGGTAGGACTCCTCTGGACGAGTGATCAGCTCGTCGCAGAGACCTCTACCTGACAACACACAACAATCTCAGTAGGCAAGTGGCCGCAGACCTACACCTTAGACCGTGCGGCCACTGGGACCGCCCCTGTAGATACTTATTTACAGTGAATGAAAGAGAATAAGTGTTCAATATTAAAATAAAACCAATGATTATAATACATACATTCAGAGAAGAATGAAGACAGAAGGAGAAAGGGAAACTACTGTACTGATAATCTTCATTCAGATATGTAAATTGAAAAGTATTGCTAGAACAGATTACCATACAAGAAGAAGATATATCTGAAATAAAATGTAACTAATGTCATCAGAGGATATCTCTTTTATAAAACACGGGACCAAGATAATATAGCCAGAAGAGTAACAAGGCTAGCAGATGGACATATGAAGACTCACTCTTCAGGTCTTGGCAGGGACAAGAGACTTTTCACTTCCTCAAAACGTCTAGAAAGGCTCAATAAGTGACACTTGCTTTTCCTCCAAGAATAAAGCTGCAGTGGTGGAAACCTGACCATTTATTTCATCTAGTGCTGAGATTAAGAATGGCTGGAACTATATTTCCATTCTCCCACATGCACTCAACTACGCATAGGACAACTTTACCTTTCTTTTGTATAAAAAATATAAACACTGATCTCATAATACAGTACAAACTGTGATGTCCAGCACTGCATGATCTAGAAAGCTATTTTAACTGAAAATTGACAAATATAAACAACATATTTCACTGATTCATCAACTGGCAGCACCCAGCATCAATTCTGAGATGTCACTTATTTATTACTGGTGTTTTGTTGGTTATTTATACTATACATATACCATGTTATATCGTTAGGAGTGAGAAGAGACAAGACAGTGCAGCAGAAAAAAAAAACAGGAAAAGGTATCACGTGACTAATTAAATGGTTCATTTAGTTCATGAGGTCACTAGGCACACTACAACACTCATCAGATATAACTTTCTAACACCTGGAAAATTATAATAGCTGGCAAACCTTTGGCATCACAACTTTTACTATAATATATTTCTCCACAAGGCTATAACATGCTACCAGATAACAGCATCACATTGTAACACAGAAAATTTCAATGTGAAATGCAAACCACATTCTAACTATGTATGTCCAGCCCTAGATTTATTCACCCTTGTTTCACACCTTTTTGCTTTAGCCCCACTTGCCAATTTATGACACTTCTTTATTTGTGTTCTCTAATTTTTCGTTTAACACCCTTTGTCTGGCTACATTCTATTAGGCAAATGCCTTATTGCTTATGAAAATATATTTCATTTATGACTTCATGATTTACACCTGCTTTCTCTGTAATAAAACTAGGGCATAAAACAAGGGCTGGGTGTACTCAGACAGCTGTGTACCTTAGAAACAAAGATGCATTATGTTTACCATAGTCTGCTGGATTGTAATGCTTGGGACAATGGAGGCCCACTGAAGACATAAATGGTATAAGTTGCTGTGAAGTACCATGATACACACAATGTCCTTTCGCAAGAATATACACCTGGTCAAACAGCTGGAAGTGAGCTGCAGTGGGTTGATGTATTGTGCAGATTATTGTATGACCCTGCCGAGCCAGCAACTTCAGTAGTGATAGGCACTGCTTTATTGCAACTATGTCGAGGCCCCTGTAAATTGAATTTTATCATTTTATAAAAGAAGTTACTGACTGCAAATGTGAACATTATTTTCACAGGTTACTACATAAACATATTTGTAAGCCAACCCTTACCATAATATTATAATTAGAAATTAATGTCTCCAATGAGGCTATGGAAAGAAATCGTAAGGATGGATAACAACCATGGCTCCCTAAGCTGTTACTCTGCACTTCATATAACTAGGAAGTTCAAAGGGACACTTTTAGTGATAAACTTCACAAGATAAAACATTTGGGTTGGCTGACATACAGTGACAGTGATGGCATGGAATATTAGAGTATGCAGATGGGTCAACACTGTCATCCACAGAACTTTTATCTGTTGCCTCACTGTAAAATATTCTTTCTTGAGTTGCTACTGTTCTTATAGCTGCCAAGCTCAGTCTAACATGCCCAATCCACTTTTAATACCATGACAAGAATTTTCAGGTTTTCCACACCTTATCCAGTAAAATGTTGGGAAAAGAAAAGGTACACTGAGAAGTGTGGGTAGTCAGATGTAAGAAAGACAAATTATACTTCCCCAGTTTCTTTGATATTGGCAATGTATCCAGAATTAACAAAACGCAATAAAATATTTCTCCTTACATCAGTTACTGTTACTATCCATTTTGGGTCAGCCCATTGAAAATCAGTGGTTACAATATGTACTACTACATTTAATATTACAAAATTATGCATTTTTCCTCACCAGTTTATGTATATGTTTCACATGATTCTTATAACATAGTGATTACTGCATTAACTGCTTGATCTCTAACCCTTACCCTGCTAACGTGGAGAATATGGTGAGCTCAAATTTCTCATGCCAGCTGCACAAAATCTGCAGCTGAAAACTGTTTTTGAGTGTCCCTAAGAATGCGGGTTCAGTGGAACAAGGGATTCACTGATTAATACCACACTAAAGTATTTCCTTATGTTAAATGAAAACACAAAACTTCCAAATCATTATTTACAGAACTTGTTGCTTTTCACACTTTTTAACACCCTGTAACTTTTGTAGACATGTTCATCCAGTTATCAGGCATTTGATGTAAAAGTCCATGAAATTCTAAAGTTTTGTGACAGTGGTTTGTTATGTGTAATGTCATGTATTACAAGATTGGGCCACTGACTACAATTTTCTGACCTGCCCTAATGATTGCAGCAGTTTACGCTGTTCCAGTACTCAGCAGAATACGTAGTTCTCTGCTGTCAGTAGAACAGAGTAAGTTATGAAGACTGATGTCAGCAAGCTTCCAACATAACAATCAGAGCAACTAGGAGACAGAACTGTGAGTTCAGCAAAGAGATCACTTAAAAACACATGGGAATGGCAATGCTGGGAGCAGAAAGCACTTGCAGGGAGATGCCATGCCAGCCAAAGTTGAAGAAGTTGAGGTCATCTTTTATGAGCCTAAGTGATAACACCACGTAATGTAATTTGTCTTTATCACCATCTCATTGGGGTGCAGTATGTCAAGTAGACCCTATCTAACTGTTGTAACCTGTTGAGTGTGTGAACTGGTGATAACCAGCCTTAAGGCTCTGAAACCCTTGTAGAATGTTGATTGTGTGAAGTCAGGTCAAGAAGGAACATGTACAGAGTAACTCCAGGAAATATGTAAATATAGTTTGTAGTAAGAAATCAAAATTTCGTTTTTAGACCAATAGAACACACCTACTGCCCCTTCCTCAAACTGCTACCCACAGTCTTACCAATGGTAAAATGTTAGGTTACATTTTCCAGCATTTAGTCAGGAATCCAAGGGAACCCTGGACTAGTTGGAGCTAACAAGATTCATTCCCTCCAAATTCCTGTTTATTATTTGGTTAGTAGTGTACAATCATGTTAGTCAGACCACTGAGTTTTCGATGGAATCCTCTGCAAGGTACCACCAGAGCCCAGTAATGATGTAAGAACATTTTCTGAAAAATTTGCTCTGTCTGTTTTCTGCAGGATTCAGGAAACTGACAGTGTCTCCTTACTGACACAACTTTAGACAACAGCCAGTGTTCAGGGAACCATCTTTGCTCATGACAGCAGTAGTGGTCTGAGTCATGTCAAAGAAGTGAAAGATTGTCAACTAAAGACTGGCTAGAATGACTGACTTCTTGTGGTCTTCCTTATTTCATGCATTTAGATAATGTTTGTTATAAACATGAGGAACAATATGTACTTGGAAAGAGATTTTGTTTCATCCTGTCATTTAAGAAAAGATTCCTCTATCTTCCACAAGATACATGTCAACTGGAATCTCTACTGATGACAATGGTCACATCTACAAATATGGGGCAAAAACTGTTTCTGTTTCATTAATTACAGTCATTTCATCATATCTCATACTACTGAATGGTAGCCGATTATTCAGCTGTCAAAAATAGCAACATTACTGTACAAAGAACAATGCAATTACATTATCAGTAACCAAATTAATGAACAAACTAACTACGCAATTTCTGTTAATATAATAAACCCCTTCACTTTTAATACAATACTAGAGTACAATGTAAAGTTTAAAATGGCAATACAAAACTGAATTCCTTTTCCATTCAACAATTTCTCCAGGATCAAATGAACTGAGTGCATAATCTTAAAATTAATCATCAGAGACTCTAAAAATTAATTTTCTTTGCAATGAACACCTTAAATTAAGGTGCAATAACATTTCTGATTTTTACATGCCAAATGATACAAAAAAATGTATTTCAGAATTTGAAGTGGCCATCAGAGAGATTGACTTCTTTCAGCAGGTGGGTTATGGATAGGAATGACAGTCTGCAGAAGAAACCACAGTTTAAGTGAGTATCAGCCACAACTGAGCCCAGGTATTATTCACAATGACGTTTCTTAACTCTGACATAAGTAATGTGGTTTGCATGCAGAATAGTCCACATTGTATTTATCCAGGACTCGAATCAAAGACCTTTATCACAGAATATAAGTATATAACCTCATGATCGCATGGACCTACTTCTCATTAATTATTAGTGTACTGAGGTCAAGTAGAGGAGTCTCAGATTCAGCAGGGATGATAAATCCCAAGGCTCACCCCTTTTTGCCTACAGTTGTTTTCTCCTCCAAACCTTTCTTGTCGACATTAACCAAACCAATGCATTTGCTATAACAAAGGTTCACACTAAAAAATGAATGTAAAAAATGGACCAATAACTGGATGGAAGTATGGATAAATATGCTGGAAGCTGGCGTGTAAGAGTTTAAAAATAAAATGGAGGGGTGTAGAGCCAAGCATCTTTTTTTCATAGCCTCAGAAGACAATGTAGTTCACAATTCAGCATTGCCCCTTCAGTCAATATCACGTACAAAAACTTTGAAAACAAATATTTAGGCTAATTAAGAACACAAACATAACAATCCATAAAAATTTAATGCTAACAACATAAGATTGCAGAAGCTCTCAGTATCATGGCAAAGGGCATAACTTACAAAATAAAATCCATGACACACTGTGGACAGAAAAACAAGTTAAGTGAAGTGAAAATCACACTTACAATTAAAATATTTATTGCTATAACAGTGAGTAAGTTTGTCACTGATTAAATTTTTTTCCCATGTTGTCCTCATCCCTGACATTTGCCTAGGACAAATTTTATAAGTATAGGAAATAAATTAAACTAATGTCTTCAAGCACACTTATGCTATACATATCCCTTTCAGTTACCATGCATATAATTAAGTTATTGTCACTATGGGTACAATACATGAAATTCCACTGTTTAAGCTCCTCCACCTCCAAAATCAATTCCCTTGCTCTTCATGAACAGCCGGATGTCGAGGAGCCTAATAAATGTAAATGGACACATTGCAATGAAATTTTCCAAATTATGGTACACTTATATTTTTCGTGATTATAACACTGATATGTGAATTCATGTAAGTTTCTGAGACTGGATAATGAAACAAGACGACAAAAAAAAAAAATAGAAACACGGAAATTTAAATTTCTTGTCACGTTGCAGAGCAAAACCTGAAAGAAAAAGGTAATGATCTTAGGAATGTATGAGATAAATGAAAAATTCATGACTATCAAATATGGAAGAATCCAACACACAAAACTCCCTAAGGGATACGAAATTTTTGGAGACAAAGAGGATGATAAAACTCTATGACAGAACAGGCCAGTTGTAGCTTAGCACAAATATGAAGATGAAATGGTGGTGGCGGTGGTGGTGGTTCTTGAGGTGGTGGTTCTTTTGGTGGTGGTTGTTTTGATGGTAGTTCTGGTGGTGGTGGTGGTGGTTCTGGTGGTGGTAGTGATGGCAGTAGTGGTTCTGGTGGTGGTGGTGATGGTGATGGTCGCGATGCTAGTAGTAGTGGTGGTGTTGGTGCTGGTTGTGTTAGTGGTGCTGGTGGTGGTGTTGGTGTTGGTTTTATTAGTGGTTCTGGTGGTGCTGGCGGTGATGGCGGTACTGGTATTTTGTGGTGATAAGGGTGCTAGTTTTGGCACTGGTGTTGCTGGTGGTGGTGGTGCTGCTGCTGCTAAGTGTGGTTGTAGTTGTGATGGTGGCGGTAGCAGTGGCGGCGGCGGCGGTGGTGAATGTGGCGGTGGTAGTGTTTAGTAATGCTCATATATTCATCACAGATATTTAATGTGATTCTCCATGACAAAACGGTTCCAAACTGTTATTTAAATGTCAAGCAACAAGAGCAGCATTCTGCTGTTTATTACCATTATGCAATGCGTAATCCATAGTACATGTCAAATGTAACTAGAACTCACGTTGTAGGTTCGTCAAGAAAGATAACTGGAGGGTTGCTGACCAATTCCAAGGCAATAGACAAACGCTTCCTCTGTCCACCTGACAGACATTCAGTTCTTGTGTTGCGGCACGAGATAAGCCCGATGGTGCAGAGTATTTCATCGATCTGAGGACAGAATGCAGAATGGTGACTGAGAAAGTTCAAACGGAAGATATAAAAACCTGTCCTGTTGGCCGGTGCTTGAACTGGACCGGAACGCCGTTCCGATGGATGCAGAAGCTGATATTCGGCATGTCAACTGAAACGTCACACACCTTTGTGAGCACATTTCTAACAACGGTAAGTAGTTCGTGGTTTTCGCCGGTACACATCTAACAAAGAATGACTTCCTGTTTATGCAGAATGCGGCAACAGAATGTGACGATTATTTTATAGCTCTTTTGTTAAATCGCCTTTAGTTCAAGAAATAAAAAGTAATTACGGAGTATCAGTAGGAAAATTCTATTTAATATACGCTGTTTATTTTTCCAAAAACACATCTCCCAAGTGATCTTCTTGCTGTGCGGTAGATCCCTGGAATTTTGATCGGTAATCAGCCATAATTTCGCAGCAGATGTTTATTAGTGCCTCTATTTTCGACCCTGACATGCCCTTTCGTCCCCTAACGAGATGATATTCAGAATGCAGTTCTAACGAACTGCAACGTCGTGTTTAACCTCTTTACCACACCGCAGTTACGGTTTATTTCCCATCACTTACAGGATTCAGATGCATGCGAGGGATAACCTTTAAGAGATGCGATTTTTAAGAAATAAAAAGCCAATATTTTGGAAAACAAATGAACAAAGAAACAAAATTAAGAATTCACAACATTACAGCTAAAAGAGCATTGAAATTTGGAAGTGAAGCTGGGGTACTGAAGAAAAGAGAGTAACAACGTTTAGAAGCAGCACAGATGAAATTTTTGAGACACTTACTTGGAATAACAAAACTAAAGAAAAGAATCGATGTATTAGGGGAAAAAACGGAGCACAGAACATAGTAAAGGAAATAAAACAGTACTAGTAAAAGTGGCTACAACATGTACAGAGGAGGGACACAAATAGAATACCAAATCAAGTACTACAATATCAACCAAAAGAACGAAGGAACATAAGAAGACCGAGGAAAAGATGGAGGGACCAACTTCATCTTGAGGATTAAGGAACAGGAAACACGCCTAACCCTTCATGAATATCATGGTGATGATAATGATAATGATAATGATGATGATGATGATTATGAAAGACCAATATAACCGGTATTTTACTATTGACACTCCGCCCTACCAGTACTTAACGCTACCGCCGGCATAGCTCTAATGGTCATTTGACCACACATGCCGCACCAATACTTCAAAGTAATGGGATACCTTCGGTGGGATCACCAACACACGGATCTAAATATTAAAAATGGCAGTTGCTACAATGACACGAGGTTTCCCCCACCTGGAACCATGGCACGTCTTCCACGTGCTGCCTTATTGACCACAGTCTCCTTAACTATCAGGCACGGATGTGGGTCGGAGTAATTGCAGGTAACGCTCAAACTTTTAGCAGAACTGGACAATCTTTTAGACTGACCAACTTACTGCGAACATGTTTACATTTTGTGTCAGCTCTGTCCTTTGTTTGGGTTGGAGTGGTATCCGTGTTGCAGGCTGAAGCCTGCATCAAGGATACCACTCCAACCCAACCACACCGAAACTCCAACACACATCGAACCAAGAACAATACAACCAATGCGGTAATTCAACAGAATAGACTCAAGCTCCTGATAATGGATATATTACTCTCCGAAACATGTTGAGCACATAAGACGTGAAATAAAATAGCAAGTGACATCAAGTTGGTCTTTTATTCTTCAACTACCATAAATTAATCTCACGACAACCGACTACACAAGCAGTTGCCCACAGTCAGAGATTTAGGAGTGGAGTCATCCCACGCTTTTCAAGGGAGTAAGACCTTCCGCAACAAGAGACAATCTGCGAACAATTGACCTCTCTTCCCACCCCCACCCCCAAATATAATGTTTAATTTCACCGTTCCCCTATATTAATGTTCGTTTTTATGCCTATATCCCTTTTATTCCGATAACCACAAAATAATGAAAATAAAAATGAAAATAATTTTAATTTACCTTTAACGTACATTTAATATTATTTTGGGCCCGGTCGCTGTTGCCGGTCGGGGTCTCTCTTCTTTGCATAAAAATGGGAAATCGGAGATGCTTATTTCTTACTTCAACTCCTCACTTCGACATTTGCACAAAACTTCCCTTAAACCTTCTAGAATGCTGTGGGAAGTTCAAGATATATATTTATTTATTTATTTCCCAATTTATATATTTACATATGCACATTGGGAAAATGTGCAGAACGAAAATGCGAAAAGCGAAGGATGCCTGTGCGCTTTGGACTCAGACCTACCTCACTGATGATTGTGGCATAGGTAGATGCTATTTGATGTCTGTAGTCCATAGTTTCTGGTCTCACATTTGTCTCTGAATATATCAGTAGCATCCTCTTACAATCATGGCCACGAGTGTCGTCGCTTCTCCTGACAAAAGGTTTTAGAAAAAAGCGCTTCCAAATTTGGTGGGGGTTTTATCAAACCTTGAAGATGTGACCTCATAAATAACCCTTCTGGCCTCTGACCGTTATGCCATTTATTGTCGCATGCTTGTAGAGTGGAAACCGAATCTGGTGGCACACGGCGACGCACGGGGGGAGAAGTGAAGGGGAAAGACGCGAATGGAGTGGGTAGCCAAGCAGTCTTCAGTCTGACTCGGAACAGTCCATCCAGTGTTACTACAATCGTTCTCCCCCGACCCGCACTCCAAGAAAGCCAGTACTCGACTGAACTGACACCC